>Ga0074044_10000723_pt1 | contig 30800 bp, 29 predicted proteins | sample BogForMeECP23OM1_FD_94443 | JGI IMG/M metagenome (GOLD analysis project Ga0074044, IMG submission 94443) | Bog forest soil microbial communities from Calvert Island, British Columbia, Canada - Bog Forest MetaG ECP23OM1 | ecosystem: Environmental > Terrestrial > Soil > Wetlands ...
ACCTGCGATCCAGGGCCGCGATCACGAGTCTGAAAATCCGAAGCCGAACGTCCCACGGATGCTACGAGAGCGGCGCAGCCGATTTGTCATGCTGAAGTCAGTGGTTTGTCAAATTCTTGTCTCAGGGACTTGCGGGAACGATTGATACGGATGGAGTAATGCCAACAATCAGCCGTGGTTGACCACGACTGGCGCGGGTAGATGAATAGAGTTGACGAACAGTGCTGCGCTTATTGTGCGGCTTCGAGCAGGCCCTTTTCGGCTTTTTCCTGGCATTCGATGCAGTGGCGCGTCCAGGGGACGGCTTCCAGGCGCTTGGCGTTGATTTCTTTGCCACAGGAAACGCATTCTCCGAAGCTGCCTTCACGAATGCGCGCCAGCGCGCCTTCGACCATGTTTAGCAACTGGCGGTCGTTGTTGCTCTGGCTGAACAAGAACTCCTTGGTGTAGGAACTGGCGGCGCGATCGGCGACATCCTGCGTAGCTTCCTCGTCGGCCGCGCGCCCATCCTGCTGGTTGCGAGTCACCATGTGACGCAATTCCTGCTGCCGCGTTTCCAGCCTCTTCTTAAACGTTTCGAGTTTCTTCTTTTCCATGTTTGCGCCTGGCTGAAGGCGGAGTCCCGCACAGCAGCTTAATACCCCTGAAAGTCAAACGTATATGGTAAGCGCCGACTGGAACAAGCGTCAACTGGGCGGGTGACATTGCCGTGACATCCGAAACAAACTGGCACGGGTGCTATCATAATCAAATTCATCCGCCCGGCGGATGAACCCGGCATCTGCCGACCCCCGATGCGCTTTCGACGCAAGCTCCCCATTGTTGCCGGCGTTCTTGCAATTGCCGTCGCGGTTGCGCTGATTGTCGCGCTCCGCAAGCAAGCCGCGCCTGAGGCTGCCCGGTTGCTCCCCGGCGCCGACGGGTTCCTCTACATCGAGTTAGACACGATTCGGAAGTTGAGCGCTACCCCGCTGCCGCCGGTTTCTCGCGACCCCGAATACCAGAAGTTTGTCGACGAGACCGGCTTTGAGTTCGAGCGCGACCTCGATAAAGCCGCCTTCGCCGTGCATTACCCGGAAAGCTGGGGAAACGGCACGGGCGGATCGTCGCCAGAGCCGCGCTTTTCCGAAATATTCGTCGGCAAATTCGACTCCAGCCGCCTCACTTCCTATCTGAGAAAAACCGCCTCTTCGGTCGACAGCTACCGCAACTTTGATATCTACAATATTCCGCTTGAGGGCCGCACCGTGCGCGTGGCCGTGCTGTCCTACGACAGCGTTGCCGTTTCCAATCATCCCGATCCCGCCGTGATTCGCGGCATCGTCGATCGCTCGCGCAAGCTGGCGTCGCCGTTTGGCGGGCCGTCCCTGCTGAGAAAGTTCTACCGCCAGGTGCCATTGGCTAGCCTGGCCTTCGCCATTCTGCGCATCCGGCCAGCGGAAATGAATTCGCGGGGCAGCCTCGCCAATTGGTCGCTCCTGTTTTCGAAGCCGGCCGTGGTTGTGATTTCCGCGCGCACCCTCCGCGTCCTGCATTTGCGGGCGGAGGCGTTTGCCCAGGACGAACCCGATGCCGAGACCATCGCTAACAAGGCCAGCGCGTACCTCAGCCTGTTTCACGCGGCTGAGGGAAGTGTCGGCACGCACGGCACCGATGCCGACATGAAAACTTTCTTCGACAGCCTAAAAGTCGAGCACTCGGGAGATAAAGCGATTCTCACCGCGGCGGTGCCTCCGGGATTGATTGGCAAGATTCTGACGGAAGCCCCGGCAAATGAAGCCTCTCCGGCCGCGCAGTCGGCCCCGGCGCAGCCCTCCGCGAATCCCCCGGCAAAGACACAGAGGCATTGATTTCCTTTTGATCCGGGGTCCGTCCAAAGCAGCGTCCCTATCGTAACTAGTGAGATGTTGTAACAAAGCCGCCGGGGCGTGCATCGTATATGAAGGGCAGAAACGCGCCGCCGCCGCTACAATAGATCGCCGCTAAAATCGACCCAAGAATAGAGCCTATGACCAGTTTGCCATTACCGCTCGCGGCCTTTGTCGCCGGCCTGATCTCATTCCTCTCGCCTTGCGTGCTTCCGCTGGTCCCCGGCTATGTTTCGCTGATCTCGGGCGCGGGCATAGAGGAGCTCAAGTCCAGCGAAAGCCATCTCCTCGGCAAGGTGATGCGCAACTCCGCGGCCTTCATCGTCGGCTTCAGCATCGTCTTCATTACGCTCGGCGCTATCTCGACTGAAGTCGGCCAGGTTCTGGCGCAATACAAATCCCTGCTCGCTCGCGTCGCCGGGGCCGTAATTATTCTCTTTGGTCTTCACCTGACGGGGATATTTCAGATCAAGGCGCTTCTGGCCGATACGCGCCTGCATAGCCTAAAAGGCGGCGCTTCGGCGTGGGGAGCATTTGTGATCGGCTTTGCGTTTGCCTTCGGCTGGACGCCCTGCGTAGGTCCGATTCTTGCGGTCGTGCTGGGATTTGCCGCCGCCCAGGATACGGTTTGGAAAGGCATCTTTTTGCTCGCCATTTACTCGGCCGGACTGGCCGTGCCGTTTCTGATCACGTCGCTCGGCATCGAGCGCTTTCTCAAGTTCTACAATCGTTTCAAATTTCACATGCACGCCGTGGAAGTGGCGAGCGGTTGTTTGCTGATTGTTCTGGGCATTCTTCTTGTGCTGGGCCGTTTCACGCTAATCTCAGGATATTTTTCGTTCCTGAACCGGTTTGCCCTCTAACCGCCGTGCGCGCGGCGCAGCTTTCGAGAACGATATAATTGGTCGAACGGGGTGCTTCACTCCCCTGGAAGTTGAGGTCACAGTGCAACGAAATCCTCTAGTCCTGTTCTTTGTTGGTGCGCTGGTCGCGATCATGCTGTTTACCGGCATCCGCATGTCCCGCGAAAACGGCGCCATTGGTCCGAAGAACGGGCAATTGATGGGCCTGACCGCCCCCGACTTCGAGTTGCAGGCGATCGATGGCAGCAGCCTCAAACTTTCGCACCTGAAGGGGAAGGCCGTTCTGCTTAACTTCTGGGCCACCTATTGCGAACCCTGCAAGGTTGAGATGCCGTGGTTCGTCGAACTGCAAAAGCAATACGGCCCTCAGGGTCTCCAGATCGTCGGCGTCGCCATGGATGATGCCGCCACCGAAGACATTGTGAAATTCGCCAAAGACATGGGCGTGAATTACCCGATCCTGCTCGGCAAGGAAGCCGTGAGCGTGACCTATGGCGGTGTCAACGTCCTTCCGACCACCTTTTTTCTCGATCGCAACGGCAAGGTGATCGCTCGTGAGTTTGGCCTGCAAAGCCGCAGCGTTTTTGTCAACCACATCAAGGAGGCCCTCGGTCAGGGCGGAACGGTACAGGCTCAGAAGTAACCTGCATCGCCACTTATCCTGGTTTACCCTTGGACGTACCCTAAGAGACGAAACAGACTTACAAGGTGGGGAATGAAGAGACTAAGACTAACTCTGGCGTGCGCGTTTCTTGTGACCGCATGGGCTTCGGCCCAGGAGGAATTCGGCCCGAAAGGACCCGTCGTTACCATGGCGCCCGCTCCCGTGATCACCGCCGTCCAGGCCAAGCCGACGACAGTTCCGCTCTCGTTCCAGGTTGCCAGCGGCTACCACATCAACTCCAACCACCCGAAGTCCGAGTACCTTATCCCCACCGCCCTCAAGGTCGAGGCCACAACCGACATCGTTGTGGGCAAGATTGTCTACCCCGATGGCCAGGATATGAGCTTTGCCTTCGCTCCGGACGAGAAGCTCAACGTATACACTGGCGACTTCAAGGTGGACGTCGTTGTGCATCCGCTGCGCTCAGTCGAGCCCGGCAAATATGTTGTTCGCGGCAGCCTCAAATACCAGGCCTGCGATAACACCGCCTGCTATCCACCCAAGACCTTGCAGGTCAGCTTCGATGTGAGGGTCAAAAAGACGCCGCCAGCGCACGCGGCGAACCCCGCGCAAAGCCCGCACGCCCACCAATAGCGATCTGCCTCAGTATCCGTAGCGTCCTTCTTACCGGTCGTCCCTCACTTCTTTGCCGTGAGATCGTTCCGGAAGACCTTGCCGTCCTTCATGACAAACGCAACGTTTTCCAGAAGCTTGATGTTCTCGATCGGATCGCCCGCGATGGCCACTATGTCCGCGTAGGCTCCGGGCGCGATCACGCCCAGCTGCCCCTTCCGGTCAAGCAATTCGGCTGCCCGCGACGTCGCGCTCTGGATCGCCTCCATCGGGGTCATGCCAGACTCAACCATCCGCGGAAACTCCTGCGCAATCGGCTCGGTCCACGGGATTCCGCCGATGTCGGTCCCAAACGCAATCTTCACTCCCGCCTTGTGCGCTTTGCGAAAAGACTCGGCATGATCGGAAGCGCGCTTTCGGTCGCGCTGCCCTTCGATTGTGTCCGCCGGGCTCCAATCTCCGTAGTACACGCTCAGGGTAGGACACAGCCACGTTCCCTGCTTGAGCATTTGCGCAATTTGCGCGTCGCTCAATTCGAGCCCGTGCTCGATCGAGTCGCATCCTCCGTCCAGCGCCCGCTGCAAGCCTTCTCCGCCGTATGCGTGGCAGGCCACCTTTTTTCCCCAGCCGTGAGTTTCATCCACAATGGCGCGCAATTCCTCCACCGTGAGAGTCGGTTGCGAAACCAGTTCTCCGTTCTTGCCCACCCACGAGCGATGCGTCATATAGACCTTGATCCAGTCGGCTCCATGGTCGAGCTGCTCGCGCGCCGCCTTGCGCGCCGCAATCGGCCCATCGACGATCTGCACGCCTTTCGGCACTTCGATCTCCGGCGCGTACCCTTCGAGCGGATATCCGCCGGTAGTCGAAATCGCGCGCGTCGAAGCGAATATCCGCGGGCCCGGAATATACCCGCGCTCGATGGCCATCTTGATACCGACATCGCCGTAGCCCGCGCCCTCGGTTTCCATGTCGCGGATGGTCGTGAATCCCTGTTCCAGCGCACGCCGCGCCGACACCGTAGCCCGCGCCGCGCGAAACGCCAGCGGATACTTCAGCAATTGAATGTCGTATCCGCCCTCGGACGGCACTTCCCCTTGCAAAAAGATGTGCGTATGCGCATCGATCAATCCGGGCAGCACCGTGGCCTGCGACAGGTCAATCACGGTTGCGCCTTCGGGGATAATCGCCAAACCCGCATCCGAGACATCAGAGATCTTGTTGCCGCGAATCGTGATGACCAGGTTTCGCCGCACGGTGTTCGACACGCCGTCGATCACCGATCCCGCCCGGATCACCATCAATGGCGGTTGCGCCGGGCTGTTCTGAGCCCAGCCCACGGAAATCAAAAGGAAACCAACAAATAAGGTAAAGCAGCGATTCATAACGCACCTCCGGCACGGCTGGATTGTACGTCGGAGGGTTGCGCAGAGTCACTCTGTGGAAGAAATTGCCGGACGATAAATGAATTTCAAACTGTGCCACGGCCCAAGCGTGGTATGCGCAAAACAAAGCCAGGGGCGCCATCATCGAACGCCAATGTCGAACCAGCGCCTTCCAGTACGCGAGCGGCGATGGCCAGTCGCACCCGCCTCATCGTCGACCCCACAGAATCGCGTGTGCGATTCGAATTGGAGTGAATTCCGCGCTCACCCTCGATTCGCACCCGAACTCTCAATGGGTTCTCGCTCATCCCGAGGATAATTTCGGTGCCCGCCGGTTGCCGCTCGATCATTGCCGAAAGCAGATATTCCAGCGCCTTTCGCATCCATGCCACTTTGATGGGCAATTCCGCCGAGCACGTTCCCATCATCCGGATGCGCACTTCGCGTAACGCCGCCAAGGACGATAGATCATCGCTGACGCTCGCCAAAACCGGCATCAACGCGATTGCCGGACCTTCCGCCTCTCCATGCTCGGCGTCAAGGTACTCGCGCATCAGCTGAATCATGGCGATCACGTTTTCCGTCTGCTCCATCGCCGCCGTGATTGTTTGCTGCTGTTGCTCGGCCGCTTCATCGAGCGAGAGTTCCAGCGAACAGCGCAGCGTAGTCAACGGCTGGCTGACCGAATGCAAAAGCTCGCCCAGCAATTCCCGATTCTCGGGCAACGGCGAATACGAATGTGCGCTCATTGCGGTCTTCCGGATGTGGTCAATTGGTAGCCCACGCCGCGCACCGTCTGGATTAGCGGAGCCTGAAACCCGTCGTCCACCTTGCGCCGCAAATAGTTGATGTACACATCGACGATGTTGGTCGCCGAATCGAAAGTCAGATTCCATACGTGTTCGATAATCATCGCGCGCGTCAGCCGGCGTCCGGCATTGCGCATAAGATATTCGAGCAGCGCGAACTCCTTGACCGTTAACTCAATCGGCCGGCCGCCGCGCTGCACCTTACGCTCCACCCGGTCGAGGCTCAGATCGAGCACCGTGAGCACCGACTCCGAAGGCAGGTGGCTGCGCCGCAGCAGCGCCCGTGCCTGCGCCGATAGTTCCAGAAACGAAAACGGTTTTACCAGATAGTCGTCGGCTCCTGAGTCCAGGCATTGCACCCGGTCTTCCACGCGGCTGCGCGCCGTCAGAATAATGACCGGCAGTTTTGGCTTGCGCTGCCGCAGGCTCTTCAGCACAGTCAGCCCGTCAACCCCCGGCAGGTTCAAGTCTAGAACTGTCAGGTCGTAGTCAATTCCCGTTGCCATCGAAAGGCCCTGCTCGCCGTCCAGGGCCGCATCCACCGCGTGGTGCTCCGCTTCTAGTCCCTTCCTGATAAAGCTGGAAAGGGCTGCGTCATCCTCTACGATAAGAATTCTCATGAAGGTTTTCTAACTAGTCAATCTGTGAGCCGATTCCCATTCTCAGCCGGTTCTTCGCCGTCGACAAGATAACCCCGCCGTACTTTTGGACGTACCTCGCCGCAGAACCACGCGCCGCTGCAGTCCAATCGCGGTTCCACCGCTGAATTGTCAGTTGAGAATCGTCCCGCGGAATGCAAGCGCCGCGAGAAGAAGCGTAAGTTGCGTCTCGCTCTCGTTAACCTCTTCCTTGTTTACGTCCCCAGCGCCGCCTGGATCTCGCCAACAATCAACCCGGCGATCCGGTCCATCTGCTCCTTGGATTCCGCTTCGACCATCACCCGAGCCAATGCCTCGGTTCCGGAGTAGCGCACGACGACGCGGCCGTTGCCATCCAGTTCGCGCTCAGCCGACGCAATCGCAGCCCGCACCGTCGCGATCTTCGCAAACGCGACTTTCTCCCGCACACGTACATTACGTATGATTTGCGGAAATACCTTCAGGTCACTCACCAGTTCAGCCAGCTTTTTCCCCGAGCGCACCATGATCTCGAGCACCCGCAACGCCGTCATCAGCCCGTCGCCGGTGGTGGCGTCGCCATCGCGGAACAGAATGTGCCCCGATTGTTCGCCACCCAGCGTCGCGCCCGAGCGCTGCATTTCCTCGAGCACGTACTTATCCCCGACATTTGCGCGCAACGTGCGAATCCCCGAGCGCTTCAGCGCGATTTCCAATCCCATGTTCGACATCGTCGTCGCGACGACGGTCGCGTTGGCGAGCGTTCCCCGCGCCTGCATGTCGCGCGCAGCGAGCAATAGAACTGCATCCCCATTCACCACCCGCCCCTCAGCATCGCAAAAAAGGGCGCGATCCGCGTCGCCATCGAACGTTACTCCCACATCGAACTTTCCTGGATTCGCAGAGACAAAACGTGCCACTGTCTCCGGATGCAGCGCCCCGCAATTCTCGTTGATGTTCTCTCCATCGGGCGATGAGTGGAGGAAGTTCGCTTGCACTTTCAGCACGCGAAACAATTCCGGAGCTTCCGCCGCGGCCGCGCCGTTGGCACAGTCAACCGCCACGCGAAGCCGAGTCAGATCCACCGAACCTCCCGCAGCCAGCCAGCGCACGTAGGCCTGGCGCAGCGCTTCCTCCCCCGGCAGGCTCGCGGTCCCAGCCGCAGATTCCGGCACTGCATCTGCTTCCGCATTCTGCAAAAGTGCGAAAATTTCCTGCTCAATCGCCAGTTCATGCGCATCGGGAAGCTTGTATCCATCGCCGGAGAAAATCTTGATTCCGTTATCGGTCCACGGATTATGTGAAGCGGAAATCACCACGCCCGCGTCGAAGCGCTCGGAACGCGCCAGGAACGCGACTCCTGGCGTCGTGATGACGCCCGCGCTCCGGCTCGCCACGCCCACCGAGGCCAGGCCCTCAATAAACCGGTACGCAATCCACCGGCTCGAAACCCGCGTGTCCTGCCCAATGACCACGCGCGCGTTCGCATTTGTATGTACCAGATCGTGGCCCAAAGCCCGCCCAATCCAATACACACTGTCGCCCGTGAGCGGGAATTCTCCCGCCACGCCACGTATTCCATCGGTGCCAAAAAGCTGTCTGGTTTGCGTCATGAAATCAGGGGATGGGTCCTTTTGCAGAAACTAGCTTGCAACTTCAGTTCTGCCTGGGCTCGGCAGGATTCGCACAAGTGCATAACTGTTACTTGTTCTTCTCTCCGCCCGCACCTTCCATAATAACCGTCACGCGAATCGGCCGGGGGTGCACGACCTGGATCAGCGGATCCGCCACATAAGCCTGGGTGGTAAAAGACGCGCGGCCGATAGTTCCGGTGGCGTCGACCGGATCGGTGGTGGCCGCCTCCAGTTTTTCCAGGCGGCGGCGCGGCCCCGTCACCGTGATGTTCGGCGGGTCGGCAATCACCTGCGCCACGCGCATTCCGCCGGCAAAATTTCCGGTCACGCGCGGATGCACGTCAACCGTACGCGTATCGCGGTTGTCAAACGAAAGGTGAAACTGCCCGGGAATGATCTGCACTACCTCAACTTCGTCGGGCACATGCACGTGCCGCGCCGTCAGATCGAACGTCCTCTCGCCGGCCTGCATGTTGTTCAGATCGACTTCCGCTCTTACATCCGCCGGTGACATGCTGTGCAGCACCCGCTCCGGGCCGCGTAGACGCACTTCCGCCTCTGTAAAGCTGGCGGAATCGACTTCGAGATTGTCAGGCAGATTGCGAAATTCAATTGGAACCCGCATTTCGATTTCCGCCACAGGAGTGCGCGCCACCGCCAGCCAAAGCCCCACCGCCAGCAGCAGAGAAATGGCTTTATAGATGAAGTTGTCGAGGAACAAACGCCGTATCCAGTTCCCCATCGTCAGTCATCCCTCCCCGTACGTGCGCTAGAATCCTGCCGCCGCGCGGAAGAATGCGAACTTGGCGGTTCGTCTTCCACAAAATCGTCCAGCGCGCTCGGCAAACTTGGCGCCGGAGCGTAGCGCCGCAGCAAACTGCTCAAGCGCTCCCGCAGCCGCTCCACCGTCAGATCGCGTTCAATGTGCCCACCGATAGCCACGCTGATCGAGCCCGTCTCCTCGGAGACGATCACCGCGACGGAATCGGTTTCCTCGGTGATCCCGATCCCCGCCCGATGCCGCGTTCCCAGCTGCGTCGAGAGCACCGGGTTCATAGAGAGCGGAAGAAAACAGGCGGCAGCGGCAATGCGATCGCGCTGCACAATCACCGCCCCGTCGTGCAAAGGCGCGCTCGGCCGGAAGATCGTCGCCAGCAGATCGTAGGAAAGCCGCGCATCCATGGCCACGCCGCTTTCGATATAAGTGCGCAAACCAATCTCGCGCTCGATCACGATCAGCGCGCCCGTTTGATTCTGCGAAAAAAGATTGGCCGCCAGAACGATGTCGTCATAAACATCGGCCGCCGAATTTGAAGACCGCATCAGCGAAATGCGGCTCCCCAGGTTCGCCAGCGCGTGCCGGATCTCCGATGCGAACAGGACAATCAGCGCGAAAACAACATAAGGAAGAAGCGTGCTGAGCAGCCAGTTCAGCGTGCGCAGCTCGCCGAGCCGCGCCAGGTAGAACGCCAGGCCCAGTGTCGCCACTCCCACCAGCATCGGGGCGGCGCGCGTTCCCCTCACCAGCATCAGAAACTGGTAGATCAGGATCGCGACCAGGATGATGTCCACGACCGAGATCACCGTGATTTGCGGCCATGCGCCGGTCGACATCACTTCATCCTCGCGTTGCAGCTGTATTGGATTTCATTCTAATGCAGCCGCCGCGCATTCCAGCAGCGCTTTATGGCCGTGCCCTATTAAGAGTCACCCGGATCGCGGCCCGTCACTCGCGCCCGAACTTTTCCGCGCGCCAGTCGCGCCGAAAGCTCATCTCCCACCGCCAGCCGCTCCGCATCCTTTACCAACTGCCCCTGCGCGTCGAACACCAGCGCGTATCCACGATTCAGAATGGCCACCGGCGAAAGCGCTTCCAGACTGGCCGTTCGCCGGTCAAGCGCCGCGCGGCCCGCCAGCAGGCGCGCTCGCATGGCAGCGGCCAGATTCGAAATCTGCGCCTCCAGTTGCTGCCGTACTGCGGCCAACCGCCGTCGCGCGTCGTAATGCCGAACCGCGGCCGATGCGGTCTCCAGACGCCGCCGGCATTGCTCCAATAGCTGCCGCTCTGCCTTTTCCAACCGGAAGCGCCGCTCGTCCAGATTTTGCTGGCCCCGGTGGATCCCGTCCATCATGCTGCGGAACGCGCCATGCTGGGCCAACTCGGTCAATTCCTGCCGCGCCATCAGCAGCCGATAACGCACTGCGCGTTCCAGTCGCCGATGCATTTCTTCCGCCTGCGCTTCAATCTCCTGCCGCGACCGGATCACCAGCTCCGCCGCCGCGGAAGGCGTCGGCGCGCGCAAATCGGCGACAAAATCCATGATCGTGAAATCGGTCTCGTGTCCGATTGCCGAAATCACAGGAATCTTCGACTCCGCGACTGCCCGCGCCAACCCTTCATGATTGAACGCCGCCAAATCCTCGGCCGATCCTCCGCCGCGCGCAATAATAATGACGTCAACTCCATCCGGTTTCCGCGCACGGTCGTCAAAGTATCGCAAGCCCGCCATCACCTCGCCCGCCGCTGCCTCTCCCTGAACTTGCGCGGGATAAATCAGCACATTCGCCGAGTGATGCCGCCGCGCGAGGATATTGAGGATGTCGCGCAGCGCCGCTCCTTGCGGAGAAGTGATGACCCCGATTCGCTGCGGCAAGGATGGAATCGCCTTCTTGCGCGCGGCGTCGAACAATCCTTCCGCCTGCAAGCGCGCCTTCAGTTGTTCGAACGCCAGTTGCAGCGCGCCCGCGCCTTGCGGCTCCATGAACTCGGCCGAAATCTGCAGCTCGCCGCGCTCTTCATAAACCGTAATCCGCCCGCGCACGGTGGCGCGCAAACCGTTCTCCGGCCGAAACCGCAACAACCGCGCCGACGACCGGAACATCACCACCCGAATCTGCGCGCTCTCTTCCTTCAGCGTGAAATACAAATGCCCCGAGTCGGGCGAGCGCAGGTTCGAAATCTCGCCTTCCACCCAGCAATCGGAGAACTGCTGCTCCACAAGCCCGCGCACCGCGGCGACCAGCGCTCGCACCGACCAGATGTGCCGCTCCGGCGCGCGAAACTGGAACCCGAGTTGGTCGGACATTTCCATGAGCATTACGTCTTGAAGCATCAGTGTATCGTGCGTTCGAGGCGAGGCTGCAAGCATGTCAGCTCCAGAGACCCCCCTACCTGCGGTCTTTTAAAGTCAAAGATTTAGCGGGGTCGTATCGCCAAATCTCTGAATAACAGAGACACTTACCGATAAAATATTTATAAATCAATAGCTCACGAGTTGTCTGGACGGTGCAGTCCGGGCACAGAAGGCGCTTACGGCAGCGGGGGGTTATTGACGCGCTACCGCTTAAAGCGGCTGACGAGAAACAGAATCAGCGACAGCAAGATGCTCAGAATGACCGAAGTCGCCAGCGGAAAATAAAAGGTCGTGTTTTTCCCGCGATACACAATGTCGCCGGGGAGCCGCCCCAGCGGCAAGCCAGTCCGCCCCAGCAGCATGACAATGCCGCCAATCACAACCAGCGCCACTCCCAGCACCAGCAGCATGCGCCCCATCTCTACCATGCCTTGAGTGTAACCCCCGCGGATTGCGTAACCAGATTCAGCCCCGCTAGTGAAATCTGATCACGACAATGGTTGCGCTTCGGGCACCTAGTTACTGAACGGCCTGGGAAATCAGCAAAGGCGACTTGCCTCGGCGGCGAACGGTGTTTCGCATATCATCAAATAGCGAACGAGGTGTTTTGCAAAGACTCGACAAGGCGACGGTCGCGACCATGCTCGCCGGCATGTGCACGTTTCTCAACGTCTACAGCACCCAGCCGTTGTTGCCACTTCTGCGCCAGGTTTTTCACGCCTCCGAGCTCGCAGTCAGCTTCACAGTAAGCGCCACAATTCTTGCCACCGCTCTCACTGCCCCATTCATCGGCATGCTTGCCGAGCGCCGGGGACGCAAAAAAGTCATCGTACCTGCGCTGTTCCTGCTGACCATTCCTACCGCATTGGCGGCGACATCGGCCAGCCTCGGCGCGCTCATTTTCTGGCGCTTCGTCCAAGGCCTTTTTGTGCCGGGCGTGATCGCCGTCATGCTTGCCTACATTAACGAGGAATGGGCCGGACGCGGCGTGGGGCGCGCCATGTCCGCCTACGTGACAGGCACCGTGATCGGTGGATTTCTCGGACGTTTCATTTCCGGCATGATCGCCACGCACTGGCATTGGCGGGCTACTTTTGTCGTGCTCGCCGTCCTCAACCTGACGGGAGCGGTCGCAGTCCGCACATGGCTCCCCCTCGCAAAGAATTTCGTGCGCGTGGAACATCTGCGACAGGTCCTAGAACATGCGAAACAGCATTTACGGAATCCCCGGCTGCTGGCCAATTTCGGCATGGGAGCTGCCGCGCTCTTCGCGCTTGTGGGGTGTTTCACATACGCCAACTTCTATCTCGCCGCCCCGCCTTTTCATTTAAACTCGGCGCAGTTGGGTAGCATCTTTTTTGTTTATCTGCTCGGAGTCATCATTACGCCGCAATCAGGCCGCTTTCTTGATCGCTTCGGGTTTGGCCACACCACGACCGTTTATTGCGCCATGATGATCACAGGGCTGCTTCTTACTCTGGTGAAATCGCTCCCCGCGGTCATCATCGGTCTGGCCATTTTTTCTTCCGGTGTTTTCGTTGCGCAAGCTGCCGCCACCGTGCAAACAGGCGCAATTGCCGGGCGCGCTCGCTCCTCTGCCGCCGGACTCTACGTGGCGTTCTACTATCTCGGAGGCAGCGCCGGCGCCACACTGACCGACTTGTTCTGGCGCTGGAAGCAATGGCCCGGCTGCGTCGCCCTGTTGGGAGGAGTCTCGTTGCTGAGTTTGTGGCTGGCTCGCATCAGCAGCCGTCCGCTCGACCAGTTTGATTCCGCCGAGATCGAACTAGTCGGCGATTGACCGCTCTTGCAAGCTCCTGGAGAGTAGCGCCGGCACCTAGCCGGCGGTTCGCCTCGCCCTCGGTGCGGCGAGCCAGCATAGAATTGTCGATATTTGATGGCCGGGTTTTCCCGCAGCTGACGCGCTTTCTTCCCCGCCCATTACAACCCAGTCATGCGCTGCAAGTCTTCCGGATACCGGTCACCCTGCACCGTGATTTTCGATGCAGCGCTGTTGATGTCGCGCAGGTCGTCGGACGTGAGGTCGATTGCGACCGACCCAATATTCTCGTCCAGCCGAGACAACTTCGTCGTGCCCGGGATGGGAACGATCCAGGGCTTTTGCGCAAGCAGCCAGGCGAGCGCGATCTGAGCCGGTGTCGCCCGCTTCTGCGTGGCGATCTTGCCGAGCAGATCGACAACAGCCTGATTCGCTTTCAGAGCCTCGGGCGTATAGCGAGGGAGCTTGCTGCGAAAATCGGAGCTTTCAAACTTCGTATTCGCGTCGATCATTCCCGTCAGGAAGCCCCTCCCCAGCGGGCTATACGGTACCAACCCAATTCCAAGTTCTTCGAGCGCCGGCAGCACTTCGGCTTCAAGCGTCCTCCACCACAGCGAGTATTCGCTTTGCAGTGCAGTTACCGGCTGAACAGTGTGCGCGCGACGAATTGTCTTTACGCCGGCCTCCGAAAGTCCGAAGTGCTTGACCTTGCCCGCCTGAATCAGTTCTTTTACCGCGCCGGCAACATCCTCGATCGGTACGTTCGGATCAACACGATGCTGATACAGAAGGTCGATCACATCTATCTTCAACCGCTTCAGCGACCCTTCGACGGCCTGCTTAATATGCTCGGGCCGGCTATTCACACCCGCCGCTCCCGGCCGCTGATCGCCGCTCACGTCGAATCCGAACTTGGTGGCAATCACCACCCGGTCGCGGATGGGCGAGAGCGCTTCGCCCACAAGTTCTTCGTTGGTGAACGGGCCATACACCTCAGCCGTGTCGAAGAACGTAATGCCCCGATCCACGGCCGTCCGCAGCAGCGAGATCATTTCCTTCTTATCTTTCGGTGCGCCATACGAAAAGCTCATGCCCATGCAGCCCAGGCCTAGGGCCGAAACTGCCAAGTTGCTTTTTCCAAGTTTGCGCTTCTGCATTGTTTATCCTTCAAGGCGAGGAGACAGTCTCCCGCAATTCTAGTCGAACAGAGATTTGATGTAGGGATTGGCGAAACGTCGCCATTGCACCTCCAGGCATCCTTGCGCTTGCCTCTCAAACGAGTAGAAGGAGTCTTTGCCTGGCGACCGCACCACCCTCCCGATCCGCGTTCATTCCGGCTCCTGACGGTTGTCTGCGCCGCGTACGGCTGATAGGCTAGTTGGCACCTCAGACGGGGTGAACCTTAATTTGTTGAATGGAGGACGATCATGGGACTTCTGGACGAAGCCGAAAAAATTGCAGGCGCTGTGGCAGCAGTGGAAGGTGTAAAGAAAGTGGATCCGGGCGCAGGGATACTGGCTGAAGGCGCGGCGGCCATTGCCGGCTTTGAAGGCGTGAAAGCCGTCAAAGAGCACCTCGAAAACAAAGAAGAAGAGAAGCAGGGCTAGCGCGCGCCCACCGGAGCCGCTGTTGTCATCGCAAACCTCGAAGAGGTCTGGCACTTGTCCAGACCTCTTTTGGTTCTGGCGCAAGGCTGTTCATATCTGGAAAGCGATATGGCCGTCAATTTTGCTGGCACCTGGATCGGCGGTTTTGTCCAAGAGCAGGTTCCTCGGGCCAATGCCTAAGGCCGTTACGATAAGGATCGAGCATTCAGATCCTGAGTTGCGGAAAGAGGTGCTGGCGACGAAGGCGGATCGAGGTGAGGAGCGGCTCCTCTTTCAATGCTCGACAAACGGCGAGCCCGACCATTCTGCTGAACGGCAAGCCCATCCGCGGCACGGCAGAATGGCAAGGCGATGAGCTCGTAATCGAGGATGCAGTTTGGTACAAAGGAAATGCATTTCTGCGACTACTGGTCGCTCAGCGCGGACGGGCAGACGCTTACGATGGAACACCGCAACGGCGACCTGACGGGGCAAATCACCATTCTCGAGAGAGCCTGATAGGACTCATCGATCGTGCTCACTCGCCACTGCGCGCAGAGTTCATGCGCGACCTGAAGGGGCAGGACACGAATTCGCCCGGCGAGAGTCGAGATCCGTTCTTCAACCAGCCCGCAGCAACAATGGACTTGCTGGAAATGGCCTACCTAGCCTCGAATGCCTTGCGCAAAAATTCGGCGCGGGCCGTCGCGGACCTGACCGGGGGCGAGTACGGCACTTTCAAGGATAAACACAGCTTCGACCGCGGTCTCGCGGCCCTGTCGAACCACGTCCGCAATCGTTACCTGCTTAGTTTCCAACCCAAGAATCCACAGCCGGGACTACACGCGATTACGGTACGCCTGCGCGTCCTGCAACGCGACGTTAACGTACTCGCACGCACTAGATACTGGGTAAGCACTCCCGGTACGGAATAAGCCGGACGATGTCGACCGATAATCATAACCCTCATGGCAGTCAGGCGCGCACCGAGCTGACAACTACCTGCCGCCCGCGTGTGCGGCTTCTCTGCGCTAAACTCAATCCAAGGCAAGCGGTGTGGCGGGAACCTTGGCCCGTCGCAATATTTTCGCGAAGGACAGCCCCGTCCATCGCCGATGAAGAACAGGGTGCATGCGCAAAGCCACGATTCTCTTTAATCCCAACTCCGGCCGCGGTCACAAACGCCGCGACCGCGAACTGGACATTGCCATCGGCATCATCCAATCGGCCGGAGTGCACACCGAGCTCACCATCTGCCGCTCCAGCCACGAAGCTACCATCCACGCGCGCTACGCCGTCGCCGGAGGCAGCGACACCGTGTTTGCCTGTGGAGGCGATGGCACCATTCACGACGTCATTCAGGAACTGGCCGGCACACCCGTCGCACTCGCTATTCTTCCCTTCGGCACCGCCAACGCGCTTGCGCACGATCTCGGTCTGCCGTTGCGCCCCAGCGAGGCGGCGCGCACCGCAGTCAACGGAACGGTGCGCCGCATCCCGCTTGGGCGCGTTGAGTTTCAGGATTTCACCGGCAAATCGTGCGTCCGCTTTTTTACCGTTGCGGCCGGGATCGGCGTCGACGCCCACCTCTTCTACAAGCTCAACTCCGATCTCAAAAACCACGGCGGCATGGCCGCTTATTACTGGAAGGCCTGGCAGCTCTGGGCCACCTATCGCATGCGCCGCTTCGAAGTCGAATACTCGAACGGCAGCGGACACAAGCAGCAGGCGCTGCTCACCGAACTGCTCGCGGTACGCATCCGTTACTTCGGAAACATCCTGCGCGAGCTTGTCCCCGGAGCCCACCTCGACCACCCGGAACTCCGCGCCGTCATGTGCCGCACCGACAGCCGCAATGCCTACTTGCGGTATGTCGCGGCGACCCTTTTGGGATGGCGCGAGCGCAAAATCGACGGCATTGACCTGGTCAGCTGCTCGGAACTCACCTGCCGCGTACCCGAACAGAGCGATGCCGCCGAGCGTGTCTATGTCGAAGCCGATGGCGAACTCATCGGCCGCCTCCCCGCACGCATGACCATGCAGGCGGATGCGCTGTCGCTGGTCGTGCCGGCGGCTAAGAATTGAGAAGCGAAATGGGGCGTCTTCACGGTGAGAACGTGGATAGCTCAGTGCGAACCTTGCGCTCTTTCCGCGAGAAAGTCGTCCTGGCATTTTTTCGCCGCCGAGAGTAACTGCTCGTACGCCGGCGTTCCGCGCAGCGAGGCCAGCAGAGGGTCCTTTTGCAGCCCCTGGTAGGAGCAATAACGTCCATCGATCGCACTCTTCAACAGCCGCACCGCCGCGTCTTTCTGGCCGCAGAAGGCCATCACCGTTGCGGACTTGTAGCGGTTTTCCGCGTCGGGGTTGCTGAGCATAGCTGGCTCGGTTTCACGCGCAAGGCGATTCACCTCTGCGGAGGGTGCCTGCGGGGGTGACGGCAGATCGGAGCAAGCACTCAAAAACGCTACGTTTCTGGACTCCGCGGGCAGCTTGTGGATGGCCTCGCGTGCTTCCGCCAGTTTGCCCTCGCTCCAGAGGAACCGGAAGATGTTCCCTTTGTACCAGCCTGAACCCGCATCCAAGCGCAGGAAGTCGATCGCTCGATCGGGATTTCCCGTCGCGCTGAAGGCGAACGAGCAGGAGCGAAGTCCAAAATTTCCGGGATCCAGCGACAAAGCGGTTTCGCACTCGCGCGTCGATTCGTCGAGCAAGCCGGCATAGCGGAGCACATATCCCAGCGCGAAGTGTGCGAAAGCGCTGCGTGGTTGGCGCTTTACCAGATCGTCCGCATCCTGGTAAGCCTTGGCCAGCTCACCTCGCTCCACCCGATTAGCGATGGTTTGGACGGCAGCAGTGATCAGGTTGGGATCAAGGGCTCGCGCTCGCCCGAGGGCTGAGTTCGACTTTTGAAACGCCGCTTCACCGCCATCGGAATTCTGGGAATCCCAATAGTAGTGGAGCCCCAATTCGGCCCAGGCGGGCGCATAAGTCGGGTCCAGACCGACCGCGCGCTCCAGCATCGTGATCGCCTCTTTGTTCGGAGCGGGATCGCGCGGCTGCGCCAGACTGCGCAGATACAGATCGTAGGCCTCTTCATTCTTGGGATGAGTGCCCGTCTCCGAGGATTCGGTGCTCGCGCCGAGCGCTGGCACAAGCCCCTGCCGGACCTTCGAAGTAATCTGCCCGCGCATGGCAATCATGTCGGGAGCAGCGGCGTTCAGCGTGTCCCGCCAGAGCGTGCGGTTGTTCTCGACATCCACCGCCTCCAGCGTGATCTGGAGCTGATTGCCTTCCTTCATGTAGTTCCCGGTGACGATGTCGGTGACGTGCATCTCGCGGCCAGCCTGCTGCAGATCGAGACCGGCTGCGGTGTACTTGCTCGTGGTGGCAAACGGGCGAATCGACAGAGAACGCACGTAGCTCAGGTCAGTCGCGATTTCGTCGGGCAACGCCAGGCGCAGAAAATCGACGTCTTTGTCCGCGCCCATGTTCTGGAAGGGAAGGACGGCGATTGTGGTGGGGCCAGCGGAACCGGTTGCAGGAGGCGGGTGATGTCTGCTCTGCCAGTAGAAGAAGCCGAGCGCGACAACCGCAATGCCAGCTAACACCGCGGCGATGTTGCCCCATGGCAACCTCCGCGTGGGCGCCGTGATTACGCCGCCCGCAGTTGCCGCGCTCACTGCGTTGTGCGCGCCCGAACTCGCGGGTCCGGCCGTCAACGGTGCACTTCCGCTCCCCGATGCTTCGCTGCCTGCGACAGGCGATAGCGCCCGCCCGGTATCCGTGTCGCGCTTCAACCGCTGCAGGTCGCTCCGCATCTCGGAGGCATGCTGGTAGCGCAGGTTCCGATCTTTCTCCAGCGCCTTGTTGACGATGTCTTCCAGCTTGGGCGGGATATCCCGATTCAGGCGCACCGCCGCCACCGGCGCGCGATTCATAATCGCTTCGCAGATGACGGCCGAGCTCTCGCCGCGGAACGGCACGTCGCCGGTCGCCATCTCATAGAGAACCGCGCCGAAGGAAAACAGGTCGGTGCGCGCATCCAGTTCGCGCGCCCGCACCTGCTCCGGCGACATATAGGCGACGGTGCCGACCATCGTTCCCGGGCTGGTCAGATGGGCCTCGTCGATCGTCCGCGTGGCTCCCTGGGTGGCCCCGGGAATCTCGCTTGACAGGCCGCGAGCCGCCGCCACCTTGGCCAGCCCGAAATCGAGGACCTTGGCGTGCCCGCGCTTGGTGACAAAAATGTTCGCGGGCTTGATGTCCCGGTGCACGATGCCTTCCGAATGCGCCGCATCGAGCGCATCCGCAATTTCAATCGCCAGCCCAATCAGCGTCTCATTGTCGAGCGGACGGCCCATGACCATGTGCTTGAGCGTCATGCCATCCAGGAATTCCATGGCAATGAAGCGCAGGCCTTCGTGCTCGCCAATCTCGTAAATGGTGCAAATATTGGGGTGGTTCAGGGCGGATGCCGCCCGGGCCTCGCGCCGGAAGCGCTCCAGCGCCTGCGCGTCGCGCGCCACATCGTCAGGCAGGAATTTCAGCGCAACAAAACGGCCCAGGGATGTATCTTCGGCCTTGTAGACGACACCCATGCCTCCGCCGCCGAGCTTCTCGACGACGCGGTAATGCGAAATGGTCTGCCCAATCATGCAATCGGGCCATGTTAGGCGGGATGAGCGGGAGAGTCAACGAAGACGCGGGGTTATTGTCGTTAGCACATGATATGTCCGGTTGAGTTAACAAGTGATCTGTCCGCTTTGCCGGCGGCGAGAGTAGGAGACCATGCCGGGCATGGAAAGCTACTCGAGGGCGCGATGGAGCGGCCCGGCTCGGCCCCGCGTCCGAGGCGGGAGGACGTGCGCGTAGCTTGCCTCGGGCGTGATGGGGAGTAGGGATCTTTCGACTCCGCGGCCTGCTAGAGCCGCAGGAAATTTTCGATCATCTGTTTGCCGTCGCTGGTCAGCACGCTCTCGGGATGGAACTGGACGCCCTCGACTGGGAAGTTGCGGTGGCGCAAGCCCATGATTACGCGCGTTCCGTCGCGATCGGACGTCCACGCGCTCACTTCTAGATCGCGCGGCAGGTCTTCTTCGCGGACGATGAGAGAGTGATAGCGGGTCGCGGTCAGCGGAGAGGGAATTCCGCGAAAAATTGTGCGCCCGTCGTGCTCGACCAAGCTGGTTTTGCCGTGCATGAGCGTTTTGGCGCGCACCACCTGGCCGCCGAAAGCCGCGCCAATGGCCTGATGTCCGAGGCAGACGCCGAGCACGGGGACTTTGCCTGCGAAATGACGGATGAGTTCGATGCTGATTCCGGCGTCCTGCGGAGTGCAGGGGCCGGGAGAAACGACGATGCGCTCGGGGGCGAGGGCTTCGATTTGATGGATGGTGACTTCGTCGTTGCGGCGCACTTCGACGCTCGCGCCTAACTCCCCGAGGTATTGCACGAGGTTGTAAGTGAAGGAGTCGTAGTTGTCGAGGACGAAGACCACGGGAGTATTTTACGGCTTGCGGCAGCGGAATTCAGACCGATGACGTCCAGTCTCCCAGATTAGCGCCCCACAAACGGGCGCTAACCCTTCGACAAGCTCAGGGCAGGCTCTGGGGCGCCAACAGCGCCGGGGCGAATCGAGCCTCGCCCACTACGGCGCGACGGAGCCTTGACACGGGAGTTGGTTATCGCCATGCTTACAAGCAGATACCGGAGGTTCGATGGCCGAGGCCCAAGAGAAAGACAAGCGTTCCACGCGACGTTTTGCCCTCCATCTGCCAGTGAGCGTGCGCTACGGAGAAGGCGAAGAAGCGCACCAGGCGCAGACGCGCGACGTGAGCGCGCGGGGAATTTGCTTTTTCGCGGAGTCCGGCATTCAGGCCGGTTCTCCCATCGATTTCACGCTGACGCTTCCGCCCGAGATCACGCTGACGGAGAGCATCCGGGTGCGCTGCAAGGGGCGCGTGGTGCGGGTGGAAGGAGGCGTGCCGACCGGGAAAATGGCGGTTGCGGCTGTGATCGAGGAGTATGAGTTCCTCACCGAAGGCCAGGGCGAGGCGGGAAAAAAGGAATGAAGGAAGGCCCGGGACCCAAAACGATACCGCCCAACTGATCATTACCACCGTACTTTTTTGAGAAGTGCGCGGGTGGTATGTTGGAAGAAACACCCGAGCGCTGACTTGAACTACTGCCCGCCGAATCGCGATTTCAGGCGAGTGCCGTCCGGCACGGCCCGCTGGCCTGCCGAACTGCACGGAGAAAAGTTACCCGGGCACAGAGCGGGCCATTCATTTGCATTGCGGGCGCTGTTTCTGGCGGCCTTGACGTTCGCAGCCGCGACGCTCCATTCCCAAATCGCTCCGAAGCCTCGCACGGTTTCCATGTCGGTTCCAGCGAAGGTTGCGGCGGTCAAGAGTTTCCGCATCGTTCAGGAAGAGGATGGACCGGCCGTGGAAATTCTCTCCACGCTGCCCCTCACCCCGCAGATCAAGCTCATCAACGATCCAACACGGCTGGTGATCGACTTGCCGAACGCGCGGATCGACATGGCGCAAAAGCGGATCGAGATTCAGGCCGACCGCATCAGCACACTGCGTGCCAACCAGTTTCAGGAGACGCCTCCGGTCGCGCGGGTGGTGGTTGATTTGCTTGCGCCGAGGACCTTTGAGTGGAAGGCATTGGGCAATCGACTGGTAGTGCATCTGGGAAAGAATCCAACAGAAGAGAGCCACTCGCCCTTTGAGCCGGCAACGGCTCCGACACTGATGCCAGCAGTGCTGGCAGCACCGAAGGCGGTGATCAGAGCGGTGCGGGCCGCCGGACCGCTGGCGCTCGCGAGCGATACCGGGCGCGTGGGTTCATCGTTCGCCGCGGGTGCGGACACGGCCGTGCTCAGTTTGTCGAGCGGAGGCGAGTTGCGCGTTTGCCCGGGAACGACGGTTTCGATTATTCCCTCGGCGAACCGGCACAACCTGTTACTGGGGATGAATGCCGGCGCGATCGAGACCCACGTCGATCTCGACGACTCGACGGACTCGGTGATGACACCGGATTTCCGCATTACGCTCGAGGGCCCGGGGGAGTTTCACTTCGCCTTTAGCACCGACCGTCGCGGGGATACGTGTGTGCGCGCGCTGCCGGGGAATTCGGCGACCGCAACAGCGACTGAACTGCTGAGTGATCGCAGTTATCCGATCAAGGCAACGGATCAGTTGGTGTTTCGCGGCGGGCAACTGGATCGCGTGGATATGAACGTGCCGCTCGAATGCGGATGCCCTCCGCCGCGGCAGAATGTTGACCGCGCGGCGAACGAAGTGCCTGTGGAAGGCGCGACGGCGAGCGAGACGCGGCCGGCAGCGAGCGCGGATTCAATGCCAGCGACAAGCGCGCCGCCGGCGGAGAGCGCTCCGTCGGGAGTTCCATCTGGCAGCGCCGCAGTCGCCGACCCTCGGCCTGCCGGAGAAATGCATGTGCAGGTGAGCGCGCCGCTCGTATTCCATGCGTCAGGCCCTCCGCCAGCACCGGTGGAGGATGTGCGTGCAGCACCGGTTGAGACGCAGCCAGTAGCCAGGGCGAGTGCCGTGCCAAGCACGCGGGCAGTGAAGGCGCCCGCGACGGGCCCGGGGCTCACCCTGGAGCTTGACACACCGCGGCGGGGATTCTTCCGAAGGATCGGGGGATGGTTCGCCAAGGTATTTCATTCGGGAAGTTAGTTCGACCTCAGCGGCTAAGACCACCAGCCCAATAGGGTACTTACCCCAGCGCTGAAGCGTTGCGCCACCCAAAACTGCCGTACCACCCCAAAGCCTGCGCGACTCAAAAAGGATCAGCGTCCCAGAGCGGAGGAATCAAGAATCTTGAGTCGACTTAAGACTTTTCGGCCAGGGCTTGGCGAATGCGCTGCCAGGTTACTTCCAGCGCTTCCGGGAGGACGCGGGTTTCGCCGATTACGCTGGCGAAGTTGGCGTCGGCGACCCAGCGCGGCAGGATGTGCATATGAATGTGTCCGGCGACGCCCGCGCCGGCGGCTTTGCCGATGTTCATGCCGAGATTGATGCCGTCGGGGCGGTAGAGCGAGCGAAGGACGACTTCCATGCGCTGAGTGAGCGTCATCATCTCTGCGGCTGCCGCTGAAGGGAGCTTCTGCAACTCGTCGAGGTGAGCGTAGGGGACGATCATCACGTGGCCGTTGGTGTAGGGATAGGTATTAAGAATGATGTAACACTGGGTTCCGCGGTAAACGATGTGCGCCTTCCCGTCGGTTTCCTTGGGCGCGTCGCAAAAGATGCAACCTGTTGTTCGGTCGGCGCCGGTCACATAGGCGTAGCGCCACGGAGTCCAGAGATAATCCATGTGGGGGAGGGTAGCAGAAATCAGCTACGGGCCGCGAGTTGCGAGCCATGAGCTGGCGGGTGCGAGCGCGGGGCTGCAAATTCTAAGGAGGGCAGGTTGCTCGAACCTCGTGGCTCGACGCTCGCAGCGCTCTCCGCCAGTGTGACAAACCTGTAAATTCTTCCGCCAGCGGCGGTTGGAGGGTTTGACCTATTGGGGGACGGTTGCTATAGTCGAAGAGTCCCTATTTGGACGCGGGGTTCGATTTCGACGTTCCGGCAGCTGGGATTGTAACTAGGGTCGTCCGCCAGGACGGCCTCAACGCAACCTGAAGACCACGCCAGCAGTCCGCTACACAAGCGTCCCGCATTCGTCACGCATTTCGCGTGGCACCGAGGCTATGACTTTGTTCGACGATACAACCAGCCCCACTGATTCTTCCACTCAAACCATGACTCCTGAACATGCCACGCATTCCGGCGGCTCGGCCGTGATAGACGCGCCCGAGCCCACAACCACTTCGCCTGCGGAAGCGCAAGCTTCCGCCCCTGACGCTCCGGCGCATGAAGCCCCGGCCGACGATGCCCCGGCCAGGGAAGCTTCGGCTCATGAGGTTCGGGCTGAGAGTGCTCCCGGTCATGAGACGGCAACCCCGGCGGCGGTCGAAACCCCGGCTTCAGCCGGGAACGACGATTTTGCCGCGGCACTTGAGAACTTCACGACCGAGACCGAGGAGGCGATCGGCGAAGACCACGTGATTAAAGGCACGGTGGTCAAGCTGACGCCGACGCAGGTCGTGGTCGACATCGGAGCGAAGTTGGAGGGGATGGTCGCCATCGCCGAAGTGCTCGATCACGAAGGCCAGCCGCGGTTCAAGCCCGGCGACGAGATCGACGTAATGCGTGACAAGGGCGAGGTGGAAGAGGGCTACCTCAAGCTCTCGCACCAGAAGGCGCAGCGGCTGCGGGCATGGGACGACATTGAGAGGGCTTACAACGAGAAGAAGCCGATCAAAGGTGTAGTGGTCGAGCGGATCAAGGGCGGCCTGACGGTCGAGATCAACGGCGCGCGCGCGTTCCTGCCGGGATCGCAGGTGGATTTGCGGCCGATTCGCAATCTGGACGGCATGAAGGGCCAGACGATTGAAGTGGCCATCATTAAGCTGAATAAGAAGCGCGGCAACATCGTGGTTTCGCGCAAGCATCTGCTGGAAGAAGAGCAGAACGAAAAGCGCGGCAAGACGCTTGAGCACCTGGAAGAAGGCACGGCGCTGACGGGCGTTGTTAAGAATTTGACCGAGTACGGCGCGTTTGTGGATCTGGGCGGGATCGATGGCCTCTTGCACATCACCGATATGTCATGGGGGCGGCTGACGCACCCGCGCGACCTGGTGAACGTTGGCGACCAAATTCAGGTAAAGGTTCTGAAGTACGACAAAGACAAACAGCGCGTCTCGCTGGGCTTCAAGCAGCTGACGCCCGACCCGTGGCTGGATGCCGAGCATCGCTATCCGGTGGGCGCGCATGTGCATGGACGCGTGATCAGCGTTACCGATTATGGCGCGTTCGTCGAGCTGGAGCAGGGCATTGAAGGCCTGGTCCACGTGAGCGAAATGACCTGGTCGAAGCGGATGAAGCATCCGACGAAGCTGGTGAACGTGGGCGATCAGGTGGAGTGCGTGGTGTTGCAGGTGAATCCGACCGAGCGCAGGATTTCGCTCGGCATGCGGCAGCTGGCAGCCAATCCATGGGATACGCTGCACGATAAGTATCCGGTGGGAGCAACGGTGGAAGGGCGTGTGCGCAACCTGACCGAGTTCGGCGCGTTCATCGAAATTGAAGATGGCATCGACGGCTTGGTGCACGTCAGCAATCTGAGCTGGACGACGCGGGTCAAGCATCCATCGGAAGTTTTGAAAAAGGGCGACCGTGTGAAGGCGGTCATTCTGGCGATCGAGCCGGACAAGCGCCGCCTGTCCCTGGGCGTTAAGCAGATGCAGCCCGACGTCTGGGAGGGTTTCTTCACCAAGCACCGCGTCGGCGACATCGTGCATGGCAAGGTGCTGCGCGTGGCGGCGTTCGGAGCGTTTGTGGAAATTTCCGAGGGCATTGAAGGGCTTTGCCATAACTCGGAAGCCGCGGACGCAAACGGACAGCCGATTCATCTGGAGCCGGGCAATGAGTTCGACTTCAAGATCATCAAGATGAATCAGGAAGAGAAGAAAGTCGGATTGAGCATCCGGGCGGTGGGCGAAGAGGCTTCGCGCCAGGAAGTGGAAACCTATAAGCATCCGTCGTCGTCTTCTTCTTCCTCGACCAGCACCACGATTGGTGATTTGATTTCGTGGAAACGGGCAGGCGGAGATAGTAACTAGATTCCTAAGCCGCGGATCGACGCGAATTTTCGCCGATTGGAACTTGTCTCATAAATAGGTTCTGGGAAGGGTACGGGTGGCCCGGCCTTTTGCTAGCGCGACCACGAAAGAGGGTGCCCCATCCTTCGCGCACTTTGCGAAGGGTGGGTTGCAGGCTGCTTGCACCATGAGCCTCGGGCAGGCCGGCCCAGACAACTTTTGGGTGCCCCAGCCGTTCGCGCGCGATCGACCGGACTCCGACCACACCAAAACTCCGCGCCATTCACCACAAGCCCCCGCGCTCACCTCCCAGTCGTCTCCATCCGCCCACCCCTGTTCCTTCCCAAAACGGGAAAAACAGAACGGACCTTCGCCCGAAAAACCCCTCTTGACACAAAACCCCCTCATCTCGAAGCGCACCCCCTCCGAACGCCCCTGCTCCATTCGTTAATGATCGAATCTAACTCGCGCTGCATCTATCGCTTGCCCAGACCATCCTCAAAACGCCCACTCCGCGCTCCAACCGTCCAATCCGCCAAAAAGCCAAAATCCTGCTCATCCCCAAAATATTTCTGTTGGTCTTGTCGTACGTATAACCCGATATGCACAAACCGGACCCACATGCGTATGCCAAAACATAGTTTGTACGTACGTTATTGTTAGGCTCATAGCTCGCGGCTCGAAGCTGGCAGCCCTCCTTCCATCACCCGCCGCAGCGTCCGGTTGATCTCCCATTGATACCCCCGCTCCATCCCCCGGAACCACGCCAGCACATCCGCATCCAGATTCAGCGTCACCCGCTTCTTGGGCAACTGCCGCCAGCGCTTCAGCTCTGCCTGCCGCTCCGCCCCCACCCTCCATGACCCCCGCTCGCGCGTGGAACACTCCTGTTCCACGCTCCCCGAAGCCCTCAAAACGCCCGCGTTCCCGGCCCGCCTAACTCGCTTCTTTCGTTTCATATACCGGCAAATGACATATAATATAGTACAGACAAATCACACCGCATAACGTTCCACGTGGAACATATCGCCGTCCCCCAACCCAAACCGAACGCTGCGGGTTCTTCCTTACTTCGCGTCAATCTTCAGATCGATGTAGACCTGGGTGCGGTTGTCGAACTGGCTTACGGTCTTGGTGTGGCTTTTGTGCTTGTTGAAGAGCGCATAGACCTCGTAGTCGAGGTTCGGCTGGAGGGCGGGGAAACGGTAGGTGCCTTCAGGGCCGACGATGTAGGTTTTCACCGAGCGGTCGCGCGTGTTGGTCAGGTACACGACGGCGTTTGGAAGCGGATTGTCAGCGCTGTCCAGCACCTTGCCCAGGAGGAGGCGGGTGGGCTCGGGCTTCTTGTCGCGCCCGAATATCTGGGCGGCGGCCGGCGTCGGGACGACGAATAGTCCGAGCGCGAACATAGCGGCAGCCACGGCTGCGATTACTGCCCTTTTCATATATCCATTGTGCCGATTTCAGCGCGCAAAGGCCACTACCAATTGAGGTGCAGGCCAATGTCGGAGCGCTCGTCGCTGTCGATATGTACCTTGACTTCGGGACCGGGCTGAGGACGGCGGCCATCGGGTAGCTTGTAGTCTTTGACGTCAGCCCAGACAACGTAATCGCCGGGTCCGGGCGGCACGCGCTGGGCGAATTCGCCGGTGTGATTGGAGTAGAGTTCCCAGCGGGCTTTCTTTTCGCCATCGCGCCGGATTTTTACTTTGACGGCATAAAGAGTGTGCCCGTCGGGATCGAAGACGGTGCCAAAGATGAGGGCGTAGGGCTGCGGCTTTCCGCGCTCGCCGGCGAGGGTCGCACCCGGGGCGAGAATCGCGAGCAGGAGCAGAACTATCCCGGCGATCGTGGGGCCGCGGCGGAATATCGGGATGCCTGGGAGCCTAGTCAGAGCTCGTCCTCGTCTTCGTCGTCTTCCTTCTTGGCGGCGTCCTCGTCGTCCTCATCTTCGTCGTCAACTTCGTCTTCGCCGACCATCTTCAGTTCGATGGGGTTGACAGTGATCACCTCGAAGTCGGAACCGCACTCCGGGCACGAGACCACGGCCCCCTCATCGACCTCATCTTCGTCGATGTCCAGGTCGGTCTCGCATTCAGGACAGTACACCATGCTTGCCTCCACGTTCAGGATACCCCTGTTATATTTAGTTTCTTCGCGAGGAAAACGTCAAGTGGGATACCGAGAAAATTATGTGTCGCTAAAGGAAGCTCTCAAGAGGCATTTGGGCGCCCGTTGGGTGGTGGCTGGGGCGGTTGCGCTGAGTTTCGGCTGCTGTGCTGTTTTGTGTGCTGGACGGCAGGCAAGCGCCGCTCCTGCGGCGGATAAACACGTCGCCGACGCGCCCCCGGCCGACGCGCGCATTGTGGAGGCGATCGGGCGGATTTCTCCGGAACGCATCCGGCAGACGATCGAGAAGCTCGTCAGCTTCGGGAACCGGTCCACGATATCGCCGCAGGATGAGGAATCGATCAAAGCGGGCAGGGGGATTGGCGCGGCTCGAGAGTGGATCAAGGCCGAGTTCGAACGCTATTCGAAAGACTGCGGCGGCTGCCTGGAGGTCAAGACCGACGAATTTGTGGAACAGCCTGGAGAGCGGATTCCCAAGCCGACGGAAATCACCAATGTTTATGCGGTGTTGCGGGGATCGGACCCGGCGCAGGCGAATCGCATTGTGCTGGTCACCGGCCACTACGACTCGCGCAACAGCGACACCTTCAACGGCACAGATCCGGCGCCCGGCGCGAACGACGACGGCAGCGGCACAGCCGTAAGCCTGGAGTGCGCGCGCGTTTTGAGCAAATACAAATTTTCGGCCACGATTGTCTTCCTGGCCGTCGCGGGCGAAGAGCAGGGCCTGAACGGCAGCAAGCATTTTGCGCAGATGGCCAAGCAGCAGGGATGGAAGGTGGAAGCGGTTTTGAACAACGACATTGTGGGCGGCGACCGCAGTCCGGAGCAGGATACGAGCGTGGTGCGGGTATTTTCCGAGGGAATTCCGGCGGCCGCGACCGATGCGGAAATAAAGCGACTGCGCGCGCTGGGCGGCGAGAGCGACTCGACTTCGCGAGAGTTGGCCCGCTATATCGCCGAAGTGGGCCGCACGTACCAAACCCAGGTGAAGCCGCTGCTCATGTTCCGGCAGGACCGGTATCTGCGGGGCGGTGACCACTATTCCTTCAACCAGCAGGGATTCGCGGCCGTGCGCTTGACGGAATTCCGCGAAGACTACAACCACCAGCATCAGAATGTGCGCACCGAGAACGGCATCGAATATGGTGACTTGCCAAAGTTTGTCGACTATGACTATGTGGCGCACGTGGCGCGGCTGAACGCCGCGACGCTGGCCGCGCTGGCTTCGGCTCCAGCGCCGTCGGCAAACGTGAAAATGCTCACGAAAAACCTGGAAAACGACACGACATTGACGTGGGAGGCCTCGCCGGGCGTGGCCGCCTACGAAGTGGTGTGGCGAGCAACGAGCGCGCCGGATTGGGAGCACCTGGAAGCCGTCAGCAGCGGGGCGCGTGCAACACTGAAGGTTTCGAAGGATAATGTGATATTCGGCGTTCGGGCGCTGGATGCGGCTGGTCATCGCAGCCTGCCCGTGGTGCCGGAACCGGAAAGGTGAGAACAAGGTTTCAGAGTTGCAAAGTTTCAGGATTCAACCCTAGTGGCACTTGGGGTTTTCCTTGAAACTTTGAAACTCTGAAACTCTGAGGCTCTGAAACATGGTACCTAAGTGAAACGCGGAGGAACCATTTCGTTCAGCTTCCCGCCCTTTGCCGGGTGGGTGAGGCGCATTGTCATCGCTTGTACGGCGATCTATCTTCTTCAGCTCATCCTAGAAAATGCATTCCGCATCAGCTTTCGCCCGGCGGAAGAACTGTTGGCGCTGATTCCCGTCTGGGTGATGAGGGGCGCGGTTTGGCAACTGGTTACATACTCGCTGTTGCACGCCGGTTTCGGCCATCTGTTTTTCAACATGCTGACGCTCTGGTTCATCGGGTCGTATCTGGAGCGCGACTGGGGACCGCGGCGCTTTATTGAGTGCTACCTGTTCTGCGTGGTGGGCGCGGCGCTGGTGACGGTTGCCATTGCTTACACGCATTTTCTCGGAATGAGCCCGCGCACGGCAACGGTGGGCGCTTCCGGAGGCATCTTCGGATTGCTCATGGCGTTCGGGATTCTCTATGCCGACCAGGAGATGTTTCTGTTTCCGCTGCCGTTTTCGATCAAGGCGAAGTATTTGGTCGGAATCTGGATCGTGGTTGCGATCGTGGGCGTCTTCAGCCCGACACAAGACGGCGTGGCGAACTTTGCGCACCTGGGCGGCTTGCTTTTTGGATTCCTCTTCGTCAAGTTTCTGCCACGGCGCGGCCTGACGTATACGGCGTCGGAACAGTATTTCGGCGCGCGAAACTGGTATTACCGGTGGAAGCGGCGGCGGGCGGCGAGGAAATTCGAAGTCTACATGCGGCAGCACGACCGCAAGGTCAACTTTGACGAGCACGGAAACTACATCCCGCCGGATGATGACAAGAAGAATGGCGGGTCGAAGTCGGGCTGGGTGAACTGAGTTTTCACCGCCGAGACGCAGAGTACGCCGAGAACCCTTTTTCTTTTCTCTTTGCTCGCTTATCCGAACATCTCATCAAATCTTGCGAAGATGCGCGCTGGAAGGTCTGGCGCTTGCGCCTTTCCCCTGAACCCCAGGTCGTGGCCTGCGCCTTCAACCTCTACTAATTCGTTTCTGGCGGGGATTAGCTTTAGCGCTTTCTTCATCTCTTCGATGCTGCCGAACGGGTCGCGCGCGCCGCTGACAAACAAGCTGGGTGTGCGCAGGTTGGGCAGATGCTCAACACGAAGCTGCTCGGGCTTGCGCGGCGGATGAAGCGGGTACGAGAGAAGTAAGAGGCCCGAAACAAGATCGGGTTCCGAGGCGCAGAGGATGGTGGATTGACGGCCTCCGTAGGAGTGGCCGCCGAGAAATATTTTTCCGCTTGCCTGCTTTCGCAGGGCGGCAACCGCGTTGCGCAGGCCGGCGCGGTCGCGCTCGGCTTGGCCAGGGAAGGGAGGCCCGGTCGGCCGCTGCTGGCGGTAGAGCAGGTCGCAGCGCAGGACGGTGTAGCCGTGTCCGCGGAAGGTTTCAGCGAGGGCGACTAGCAAGGGAGCCGCACAGTTGCTGCCGGCGCCGTGGGTGAGGATG
>Ga0074044_10000724_pt1 | contig 30794 bp, 25 predicted proteins | sample BogForMeECP23OM1_FD_94443 | JGI IMG/M metagenome (GOLD analysis project Ga0074044, IMG submission 94443) | Bog forest soil microbial communities from Calvert Island, British Columbia, Canada - Bog Forest MetaG ECP23OM1 | ecosystem: Environmental > Terrestrial > Soil > Wetlands ...
AATCGATTCCAATCGTTGTAACTTCCATCGCGGACCCTCCTCGCGGTTTTGAATGTCACGCTACATTCTTGGCCCATTGCGAGGCCGCAAATAAGCGGGCGAGGGTCCATACCATCATCCCGACCGGAGGCTGCCGAAGTGGAGGGATCGCGCCGCGTCCTCGCGGCGCAACCACAGTTCTCTCAAGGCGACACCGGTCTTTTTCTTTCCGACTCAGGGCTCGATATAAGACTAACTGCTGCGACTTCGAGGAATCAGGCCAGCCTGTCCAGCAGAGTCTTTGCCAGCCGCAGGTCTCCCGTCTCGAAGCCTTCGGTGAACCATTCATAGACAGGCGCCAGCGTCGCTCGCGCATCTTCTCTCCGGTCCTGCGAGGCGAGCATCCGGGCCAGGCTGGTCGCTGCGCGCAGCTCCCATGACTTGGCCTGCTGTGCGCGCGCGACTTCGATCGCGCGGTGAAAATTTTCCCGCGCGGCCTGTTCCGCGTGCTTCGCCAGCATGAACTCGCCCCGCAGCCGCCAAATCTCGGCTTCCTGAAAGTGCTGATCGTCGGCTTCGATTCCTTCGGCCGATTCGTCGAGCGCGCGAAGTCCCTGGTCAACATTCCCCGCGCGCAGGAACGCCTTCGCCATCACGATCAGCCCATAGCGATAAACCGGCAGCATTCCAGACCGACGAGTCCCGTCCAGGCCTTCGCGCATCAGCGCGAGACCACGATCGAAATCCTCCTCCTCGACGATAAGGGCGCCCAGCGACATCTTTCCCGAGGCGAGCCAATGCGGAAATCCGTGTTCCTGCGAAAGCTCGATTAGGGCTTCCGATTGCCGGCGCATCTCACCGACTTCGCCACGGAGATCCTCGATCGCAACCGCGAACTGGAGCGCGAAGGCCGTACTGTAGGGGCGGCCGAGCCGCCGCGCGAGGGCCTGGACTTCATCGATTCGGCGCTTCGCCTGATCGGGATAGCCAAGCGCCCACAGCGCCCACGACAAGAGGCAGCGCCCGGGAATTACGGCCACACCCGGCAACGGCAGATAGCTCTCTATATCGCGATCGTAGGTTGCGAGCGCCCGCTCGAAATGGGCGCGCGCGTCCTGGAACTTTCCACGCCACACTTCCGTGGACGCGATCCCGGCGCAGGCGGCGGCGATCGCATCCTCGGAACCGGTCTGTTCGGCGATTGCCAGCATTCGCGAGCCGATCTGCGCGGCGGACTTGAAGTGTCCGCGCGAAGAATCGACTTCCCGCAGCGTAGACATCAGGACCAGCATCTCCGGAGACTCGCCGGCCTGCTTGAGAAGTTCATGGCTTCGCCGCGCCTGCTGCTCGATTTCAGGCGCGGCGAACCCATGAATAGTCACAAACGCCATACCATACGCGACGCGAAGCACGATCTCGCGGCGCGCGCGGTCCGGACTGTCCGGCAGCGTCATGACGAGGTCGATCGCTGCCGAAAGGTGGCGGATCGCTTCCTCGTAGGCGGAACGGGCGCGGTCCCGCCCAGCTGCGCGCTCGAAGTAGTCGATCGCTTTCGGAACGTTGCCGCCGCGGCTGTAGTGAAGAGCCAATTGGTCGAGATGATCGTCGAGTTGCGCGGCAAAGATCGCTTCTATTCCCGCCGCCGCGCGTTCATGAATCGCCTTGCGGCGTTCGGCGAGAACCGATTCGTACGCAACCTCCTGGGTGAGAGCGTGCTTGAAGACATACTCGGGTTCCGGAGCCGCCGGTTGCTCGTAGATGAATTCGCCGAGCTGGAGATTGGAAAGCAGCGGCGCGAGAACCGCGTTGGATTTGCCCGACGCGTGGCGTACCAGCCCGAGCGGAAATTCCTTGCCGATTACTGCCAACGTTTGCAGCAGTTCCTTCTCGGCGGATGCGAGGCGGTCGATCCGCGCCGCGATTATTCCTTTGACCGTGGCCGGAACCCGTACGGACGAGAGCGGCTTCGCAAGCTTGACCGCACCGTTGCGCGCCAACACGCCTTCGTCGAAGAGCACCTGGACCATCTCCTCGATGAAAAACGGATTGCCCTGGGTTCGACGGACGATTATTTCTTTCAGCGGTTTCAGCTCCGCGGCGTCCCCGAGCAAACCACTCAACAGTTCGCCCGAGGTTTCAGGTCCAAGTGGATCGAGCCGAAGCTGCGTGTAGTAAGTCTTGTTGGCCCACTGATGGTGATATTCCGGACGATAGTTGACCATCAGCAGGATTCGGGCGGTGCCAATCGAGTCTGCCAGCCCGTCGAGAACGCCGCGCGAGTCGTCGTCGATCCAATGGAGGTCCTCGAAAATAATCATCATCGGCTGGTTCAGGCTCTCGCGCAGGAGCAGCTGCTTGATAGCATCGCGGGTCCGGGCGCGGCGGATTCCCTGATCCATGCCCTCGAGAGAGGTACCGTCACTCGCCGTAAGCGCCTGCAGGCGATCGAGGCTCTGCTCCCAAAACCGGCTCTGGTCCTCCAGCCAATCCGCAGAGTCTTTAGGCGACCCACCACCAAGATTGTCTTTGCCGACGCCCATCAGGGCGAACAGGTAGGGCATCGTATCTTCGAGGGCACGATCGAGCGCGAGAACACGGCCCGTGATCTTTTCGCGCCGGACGCGGTCATCATCCGAATCGGTGATCCGAAAATAGTTCTTCAGCAGATCGATCACCGGATGATAGGCGCTCGCCTTGCCGTGCGAGACCGAGAACGCCTCCAGCACGAGCCATCCGCTCTGCGAAATCAGCTTGAACTCATAGAACAGGCGCGACTTGCCGACCCCGGCCTCCGCTACCGCCGCGATGATCTGCCCGTGCCCGGCGCGCGCCAGTTCGGCCACACGCTTCATTTGATCTATTTCCGCGGCGCGTCCTACGAATTTGGACAGTCCGCGGCTGGCGGAGCGATGAAGCCGCGTACGCAGGGGTCCGAGCCCGGTCACCTCGTACACTTCGATCGGCTCGCTGGCACCCTTGATGCGCGCGGGGCCGAGCGGTTTGAGCTCGAAATAGCCCGCCACGATTTTCTGCGTCTCGGCTGCGATCACGATGGAACCCGACGGCGCGAGCGCTTGCATTCGCGATGCGACGCTGACCGCGTGCCCGATGGGAGTGTATTCGGTGCTGGCGTCGCCAGTGCGGATCGACCGGATGACCGCCTCACCCGTATTGACGCCGATGCGAATTTCGATCGGAGGGCGGCCCGCGACGCGAAGCTCCGCCGCGTAACGATGCATCTCGTCCTGCATCTTCAGTGCCGCGTAGAGCGCGCGCTGGGGATGATCCTCATGGGCAAGGGGCGCACCGAACAGAGCGAAAATTCCATCGCCGGTCGATTGCACGATGTAACCGTCGTAGTGATGCACCGCGTCGATCATCCGGCGGATCGCAGGATCGACAATCGCGCCCGCCTCTTCCGGATCGAGATCCTCCATCAGGTCCATCGAACCCTTGATATCCGCGAACAACGCCGTGACGGTCTTGCGTTCACCTTCGAGCGGATCGGCGGCTTGCGCGGCCGTGGCGGCAGATTTGCGTTCCGGCGGCGAAGCGGATGGCGTCGATGCGGGGGCCGGCCGGGCGGAGGTCAGCGGCGCGGCGCATTGGCCGCAGAATTTGAATCCGGCGGGATTATCAAATCCACACTTCGGGCACAGGTTGCGGAGCGGTGCGGCGCAATTGCCGCAAAATTTCATCGCCGCGGGATTTTCGGCGCCGCAACTGCCGCACTGCATGGCAAGACTTTAGTCTCGACAGCGCAGTCGTCCTAGCGGCAAAGTGCTCGTCACGTCGCATTTCATTTCAGAAGTCACTAAGCCCCTCGCCCGCTTAGTTGCGGGAGAGGGTTAGGGTGAGGGTTCTGCTCCCGGAGGCCGAGCGCGAGGAACCCGATCCGTTCGGCTCCAGCCTTCCCGAATTTCTGCAGTACCGGGCATCAGCAGAAGACCTGCACCCTCACCCTCGCTTTCTCCCGCAACTAAGCGGGCGAGGGGCAGAAAGGAGTGATTCAAGAAGAATTTCGCTTTTTCCTGAGCGGCGCGCCCGGTTCATTCTCAGGACGCGATGAACTCGCGCACTACTCTGTCGAAGTGCTCCGGTTCATCGTGATGCACTCCGTGGCCGGAGATCTTGAAGCGCTCGAAGCGGACCAGCCCGGCGGGAATCGCCGCGACCATATCTTCCGCGTCGCCGATCGGTGTGATCGGATCGCACTCACCTGCTGTGACCAGCGTGGGGCATCGGATGCGTCCGAGCTCGGGTAACAGATTGAAAGTGCGAATCTCGCCCCTGAAGAAAAACGTGGTCACGCCCGGATTCTGGATTGACCGCGCCATCCATTCAGAGCTGCGCTTGCGCTGGCTGTAAAGCGGCAGGCATCTGCGCACGTATTCTTCCATCGCCTCCGGCGTGGGATCATCAAAGAACCGCTGCGCGATATCGCGCGCTTCTATGCCGCCCAGGCGCTCGAACACCGCGACCGAGCGATCAGAGCGAATTTTCGCGGCGGTGCTGGCAAGGATGAGCTTGGCCGGATGATCGGGATGGCGGCTCGCATAGGCCATCGCCACCATGCCGCCGAACGACTCGCCCATCACGATGGGCCGTTCGATCTCCAATGCCTCGCAGAAAGCGCGGATATCGTCGCCCCATCGATCGAGGTTCCATCGCTCCGGTCCGTCGCGATCACTGCGGCCGTTGCCGCGATGGTCGAGGTAGATAACCTGCGCAATATCGGTCAGGCCCGAAAAATCGGGCTTGAAAATGGAATGGTCGAAGCCGGGTCCCCCGTGCAGGAGGAGCAGCGTCGGCACCTCGCGCATCGTCGCGCCGTCTGGCCTTAGCTTGGCGCCTTCGACGTCGAAGAACAGACGGACATCACTAACTTGCACTCGCATAACGACGCATCTGTAATCCGATTCCGCGGCCGCTGCAAATGTCCGGTTTTCCGAGTAACGGCGGGCGGCCCGCCCGCCCTTGGCAAATGGATGCGCGGAAGAGCTTAGCCGCGGCGAATCGCGCGGCCTGGGCGGGCGCCGGTGTGGAGACCGTCGCGCACGACGGCCGTGCCGTTCACGAGCACGTGGCCCAATCCCTCGGGGTATCGGCGCGGTTGCTCGTAGGTGGCGGTATCGATGAGATGCACAGGATCGAAAATGACCAGGTCCGCGAAAAAGCCTTCGCGCACAAGGCCGCGGTCCTTGATGGCGAACTTCGCTGCCGGCATTCCGGTCATGCGATGGACTCCCTCTTCCAGGCTCATCAGGCCTGCGTCGCGCGCGTAACGCGCCAGCACGCGCGGGAAGGTTCCGTAAAGACGCGGATGAGGCTTGCTGCCCAGCGCGAGGCCATCGGAGCCGATCATCGTGGTCGGATGCCGCATCACGGTCCGGACGTCCTCTTCATTCATCGTCTCCATCACTACCACCGCTCCCGGACCTTCTTCTTCAGCGATACGGTCGCCGGCCGCGCGCGGCGCAAGGCCCCATTCGTCGCAGAGACTCTTGAGCGTCCTTCCCTCCCATTCCGGATGCTTCGGCGTCGAGGCGAAAAGTAGCTTTTCCGGTGGCACGGTTCCGACGCCGCCCGTGCCGTGTCCCTCGTCCAGCCCACCGTTTTGAATGACTGCCTGCAAAACCGTGCTGCCCGAGGTGTATGGATATTGGTCGGCGGTCACGTCGATTCCGCGTTCGCGCGCATCGTCGATCAGCTTAAGCGACTCGCGCACCATTCCCCAGTTTTCGCGCCCCGATGCCTTGTGATGGGAGATCTGGACGGGCACGCCCGCTTCCTCGCCTATGCGGATAGTCTCGCGGACCGAATCGAGCAGATGCGCTGCTTCGTCGCGCATGTGGCTGGCATAGAGTCCGCCGCCACTGGTAGCCATCTCGCGCGCAAGCTCGATTATTTCCGCGGTGCGCGCATAGCGTCCCGGTTCGTAGATGAGGCCGGTGGACAGACCGACGGCGCCGGCCTCGATACCCTCGCGCACTATCGCGTGCATATGGTCGAGTTCGCCGGCTTTTGGCTCGCGCCGCCCATTGCCCATCGCCGCGAAGCGCGCAGTCCCGTGTCCAACCAGCACCGCCACGTTCAGGCTGGCCGGATTGCTGTCGACGGCAGCAAGGTACCCCGCATATCCGTTCCATTCGGGGACGCTGCCACGGCCATGCAGACTGGTGAAAACGGCGGTGGCAACAGCAAACGGTGCCGCACCCATTCCGCAGTTGCCGACGACGTCGGTCGTCACGCCCTGCATCACCTTGAAGTCCATTTCGGGAGTCAGGAACACAGCGAAATCGTCGTGACTGTGAACGTCGATGAAGCCAGGGGCGAGCGCCATGCCGCGCGCATCGATCTCGTGGATGCCTTCGCCGGAAACATCGCCGACGCTGCCGATTCGATCGCCGTTAATCGCGAGGTCGCCCGCAAATGACGGCACGCCACTGCCGTCATAAATCGTCGCGTTGCGGATTACCAGATCCCAGCCCATCTTCGAAATCTCCTGCGGCTACTTCTCGATTCGCATCCGGAAATTCGGGCCTTCCGGCCGGGAATCCAGAACTACATACCCTTCGGCTTCAGCCGCGCTTGGAATGTCCCGCGCGCCGCGAGGATCATCAAGCAGGAGTTCGAGCACTTGTCCGCGCACCATTCCTTCCAGTCGCACTTTGGCGTGCGCCCAGTTGAGCGGACATTTGATGCCGCACAAATCGAGGAAGACGATGCGGTCGCGGGACTTCATCTATCGAGACGTTTAGCATACGCGCACGGCCGAAACCGTCCCGCGCCGCCCTGAGCGCTCAGCGCTTCGCGGCTGCCGCCGCCTTAGCTTCTGCCCAGCCCTGCTTCAGCGGTACGACGTGAAAGAAGGTTATCTTGCGCTGGACGAAGCGCCAGTTGCCGTTCTCGCGCCGATAGCGATCCTCGTAGTAACCAGCCGCGGTGAAACTCTCGCCATTGCGCACGAACCGCGCCTCGATACCGCAGGTGCCCTCGGCCTCGTCGCCCTTCACCTCAATGATGTGATTTTGAATGAACGGAATCGCCAGCTCGGGCTGATTGACCGACGCGCGATAGAATTTGAGCAGCGCTTCGCCGCCGTGAACCGGCTTGAAGCTGCCGTCGGTGACTTCCAGGACGCCATCGCCGGTGAATAGCGCGGCGACCGCCTCGCCCTCACCGCGCGCGACGTGCCAGCAATAGCGTGCCGTCAGTTCTTTGATCTGATCGCGGTCTTCGAGCTCCTGAACTCGCTGCTCGATGGTCTTTGCCATCACTTTCTCTCCCTTGCCCGCCTGTGGAATGCCTGGCGCAATCGCCCATCGTCCGCCTTCCTCAAACACAAAGCGCAGGGCAGGAAGCGCAGAGGGACGTTTATAGATTGACGTGAATGCCGGTTCGAGCTGCTGCGGCACATAGTCCGCGTCGCCCGGATAGATTAGGACGTACTTGCCGTCGATTCGTACTATGCCCGGGCAAACGGGCGCGATCGCCCGCGTGCGCGCGAGCGCGGCCATCGCCTCGAACGTCGGGCATGGTTCCAGTTCGAGCAGGTTCTGCAGCGTGGGCGGAACGATCTGCTGAGCGCGCGAATGATAGAGCGCAACAGCTGCCGCGGCCGTCAGCCAATCGCCCGCTACGACTTCTTCACGGTCGTGGCTCGCGAGTTGATCGGCGGGAGCGGCGGCAAGCACGAAGCGGGTGTCGTAGCGCTTGCGCGCATAGGGCGGCGTGACGAAGCGGGAAAAGTAATGGATGCGATCGGTCGCGAGCGTGAGCTGCTCGCGTTCAACGACCTCGCGCAACGAGATGCGATGCGCCCGCATGTCATCGCGATACTTCGTGAATCGATCACGCGTCGCGCCGGCGGCGAAACTCAGCATCGCACCATCGCGATACGCGAGCATGACGCCCGCTTCCTCGAACAGTTCGCGAATGCCGGCTATCCAGCATCCGAGCGCCTGCTCGCGTGACAACCCTTCTCCGATGAGCCGTTCGAAATCGTGCGCCGCAAGAGGCTGAGCGCGCGGGGCGAGTGCCGCATCAGAATCCGCGGTTTCGACGCCGCCGCCGGGAAAGACATATGCGTCGCCAAAGAAGTCGGCGCCGCCGGACCTGCGAACCATGAAGAGCTCAGGGGCACCGCCCGATTGCGACTCACGAACCAGGATTATCGTGGTCGCATCGGGCACAGGGCGCGCGATCACGCGCGCTTCTCGCGGTTTCACATCGGTTTCGGCCACGATCTGAATTCCCCAGGCTATGCTTCCTACTGCGCGATGTATCCGCCGTCCACGACTATCGTAGCGCTGGTCACGCGTTGCGCTATGCTGTCGCGATCAGCCGTTCGGTCGCACGCTGAAAAATCTGCCGCATCACGTCGGAGCTCTGCGCGCCGACCAGCGGATATTCGCCAAGAAAGAACGTCGGCACGCCGCTGACTCCCCGCTGATGAGCCGCCAGCGCGTTGTTTTTGAGCCGCATTTCGAAGCGCGGCGAACGGGCCGCTTCGGCGACTTCGCTTTCATCGAGCCCGATCTCGGCGCCCAGCCTCGCGATAAGCGCGGCGTCGCCAATATTGGCGCCCTCGACGAAATAGGCGCGGTAGATGCGCGCCTCGAAATCTTCCGCCTTGTCTCTTTCGCGTGCGAATTCGCAAGCAGCCAACGCCGCGCGTGAACTGGTGAAGACGGTGGGCGGCCTGATTTCGAGTCCCTCGGCCTCGGCCATCGCGGTGATGCGCTTCCATGCGGCCCGGCGCGCATCCAGGTCGGTGGGAGTGCGGGCCTTGTCGACCGCGATTCCCTCGGGCGGCCACTCGGGATGAATCTGGTACCCGCGCCATTCGAGCTGGATGTTGAATTCGGGCTTGAGCTTGCGAACGACTTCGAACCCGATGTAGCAGAACGGGCACACGAAATCGGAGAACATCGTGATCTTGAGCGCCATGAGCCGCCTCCGTGGCCCACTATAGGACTGGCCTGCGCGCGCCGTCAAAAGCGTATCGAACGGGGACAGTATGTATCGCCGACCTGGTCGGGGCGAATGTCTGGCGTCATTTGCGCGTGCCTGCTGCTATGTTAGTTAGCTCTCTTGCGGCGCCGCGATGCGCCGCGCTTCATCGAGGTGACATCATGATTCTCGACGATCTCAAACTCGACGGCCGGGTCGCTATCATCACCGGCGCGGGCCGCGGCCTGGGCCGCGCGATGTCGGTAAAGTTCGCGGAAGACGGAGCGGACATCGTCGCCGCCTCGCGCACACTCGAACAGCTCGAGGAAACCGCCGCCGAAGTCCGCAAGACCGGGCACCAATGCCTGATCGTTACGACCGACGTGACAAAGTCGGAGCAAATAAACGCGATGGTCGAAGCGGCAGTGAAGGAATTCGGCAGGATCGACATCCTGGTGAACAACGCCGGTGGCGGCGACGATTCGCTCGGTAAGCCAATCGAGCGAATTACCGACGAGGAATGGCGCCGCGGCCTCGACACCAACCTGACGAGCCAATTCTATGCGGCGCGCGCCGTGATTCCGCAGATGGTGAAGCAGAACCGCGGCAAGATCATCAACATCGCGTCGGGCTATGGCCTGCGCGGCGGCAAGCACAACTACATGTACGCATGTTCGAAGGGAGGTGTGCTGCAGCTCACGCGCTCGCTCGCGCTGACCTACGCGCAGAACAATATCCAGACCAACTGCATCGTCCCCGGAATTTTTCCGCACACCGAAGAGATGATGCGGTTCTTCAAAGGCGGCAAATTCATCCCGATCGGACGGCCAGGTGACGACGCGGAGCTGGGACCGCTGGCGATTTTCCTGGCCTCCGACGCATCAAACCACATCAACGGCGAGTTCATCGCCATCGACGGCGGCGGACTGGCCGGCGGCATCACGCCCACAGGCGCGATCCCAACCCTCCCCACGGAATGACGGTGATATGCGATGGCATCTGACGGAATTCTCAAAGACTTCTCTCTGGAAGGAAAAAGCGCACTGGTCGTCGGTGCGGAAAATGCGGTCGGCCGCGCGGCGGCGATTACCCTGGCGGAAGCGGGAGCGAAGCTTCTGATCGCATCGCAGGAGCCGGGCACCGACGCGAAGATGAAGGAAGTCGCGAAAGCGGTGCAGGCGGCCGGCGACAAACCGATCGTGCAGGTGCAGAACAGCGCGGTGCGCGCCGATATCAGCGCGACCGCCGATCTGGCGGCAAAGCAGCTTGGCCGGTTGGACATTCTGGTCAACGCCCTTGATGCGCCATGGTACGGACCTGCGGAAACGGCCGACGATACTACGTTTGAGAAAGTAATTGACGGCAATCTGTGGCGGGTCTGGACTTCGTGCCAGGAAGGCGCGCGCGTGATGCTCCGGCAGGGCGCGGGCGTAATCGTCAACATCACCTCCGTGCTGGCCAGTCGCGGTGTCCCCAACGCGAGCCTGTATTGTGCCGCGAAGGCGGGCGTCGCAAACCTGACGCGAGCGCTGGCGCTCGAATGGGCGCGCAAGGGAATTCGCATCAACGTGCTGGAAGCAGGATGGCTCGAGGAGCCGGCAAGCCCGACCAATGCCGACGAGGAGTTCAAGAAGTTGCTCCTCAAGTACTTGCCATCCAACCGGCTAGTGAAGCCCAAGGAGCTCGGTGGTGCACTGCTCTATCTCGTGTCGCCGGCGGCGGGATTCGTCACCGGCGAGTCGATTATCGTGGACGGCGGTTTGATGGCCCGCGTCTGATCGGCTGGCGACGCTAGCGAACCGCGACCATGAACATATAGTCGCCGCCGTCCCACGCGTATTTGCGCCGCACCTCGGCGATTCGGCCCGACGCGATATCCTGCCGCAATTGCTCGACGCCGTTTGTGATCTCGGCCTGGTCATGAGCACCCGCGAACATCGAAATGCCGGCTCGACCTGCGGATCGAGATAAAGCTCCGGACGATTCTTGCCGCAGAGCAGGAACCAGTCGCGCAGGTCGTCGGTGACCTCGTAAGGCTCGAAGGTTTGGACTTCAAATCCCGCAGCCGCCAATGCGCCGCGAGTTTCGAAGCGCTCAAACGGCGCGGCCGCCTGTGCGAATGCCTTGGGGAAATATTCCCACATCCAGTAATGGCGCATCTGTTCGTGCGTGCTGTTGAGCAGGACGAGCCGCGAGCCAGGGCGAAGCACCCTGCGAACTTCCGCAAACGCCGCGATCGGATCATCCATGTGATGATGCACGAACGTGCAGGTCGCGCCCGCAAAGGTGCCCCTCTTGAAAGGCAGCGATTCCGCGCGCGCCTGGTGCAATCGGAGCGACGGCCGCTTCTCGCGCGCCTGCGCGAGCATCGCACTGGAGAAATCGACGCCGACAATTTGTACGCCCGAATCGTTCATCGCAATCGTGTAGTTGCCCGTTCCGCATCCGATGTCGAGATACGTCGCGCCGGTCGCGGGATTCAGATGGTGGAGCAGGCGGGAAAGGATGTACGGATCGGCGCATCGTGTCGCGTCGTATCCGACGCCGATCGTATCGTAGAGCGCCATGCGATAGTTTTTAACCGAAACCGCACAGGCAGGACAGGCCGCTCTTGCGCGATGCTGTCGTGCATGATTCCTTCGATCAAACTCAGCGCGGAAAGTAGTTTCCGCGCGCAGATCATAAAGCAGAGATGAGCAAATCTGTGCCAGGCGAAGAAGTAGTCGATTACTCCAATTTCGCATCGGTGATTACTGGCGAGGGTGAATGGATTCCCGCTGGCTTTCCGCTCGAAGACGGAAGCTTCTGGCAATACCAGGAGCCGGGCGCGGTGGTCATTATCCAGGACGGGTTCCTGCGAGTGGCCGCGGTGCCATACACGCGACACAACGATGCGGTCCAGATTCTGGACAACGCCAAGCACATGTATTTCAGCACCAGGACTTTCGCGCCGCCGCAGGGCGGTTCTATTTCGTTCTCGCTCGATCTGGCAGCGACGATCGTCGGCGGGCGTCCAAAAGATCTTTACGACGGTTTCGTATCCTTCAACGTGCTGGATTTCTCGACCGGCGCCGCGCTGGATTTCTTTGTCGGTAACGATGTCGTGGCGACGGTGTACGGCAAGCTTCCGTTTCCCGGCGTGCCCGACACCGCACCATCGCACGGGCCGAAATACTTCTGCCTGTTCGAGGAACTGCGAGGATCGACTGCGCCGGGCCAGCAACATCATTTCGAGATCGTTTACGATTCAGCGGCCAACCGCGTCACGTTCCTGATGGACGGCGCCGAGGTGCAACGCTACTCGAACGTGCCGTTCAAGCTGGGGTCGTGCATACTCGCGTTGGGGCTGATGAGCGAAAAAGACATTCAGCCCGGCAAAGGCAGCGTCTCATGCCACGGCCAAGGCGCGATCGGCAAATGGGGCAACATCAAAATCACCCGCCGCCCCGCCGCGTGAAAAAGCTTCCCCAGTTGCAAGAATCGACTTCTCCGCGGCTGAGCCGGCGAAAAGCGGCACCGCAGATTCCCGCACTAGTGGTCCAGTCATGAAAATTTGGCTCCAAAACACCTTTATTCTGAGTAGGGCCGGCGTCCCGCCGGCCTGACACCGTAGATTTCGGATTCCAACAGCTCTCATTCTCTGACAGTGGGGGGGCGGGCGAGACGCCCACCACTACTCGGAAAGAAGGAGACGCGATTGCTCGCTTACTCTTCGTCGGGCCACACCCATCGATAGGACTCCAGGTCTTGCCAACGTTTGAAAGGATTATTCCAAATGTATTCCCGCTTTTCGGTTAATTCTCTTGCGTCACCAACCACCCGGTCGAAATACTCGCGCTGCCAAAGCTGCCCGTGACTACTCCTGTTTCTGCCAATCGCGTGGGCAGTAAATGATTTCCAGGAATGGACGATTGATTCCACGCTGCGATTGTTAAGGGGACACACAATTACGTGCACGTGATCGTTCATAACCACGAAAGCGTCTATCTCGTAGCGAGCGCCGTCAAAGTGACGGATCGCATTCGCGACGACCGTTCTTTCGTCGGGTTCAAGGTCCTCCTGGCCGCGAGCCACCCTCGAAGTAACGAAATAGATTGCGCCCGCTTCGCGCCAGTGCGGCAGATGCCTTCGATAGAGACGATACCGCGGCTCCTTGCGCATCGGTTTTTCGCCCAAAGTTCAGCTTGGCACCATAACAAGGCTGGACGTCACTTCGCCCCCGGGAAATGCAGGGTGAAGCCGCCGTCGACCGTGATGGTTTGTGCGGTCAGATAGCTCGCTTCGGGTAGGCAGATCAGGCAGGCGACCGCCGCGATCTCATCGAGCGTCGGCAGGCGCTTCATTGCGGATCGCTCTTCACATCGACGCTGGAACTCTTCCCAGGAATCACCAAGATATTGCGCGTAAAAGTGCGCCGAATCGGTGTCGATATAGCCGATGTTCAAACCGTTGACGGTTATGCCTCGCGCTCCCAGCTCGAAGGCGAAATCGCGCACCATGCTTTCCAGCGCGGCTTTCGCGGCGCCGAGCACTCCATGGCCAGGAAGATTGCGCACCGAGTCGATGCCCGAGATCATCAAGACGCGTCCGCCGTCCGGCATTACGCGCGATGCCTCCTGGACGGCCGCGACGAAGCCGCCCACGCTCAAGTTGAACGTACGCAGGATATTGTGCGGCTTCGTTTCCAGAAGGGGCTTGAAAGCGGTCGCAGCGGCGTTCGCAATCAGGATGTCCAGTTTGCCGAGTTCCGCCGCCGCCCGTGCGACCATCGCGCGCACCTCGGCGTCGCTTTCCAGATCCGCCTTGATCAGAATCGAACGCGGCGCGATGGCGCGGACTTCCTCGAGCGCCTTTGCCGCACTGTCTTCATCGCGCCGGTAGTTGAGCGCCACGGTAGCGCCCAGTGTCGCGAGCCGGCGGGAAATCGCGCGGCCCAGTCCGCGAGTTCCGCCAGTGACGAGTGCTACTTTCCCCTTCAGGTCATGCATGCGGCGAAGCTTAGCACGCAAGCTGGCGTAGCCGGGAAACTGATCGTGCTACGCCAGAGCACCCGGATCCCCGCGTCGCGGCTCCTGCGGAACAGGCAAAATCCCTCTGCTCCCTTGCTCGCAGTGGCACCGGAACCTCCTTCGACTCAGGCGTTGCCGTACAGGAGTTTTTTCAAATCGAGACGAATCGGAGTGCCATCTCCGGTGACTGTGCGCGCATTGAAATCGGTGTGCTCGATACGCACCGTCAACTCCGCGTCTGACAAATCCGCCGGGGTTGCAAACGCCACCCTGCCCGACTTGGGCGTTACCGCGTCGCCAATCGCGCGGTCGCCACCCGCGAACACGGTGACGTCCGCGCCCGCGACCAGAGGGTGCTCGCCGTTGGGCAGGCGATCATTGTCTGAAACCGTGACGCGCAGGCTCCGCAGGTCGCGTGCTCGCTCGCACTCGATGGCAAGGTCGCGCAGATAGATCATCGGCTCCACGAACACACCCTTCATTCCGAGGCGTTCGGGTTCGCGGGCCGGATTCGCCTTGAGCTCGGTTCGTTGCGCCGCCATCCCGTGATCGGACGTGAGCACAAACAGCGTCGAGTCGAAGAGCCCCCGCTGTCTGAGCATTGAGAAGATGACCTGGATGCGCCGGTCGGTGCATCGAATTGCTTCACGCAGCCCCCCATGATGCGGCCCGTAGTCATGGCCGGCGCCATCGGTAAGGACGAACTCGTGGGCGACGAACACGGGAGGGCGGTCTCCGCAGTGATCGAACAGGTTGATGACCTGCGCCATCCCGCGCACGTCGACGATTTCCTCGCGATGCAACCCCGGCATCTGATCGGTCGTCCAGCGGGGGCTGATGTCCGCCAACAGCTCCTGGGTAAGCGCCTTGAGCCGATCTTTGTCACCGATAATGCGCCGCTCGAAGGCGGCGTGGTCGGCGCCCCGGCCCTGCGGCTCGTGAATCGAGGCGGTAATCGCTTCCGAACCCAGCACGCGCTTGAACGCTTCGTAGAGGGTTTCCACCTCGGCGCACAGGTAATGCTCCATTTCGAAGATGTTGCCCTGAATCGGAACGGTCTCGCGATGCTCGCGGAGATGGAACGTCGGATTGACCACGTCGTGATGCCCGCACCAGGCGCCGGTCATGATCGTCGAATGGCTCGGCCAGGTGATGCTCGGGAAATTGACAATCGACCCGTGAGTCAAAATCGCGCCGCGCTCGACCAGCGCCGCCAGCGCCGGAATTTCCGCCTGCCTGTTCTCCAGTTGCCAGAGCAACTCCGTATGCGAAAGTCCATCGAGCAGGATCAGGTAGACGAGCCTGGGAGCGGCGCAATCGCCGCCGATTACCGCCTCGAGCGGCACACCGTCCTGCCGCTTCAACATCACCCGTGCCGGCGCGCCAGCGGGCCCTATTCCCTCGATTTCCGGAAAGCCCATGAGCCGCGCAATCGTGGGCGCAATATCGACGTGACGCGCGGCCAAGGTGAAACGCCCCGGCCGGACTCCCGGACCTGCAAACACCAGCGGCGCGCGCGATTGGACTACATCGATCGCGCCGTGCTGACCCGGCTGAATTCCGTAGGCGTAGGCCTTGGGGCTGACGATCAGGTCGGGGCCGCGCGGGCTGTCGAACACCTGAGCGATTCGCTCGTAGGCGTGCGGATGGCTCAGCACCTGCGGTTCAAAAAATGCGCGGTTCGGGTCGTCGTACCGGTTGCCGCTTCTCCGCGCGGCGTCCAGCTCTTCATCGATGGTCGAAACGGCAAAGGGATCCTGGTTTCCAATCGGGTTTTCGCCGATTTGATCGACCTCCTCGAAGTGGAGCGATCCAGATACATCGGCATAGCGCTTGAACCTGATCATCCCGCGCCGCGACCAGACCTCATATGCGCCGTCACGGAAAGTCGCAACCAGGTCGACTTCATCGGCGGCGCGAGTGTCCTTGAGCAGCGCCAGAATCGCGCGGTCGCCCGACTCGTGCTGGTTTGGGTCGAGTCCCTGCCCACCCGGGCGCTCGGGGCCATGTTCGGCAAGATCGCGGCTTTCCATCGGAAGATTATTCTGACGCCTCGGACCGCCGGGCGCAAAACTCAAAGTAATGGCTTGCCGGGGCACCGTATCCGTTTCGTAGCATTTCATGAGATTGCTTGCGCAAGCGTTTATCCGCTATTGATAACACCCTGAACGCGGAAAGGACCTAAACGATGGCATCCCCGGACGACGCGGCTTTCGAATCCAGAATCAGCAAGGGCACAAAAGCATCGGGCAAGCTCCATTTTCGCGGCCCCGCGAAAATCGAGGGCGAAGCCGAAGGCGAAATCACGGGCGAAGACATCATGATCGCCAACGGCGCGATGGTCAGCGCCCGAATTTCGGCCGCCCGGGTTACCATCGCAGGCGTCTTCAGCGGCGAAGTCACCGCGCGCGAGCGCGTCGAACTGCTCGCGACGGCGCGAGTGCAGTGCACGATTAGCACGCCGAGCCTGGTCCTGAATGAAGGCGCGACTTTCGACGGCGACTGCCGGATGCCGCGCAACAAGATCGCCGCGTAGTTCCGCGCCAGCGCCCTCGATCAAACTGCCACCAGCACCGTCCGGCCGCCCCGGTCGTCGCGGCGGGAGAGAATACGCCCTGCGGCGTCGATCTCTATCTCCTCGGAATCGCCCATCCTCGCCTCGTAGCTCCATGTGAGCGCGCCGGATGCGCGCGCGGATTGCTTGTGCGATGACGCAACCAGCGTCGCCGGGTCGATAGCCGCCACCCTGCCGGTCCATCGCGTCTGCCCACGCGCGCGCAGGTGCGCGATGGTAAGCGCTCTGAACAACACGAAGTCCGCATCGATTTCCCGGAACCTGCCGAGCTTGGCGGTGATGATGTTGCGGCCGCCCAGCGCGGTGACGCTGCCGCGCAGAAAATCCTCGGCGGCTTCGTAGATCGCGCTGCGGGAAAACGGGCCCCGCGCGTAGCGCAGGTTCAGACGATGCACCAGGCCTTCGGCCGAAATCTCCGCTTCGACTTCATTGCGGTTCGATCCATCGGGCGATCGCCTCCAGCCCGCGATCTTCCGGCCATCAAAGCTGGTTTCCTCGATCGCGACGACTTCGCCGGCGCGGCGAATCTCATAGCGATATTCACCCGCCGGAAAAATTTCCGTGCTGCCGACCATGACTAATCGCAACCTAACGGGCAGGGCGCAGTTGGACAAGCTCGCTGCCGCTCTGCTAGTGCGGCAGCGAGTAAGGTATGGTGACGCGGATACGCCCCGAGTTCAACGCGATGGATTGGCAAGAGCACTACCGGTCCCATCAGATTTCGCCCGAAGAGGCAGCGCGGCTCGTCAAGCCCGGCATGCGCGTCCATTTTCCGCTGGCGGGCGGACCGACGATGCAGCGGGCGTTGGCCGCTCGTGCCTCGGAGCTGGAGGGCGCCGTTGACGTGCGCCTGTCTTCGCCCTTGGTCGATCCCGGCTGGATTGGCTCCGACTTGAGCGCCACCTTTCGGCTCGAATTCGAGCTGTTCATCGGCAATGTCGGTCGACCCGCGCACAACGACCATCGCGCGGCCTATCTGCCCAATCTTTTCTCGACGCAGTTCAAAGCGCATGACGAACGTCCCGCCGAGGACAAGCCGGTAGACATTACGTTCGTCAACGTGAGCGCGCCCAACGAAAAGGGGTTCGTCTGCTTCGGGCCGCATCAGTGGAACAAACGCGCATACGTGAGGCGCGCGAAGATGGCGGTGGCCGAGGTCGATCGCACGATCACCCGCACGCACGGCGATGTGTACATGCACGTCAGCGAGTTCGCATGGTTCGTCGATGCGACTCCCGCTCCGCCCGATCTCACGGTACTGGAACGCGAACTGGCGAAAATGGAAGAGAGCAAGCGCGAAGGTCTCCGCGAGGTGATCGCCGAAGTGGGAGTCGAACGTATCTGGCCGGTGGTCCCGTACCTTGAGCGCACCAGGGTCGCGGACCTGCGGGTACTGCTCGGCATCGCGCCGCCGCCCCCCGAGTGCACAACCATTGCAGGCTATCTCGGCGAAGTTCTCGAAGACGGCGTTACGATCCAAATCGGCGTGGGCGACCCCAGTTCCCAGATGGCGCGGCTGGGCGCCTTCGATCTGAAGCACGACCTGGGGCTGCACACCGAGATGGTAACGCCGGGAATTGCCCGCCTGGTCGATGGGGGAATAATCAACGGCAGGCGCAAATCGATTCATCGCGGTAGAGCAGTGGCAGTCGCATGGTCGGGCTCCACTCCCGAAGACTTGCAGATCATCAACGACAATCCGGCGTTCGAACTCTACGATCCCGAATACGTGCTGAACCTGGGGACGCTGACCGCCAACTACCGGCAGACCTCGATCAACAACGCGTTGAGCGTCGACCTGACCGGCCAGATTACCGCTGAAACCATGGTTGGCGCCCGCATGGTGAATGGCACCGGCGGACAGCCCGAGATGCACCTGGGCGCGTTTTTGTGCCGCGGCGGGCGCGCGATAACGCTGTTACTATCGACGGCACTGCATAGCGCCGTGTCGAGAATTGTCCCGCAACTCGAACAAGGTGCGTTGATCACGGTGCCCCGCTTTTTCGCCGACACTATCATCACCGAGTACGGAATCGCCCGGCTGATAGGCAAAAACCATCGCGAGCGCGCTCATGAATTAATCGCGGTAGCGCACCCCGACCATCGCGCTGAGCTGCGCCGGGCGGCATCCCACCTCTTCGGAAACTAACACCCATTAGGCCGCGCGGGTTGGGGAGGCCTTATCCTTCGCTAGAAGCCAATTAAATGGTTATAAGCGGCTGGCTGCTTTTGTTTGAGCCAATCTAGCTTTTATGGCTGTACAAGTGTAAGGTAAGCAGGTGTTGGGTGAATTGAGAGGAGGTAAGGTTCTTCGATGCAACCAGCGACTAAAGTGTTAACGGTGAATGAACTCGCGGAATATCTGCGGGTGCATCGCTCAACCATCTACCGGCTTCTGAAGAAAGCGCTGTTGCCCGGCTTCAAAATCGGCAGCGACTGGCGCTTTAACGTTGAAGTCATTGATCAATGGCGACTTCATCAGGGCGCGACACTGCTGAGCGACGACGTCGGCGAAAATAAAGAAGCCTGAGCCTTGGATCGTCGGCGCGGCCGCAGGCCGATCAGGCCGCCGGAGTTGGAGTATTCCGCCAGTCTCCGCACGCTTCGGCTCCATTAGGGCGATAGCCCGACGGACGGTTCGCGCGTAAACTGGCCGCTCGATGCCGACCGACGTCTCCGAAAAGACCAAATTTTTTACCGAATCCGTCATCCGCGAAATGACCCGTCGCGCGCTCAAGTGCGGCGCGGTGAATCTGGCCCAGGGGTTCCCCGATTTCGCGGCGCCTTCCGAGCTGAAAGAAGCAGCCAAGCGGGCAATCGACGAAGAATATAACCAGTACGCGATAACTCACGGCTCGCCCAATTTTCGCAGCGCTATCGCCGACAAGGTCCGCTCGTACAACGGCATAGCCTGCGATCCCGATCTGAACGTCACCGTCACTTGCGGCGCGACCGAGGCAATGGTGGCGACGATGCTGGCCGTCATCAATCCGGGCGACGAGGTCGTCATTTTCGAACCGTTCTACGAGAACTACGGGCCCGATGTGATCCTGGCGGGCGCTACGCCAAAATACGTCGCGCTACGCGACCCCGACTTCTCGATCGATCGCGGCGAGCTGGAAGCGGCCTTCAGCCCTCGCACCAAGGCCGTCGTCATCAACACGCCTCACAATCCAAGCGGCAAGGTGTTCACGCACTCCGAGCTCGAGACAATCGCGGCGTTGTGCAAGCGCTATAACACGCTCGCCATCACCGACGAGATCTACGAGCACATCATCTACGGCGGCGCGCGTCATGTTTCGATCGCAACGCTGCCAGGCATGGCCGAGCGCACCGTCACCATCAGCGGGCTTTCCAAGACCTATTCGATCACCGGATGGCGGCTTGCCTACGCTATCGCGTCCGAGCGGCTGACCTCCGCGATTCGCAAGGTCCATGACTTCCTGACCGTAGGCGCGCCTCATCCGCTGCAGGAGGCCGGCGCGGTGGCGCTGCGGCTGCCGGAGTCTTTCTATGCCAGCCTGGCCGCGATGTATGAACGCAAGCGGGCGAGCCTTTACACCGCGCTTTCCGAGGCCGGGCTCAGATGCAGCTCTCCGGCTGGCGCGTACTACATCATGACGGATATCGCGCATCTCGGATTCAGCGACGACTTTGCGGCCGCCGAGTTCATGCTTAACGAGATCGGCGTCGCACCGGTTCCCGGCTCCAGCTTCTACAGCCGGCCGGAATTGGGCCGCATGAAGCTGCGGTTCACTTTCTCGAAGAGCGACGAGACACTTGCGAAGGCTGCAGAGCGGTTGCGGAAGCTTCCGGAAAAGGCGGCGGCACGGCAGCGATGAGCCCTACCTGCTATTGCACCCTGCCCCCACGAACGACCTTGGGGCGCGGACGTTCCAGACCACCTGAAATATAAACCAGCACTGTCCAGGCGCTCCGCGTGACCGGATAGCAGATCAACACACTTGCTACCGCAACGGCCGAGATGATGGTCCATTGCACGAAATCGGTAAGCGTTGTGGTGTAAGCCAATATGACCCAGCAGGTGACGAATGCCACCGTCGCGACGGCATAGTCCAGATACATCGCGCCCAGCGACTCACCGGGATCAGCCCAGAAGACCACGCCACAACTCGGGCAGGTTCGATTCATCCGGAAGTGCGAAGCGAAAACTGCGCCCTGCCCGCACATCGGACATTGCCGCGCCAGGGCGCGGTGGATCAGAAGCGATGTGCTCTCTTGCGCCATCCCATGATTTTATCGCTCCTCGACTTCTGATGCACACAAAAGCCATCAGCGTTCGGAGTCATTCTTCGCTCCGCAGACTTCGCTCAGGATGACGAATAGCGGGGCCCGGAGGGTTATTGCGATGGAGCCGCCGGCACCGCGTCGAGTTTTGGCGCGGGAGTTCCGGGCGCCGAAGCGAATTCGTCCGGAAAATCGCGTGCCGGCGTTATGCGAATCGCGCAGATCTGTCCGTTGGTGAATTTCTCCTGAGTCGGGCGGGCGAATCCGACGCGCGCCAGAAGATATTTGCGCGGATACTCTTCGATTATCTCGTCCAGCATCGCCTGATCGGTCACAATTTCAGCCTTGCCGATAAACGCAGGTCCGTCGGATTTTCCAATCCAGATAATCGCGGGGCTGCCGCGGCGAATCCGTTTTGCTTTCCAGCTCGTGGGCGATGTCTCGATGAGCACCTGATGGTCCTTGGTGGTGATGAACCACACCGGCGTGGGCTTGCTCTGGTTGCCGTCTTTGCGGACGGTCGCGATGTATATGAGGCTCGATTGCTGGAGCGCCTGGACATCGCGCTGAGAGGTTGCGCTCCATGCGGGTGGCGCCGCCATCAGGCATACCGCCGCTATCGATATCGCGGCGATCGCTGTCGCGCGCATGTGTCTGCCGATCGATTTCATCGCCGTTCCCCCCTCGCGGCTCTAGTCGCCCAGAAATCTGCGCCGCACGAAAACCTCGCCCAGAAAGAGCAGTATTGCAAGCGGCAGTAGGAGCGGCGCCGCGTTTCGGCGCACGACCACGGTGCCGCCGTTATGGCGCGCGACCAGTTCCGCCGGAACATCGAAGCCGCCGCGCGTCGCTCGGGCCAGCCGCGCGAGCAATTCGACATTCGCGGGCCGCAGCCGGAGTTCAGCGGCATCGGACGGAATTTCTCCAGGCGAGGCAAAGTCGCGATGCGTAAGGACGCGTTCGGTGTCGCCCGCCTTGATCATCAGGGTTGCGGTGTATTTTCCGCGTGCCAGCGGTCCGGCCTCGCCCGCGTATAGAGAGGCGTCGGTCTGCGTCATTGCGACATCGGCAGCGTGACCCGGCCCGGTGATTCGGCATACGAGGTTTGGAACCGGAGTGGCATCGGCCCTTTCCGCTTCGATCGTAAAAGCGCCGTCAGTTGCGCTCTTCACGCGTATCGCGAACAGGCCCGGCTCTCCTTCGCGCATCGTCCATGAGACCAGTTGCGACCAGAACTGGGCGTACCGATCCCATCGAATCCAGCTCAGGGTCGCGAGCGAGTCCGGGTCAGCGGCGAAAACCGCCGCCCGGCCAAGTCCGTACTGCCATGCCGCCAGCAATGGCGTGCTCTTGTCGGCTCGAGTCACGCGCAACGGAACCTGTGCGCCGCTTTTGGCGATGGTGGAAGCGTAGAAGTCGATCGGCGGGATGTCGCTGGTGTCGATGCCGGTGAGGATCGCGCTGGGCGTTCCGACTTCGACACTGGTGCGTCCCTGTTTGCGGCGGTTCATCGCCTCGCGCGTCAGCCCGACCAACAGCAGCGGCAGCTTTTCAATGTCTTGTACGCGATAAAAGATCCCGCCCGTCGCTTGCGCGAAGTCCTGCAGCAGGCGGAGATTCGCCAGGTCCGGGCCGATGCGGATGGTCGACACCGGAATGTGCTCGTTCGCGAAGCTGGAAATCAGCGCGTCGTGGTCGTGATATTGCCGATTGGTGTCGCCGTCAGTGAGCAGGAGGACCTGCCGCACCGGGATGTGCGACTGCAGGATCTCGGACTGTGCGATTTCCAGCGCGTCTTTAAAATCGGTGCCCCCGCCCGGCTGCAGGCGCTCGATTCGATTCTCCAGTTCAGTGCGATCTTCACCCAGGGGCTGGAGATGCCCCAGCACGTACGGCTGCGAGTCGAATGCGATTACGCCGGCGTAGTCGGTATCGTCGAGCTGGCGAAGCAGCGCAATGGCGGCCTGCTTGGCGTAACGAATGCGCTCGCCGTTGCGCACCGCAGGATAGCGCGAGTCGTAGCTCATCGAGTTCGAACGGTCGATACACAGAAACACGGCGATCGGCTCGCGGGACGGCGGCGGCGGTTGCGGCTGGAAATTTACCGGCAGCGTTTTCTCAATTTCGCTGCCGCGATAGTGGTCGTCGCGCAGCGCCTCGCCGGTGACGATCAGTCCGCCGCCCAGTTCGGATACGTAGCGATTGAGCGCGTGCTGCGCGCCCGCGGGCAGCGACGCCGCCGGCGCGTCATCGAGAATTACCAGCTGATACGCGAGGTAATCGGCGGGCTTGTCGGAGAGACTGCGCGGGGAGACGAAGTCGATCTGGTAGTTACGGGCTTTGAGCGCGCTCACGATACTCTCCGGCCGAGTTTCCGTGGCGATCAGCACGCGCGGTGCACCGCTCACCGAAAGCGCGGTTTCCGCGCGCGGATTGATCGAGCTGAATGGCGGCGCAACCGCTATCTCCGCGCTCATCAGGTACGCTCCCGCTTTGTCAATCACATAGGGCAGCTCGAAGTGGCTCATGCCCGGATGGAGCATCACGTGCTGGCCCCCGACCGGTTTGTCGTCGCGGAGCAGACGCAGTTGCGCATCGACGGGCGTGGGCGATTCGCTTTCGATCCCGATCCGAAAAGTGAATTGCTGTGCCGCCCGAATATTCTCAGGCGCGTAAAAATCGGTCAGAGCGACGCGCTGCGCGCCAGACGGAGGGGGCGCGAACGCAAAGATCCGCACGCCATCTTCGACCATCGCGGCAATTTCCTGGCTGGCCTCGCCGCGAGTCTCATTGCCGTCACTGAGCAGAAGAATTCGCTTGTCTGCCTCGGGCGAGAACAGGCTCTGCGCCGCGGTGAGCGCGGAGGCAATATCGGTTGCGCCCGAATCCGGATGCGCGGGTGTATTTCCGACCAGCCGTGGGTCAGACAGGGGCGCGCCGAGTTGCGCATCGCGGCCGAACCCGATCTCTCCCAGGCGATCCTGCGGTGACATGGCGCGCGCGACTCTGTGCAATTGATCGAACATCCAATCGCCTTGATCGCGCGCTATCGATCGCGATTCGTCAATCAGGGCAACCACCTCGACGCCGCGCGCAGCACCGATTCCCTTGATCTGGACTCCCGCGATCACGGCGACCAGCACCACGAACAGCCCAAGCCGAAACAGGAGCAAGGCCGCGCCCGCCGCTCGCGATCCACGGGAAACCGCGACAATCGCGGGGTACGCGACTATCGGCGCAGCGACGAGGAGCCATAGTGCGACCGGATGGTCAAACATGGCGAAGTCCCCATCGCCTGGCCGCGTGCCGCGCCAGGATTGCCGATTCCACAAAGAACGCGCCCAACGCGAGCGCCGCCAGAATCAGCAACAACGGCTGAACCTGGCTAGGACCCGCGGAAGACGCATGCTCAGGAGCAATTGAAGTCGCGGTCGCTTCAGGAACGGCTGCGATTGATGCGAGGTCAGACTCGGATGCATCGTAGTAGTTCGCAAAGACATCGATCGTTTGGCCCCCAGCCGCGATCGCATAGCGGCCCGCTTCGAGGGGGCGAAGCCGTACCCGGCCCCATTTGTCAGGCGCGACTGTCATCGTGGAGCCGTCGGGCGATGTGATCTGCGCCGGACCCACGACCGGGACGCTGGCGAATGATCCGGTCGGAACGATCTGTACGTTGTCCGGCGTGGTCAGCCTTTTGATCAGACTGACCGCTACCACCAGCGCATCGAGGCGATCGGGGTCCAGAAGCAGATGATCGCGAATGTCGAAGGCGAGGATGCCAATTCGGCCGCCCGGAATTCTGCCGATCGCCGCCAACGGAATGAGGTCCAGGTCCCCAGGCCGCGACCCAACCGCGATCGCTTCCATCCATTCAGGCAGCGTGAGGACGCGCGCGTGTGCCAGAACGATCGCCTGATCGCCCGCTGGCTCGTTGCGATCGTTGCCGAGCAGGGCCGGCGAGGTCTTATCGGAAATCACGAGGCCGGGAATTCGCGCCGTCGGCGGAACTTTCGCTGGCGGATAAATCAGCAGCGTGGAATCGGTGGGCACGCCCGGCAGGTAGCAATCGTGCATCACCACCGCCTCGAACGGCCGCATCGCGGATTTGTCCGGAGTGTATTTCGCCGGATCTGCAGTCTCGATTTGAAAATTCGGATTGATGGCGAGCAGCACGCGCGCCAGGTCGTCGCGGACCGACGCATCGGGCGAGAGCACCAGTGCATGTCCCGCGCGAACCGAGGGAGCGTATACCCAGCGTTGATTATCAGCCGCGATCGCGTCGGGAGTCAGAATATGCGCGGTAAGGAGCCCGCCCGCCAGGAGCGGGCCAAAGGGAACCACCACCTGCTCCCGCGGCGCAAACATCAACGTTTCATGGTAGGCCTCGTGGCCGTCGAGTTCGATCGCGACTTCAGCCAGACGAGGTTTCACGGAGAAGTTTCTGAGCACCGCGCGCCCTTTTGAGGAATCGACGATGCCGGGATCGAGCGAGACGACGGCGACATTGTCGTCGCCGTGCGCGACCTGATGCATGTGCAGTTGCGTCGCCATTCGCGCATCGCCGATCGCCCGGGGCGATGGAGGGCGATCGGTGAACAACTCGATTTCCGACGATCCGCGCGCGCGCATCATCGCGGCGGCGAGCGCCGATGCGTGGGCGGGCACCGCGAATGCCTTGAGATCATCGATCGCGTTGCGGACCGCCTCGAGATTTTGCGTCTGCGGAACGCGGACCTGCGCCTCCAGCGCGTAGGTGATCACGCTGAATTCGTCGCCGAGCGGCGCGGCATCGATTATCTCGCGCGCGCTTTGCTTCGCTTCGCCGAGGCTGGAAGTGTCGTTCTGGTGCGCGCTCATTCCGGCACCCAAATCGAACACCAGCGCGTGGCTGCGGCCGTGACCAGCGCGCGCGGGCTCCATCGCGTAGAGTCCCGCCACCGCCAGCACCAGCGCGGTCAGCGCCGCGACTTCGAGCCAGAACAGCGGGTCGATACGCACGTGGCGGACACTGGCAACGGGCGCCGGCACCTCGTCAAACAGCATCAGGCTCGACACTTCGATCGTCGGGCGCGAGCGCGATCGCAGGTAGATAAGCGCCAGTACCGCCAGCGCCAGTGCCCAGCTCAAATTGCGCGGGTCGAGAAATCCCACCGTTAACGCACCACGCCGAGCGCGGACAGTTCGCGCTCCATGAAGGTTTCCAGGCTGCGTGCACCGAACGCCTGCGAATAGGCGCTACCGCGGCGACTGCAAAATTCGCGAATCGATGCGGCGAGCCCGTCTACTTTGCGGCGGCAGGCAGCGGCGGAATCGGGCCCCAGGACCGTTTCGCGCATCTCGCCGGTCTCGGCATCGCGCACGCGGTAGAGTCCGGGTGGATAGTCGCCAGTCGACTCCACTTCACCCATGACGTGTACGACCTTCACTTCATGACGCGCGGCGATCAATCGCGCCAACGCATCTTCATAATCGGTTCGGTTGACGAGAAAATCCGAGATCACGATCACGATTCCGGCCGGACGCCGCTGATGAAGCAGCGTATCCACCGCGGCGCCCAGGCGCGTCTCGCCGCCGCAGCGCACGGCGGTTACGAATGGCCGGAAGTCCAGGTACGACTCGCGGCGGCGATGGAATGGGGTCTGATCCAGCCGCATTTCGCCGCGCCGCATCGCGAAAGCCGCAATCCGCACGGCGTCATTGTCACTCATGCCGATGTACGCAAGCGACGCCGCAAGCGCGAGCGCCAGTCCCAGCTTGTCGTCGCGCTCTGGAAAAGCCATCGACCCGCTCGCATCCACGAGCATCGTGATCTCGACCTGCCGTTCCGCGCGGAACGTCCGGATGGAGAGCTGGTCGAGCCGCGCGAAGACGTTCCAATCCAGAAAGCGCAGATCGTCGCCCTCGGTGTATTCGCGGAAATTCTCCGGCTCGATCCCCAGGCCCTGCACCCGCCCCAGCGTGCGCTGGCCGGCGCGAACAGTTCGCGCGCGCTTGATGCCCAGGACCAGCCGGTCGAGCTTTCTCAGGAACTCAGGCTCGAACGCGCGCGCCTCGAGCATCGGATAACCTCAGGTCCGCACCGCGCGGACCGACCTGACCACGCGTTCGACGATTTGTACCGCATCGATTCCGTCGGAATGAGCGGCGTAATTGAGCATGATGCGGTGGGCGAGGGAAGCAACCGCGACACTCTCGATATCCTCGCGCGCGATGTTGGCGCGCCCGTCAAGCAGCGCGCGCACCTTGGAGCCGAGAATCAGTGCTTGCGCGCCGCGCGGCGACGATCCGAACATCACGTAGCGATTCACCATCTCGTCGTGAATCGACTTCACCGAATCTCCCACGTAGCGTGAATGGTCCGGCTGCGTGGCGCGCACGATTCGCGCCGCGTATTGATCCATCGTGGGCGCGGCGATCACCTCGCGCACCAGCCGCTTCAACGCTTCGACACGATGCGCCGCTTCGTCGCCGCGAAAGACCGGGGCGATTTTCGCATCTTCGGCGCCCGTGGTGTACGAGATGATGCGAACCAGATTTTCCTCTTCCGGGTAATTCAGCCGCACCTTGAACAGAAAGCGGTCGAGCTGGGCTTCCGGCAGCGGATACGTTCCTTCCATCTCGATCGGGTTCAGGGTCGCCATCACCAGGTATGGCGGCTTGAGCGGATAGGTCGTGCCCGAGACCGTCACCTGCAACTCCGCCATCGCCTCCAGCAGCGCGGATTGGGTCTTGGGAGTGGCGCGGTTGATCTCGTCGCCGAGCAGGATGTGGCAAAACACCGGGCCGGGTTGAAAGCTGAACTCGCGCCGCCCATCGTCGCCGGCGACGATCACGCGCGTGCCCGTGATGTCCGCAGGCATCAGGTCGACGGTGAACTGAATGCGGTTGAAGCTCAGGTTGAGCACGAGGCCCAGCGTTTTGACCAGCGTGGTCTTGCCGGTGCCGGGCACGCCTTCGATCAACACATGTCCGCCGGCGAACAGCGCGGACAAAAGCTCCTCGACGGCCTGCTCGTGTCCGATGATTACTTTGTGAATCTCGGCCTGGATACGCCGAAACATGCGGGCAAAATCCGCGACGGTTGGCGTTTCGAGCGCTGCTTGGGTTTCCGTCATCTGTCGAATACTCGCTGAATTGTAGTTCGGTCGTCGGGCGGCACCGCCGCGCGCGCGATCGGTTCGTCAGGTTCCTGATGGGAATTCAACGGCGTGCGAACCTTGGGCGGAAGGTAAGCCTGTCCCGCGCCTTTGGCGCCCCGTTCCATCGGCCGAGCTTCGATCGAAATTTCAAAGCCCTCGGTGCTCATCTTCGAATTGGTCGCCGCGCCGAAAAGGCTGTCAGGGTCCGCGCCCACGCCATGCGCCGAACCGCCGTTGCTCGACTGCTCGCCGCTGGCCTGAGCGGCCGAGTCGCTACGGGGTCCTGCGTCGTTGCCGGCCTGCGAGTCGCCCTGGCCACCCAATTCCTGTCCGCCTTCGGGGTTCTCGCCTGGCGAAGCCTGGGAATTCGGCTCGCGGAGCGAGTTGTCGATCGGAGGCAGCGGGGTATCTTCATCGCCGGGGTTTTTCTCGCGTTTAAACTGCCCGGCACCGTCATCAGTATGCGACTTGCGCCACGCTTCCGAGTCCGATCCTGCTGGGTTACTCTGGTCGAAGCCAGCACTGTTGTCGGCGAGTTTCAGCGTCAGGCGTTCCTTTTGATCGGTTTCGCCGCGCAGCTTCCTCTGTACATCGCCGGCAAAATCACGCGCGCGATCGAGCAGTCCGCCGAGCCTGCCGCCCTCCCCCTTTCCCGGCGTTACGCCCTCGCGCGCGAGTTTTTCCCGCAACCGGTTCATCGTCGCCGGGTCGGCTTCCACCTTGAGGCCGTCGCTGTCGCCGGGTTCGGCGGGGCGCAAATGAAGGTCGTCGAGGTCGACGGTGATATCGGGCTGCGTGGCGTTGGCGGCCATCTTGACCTTCGGATGAATCCACGCAAGGGGAACGAGGGCGGCGGCAAAAATTAATGACGCCGCGAGCACCCACAGAGATCGGGAAATGCGGCGGCGCTCGATGCGCTTGGGGATGAACTCCTCGCGATGTTCGAGTGCGTCCTCGATCAGATACGCCCAGAGCATGCCGCGCTTGCTGCGCGAGACCATCTGGACGATCGTGGTCAGGCGGCCCTTCAATTCCGCGCGTTCGTCGGCCAAAGCCGCGGCGCGCGCCGCATTCGAGCGCATCCGCCAGCCGGATCTCATCGCGCGCCATAGCACATACAACGCGACCGGCGCCGTCACCCCGGCGGTGATTAGAAACGCCAAGGGGCTGAGCCAGGCTGCTCCGACGAACACGATCGCACCTGCCACGACGGCGATCGCAAGGCTCAGGAAAAAAACATATTGAAGCGCGAGCGAATTGAGACGCCCGCGCAGGCTGCTGACCTGACCTAGAATAACGTCGAGCTTTTCCTGGCCTCGGGGACCGTGAGCGGGAAACGGCATCTGGGCACGCAGAACGCGCGAGATTCGACAATAGCCAAGCGCACTACCGCAGGCAACGCACAATAATTTGCCAGATTTCGAGCCAAATTTTCGAATCTGTGCAATCGGCGAAATTTGTGGATTCATGCCTGCTCAGAAGGTCCAGCCGATGATTGATTTGACGAACAGTCCGTTACTGGTGCGCGTCAGGCCCTCGCCGACGCCAAAGTTGAGCTCCAGCTGCGGGAGAAGATCGAAATTGATGCTGGGGACGATGAACTGCTGCTGCTTCTGGATGCTGGCCAGCGGCGAAATCGGCCCCATGTCGCCGTAGTACTCGATCGCTGGTTCCACCCATTCGGTCAGTTGGTATTCTAACTCGCCCGAGGGATCGAACTGCACTCCCTGATGCGTTTGAGGACCGCTGAACGGCTTTTCGAACGCGAAATTGCCGATCGCGGTGAACCGGCCGAATTTTTTTTCGAGGATAGGACGGATTTCCAGCGTCAGCGGATTTTCCTCGGCCTCATGGCGCATGTAGTCGAGCTCGATGTTGCCGCCGATCTCGATGAACCAGTTCTCCGATTGCGGCACCCCGAAATGGACCTTGGTGCGCGAGCCCGCGTATTCGTAGTAGCCGTTGCTGAGTCTGGCCGTGCACAGGTACTGCCCGACCTCGAGCCACGGCAGCAGGCCGTAGGTCCCCTCCAGCGTTTCGTGAATCTGGTACGGGTTGATCGCTTGTTTAGCCGATTGGCCGGTCGCGGTCGTGACGGAATTGGAGTGAAGCTCCAGGGTCACCCGATCAAGCGGCGCCGTATCGACTTCGTAAATCTGAATCTCGTAAAAGTCGATTGCGCGCGCGAGCCGCGGCCAGCCGAGCACCAACGCCGCGCACGCCATCGCGGATATGACTCTGTGCTGACTTGCGCGACCCACAGATCCGCTCCTTACTGAAACCTCGGTGCCGATGCGAACAGACGCTGTCCCGGGATTTCTATTCGTCGCCTCCGGCTCCTCAGGACGGGCTTGGGCAAAGGGAAAGGTGCCGAGGGGTGGCGAGCAGCGATCCACGGGCACCCATTCGGCTCCAAGTAGGGCAGGCTCTCATGATTAAATTTTAGGCGAACCCAAAAAAGCGCAGGGAAATAAAGGGTAAATTGGGTTCGTTTTGTAAAAAACATTCTGAGCCTCAGCTGGTTCGGTCAAGTCCGCCTCGTGGAGGACAATGTTCGGTAGTGCCTCTGACGCCCTCGCGAACGCGGACGAATATGCGGTATGAGCCATGGGCGAGAACGTACGCGCCCTCACGGATCGGATCAAAGTCTAATAATGTTTAGCGAGTGCCTGGTTTCCTGAGTTAGAAGTTCGCTTGACAGAAAAACGACGAGTCAAAGCCCCCTTGATGTCATCCTGAACCCGTTCGACTCCGCTGAGGGGCGCGAAGGATCTCGACCGGTCCTCCGGGCGTCCCGCCGGGCGTGATGGTCTGACGCGTGGCAGGCCGCGCGAGATCCTTCACTCTGGCAGCCTCCGTTCAGGATGACGATGGCGCGGGCCTCGGCTA
>Ga0074044_10000725_pt1 | contig 30780 bp, 19 predicted proteins | sample BogForMeECP23OM1_FD_94443 | JGI IMG/M metagenome (GOLD analysis project Ga0074044, IMG submission 94443) | Bog forest soil microbial communities from Calvert Island, British Columbia, Canada - Bog Forest MetaG ECP23OM1 | ecosystem: Environmental > Terrestrial > Soil > Wetlands ...
CCGCCTGGGGAACGACGGGAGCCCCGGAGAAGAATGTGGAGACCTCGTAACCGGCGGTTCGCAGGTTGTGTTCGATCAGGCGAGACACATCCGGATCGTCTTCCACGACGTAGATCAGATCGGCGCAACGCGGTTTGTCTGCTGCCTGCAAAGGATCCATGATCGGAAGGTGAGCCTCACGTGCTCTCGAAGAGCTGTGCTTAGGAGGATCTTGGCTTGATGGTCTCCAACTGGACACTAGAGGGACTGTGTTGCAGCAATGTTGCGCCAGTGTGAAAGGAGGATTAATTTGATCGAGGTCGGCCGCCTGTGCATCTCACTACGAGCCCTACCGCTGTTTCTGTCCTAAAACGAACGCTGGATGTGCGGTCCGCAGTGAGATATCGATGCAAGAAAAGTTTTCGATTGCGAAGATCTCTGTCGGTCCAAGCGTTCGGAGCTGTTCTCGGCAAAATTGGTACCGAGATGCCCATTCGATGCCTCCGGGTAATCGCCCGATGCGAGAAACTGCCGCGCGGGAGCGATAGAGCCCTTCTTGGCTCTGAGAAAAACCCCTCGCCCCCATTGGCAAAAGGAGAGAGTTCCGGGGGCGAGGGTTCCGCAAACGCTACGGCAAGTAGTAGCGGAAAGAGGTCATGAACATGTTGTCGATTCCGTGTGGCGCAACGTAGGGACCCGTGCCCGCCGAAGAGATAGAGAGGCCATGCGTTTCGGACCAAGTAGGAATGCTGCGGACCGAGCTGCAGTCTTCCCTTGGGACCGTGGTACAAGCGCAGCCAGAACCCGAACGTGCCCCCGATGGCGCTTTGGGTATTGCCGCTGCAGTTACTGAGCGATCCGGAACCGTAACCGTGCCCGACGGGGGTACGGTTTCGGTGTAGCATCCTGAGTCAACAAAGCTCGGCAAAGGGCAGCACGTTGCACACACGGGACATATGCTTCTCTTTCCATATGGGCGCTTCCATCGCGAGCCCGAACCCGGGTGAATCATTTATCTTAATCTTTGTCTTTGCCAGGCTTATGTGAATTTTGTGCGACAGCGGACGGCTGGGGAACCCTGGCTTCGCTCTACACGAAGGGGCAAAATGCGGGCGGCGCGATCAATCTGAATTTATTGTGTTACTCCGGAAAGAGGGGTTATCTGGTGTGTACTGCCAATTGCTGCGGTCTTGAACCTGCTTGTCAGACGTTTCGAGGGAGGTTCGCAGGGGCAGGAGGCAGCGACTGCACTACCAACGGCGTTCCGCCATCAGATATGATGCAGAACATGATTGCTCGTCGGCGGCTATGTGCCGGAATTGTGTTGCTAGTCGTGCTCTTGGGCGTTGCCAGCATTGCGATATCCGCTATTCGACGACCGATTCTGCGGGCGGCTGGATGGGCGCTCGTTGTCAATGACCGCGTAGAACCCGCCGACGTAATTGTGGTGGCGGTCGCTGCAAACGGCGCCGGGGCGCTCGAAGCTGCCGACCTTGTTCACAGCGGTGTGGCCACGCGAGTCGCAGTTTTCAGCGAACCTCCGGACACGGTGGAACGTGAGTTCATCCGTCGCGGGATCTCTTACGAAAACGCGGCCGTACGAACCGTTCGACACCTGAGGGCGCTTGGCGTCGACACTGTCGACCTCATCCCGACCAATGTAGCCGGAAGCGAGGACCAGGGTCCAGTGCTTGCCAACTGGTGTGACCAACACGGGTACCACTCAGTCGTGGTGGTGAGCACTTCGGAGCACTCACGACGTCTCCGCCGAGTTCTTCATCGTTCCATGAAGGGCCACCAGACGAGAGTGACGGTTCGTTCCGCGCGCTACTCGGTGTTCGATCCCGACCAATGGTGGCGATCGCACGTCGGGATCCGAACCGAAGTTCCGGAACTTGAGAAGTTATTGCGCGACATCGTGCGTCATCCGATTTCGTGAACGACCGCACGACACTGAGGTTAACAACGAACCCAGCGTCTTCTTCTCCTTTCTTGTAACAGGTAACATTATGCCTTCTTAAATCTGTGCCCAACAATTACGCTCTCAATGCGAATGCGTTTCGGAACCATGTGTCGTTGTAGCTTGTCCCTAAGAAAGGCAATAAGCGCGTCTTTGTCAACAGAGCTTTCTACTGCGGGCTGCACTAACAACTCCACGTGCTGGCCAGTAATTGGATTCTGCTTAGGACAAGCTTTTACAAGTAAGACGCCAGGATAGCTTAATGCAACACGCTCAACCTCAGATGCCATAAACTTTAAACCACCAACGTTTATAACATCACTTGTGCGTCCAACTACCTTGTAGTAATCATCTTTTACCTCAACGACGTCTTTAGTGTCGTACCAATGTTCAGCATCAAAAGGTGACGGCGCATTAAGATAGCCAAGCATACGAAACTGTGAACGGATCTGTAGAACGTTATCAACCACCCTTGTCTCTACACCCTCGCCCCCGATTTTCATAAACAGACTGTCTCTGCGCTCAGACTTGACACGGACAATACCGAGCTCGGACATACCGAACGTTTGACGGAAGTCCACTGTAGGTAATAGCTTACATAGCTCATCTAATGTGGGCTGGTCCATACGCTCTGTTCCATACGTGATTACCCTAAGACAGGCAGGAACCTTGTCCGGTACAGCGCCACTCATAAGCATCAATCTCAGGAATGTTGGCGTTGTAGGAAGAACCTCGACATCGTACTTCCTACAAGTGTCTAGCACAGAATCAACCGTTCTCGCCTCCGGCGCCACTACAACGCCTTTGTTAAAAAGTGTATGAAGTAACGTATTGATACCGCCGATATGATCAAAGAACAAAAAATTGATCGTTCTCAAAGTCGGACGAGGCGTTTCGAACCGCTTTAGAAAGAGCGTCAAGTCGTGTAGGATTGCTTTTGGTCTACCTGTAGTTCCAGTAGAAAATAGAACTAAACCAGCATGGTGCCTAGCCCTAAGCGTATCGACAAACTCATGTCGCTTGCTGTGAATACGTCGAGTAACAACGCCACCTGTAATCACAACATCTACTAATGCCGAGTCGAAAAAGTACTCATGTTCGTGCGTTGTCTCAATAGTCAGAGGGACAACGACAACACCCAGGTCTATAAGGCGCAACAGCGTCACAATAGAAAGTGGAGTAAAGTCTCCAATAATGGCAACGACATCACCTTCATTGACTAAAGACAAGTCGACAGTGTTTTGTGAGGCTATCTGCGAGAACTGGAGCTCGGTACCATTGTTAATAAGAAACGGATAGTCAATGCCACACCACACCTCCCTAAGCTTTTCGAGTAGTGTCATTAGGCACCGCCAACGTGTAAGACTTGTCCAGAAAGAGAACGGCTACGTTCGTCCAAGAGTATCTCTACCAAATCACTAACCGCATCTGGTGTGAACTGTTTAGGGATGATTTGTTGAGATATTATGTGTTCGATCTGTGCTGAAGTAATACCACTCAAAAGATCAGTGTCTATTGGACCAGGTGCGATACAGTTGACGTTAATGTTAAAGTCCGCCATCTCCCTAGCGAACGCGCGTGTAAAACCTTCAACTCCCGCCTTAGAGGCAGCATAGATGGATTCGCCTTTCAAGCCTAACGCTACCGCTATAGTTGAAAAGTTGATTATCGAGCCCGCCTTATTCCTTAACATTAAAGGCGCTATCTGTTGGCAGCAATAAATCGTACCAAGAAGATTTGTATGAACGATATTTTGTGAAACGGTAGGCGGCGTCGTAACAGCAAGATTCATTGAGGCAATACCTGCCGCATTCACTAGACCGTCGACCCTAACTCCGTCTTTCTTAAGCCTCTGCGCTACAGCTTTAAGGTCATCATAGGAGGAGACGTCACAACGCATCGAAGGAAATGGAAGTTCCCCTGCATTCCTAGCTAGTCCAAAAACGGCAAAACCCTTTGATATAAGCCTGTCGCAGATACCTCGACCTAAGCCCTTGCTAGCGCCTGTGACTACTATCATTTCTGAGATTCCATTTGATTGATGAACTCAGCAGCCAGAGAACCTGCTGTCCTAAACATACTCCTCGACTTGGACATTGCGGTGTCTGACGTCCAGTCAAATTCAAAAGCTAACTCAACAGATTTGTCTTCCAGTGCAAGGCACAGTTCAACCAACCTCATAGAATCCAACAGACTCTCACCGCCGATTAGCGGCGTATCATCAGTGATGCTCACTGAATTATCTTCGAGCAGTTCAGTTATGGCAGCGAAAACTAGAGACTTGACTGTTGCAGCGTCTGGCACATGAACCTCGAGCGGTTATGACAGTGAAACAAGCAAACGGATCGTAACACAACTACAGTAGCTGTCAGCCAGCGAAACGTGTAAAGCCACCCCCTTGCACGACCCCACTATACCAGCTATAGTGGCCAACCCTCAACCCTGACAGGAGGTTGTCATGAGCAAGATGTCCGAACTGTTGAAGCAAAAGCGGCCGCGTTCAAGCCGTCAAAACTGTGCGTGACATGATTAGGCAATACAAAATTACTGCCACTGACCTTGCAGCGTGAGCGACCCTCCGTGGCGGTCAAGGATTTCCAAGGCACAACGTTTAAACTTGTTACGTAGAGGTTGACGTATGCGAGCAGGAATTGTTGTCATAGGTTCCCCAAAGTTCTCCAAACAATTGTTTCGAGTATATGTAGCAAAACGTAGACTATTCAAATGCGCCGAAACCGCGCCAAAATTGGGAAACCCGAGAAAAGCGAATTGTGAGCCTCATGTTGGGTCATGCTACTAAATATTGTCCTTGCCACAACTGAAGAACATCCATCCCGCGACGAACAAATAGCAAAAGGAAAACATGTATCAACCACCCGGGCGAGTACTTTGCGCCCAGGCGTACCGTCTCTGGGGATGCTGGAAACCTTCGATCGCCCCGACGCCGAGACTCCGTCCGATGGCCAGGCGAGCCGCTCATTCGGGGTATCCTCGACAAAATCGCGAGAAATCGCCAGGTTCTTACTTGCGAAAATTCACGATATTTTATTCTTCCGGTAGCTTTTCCGTAACGCCAGACGGGCTATCCTCCATATTTGCTGTGGAAGAATCCAAAGGGGATTGTGGTAAGGAGCCTGCACACGAGCCCTGTCGCTTGCCTCCTGCAAAAAGAAATTGGGATGCAGGAGGGCACTGGGCCGCAAATAGAAGAGGTTAGAGTGTATGCAATGCAGAATCGCATTCTTGGTGGCATTGTCATTGTTGACGAGCGCGTGTGGTAGCGCTAATAGCAAATCCTCTTCGGAACTAATCTCTGGCAACTGGCAGATGAACCTGGTACCAACTAGAGGCAAGGTGACGATCATTTCGCAATCCGGATTCCTTTTGCAGAATGACAATGTAATCATCGGCAGCATGTTTCTTGGGTATCCATCGTGCACTGGGGTTGGCAGCGTCGCTGGATCCATAAGTGGGACGAATATTGAGTTCACGGTGGATCTCGCCGGACTCACCGTAAATCTCAGTGGCGCCCTCGGCTCCGACCAAGCCTCCATGAGTGGGGCTTATGACATACTGGTTTCCGGATGTCAGGGTTCGGAAACCAATACGCCGCCAGAAACCGGTAGCTGGACCGCAAATCTGGTGAAGCCCTTGAACGGGAATTTCCAGGGTACGTTTATGTCGAAAAGTCTCCAAACCCTGTTACCCGTGACGGGCCAAGTCACCCAGGGGCAAAACACCGGGCTCAGCGACACGTCTCTTACCGGAAACCTAAGCATCAGCGGCTATTGCTTCACCGGCGCGAACATTTCGGGCCTCGTGAGCGGAACCAACGTGGTGATCTTCCTTGCGGACCCGAGCGGCGTGCAGATTGGACAGGTGATGGGGACGAGTACGGTCGACGGAACCTCGGTGACCGGGACATACGAGATCCTCCCCCAGGGCAGCACCAAGGCGTGCAGCGATGGCGATCATGGCGAAGTGGCTTTGACTCTGTAGCTCGCGAGGTTGAACGGCTATGCCGGTTTCACAAGCTCGAATGGGTAGGTCTAAGCTGCGCGCCCGGTGGCAACTCCCAATGTTTATCGTGAAAGGTCTATTACTTGGAACGAAATTCATCGCAAATTAACTTGCCTGTGTCGGTGGCGCAACATGGCAGGGCGTAGTCTCTCTGTTGGCCCATGGAAGACTGCGTGACATCGCATGAGTCGTTTGCCTAGGACATTGCTGAAGGGTAATCACCACTGATAGTCAGTCGAGACTGGGAAATTCTATTCATGCAGCGGGTCGGAATTTCTGTTTCTGCCATGTCGACTTCTTTTTTGCCGGCACATGAGGGGGAAACGGTACGGTGCAGAGTGCAGGCGCGGCCTCGGGAAGCTGGCAGATGGGTCTGCTCGAGGAATAAAGTGCCGCCTAAGAAGCTGTCAGGATCCTTCTGCAGAATGCTCAGAGTACCGTGAGATCAAGCTTGCTTTCTGCCTTGAGTCCAGTTTCCGCTGATTCAGGGAAGCGCTGTGCTCACTTGCGGCTTTCGCTAAGAGTGGGGATGAATGGATGCATCCCCCGCCCGGCCTATCGACTTTATCAATTCTTGTTTCTCGGGAGAGGAAAATGAAGCGATTCATCGTGTGCGCGTTGTTCCTTCTGGTCGTTGCTAGCCTGGTAACGGCCGAGTCTCCACAAGCTACTCCTAGTGGGCCTGCCAAAGTTACTAAGAAAAGAGCATCACAGCAGGCAGTGGGGCAGAGTGTTTCAACCCAACTCAGTGAGATGAAAAATGAGATGAGACAGGGGATTGATGCTCTACAACAACAGGTTCGGCAATTAAACGAGCAACTACGAAGCCGTGATGAAAGGATTCAACAGCTCGAACAGTGGAAGGAGCAGTACCAAGCGACCATCAAAGAGGCGGAGAGCAAGGCGGACACTGCGGCTGCGAAATCCGTGGAGCAAGAGCAGACTGTAACGGCGCTGCGGAGTGACGTGACGGATCTGAAATCAAATGCTATGAACGCGGCGTTGAGCTTGCAAGAAACCCAAAAAAGCCTGGGAAGCCCGCTCGCGATCCGCTACAAGGGGATTACGATCACTCCTGGTGGTTTCCTTGCTGCTGAAACCGTGTGGCGGCAACATGCACTCGGCGCCGACATCGCCACTCCTTTCAACTCGACTCCGTTCTCTGGAGCTGCACAGAGCCAAATGTCTGAATTCTTTGGTTCTGGCCGCCAATCGCGCGTTAGTATGCTTGCGGAGGGACAACTTAGCAGTGCTAAACTCGTTGGCTACTTGGAAGCGGACTTTCTTTCCGCCGGAGTGACCTCCAATAATAACGAGAGCAACAGCTACACCTTGCGCCAGCGGCAAGTCTGGGCTCAGGCCGCTCTCAAAGATGGTTGGACTTTCACTGGCGGTCAGATGTGGAGCTTGGTGACGGAGACGAGGAAAGGACTTGACAATCGGAGTGAAGCCGTACCCATGACCATCGACCCGAATTATACTGTCGGCTTCAGTTGGGCGCGGCAGTTTGGGTTTCGCATCACGAGGAGCTTCGGCGATAAAGCCTGGTTTGGATTCGCGTTGGAAAACCCTCAAACGACGCTGGGTGGTCACGGTGCCATCAACAATTTCTTGATCGGCGAGCAAGGCTCCGGCGGCGGCAATTACAATGGGACCGCCAACTATTCCTTCAACGCAGCGCCGGATTTCATTGTCAAAGTGGCTACGGAACCGGGCCGGGGACACTACGAGGTATTCGGAGTGATCAGGGACTTCCGTGACCGAATCTATCCGTGTTCAACTATCAATGCATATGACGTGTGCACCGGCATGGCAGCAAGCCCGTACAACCGGTCGAAAGTTGGTGGCGGTGTGGGGGCTAACGTTCGTGTAACGTTAGCTAAGGAACTTGATCTGGGAGTGCATTTCCTGGGTGGCAACGGCATCGGGCGCTACGGTACGTCCGGGCTTCCCGATGTGATTGCCGAACCGGATGGCTCCTTGACGCCGCTAAGGACCTACCAGACGCTAGGCACTTTGGAGTTTCATTCCAAAGGGAAGCTAGACGTTTATGCCAATATGGGTAGTGAATACATCAATCGACATTATGTATCCGGTTCTCCCCTGGCAACGAATTTTGGGTATGGCTCGCCGCTAGCGCCTAACTCCGGTTGCAGTACCGAGACGCTCCCTGCACCGATCACGACTCCCGTGCAGACGCCCCCTCCACCAGGCGGCACCACGCCTGGTACGAATCCCATTCCGGTTCCGGGGCCGATCGGCACTCCCATTGGCATTGGGTTCAATCCGGGCGGGCTGAAGAACTGCACTGGCGATACGCGGAATGTTCTCGAGGGCACGATCGGCTTTTGGTTTCGCTTTTACAACGGTCCGAAGGGCAGGCTTCAGTGGGGGCCACAGTACTCGTATATCGTCCGCAATACTTGGGCGGGCATCGGTGGCGATCCTTCGGCCAAGGAGAGCATGATCCTCACGTCCTTCCGCTACTACCTGCCGTGACGGGCGAGCAACTCACGAAGTCGATGAACGCGTCGCGACCGCCACTCGTGAGCCAAGTCTGGCTTCTGTAGCTGCTTTGGGCGGATGCAGCAATCAAGGTTTCTGGTCGCAGTGGGGAGGGTATTCCCTAATCGCGAGGAATAACTTGCCTGCCAATGCGACGCTCCGGTTGTGCAAGGGGCAACTCCGGGTGAGAAGGCGCGATTTGCTGCCTCCATGCAACCTTTACGGCCGGGCAAGGTCGAACACATACTGCCCCGTATTCCCCAAACGCTTAGCGTCAAAATCTGCCAAATCGCCGGACGGAACATTGACTTTTTCGTTGAGCGATTATGTTCCTGTTCCTGACAGCGTAACGGTTTGCGGGCTGGCCCCGCCATTGTCGGTAACGCTGAGCACCGCAGAACGCTGCCCGGTGGCCGAAGGGGTAAAGGTGACATTGATAGCGCATGTGCTTTGGGCGGACAAATTACTGCTGCAGGTGTTTGTCTCTGTGAAATCTGCGGCGTTGGGTCCTTGAATGGCAATGTTAGAGATGTTAATGAAAGTAGTCGCGTTCGTACCGATGTAGGTCAACGTGACGGGAACGGAAGGCGTCGAGGCTCCCACGTTGAGACTTCCGAAACCAATGGTGGCCAGCGAGAGTGTGACTGCAGAATTCGGCGTCGGCAGGTATAAGACTGGGTCTCCTCCCACTCCCGCTGCCAGATCCAAGGGGGTCAAAACCTGGCCACCAGGAAGGGGAGGATTACCGTTTCCCGGTCCGATATTCGCGAGACTGAAAACGGTGGCAAAGTTGATTTTGGCTATCCAATTCCCGCCACCATTCATTTCGCCGTGATCCACCAGAACACCATAGTTCTTCTTATCCACAATGCTAGTGAAAGTCGCGATCGCGTTTGGATCCTTGCCGGTAACAAATGCATTCCCATCGGGAGTAGCGGGCAGGGAGCCGTAGCCGTAAAGGATCTGTCCAATATTCAGCGGAGGAATACTCGGCCACAACTCAAGGCCAATACAATTCCCCAAGGTCTGGCTGGTAAACAACGTGTTCACCGTCTCGGAGATAACCGGATTTGCGCTGACTCCCAGTGCAACCATGTTCAGACGGTCCGGCTGGCCATTGCAAACACTGACGTTCGTCACCAGGGACAAACTAGGGTTCTGCAGATCGGTCAGATCGATCGCGTTCTGGTCGTTGACATTGGCGTCCACGACGGCAGCGTAGCCGGTAACGAGATCAATCGCTGCGGCACCGGGGTTAGGAAGCCCAGAATTCGTGAGTGTGGCGACGCTGTTCGTAGCCAGATTCAGAACCTGTATTTCGCCGGGAAGTTTCGGATCCTGCCCAAAAGTTGGACTCAGGATGTAGGGCTGTGTCGCGGTTGGATTGAGCGCAAAATTTGGTGCAGGGAAAGCAGTCGGCGCCAGAGGCAGCGCGGTGAAGGCCCCGGTCGTGAGATCCATCGAGTAATAGCCTTGCGCCGTACTCAACAGGAGTTGATCGTTCGCGGGGTTCACCACGGCTGCGCAAATTATGCAGGAAACCCCGTTGAACGTCACGCTCCCAGTGACGGGCGCGGTGAAAGTAGAAATCACGGTGTTGTTTGTGGTGTCGGTGGGTTCGTTGCTCGCATCAATCACTTGTACCTCCGGGGAGGTGTAGCTGATCACTGCAACCCTTGAACTGGTTTGGCTGCCGGCGGTGGCATTGGGCACGAACCCTGCCGGCATCGGGATCGAGGCGAGCAGCGCCACTGGAACAGGGAGCACGCTCGAGAACTGATCGGCGTCCAGATTTACCTCCTGGACGGCGTATGCCCCCTGAATCTGGGTCAGCGGCTCAGGCAGATAGGCGGCGTCCGTTTCGGTACCCTTATAAGGGACGGTAAGGATGGCCGTTGTACCGGAAGAATAGCCGTTGGTATTGACGGTGAGCGCAATCACTCCGACTACATCTCCCAGGGTCGCGGTAATGATGCTGGCCCCGATTGCCATGCCAGTAGCCACTCCCGTGGAACTGACCGACACATAGTTCGTGGTGCTGGGAGCGGATGAAGCGCCCCAGGTTACTTGCTGCGTGATGTCCTGCAAGATCCCATTGCTGTAAACGCCGGTGGCAATGAGCTGACGGGCTCCCCCCAGAAGTATCAAGGAAGCCGAAGGAGTGATTTTAATGGCCTCCAGGGTCGCATTCGGATTGGCGGGGACCGAACTGCTGCAACCCTGCAGCACGACCATTATCGCAGCGGCAGCGGCAAGCGCCAGAATCTTGCCCAGAATCCCTGGTTTTGATTTCGTCCCGGACTCCCGCATCCACTCTCCTTACATCCTAAAGTTTGCCACCCCTCCAGCTGCCCGGTACTGGCGCATCATTGCGCCGAGGTCTTCACGTCGGCAGAATGTGCCGGGGGCCTCGAAACACCCCTTGCGTGATACTGTTGTTTCACGCTCGGCTGTGTCTCCTCTTTAATCCAGTCGAAGCCGGTGCCGCCAGCCGCCGCACTCAAGAACGCCTTCGAGTCATCATAGCGGATGATTTTTGCATTTCTGGGAGCTGCCGCTTCGATCTTGCGCTTGGCTTCGTTTGGAGTTACGGTCACCGTGGCCACGTTTTGTATTCGCATTTTCTGTGTCTTCAACTGCGGTAACCACTTAACTGGATCCAACGGAGCCACGCCAGCCAGCCATTCCGGTTTCAGAAAATCCGGGCGCTCTTTTTCTGGAATCAGGGTCGACTTGGCAATCCAATCCGGCCAGTCGCCCCAAGGGTCCAGCAAATCCAAAGCCTTAATTCTGGGATCGACCGCCGCTGCCAGAATCGCAATGCTTGCTCCCGACCCGTCGCCAAACATACCGACATGATCCATGTCGAGATCGCCGCGCGTCGCCAGGTAGTTCAGAATCATCTGCACGTCGTGGGCAGAGGTGGCTATCGATTCCTGAAGCCGACTTACAAACCATTCTTTCATGGGCACGTCATGATAGCGTTGCCCGGTAAGCGCGGAGGCGAATAGGACTGCGGCGAAACCGTTCTTAGTCAGAAATGTGCAGAACGCAGGGTCGAAGAAACGGTCGTTTTCGAATGGATAGCTGTAGAGATAGAGAATGACCGGAGGCTTCTTGATTCCGTCGGGCTTAATGATATAGAGATCGATGGGGTCTGCGGGCCGCCATTTCACTCTGGTGATTTCACGCGTGTAGATGGAATAGTAATCGCTGATCCCGCCGACGAGGACACCACTCGCCTTTAAGTCGCTGCCTTGGAGTGACGGGGTTGAAAAATCCTCAAAGATCTTGGGCGTGACAGCGGAACTGGGCACGTCTCCCACGGGACCCGTCCGCGCGTCCACAGACTTTCCGGAATCGCCGGCGGGCACTGCGGCAGGAGCTGCCTGCGCCCAGATAGCACCGGCTAAGATCATAATCTGACTAATCGCTGCGATCGAACGTACTGTCCTGCAAAATGTGCTCATCAATCTCCCCATGGTCTGAAATCGAAAACTGAGGCAGACTGCCGGAAATGCCAGCCTGCCTCAGAAGGTACATCAATCTAGCGGTCTGCATCTTACGCAAAGCTAGTTCGGAAACCCGAGCGGGCCCGGTTGCTGCGGATAAGCGAAGCACATAGTGCTGTCGTTGTTTTGAGTGTATGGGACATATCCGTAAGTGGTCAGCTGCTGCCCGTTGGCCTTCACGGATTCGATCGACAGCTCCGTGTAGGGATGCTGGGTCGTTCCGTTGCCGATTCGGATAATGTTACCAGCTACAAGGTTCAGCGAACCGTAACCGTTTGGATAGGGTTTACCATATTTTGTAGTAAACAGGGGGCCGAAAAACAGCTTTATCGTGTTTGTATTCTTTTTCAGATTCACATGTTCGAAACCTGGACACCAGTAATTTGCATAGGTGCCCAGTTGAGTGGCTGGGCCAATGACATAACCGCCCATGTCGCCACCGGCTTCGGTGCCGCCGCCAAGCGTTGTGCCGTAGGTCGGATTTACGCCGTAGCCGCTAATTGAGCCGTCATTGGGCGTTGTCGCTGGGAGCGTGGTCCGTATGAGATGCGTACGGTAAACATCCAAGCTGTCCGTTGCAGTGGAGAAGGGAACGTAATCGGTAACGCTGGTGTTGATAACGTTCTCAGTGGATGTAACCAGGTGGGCAGGGCCGTAATCATCGCAGCTCGAGCCCGGGCAGTAGTCGGTCGCAGATTCCACGACCCAGCGATATAGGGACCAAGCCTTATAGGTCCCGTTGCGGAGGTTGGGGAAACTGGGTCCGTTAAAGAGATCTTCAGTGCATACGGCGGAGGTGCAGTCCGGCAGTTCGTAGGGGGTAGCGGTGGCTGAGCAGGTCCCGGCTGTGCCGCCGCTACCGGCGGTGCAAGGTTCGGCGGTCCCGCAGCTCGCGCCGTCATTGTTAGGAGCTGTACCGCCTTGGCAAGTCATAGCAGCGCTAGGGCTGGCGAACAGCGGATCCACGCCATCCAAGGTCAGATAGTTGTAACCGGCTCCGGCAAGCTTAGCCGCGTTCGCGAAGCCCCAGAAAAAGTAGCCGAGTTGGTTTGAGTTGTTTGCAGGGGCGGTAGTAGCGCCGCCCTTGATCGCACTTACCATTTCGCCCGTACCGATGGCGCGATAGCGACCACCGCCGCTGGCACAGGGCAATCCGTTGAGCGGGTTGTAGGTCGAGACCTGGGGGTTATCAACGCCCTTTTCCTGGGAATCGTCGGGGTCGCCATAGGTGCGGAAGAGGTTGAATTCCGTAGTGTTCATCGTACCCGAAAGCGGCTCGCGCTGGAGGAGGTTGTAGTTGGCGGAACTTGGCGTGCCGGCGCTGAAAGCATCGAATGCCGGATTGGTGGCGTTGCAAGCAGTCGTGCCATCATACAGGTTCGCCAAAAGATAAGGGCCACCGGCCGATACCGGGACTATTCCAGTCTTGAGGTCCTCCGGGAAAGCGTTAGGGGTGTTATAGGCGGTGTTGCCGTTGTTGAAGGCGAAGATGATTGGAGCCGCGCCGACTGGGACAGTCGTTGCCGAGCGAACTTTACGGAGCGATATGGGATCAGTCCCACCGGCAAGTTCGAACGCAACCGGGGTGAACACGACAGAGCTTTGAGCGCTTTTGATCCCCCCTCCGACTTGATTGGATATCGGTCCAAAGTTGTAGCCAAGACCGGTCCAATTGGTGGTGTCCAGTGCTCCAAAGGCGCGCGAGGTGGCGAAATAAGCATCTTCCGGACGGATGTCGGTCATGCCAACGTTGATGCGAACGTTGGCGCTACCATTCGAGGCAGTGCCGATCGCGCCCGGGATGTTGGTCGCACCCCCTGACAACAAGGTGGCAACGTCTGGGTTATTGTCCGGCCAGAGCGTGGCCGGAGAAACGAGGCCGCCAGAGGCTGCTGGTATAACCTGAAGTTGGTCGCCGCCGGCGAAACTGGGCCAGTTTCCTCCGCTCTGTTGCGCAAAGAAGGAGCGGTTGCCGACGGTCGAATCTTGGGACACGTCAGTCCAGAGATCGGTAATGTTGGTGTTGCCGGTGATGTCAGAGCAGGCGGCAACCCAGACGATCCAGATGTTGCCCAGTTCGTTGGGAATTGTGCTGCTGCGGGCGTCGATCATGTAGGCAGAGTTTTTTGCTGTCCAGTGGTACGGGCACTGGGTGCCCGTCAGGCTTTCGGCAGTGATTTCGTTAATCGCGAGTTGATCGGCGCCGAGAGCTGCGGTGAGGAATTGAGCCGAAGAACCGGCGCCAACTACGTGCACTAAGCAGGATGCCGCTGTTCCCGAGCCGGCATTTAGGCACGCTTGCTTTTGTGCGTGGGCTAGCGGTGTTACGGTTGCGATCGCGGCAACTGCCAGGGCCGCGCAGAGAAACTTAAATCGTCTCATTGTCTTATCTCCTTCAAGAGAGGCGTTGAATTGCGCTGTTTCACCGGGAGAAGCTACTCCGGCGCCGCAGAGAGCCGCATGCTGCGCACCGCAAAACTGGCTTCCACCGAAAGGTCACAAGAGTCATTCCTGGATCGGGTCCGGTTTACATGGCACTAGCCGACGAGGCCACGTTAGCCGAGAACCACTATGAATGACGGGTATTACGCGGCCACCACGCTATTGTTAAAATTGCAAGAAATTCCAGAAGAAATGTGGAAATCGGGCTTAGGCGCTGGATGTATATGAGACGGTCGCTCGAAGCGCCGCAAGAGCGCAGGCCTGGGCTTCTCAGTTGTCTGTCACGTTAGATTAATCTCTCTTTCATGTTCCCGTAACCATACCAGCGTAGGTGTAATGGACTTGACTCAATTCTTAGCGTGGTTGCTCTATGGCTGATCCCAGCCAAATTACCCCGTCCGCTAGACGTTGAGCGAAGGCATGGTTCCCGTTGGGGGATGGTTTTGCGAGGCTGAATCGCCTTTTGATTTATGCTCGCCGCTGTTTGTCCGTACGCGGGAGGTGTTGGGAGTTGAGCCGGCTCGGTTTTAGTGTGCTCCCAAGTCCCAAAGGATTCTATCGGTGGTTCACGGGGAGGGCTTTAGAAATCGTGAGATTTCCCAGGATCGGTTTTTGTCTTTTGATTTCTATGGGCTCTCTTGTACCCGCAGCTCCGGCATTGCACGGTGCTGCCCGCATGGGCGGGACTGACGCGGCGATGGGCGCCGCGATGCCGCAGGTTAGCGCCGCGACGCCGCCAGAGAGCAGCGCTTCAGTCAGCGGAACGGTTGCGGATGATTCCGGTAAGCCTCTACCCGATGCGACCGTTTCGATCAAGAACGCGGTTAGAGGGGAGCAGACGGCGACAACGGATAGTAAGGGCAAATACCGGATTGGCGGTTTGGCGGCCGGAACCTATACCATTTCTGTGACCGCCAAGGGGTTCAAGAATTTCGAAGTCGCGGATATACCTTTGACGGCAGGAGCCGCGGTTCCACTGGATGTGCTTCTGGAGCGCGGTGAAGAGCCAGCAGCCAGCGCTAGTGAGCCCGCGGCCGGTGCCGCGCCGCAAACCAGTGAAGGGAGTGCATCGGCTCAGCCTGCTCCCACGGGAGGTGACATTCTGTCTGCGGTGCTGTCTTTCGAGCCGTACATACCCCCGCCCCCACCGGGCGCAAAGGCGCCGGCGACCGCCACGAGGGTGGTTGCACAACCCCGGGTAACTGTGACCACTGACGCGAAGCACGCCGCCATCACCGGAACGGTGACGGACCAGACCGGCGCCGTTCTTGCCGGTGCGACTGTTGTCATTACCAACTCCTCGGGATTTAAACAGACGGTCACGAGCAATGCTCAAGGCATTTACACGGTGAGCGGATTGCCGCCTGGCAGCTACGATTTGTCGGTGACGGCGCCTAACTTCAAAGCGTTTCAAACTTCGGGAGTTGCTGTGACTGCGGGCGCTATCCTTCCTCTAGATGCCTCCCTGGAGCCGGAAGGAGCGAAGACGGAAGTGAAAGTGGAGGCAGGAGGCGCGGCGCAGATCGAGACGGAAAGCGCCGAAGTCTCGGGAACCATTACGGCAAAAGAGGTCGTCAATCTGGGGCTTAATGGGCGCAACTTCACCCAGTTGATCACTTTGACTCCAGGCGTGAGTAACCAGACCGGTCAAGATGAAGCGAAAGTCGGTGTACAAGGCAGCGTGAAGTATAGCGTGAATGGCGGCCGCGTGGAATATAACTCGTTCGAGGTGGACGGCAGCGACGTCTTGAATGCGGGTCTGAGTGGAGCGGAAAGTACGCTGGTCGTTTTTCCCAGTTTGGATGCCATTCAGGAGGTCAAGGTTTTGACCTCCAATTACGGGGCCCAGTACGGGCGGACTGCATCGGGTTCGATCCAGGTGACTACGAAATCGGGCGGCAGTCAGTGGCATGGGGACATGTATGAGTTCATTCGCAACGAATTCTTCAATGCCCGCAACTATTTCGACCCGCCCCCCAAGGCGCCGACTTACCGAAGGAATGATTTCGGCGGAACGATTGGTGGGCCGCTATGGATACCGGGACACTACAATCTGAATAAGGACAAGACCTTCATCTTTTTCTCCGAAGAAGTTCGCATAGAAAAGTCGCCTAACGAGCTCCGGTCGAACTTCAATCATGCGGTACCTACGCTCGCGGAGCGGCAGGGAGACTTCAGCGATGTTTGTCCGAGTCCGAACGACCCCGAAGATCTGAAGAACTTGCAATCGGCCGGGCCATTGGGGACCTATATTTTCCCGATTGCCGTTTATCCGGACTGTCCTGGAGTTCCCGACGGGACTACGGTTGCAGGCTACAGGCTCCTATTCGCAAGCTTGAATTTTGCGACCGGCACATATACCTACAACAATCTTATGGTTAGTACTAGTCCAAACACCGGGCTTGACCCGAATGCCCTGGCCATTCTGAATCAGAATCTCATTCCACTGCCCAATTCTTTCACCGGCTGTAGCTCCAGCTTGGTTGGCCAGTTCAATCACACTACTGGGCAGCCCATCATGCCATGCTATAACGTGGTGATTTCCTCGCCCACGCATTGGCGGGAAGAACTATTCCGAATCGATCACAATTTCAACACTCGTGTGCATGGCACTTTCCGATATATTCACGACGCATGGAACACGACCACTCCTACCCCTAACTTTGCACTTTTGAATAACAGCTTCCCTACCGTTCAGAACGACTTCGTGGGACCGGGGATTGACATGGTTGTACGGCTGACGCAGACTATTACGCCAACGTTTCTGAATGAAACGGCTTTCAGCTATACCAACTCGCATATCACACTGGCCGATGTGAACGGTCCGGGCGGAGCCAACTACCAGCGCCCCGCTGGACTGGGGGATCCCAGCCAAGTCGGCCAATGTACAGGAGGCACGACTAGCGTCGCCCAGTGTCCCATGGGGTACATATTCAACAATGGCTTTGGCGGCAAGGTGCCGGGTGTAGTGGTTACTGGCAACAACCAAGCCTATGGAGGAGCCGGATTTATTGCCGATCCGTCCTACATGCCATGGGAGCACACTAACCCAACATACAACTTCCGCGATGACGCCAGCAAGGCTTTAGGAAAACATACTCTTCAATTTGGTGTGCAGTACGTCGTCGCGCAAAAGAACGAGACGAATGGAGCGCTGGGGGCGGGCACGGGTGACGTGCAGGGCTTGTTGACGGTGAGCAATGTCAATGGAGGCGCTCTCAATACAGGAAATGCGTTTGCCAACCTTCTTTACAACAACGGGAGTAACACCCTTGGGACCAATGCCATCAAGAGTTACACCCAGGACAGCACTCAGCTCCGATACTACAATCGTTATCAGATCGCTGAACCTTTTGTGCAAGACGACTGGAAAGTGAGCCGTCGTCTGACAGTGAACTTGGGTGTGCGCTTCAGTTTGTTTGGAAACTACCACGAGAAGTATCGGCGAGCTTACAACTGGGATCCCGCAGCTTTCAGCCAGTTTGTGGCCGCTGCGGTAAAGGTTGATCCATTCACCGGACAACTGATTAACCATCCGGGAGTCAACCCTATTCATTTGAATCTCGGCGATTTGGATCCACGAATCACTAATGGGATCGTGCAGTGCGGCACCGGCACTGTGCCGGCAGGGTGTATAAAAAGCCAAATCTTCAATCCGGCGCCGCGAATCGGTTTTGCCTGGGATCCACAGGGAAACGGAAAAACCTCGGTCCGCGCGGGCTATGGACTTTTCTTCGAGCACGGCGCCGGCGACGAAGCGAACACCGGATCGTTGGAAGCGAGCGCTCCTCTCGTGGTTAGCCTCACGCAACCTTTTCCCGCAGGTTATGCTTGCATCGGAAATTACGGCACGAATTGCAATCCGAACGGCGTCTCGCTCCCGGGAGCATTCCCCATTAACGTGACGGCTATCCCCACGCAAACCAAGTACTCCTACTCGCAACAATGGAGTCTCAGCGTACAGCGCGAACTCCCGAGGAATTTTGTGGCGATGTTCGCTTACGTAGGAAGTAAAGGTACTCACCTCACCGTCGAGCGTCAGCTCAACCAATTGCACCCGATCTCCCCTGCGCTAAACCCGTTTGCGCTGCATGAGCCATTTCTTTTGGAGGTTCCGGGATCCTCATTCGGAGACTGCGACAATCTGGGCTCTTCCATTTCCGACCCAATTTTCCAGCTGCAGAATGGAATAGCGGTCAGCCCCAGAAATCCCGCATCCATTAACCTGCAAGTCGCATGTCAAGGGCAATCAACGAATTCTGCGGCGCACCCGCCCATTGCAGTGGCGAATATATTTCGACCTTACCCCGGATTGGGCGAGATTTTGGAGCTCCAAAATGGGGCTGATTCATCATACAATGGTTTCCAGGCTACAGTGCGCCGAACTAAGGGGCCACTGACGGCCGGCGTCGCTTACTCTTTCAGTCACTCGATTGATGATTCCTCTGACCGCACCGATCCAACCTTTGTGAATTCGCTTGATTTGAGATCGAATAGGGCCAGCTCCGACTTTGACCAGCGACATCTCCTAAACATCAGCTATGTCTACACCCTCCCGATGCTCAGCAGGGTCTTTCAGGGATGGACGAGCAACTCATCCGACGAAACGGCCGATAAGGCGAACACAACTCCGCCGACAGCGCCAGGGCGGTGGGCGAGATTTGTTGGAGACGGATGGCAGTGGTCGGGAATCACGACCTTTCAGACTGGTACGCCGTTCAGTGTGATCAACAATGCTGGAAGCTCCGGCATCGGGGTGCTAGATAACGCGGGGGTGGCGAACGGTGTTGGAGCTGGTTCCTATCCTGACATAGTGCCGCATTTTAGGGGGCCGATGCCAACACAGGGTAACAATGCAAGTAGCTTTGGACCACTCCTGTTAAACCCCAATCAGTTCGTCGCCCCTCGAGGGCTTACCTTTGGTGATGCGGGACGGAACTACTTAAACAATCCGAGTCGGTTAAATTTCGATATGTCTTTGCTGAAGCACTTTGTCTTGCACGAAGGCAGTGAAGTTGAATTCCGGGCAGAGGCGTTCAACATCTTCAATCACACCCAATTCCGCATTTACGATCCCAACTTCGGCAACACTGGCAGCAATACTATTAGTTGTTATGGCGGTCCAAATTATTCTGCTGGCGCATACTTTCCCGGAGGCACGGATTGCCTGACTGGCAGTTCCTTCCTGCACCCCGTGGATGCGCACCGTCCCCGGACTCTTCAGTTTGCCCTAAAGTATATGTTCTAGATAGTTTATTGAAGGTCGGCCGTACGTAAGAGTTTGCCCTAGACCTTCTATGAAAACAACGCTGATTTGAAGACGATGGCTTCGACCGACAAGATCAGACACGAGACGAACCACCGAAGGCGTGGGACAGAGCACTTAGCGGCAGTGCCAATCTCGAAGTCCGGTCTGCCTCACAAGAATGTTCTACTGGTCTGTCTTTTCCTGGCCGCCATCAGCCTTGTTGTATATAGCCGTTCCCTCTTCAATGATTTCATCAATTGCGATGACCGCGAGTACATCACGGAGAACAAACACATACAGGCTGGCCTCACCGTCGAGAGCGTGGAATGGGCCTTCACCACATTCCGAGCCGGCAACTGGCACCCTCTAACTTGGATCTCCCACGCCCTGGACGTGCAGATATTCGGTCTTGCACCCTCGGGCCATCATGTCGTCAGCATGATATTCCACGTACTGAATGTTATGCTCCTATTCCTTCTGTTATGGAGGGCGACAGGCTATTGCGGAAGAAGTCTGGCGATCGCCGCGTTATTCGCAGTGCACCCTCTTAACGTGGAGGTCGTAGCCTGGGCGGCCGAGCGCAAGACCCTGCTCAGCACATTGCTCTTTTTCCTCGCCCTGAGTGCTTACGGATGGTACGCAAGAAGGCCTTCGGTATCGCGTTATGGGGTTCTCGCTTTCCTCTTCGCCCTGGCGCTCATGTCCAAGCCGATGGTCATTACTCTTCCCTTTGTGTTATTGCTGCTGGATTACTGGCCACTGCAGCGCATCGAGTCCTGGACTGCGCCTCGCGAGCCGTGGGTTGCTTCCCGCAAACCTGCGCTGAGTCTCTTGCTGGAAAAGCTGCCACTTCTTCTTTTGTCCGGGGCCAGTGCGGCGATTACTCTGGCCGCCCAGTCGCAGGCCGTAGTGCCACTTTCAGTCATACCGCCCCTGTGGCGGGTCGAGAACGCTATCGCTGCCTATGCGCGTTACCTCATCAAAGCGGCTTTGCCGATCGGTTTAGCGCCTTTTTATCCCAACGGGACAGCTCCAAAATTGGTGGAAGCATTTTTTGCTTTCATGTTCCTGGTCGCGATCAGTACGTGGGTTTGGCGGGAACGAAAACAAAGGCCCTACCTGATCACCGGATGGCTGTGGTACCTGGGTACGATGGTTCCGGTGATTGGCTTCGTTCAGGTCGGAGCGCAGGCGATGGCGGATCGCTATGCCTATACCCCAATGATCGGCATTTTCGTCCTGCTGGTGTGGCGGGCGGCCGACGCCCAAGACGCCCACGCATATCCCTTACGGCAGAGAGTTGCCCTAGCAGCCGCCATCTTTCTTGGGCTGGCTTCGCTCACCTGGCGTCAAGTTGGTTTTTGGCAGAACTCGGTCGCCTTGTGGAAGCAAACCTTGAGAGTCACGCAGGACAACGCGCTCGCCGAAGACAGACTGGGGACTGCCCTTATTGAGTTAGGGCGCGACAACGAGGCGATCACCCACTTCAGCGATGCCATCCGCTTGAATCCCACGGAGCCGAAAGCGCATATGGCTCTGGGAATGCTCTTGCAGAAACGCGGAGACACGCGTCAGGCCATTGAACAGTACCAATCCGCGCTTTCGCTGACCCACGATCCGCAGGATTTGCTCGCGCTCTACACCGATCTCGGTGTGGCCTACCGCCAAGCCACCGACTATGCCGCTGCTAGCCGGAGTTTCCAGCAAGTTCTGCAACTCGACCCCGCTAATGCCGGGGCCATGTCTGCTCTCGGCGGAGTCGTGCTGCGTCAATCGGCGACGAAGCTCGAGCAAGACTTGAGTCTCCATCCCACTGCGGATGGCTTCAGTAAGCTGGGTAGCATCTGGGAACAGGCAGGAGATGGCGAGCGCGCGAAATGGGCGTACCAGTCCGCGCTCGCGCTCGACGCGAAATTCCCATCGGCTGAAAATGGACTTGAACGACTCGCCAGGCATCCTCACTAAGTTCTCGCCAGCGGCGGCTGCTTCTTGCCAAGCGCGAAGGTGCAAGGAACAAGTTTCGTGCTGGTCACGAAACGCTAGAAACGGGGATGTCGGAGTGAGGAACTAGGATTGGTCACGGCACAACTGCCACCACGGAATGGCGACGGAGCTTTTCGGAGTGCGGTGAATTAGGATTTGGGCTGGCCGGGGACAGGACTGGCGGTAGCTGATGTGAACAACGACGGAGCTCCAGACATCATCGCGGCCGCTGGGACCGCTGGTGAGTTTTTTAACGGGAACGGGACGTTCCAGTCGGCGCAGAAACCTTGGACTACGAGTGCAAATCGACTCGGTTGCCTTGGGAAAGATGTGAATGAGGCCATCATCATCCCCGACATGGTTACAGGGCTTGGCTAGTGTGGCATTTGTGACGATGGCAACGATGGGTGAGCATTGCCCTCGGAAACCGCGTGGGAGGCATGCTAAACGAAAGGGTGGAACCAGAGCGGAGCCCTGCGGTGGGGCGGCTGAATGCAGCCCTCACTTATTGAAAAGTGAATGCAACCTCGGTGAGATCTGTCGTCAAAGTGCCTGAGGTCCCCGTGATCGCAGGACATGCTCCGGAAACTCCGAGGGAGAGGCCGCCTTCGCCAGTTCCTGTCAGTGAAACACCATTGGAGCCAACTACCACGGTCGCAGGAGTGCCATTAATTCCTGGAAGGCCAGGCACGCCAAGGGTGCCAATCTGTTCGCCGTTGTAGGCAAAAACATCGAGGTAAACATTTTGCCCGCTGATCGTCCCAGTCAGAGACACGGTTCTGAAACAAGGATAGCCGACGGCCGTAATCGATCCAGTGAGGGTGGCATTACTCGCGCCCATACCTGGGCCCTGAGTTAGAGTGCCAGATACAGCAATCGGGGCGGGAGGGCTTAGGCCAGTTAACACCGCCATGTACTGCGAATTCGAGAGCGTCCCGGTGAAGGCCCCATTCAACTGCGGAATCAGGAAGGCATTCCACGTCCCAGTCGTCGGGGCCGCCAGGCAACCTCCGCCCGGACCCAGATAATCGCCGGAAATCGACTTGTTGTCTGAAGAGATAATTCCAGTGAGACTGAGCTCAGTGCCGCCCTCATTTAGGAAAAGGGTTACATTCTGGCCGCTTACTGTCCCGGTCACAGAAGAGACGCCTCCGCATTGGCCGTCCGTGCCCTCTGCGGGGATCTGTACACTACCTGTCAGCGCATTGTTTGACTCCCAAAAAAAGCCAGAGGCGGAAAGCGTTGTTAGAGGGGGCGGAGACTCCTGCAATAAACTGAGTTGCCAATTGCCGCTCAGTGGTCCACTCGCCGGCGAACTCGAGATGGGTCCTCCACCGCAAGCTGCCAGGGTCAACAAGAGAAAAACCAGCGGTATCCTAGCGAGAGTTCCCACAGATGTCCCGGAATCAAGAAAGTCGAATCGCCCAGTCATAAATGCAAGCAGGGTACGACGAGAAGCGTACGGTTCGAGCGTTTTCTGATTTTGGAGAGTAATTATAGTGCCCCCTTCCGACGCGTTTGTTACTGCAGGGTTAACAATTGATGAATTCAGCGTTCCAGAGATGGCGGATGAGCCGATTGCGTTTACTCGTTCAAATTCCAGGCCAGACAGCGACTCATGACTTTTTGGATAACGACGGTTATCATGAACTGTGAGTGAGTTGAGTGGGGCGACAGGCGGCCTGCTGGAACCTCAAGCCTAGGCAGCAGCAGCGGCGCCCACGTGTAAACAGTATCCTACTCCCCGAACGGTTTTCAGGTAAGTCGGGCGCCGTGGATCCGGTTCAATCTTGTGGCGAAGACGTCGCACGCAAGCGCTGACGCTACGCTCTCCCATGTCCTGGGACTCCCAGACCGCATCCAACAACTGGTCGCGGGTAAACACCCGCGCCTTATTGTTCGCAAGATAGTAGAGCAAGCGAAACTCCAAGTAAGTGGTTTGGATTGGAGTACCGCGAACCGAGATATTCATGGCAGCGGGATTGATCTCAATGTCTCCCATCTTCAGCGTCGGACCAGGCGTTCTTAGCAAAGAGAACATAAACGGAGGCGATATGTGGGGCATCCCAGAATGTGGCTGCTGCCGCGCGATGCGATTCGTCAACGCTCGCACGTGGGCAACGATTTCGCGCCCGCTGGACGACTCCGTGAGGTAGTCGTCCGCACCTGACTCCAGTCCAAGAATGCGTTCCTCCTCCGAAACGGTTGCAGCCAGAACAATCGACGGGGTAAGGGCGAGAGACTGGACGCATCGAATTCTCCGGCACAACTCCAGCGCGCGTCTCCTCGCCATCGTCGCTCCAATGATGATCAAGCACGGTTGGAACTGCTGGAGTTGTTGAATAGTATCGGCGCCGACCGCAAGTGTGTGGACTGCAAAGCCCTCGCGCCGCAAGTGGTCAAGCGCAAGTCTCGCGACGGGCTCGCGTTCTACAACGCAAACAATAGGGACGATGCCTGCCATCCTCGAAAGCCCCCTCAGGACATGCTTGCCTGTATCGAGCATAGGAACTAGAGATGAAAACCAGCAATTAGGTCCGATTGTCTTTGCTGTTCGGCGATTGGCGTAACCTAACCCGCATTAAATTACCGCTACAGAAATGTGAGCCGGTCGGTAGTTCCCGCCTGCGGTTAGTGCGAATCCGCCGACCCATCTGGTTCTTTGGGACCTGGTGAAGGGTCTCCTGAAGAATAGAGCGCTATCATTGTTCCATGCCCTCGCGCAGGGAGTGACGTGCTGAGAAGAGATCTTGTTACCCCGTGCTGGCTCTCTCTTATCTGAACCGCAAAATTACTGCCGCTAGCAGCCGGCTTGTAGTTGCTAACCGCGTAGATAAAGGATGCGTGCGAATCATTCACAACGAAGCTCACCGAATCAGCAGGAGTCTTCCAGACTGGGTAGATAAGACCACCGAGTACTTCCGTAGATCCGCCTTGGTCGGTTTCGATGTTCGTACCGGTACCTTCCGTTTTCAGACCCAAAACCCACAGCTTGCCACCCTTGTTCGTCATTTTTGTTGCATTACCCTCAGGGTTGATTTGCCTGGCAAACACGTTTTGAGAAAACAAAATGTGCCAAGGCTCCGCCGTTACATTTTCCACAAACAGGGTCCCTGTTCCCCGGTTCGTGTTCTGATAAGCAATGGTGGTGGGTTGTACACCGATGCAAGAATCACGAAGGACCAACGGTCGCGCTGAATCTTGCTGAACAAAGATGACACCCGGAGAAGGGTGAGGGTAGTAAGCTCCTATCCTAAAGTGGTCCAAGGTGACGTCAGCTGTTCCAGCCCCGATTCTTAACAAGGGCGCGGGACTATCACTGTGGCTGAACATCTCTCCCGCAGGATTCAGCGAGGAGTTAAAGCCCTCCAGCATGCGGACTTTGCCACCAACCAGAATAGTCCGAGTAACCAGATATACTCCCGTCGGAAAGTAAACCGTTGTAGCTCCGGAATTAATTGCTGCCTGTATCGCAGCCGAGCTGTCTGCCATTCCGGTCGGGTCTGCTCCATAGGTAGTAACAGTCTTCCAATTATTCAGACTTGACTCTTCGAAGAACGGTGTCTCCTCGACCGGAAGGTTTAACGATGAAGTTTTGCCTCCGAACTGGGTAACCGCCGGTCCAGAATCGTACTCGGTGATCGCAGAACCCTGGCCTTGCAATGCGGAAGCATATCCCGATGAAGTAACGTCTCTTGCGTAAAGCGTTCCCTGGTTTTGAATTGCTGAAGATTGGGAAGAACCACCCTGCAAAATCGCCCCAACCAAGGTTACTAAGCCAACCGTGTTCACGTTGTAAATTGCGGGCACGCTGTTCGTGGAAAAAAGATGCCGGATAGAAAGAACATTGTTCGTGTTGTGGATGCCGTACAGCCTTTGATTCAGCAGAGTCAGGTCTTCGAAGGTAAGGCTATACTCATTGTTAGCCACCTTGATGCCGTAATCGAAACCATTGATCACCACGTTCTTCATCAGACAAGGGCCGGTAGCGTACCGTAGCAATGCCAGGCCGATCGCCCCCGAATGACTGGCATCACTCGACTGAAGGGTCACGTTGCGCAGGGCGCAATAGTTATTACCCAAGAAATCGAGCGCGACGGCTCCGGGATTGCCTCGGCCAACATCGATCGTCATATCGAAAATATTATTATCGAACGCACTGTTTCCTCCTCCATTTGGCTTGCCGTGTTGAGATGCGAACTCCAGAACGTCCGCGGGAGCGCTGGCGCTTTGGTAGAGCGGGTTGTTGTCGGTCAGCTTGAGAGTCGTGGTGGCGCGGTTTTCGCCCTGCAACGTGAGCAAAGAATTCCATTGCGACCTTAGATCTTTCTCAAGCAGCGGGCGGGATACCAGATACGTTCCGGCCGGGAAATAAATAATCCTAGGCCCTGTCTGCGGATGATGTACCGTGGCCGAAATCGCCAGCTGAATTGCCGCGGTATCATCGTTAGCGCCGTCTCCTTTGGCGCCATATTGGGTTTTTACGTTGACCATTCCTGAGTCTGGCGGAAAGGTGCGCTCTGCGTTCCCGAAGGGGGCTCCGGCGAAGGCTGGCTGCTCCGTCATGGTCACGTCAAACGTCTCTCGCGTCGCATTCGCGATGACGACTTGGGCTGAAGCTACATACACTCCGGGTGCGAAACCCGCGGGATCCGCGACGAGTTCTATGGAAGCTGCTGCCTTCGGGGAAAGTGAACCGGACGCAGGCTCAAATCTGAGCCATGCCTGATTTGAGGACGCCACCCACTCCAGCGTCGTCTTTCCCGTATTTCTGAGTTCGAGAGCGCGCGAGCGCACAACTCCACCACCCTGATTTAAGGTGAGCTTCACGGGAGAGGTCACCGTCACGATTACGGGAGAGTTTACGGTACGCCCAAAGAACGCAGATCCTTGCGCGACCACGAGGAACAACGCGAGAAAGGCGAGATGGCCGGGTTTCGGAAGACCTTTATTGGAACTCATTCGTAATGGATTTTCGATGGATTACCCGGCCGTCCAATGCCGAGGAGTCATGGTTTGTTTCTCAGGGAGATGCCTCAAGAAAAGGCCGATTTTCTCCGCCTGGAGACGCAACGCATATTCTGCGCCTGCAGGCGTAAGAGTCTACAGGGCCCGAGACTCTTGAGATACCGAGGCCAGTTCGTTACGACGCGTGACTACAATCGTTGCGGGTGGCTTTGCACAGGTAATTCGGAACCCCTGAAGTATTCAAGGTCCTCATAGTATTCATCTATCCGCAAGATGTTGCCGCCGGGCAAAACGGTAAGCGACGAATCTGTGTCCGACCGGAGCTGCAAGCTCTTTTCAGAAGCCCTCGCACTGGCCTTCGGTGTTGTTGCCGGGGTTCCCCGCGACCAAATTGCTGCTACCAGTAGGCGCCGGGAGGTTGTTCAGGCAATAGAGGTCTTTAGCGATGAAATTGCCATCGATCTGGGACGGCGCGAAAGACTTGTTATGGATGACGTATACGTTGCCGCCGACGTGGTCGTGCACAAGAATGCACGGTCCGGTATTGCTATTGCACTTGAAATCGACACCGATCAAGCTGTTGGGTCCAGAACTTCCAAAAGCTGCTCCCGCTGGGAAAAAGCGGCCGAGTGCCGGCGAATTCCCACTGCAGTTCTCAATCTGGACGTTCCGACCAACTACTGTCGAACCGTAGGCGAAGGGGTTGATCGATACATAGGCACAGTTACTAGCATGAAGGTAGCCACCAATCGTCCAGTTACCTTCGAGAGCGAGACCAGCGTTTTCACCGACCGTCACATTGCCGCTCACCGTTCCACTACCTAAGAGCATGCATGTCGCATTGTTCGGCACGACGAGGTTGGCTTCGACGGTCGTGAACGATGAGCTACTAAAGTCGCAGTTCGTGTCCTGGGCCAGAGCGACCGGCGCGGTTGCCAGCAGCGAGCCGAGCGCAAGCGTGATCACGACAAAGCATTTCATATGTTCCTCCTTTGGAAGATTTGTACGACACAGCGAATCAGCCACTCGGCTTTTACGGAAGTATCTCTCTTCCGTCCGACACTTGCCCGGTTCCCAAGATCTCTTTGAGAACGCGGTTGTTCATTGATTCCACAATCTCCCAGACAACGGAGCCCGGAGGCCAAGATCATAATGCTTGACAACGGGCCTGCTTCCACCTAGTGGCCTCGCCTCTAGTCTCCCTGCTCCATTCCCACATGTTGATAGGCAAGGAATTTGTGGCCAACCAGAGCCGCAAGCATGCCGACTCCGAGGCTTGCTCGCTGAAGAGAGCGGATGACAGCGGCCCTGTCGAGCGTTGCCGATCGCCAAATTGCGTTGGTCGAGCCGATGACAATGTGTCCCCAGGCTTTAAGAAACCGGACTACCCAAGTGCGCAGACAGTTATCCGCGCAGGCTTCACAGAAAACCCAGCCATTTCCGGTTTGGTACTCTCGGCGGAGTATCCAGGCGATGGTTCCGCGCTTTGCAGAAGTGTATTCAAAAACAACGGCTTCCTGCGACCACACCATCTTGAAGCCCGCTTGTGCGGCGCGGAGAAAGAAGTCCGTGTCCTCGGCTCCAGATAATGCGAAACTATCGTCGAACCTTGGTACGCTCCTGAACACGTGCGTTCCAACCAGCACATTGTGGGTAGCGCACGTTTTACATCGGGTGCCTGTGGTCTGGGGTTGGCTGTCAAAGAATCCCCCGGCCTTTATCCAGCCGGATACCTCCGGAGCATATCGGGCAACCACCGGGCCAGAAACCACGTCAGCGGCGAACTCCGCTTGCGCCCAGAGAAGCTCATCCAACCACGCGACCGACGGGACTTCATCGTCATCAATGAACGCAACGAAATCCACCGCACCGGCCTCGTCGACTGCGCGGTTTCGTGCATAAGTAAGTCCGCGTCTTGGTTCGACAACATACTTGATCGGCCAAGGTACGGAAGCGGCGTCACAAACCTGCCGTGCGCTTCCGGAGTTATCGGGGGTGTCCACCACAACGATTTCTAATTGGGGGGCCGAAACCTTGCGGAAGTTTACTTTTGCAATGCCGCGCAGAAGTTCACGCAAAAGTTTCTGACGTCTGAAGGTGCTGATGCAGATCGCTACTCGAATGTCACTGTGTCTAGGCATACCAAGCTCATCCTTGCAGCCGCAGCTGAATCTCGCCTTCGTCCATTACCCGTCCGTAGTTTTGCGAAAGGAACCAGGGTTACTGCCACCAATAAAATGACCTGCCGCGCTTGCTAATCATCACGCTGCCCCAACACCATCGTCGCAGTATCTCTCGCGAGCCGGCATTTGCCCGTAAAACGGACAATCTAAAATGGGTTGCTTGATCACGGAACGGTCGTCGGTCGGATACTAGGGTGGGGTAACGTCGAAACACCCGGGCGACGGGGCCGGAGGATGCGATAAGCCAGCCGCGCCAATACCTCGACTTTCTCCGCAACTGCGCAATTACCTAAATACTGTCTAACTTCACCCGACACTTCCTGGAAGTCAGCACCGGCGGTCCACTTCGCTGCGGCGGCGTTCGCAAACAACCTGTTCGCAAGCCGTGCGAGCTTCGGGAAGGCGTCGTGCATCCCCCTAGCTATGGACAATTGGACTACGGCTTTAAACAGCGGATCATCTTTCGCTGTATATGCGTTCGCGCCGTGGATGCGCTGTAAGCTAAGGCATTCTGAAATCCAGAAGCCTGGAGCGAAAGCAGGAGCAGAAAACGTAAGGTAGTTGTCGCTAGTTATTCGAATGTGTTGCGGCATCGGCAGTAGCTTCCCGAGTAACCGCCGCCTGAACGTGAGGCCCGAAGTTGGAGGGGCCCAAAACAGCGGTTTCCCCCGCATGTATTGACTTCGCAAATCATAGTGCCCAGCCGCATACCGAATGTAGGGCGAACCAGGAATAGGCCGCGCCATAGCGTCGACCCATTGCAATGGATGGAAGCACCACCCCATCGCCTCGTCTGCATAAGCGTCAACAATTCTTTCCACCTTATTGGGTAGGAACATATCATCTGCGTCGAGAAAGCAAATGATCTCACCGGAACTTTTGGCGAAGCCCGCGTTGAAAGTTGAGGACTGCCCCTCATTTGCCTTAAACACAGTGACAATATCTTTGCCGTAACCCTCGATAACAGCTCTGGAGTCGTCACTCGAACCGTCGTCCACCACGATGACCTCCATGCGCTCGTAAGTCTGATTCAGGGCGCTAGAGATGGCGTCGCCGACTAAGTGCTCGTAGTTATAATTGTTTATGATGACACTTACAAGTGGAATGAGCATTAGTAATCTATTCTTGCCCGTTGAAAGGAGAACTCGGTATCGACACCAAAGGCATGAGGCCGACGCTTTCTGCCGGTAGTTCCCGACGCGCGGTGACTTTCCTCGTCAGGACACCTGCATGGTGCTTGGGTCCATTTTGTGTAAATGGATGGCTCGCGAAACGGGTGTTGTCGAGCCGATTTCCTGGCTATCTTCCATGACCACTGACTAGTTCTGCCTGGCGCATCCCGAAGAGGCGGGAGACATTCCGCATTTAACCGCACGTAAGAGCGTTCTAAGCATGAACTTTAGTGTGACGAGGTTGGCGTGACGGCTGAATACGGACACGCCCAGCCGGGCCAGCTCCGCGGCGCTCTGCGGTATATGCGCTATCGCGTACATTGAATTATAGAAATCGATCACGGGTCTTTTGCCGGCATCTATCAGTTTCCGATTCAGATACTTTTCAAGTTCCTCCATGAACACAGGCGACTTCGGGATCATCCGTTTACCGTACCAAGCGTTTTCTCCGTGTACGCGATAAACAGCGAGCACGTCGGGTATGCCAATTGCCTGTCCTAATAGCGCAGCAGCTCTAACTAGAAAAGCGTCGGCGGAAATACGTACATGCTCTGTCGGTAGTGGTATCAGGCTGAGAGCCAAATCGCGCCTGATGACTATGCCGCTCGTGGGCGAAGCCATGTAGGGAAAAAAGCCGTAAAGTTGAGCGTGAAGGTAGTAGTCTTCGTAGGGTGCAATCTTAGGGGGAATGGTTTCCGCGCTGCTCTCGATTTGCAACCGATGATAGAGCATCGAGCCTGGTTGGCTGTAGGGAATTACTCGCTCGACTTTATCGGGGTAGAAGAAATCGTCGGCATCGAGCATGCAA
>Ga0074044_10000727_pt1 | contig 30721 bp, 20 predicted proteins | sample BogForMeECP23OM1_FD_94443 | JGI IMG/M metagenome (GOLD analysis project Ga0074044, IMG submission 94443) | Bog forest soil microbial communities from Calvert Island, British Columbia, Canada - Bog Forest MetaG ECP23OM1 | ecosystem: Environmental > Terrestrial > Soil > Wetlands ...
CATGGACCTTTCCGCCTATCTGACGCTCGCGGCGATCGTGTTCACGATCGGCGTCGCCGGCATCATCCTCAACCACAAGAACATCATCATCATCTTGATGTCGGTCGAGCTGATCCTGCTCTCAGTCAACATCAACCTCGTCGCCTTCTCGAGCTACTCCGGCGACCTGACGGGGCAGGCCTTCGCGCTGTTCATCCTGACCGTCGCCGCGGCGGAGGCGGCGATCGGCCTTGCGATCCTCGTCGCCTATTACCGCAATCGCGGCTCGATCGCGGTCGAAGACATCAATTCGCTGAAGGGCTGAGGCGGGGCCATGTACGATCTGATCGTCTTCCTGCCGCTCTTCGGCTTCCTGATCGCCGGGCTGTTCGGCCGCTGGATCGGCGCCCGCGGAGCCGAATATGTCACGACCGGGCTCCTCGCCGTCTCCTTCGTCCTGTCGTGGATCGCCTTCTTCCAGGTCGCGGGCGGCGCGGACGCTCATGTGCCGGTCGCCAACTGGTTTACGTCGGGAAAGCTCGTCGCCGATTGGGCGCTGCGCATCGATACGCTGACCGCCGTCATGCTGGTCGTCGTCACCACGGTCTCGTTTCTCGTGCACGTCTATTCGATCGGCTACATGGCGGACGATCCGTGCAAGCCGCGCTTCTTCGCCTACCTCTCGCTCTTCACCTTCGCCATGCTGATGCTGGTGACGGCGGACAATCTCGTGCAGTTGTTCTTCGGCTGGGAGGGCGTCGGCCTGATGTCCTACCTGCTGATCGGCTTCTGGTACGAGCGCCCCTCCGCCAACGCCGCGGCGATCAAGGCCTTCGTCGTCACCCGCGTCGGCGACTTCGGCTTCGCGCTCGGCATCTTTCTGACCTTTACGCTGACCGGCTCCGTAACGTTCGACCAGGTGTTCGCCGCCGCGCCCGGCCTCGCCGGCAAGACCTTCCATTTCATCGGCTTCGACTGGGACGCGGCGACGCTCGTCTGCCTGCTCCTTTTCATGGGCGCGATGGGCAAGTCGGCCCAGTTCCTGCTCCACACCTGGCTTCCCGACGCGATGGAAGGCCCGACCCCGGTCTCCGCCCTCATCCACGCAGCGACGATGGTGACCGCCGGCGTGTTCATGGTCGCGCGCCTGTCGCCCCTGTTCGAGATGTCGTCGGCCGCCCTCAGCTTCGTTCTCGTCATCGGCTCGACGACGGCCTTCTTCGCCGCCACCATCGGCCTCGTGCAAAACGACATCAAGCGCGTCATCGCTTATTCGACCTGTTCGCAGCTCGGCTACATGTTCACCGGCCTCGGCGTCGGCGGCTACAGCCTCGGCATCTTCCACCTCTTCACCCACGGCTTCTTCAAGGCGCTGCTGTTCCTCGGCGCCGGCTCGGTCATCACGGCGCTGCACCACGAACAGGATATGCGCCGCATGGGCGGCCTGCGCACGGAGATGCCCTTCACATTCTGGACGATGATGATCGGCTCGCTGGCCCTGACCGGCGTCGGCATTCCGTTTACCTCGATCGGCTTCGCCGGCTTCGTGTCGAAGGACCCGATCATCGAGGCCGCCTTCGCCTCGCATCGATTTGGCGCGACTTACGCGTTCTGGTGCGTCGACATCGCGGCCGCCCTCACCACGTTCTATACTTGGCGCCTCCTGTTCATGACCTTCTTCGGCCAGCGCGGCGAATGGGCGGGATCGCTGCCGGCCGAGGCGCAGGACGATCATGGCCACGACGAGCACGGCCATGGCGATCATCCGGTACATGAGTCTCCACCCGTGATGCTGATCCCGCTGGCGGGGCTGGCGCTCGGCGCGGCTTTCGCGGGCATGGTCTTTCGCTGGTTCTTCATCGGCGGCGGCCACGAGACGTTTTGGCGGCAGTCGCTGTTCCTGAGCCAGGAAAATCACATCCTTGAGGAAATGGAGCATGTCCCGTCGCTCGTCTCGCTGTCGCCGACGCTGATGATGCTCGGCGGGCTCATCGTCGCATTCTACATGTACGTCGTCGACAAGACGGCGCCGAAGCGTCTCGCCGACGCCTTCCCGGCGCTCTATCGCTTCCTGCTCAACAAGTGGTACTTCGACGAGCTCTATGACGCGATCTTCGTGCGTCCGGCCTTCGCCGTCGGGCGCCTGTTCTGGAGGGGCGGCGACGGGGCGATCATTGACGGCTTCGGCCCGGACGGCATCTCGGCCCGCGTCCTCGACCTGACCAGGAGCGCGGTGCGGCTGCAGTCCGGCTACGTCTATCAATACGCCTTCGCGATGCTGCTCGGCGTAGCCGCGCTTGCGACCTGGTATCTGTTCGGAGGGGGCCGCTGATGTCCGGATCCTGGATCCTCTCGGCCCTCCTCATCCTGCCGCTCCTGGGGGCGGCGTTCATCCTTCTGTTGCCTGGCGAGACGGAGGCGACCAAGCGCAACGCGCGCTGGACCGCCCTCTTCGCCACGCTCCTCACCTTCGCGCTCAGCCTCGTCGCCTGGGGACGATTCAATCCGGCCGAGCCCGGCTTCCAGCTCTTGGAAGAGCACGACTGGTTCTCCCACGCCATCCTCTACAAGCTCGGCGTCGACGGCATATCGATGCCGTTCGTCCTGCTGACCGCCTTCCTGATGCCGATCTGCATCGTCGCCTCGTGGACGATCGAGAACCGGGTGAAGGAGTACATGATCGCCTTCCTCGCGCTCGAGACGCTGATGATCGGCGCGTTCGTCGCGCTGGACCTCCTGCTGTTCTACCTGTTCTTCGAGGGCACCCTCATCCCGATGTTCCTGATCATCGGCATCTGGGGCCACGGCAACCGCGTCTATGCGGCGTTCAAGTTCTTCCTCTACACGTTCACCGGCTCGGTGCTGATGCTGCTCGCCATCATGGCGATGTATTGGACGGCGGGCACGACCGACATCACGGTTCTGCTCAAGACCGCGTTCGCGCCGAAGATGCAGACCTGGCTGTGGCTCGGCTTCTTCGCCTCCTTCGCGGTGAAGCTGCCGATGTGGCCGGTCCACACCTGGCTTCCGGACGCGCATGTCGAAGCGCCGACCGCGGGCTCGGTGATCCTGGCCGCCATTCTCCTCAAGTTGGGCGGCTACGGCTTCATCCGCTTCTCGCTGCCGATGTTCCCCGACGCCTCGCTCTATTTCACCCCTCTCATCTACGCGTTGTCGGTGATCGCGATCATCTACACCTCGCTGGTCGCTCTGGCGCAGGACAGCATGAAAAAGCTGATCGCCTATTCGTCGGTCGCCCACATGGGCTTCGTGACGATGGGCATCTTCGCCGCCAACACCCAGGCGGTCCAGGGCGCGGTCTACCAGATGATCAGCCACGGCCTCATCTCGGCCGCGCTCTTCCTTTGCGTCGGCGTCGTCTACGACCGCACGCACACCTACGAGATCGACGCTTACGGTGGTCTCGTGCAGCGCATGCCGCTCTATGCGGTCGCATTCATGGTGTTCACCCTCGCCAACATCGGCCTGCCGGGGACCACCGGGTTCATCGGCGAGTTCCTGACCCTCATCGGCACGTTCCAGTCGAACACCTGGGTCGCCTTCTTCGCCACCACCGGCAGCATACTGTCGGCAGCCTACGCGCTCTATCTCTATCGCCGGATCATTTTCGGCGTGATCGAGAAAGCGAACCTGAGGTCGATCGTCGACCTGGCGCCGCGCGAGATCGCGACCCTCCTGCCGCTGGGGCTCCTGGTCATCTACTTCGGCGTGCACCCCCAACCGGTCATCGATGCGAGTTCGGCTTCGATCGAGACGATCCTCAGGGGCGTCGAGCACGCGATGACGGCGACGAAGACCGCGGGCCTGTGACGAGACGCGCGGACCCATATTGAGAACGAGCAACCAATGCACGAAACGGCCATCTCTCTCCCGGTAGTCCTGCCCGAGGCGGTGCTGGCCTTCGGCACGCTGGCGCTCGTGCTGTACGGCGCGCTGAGAGGCGAGCGGGCCTACAACTTGGTCACCGAAGTCTCGGTGGCGCTGCTCGGGCTCGTGTTCATTCTCGTCGTCGCCAAGAACCGGCCGATGGGGATCACGTTCTACGGCGCCTTCGCCGACGACGCGTTCACCCGCTTCATGAGGGGACTGGCGCTGGTCGGCTCCTTGGTGACGCTGCTCCTGTCGCTCGAGTTCATGCGCAGCGAGCGGATCGCCGGGTTCGAATTCCCAGTCCTCATCCTCCTGTCGACGCTCGGCATGCTGATGCTGATCTCGGCCAACGACTTCATCGCGCTCTATCTCGGCCTCGAACTGATGAGCCTCGCGCTCTACGTGATCGCCGCCTACCGGCGGAATGACCTGCGCGCGACCGAGGCAGGCCTCAAATATTTCGTCCTCAGCGCGTTGTCGTCCGGCATACTGCTCTACGGCGCCTCGCTGATCTACGGCTATGCGGGCTCGGTGTCGTTCAGCGACGTCGCCGCCGCCGTGCACGACCATCGGAGCATCGGCGTGCTGTTCGGCCTCGTCTTTGTGCTGGCGGGGCTCGCGTTCAAGATCTCGGCGGTGCCCTTCCACATGTGGACGCCGGACGTGTACGAAGGCGCGCCGACCCCGGTGACGACGTTCTTCGCGACCGCGCCGAAAATCGCGGCGATGGCCGTCCTTGTTCGCGTCGTCCTGACGGCCTTCCCCGGCATCACCAACGACTGGCGGCAGATCCTCACCTTCGTCTCGATCGCCTCGATGTGGCTCGGCGCCTTCGCGGCCATCGGCCAGACCAACTTCAAGCGGCTGATGGCCTATTCGTCGATCGGCCACATGGGCTACGCCCTTGTCGGCCTTGCGGCCGGCACGGTCGAGGGCGTGCAGAGCGTCATCGTCTACATGGCGATCTATGTCGTCATGACGCTCGGGACCTTCGCCGCCATTCTGTCGATGCGGCGCGACGGCCGGCCGGTCGAGACGATCGCCGATCTCGCTGGCCTTGCGCGTACGGATTCGACCATGGCCTTTTTCCTGGCGGCGATGATGTTTTCGCTCGCCGGAGTCCCGCCGCTCGCCGGCTTCTTCGCCAAGTTCTACGTGTTCGCCGCCGCCATCAAAGCCGACCTCTACGGCCTTGCGGTCATCGGCGTGCTGGCGAGCGCGGTCGGCGCCTACTATTATCTGCGCATCGTGAAGCTCATGTATTTCGACGAGCCCGCCAAGCCGTTCGACCGCCCGGGCTTCGTCGCCCGCGGCGTGCTGGGGGTCGCGGCTCTGCTGATCATCGTGTTCGTGTTCGCGCCGTGGCTGCTGACCGACGCGGCGATGGCGGCTGCGCAAACGCTGTTTTGAACGCGCCGCCGGCGTCTGACAGCGGGCTCGCGGGCTGGCGGGTCGCCCGCCTCGGCGCGATCGACTCGACCAACGACGAGGCTCGCCGCCGCGCCTTCGCCGGCGATCCTGGGCGTCTTTGGATTGTGGCGGAAGAGCAGAGCGCAGGGCGCGGCCGGCGCGGCCGGACCTGGGCGTCGCCCAAAGGCAACCTGTACGCCAGCGCGCTCATGATCGACCCGTGTCCGCAGGCGACGGCGCCGCAGCTCGGCTTCGTGGCGGGGGTCGCGCTGGCGCGCGCGGCGAAAGACGTCGGCGCCGCGGGAGCGCGTCTCAAATGGCCGAACGATCTCGTCTGCGGCGCGGCGAAATGCGCGGGCCTGCTGGTCGAGGGCGCGACCCTTCCCGACATGCGGTTCGCCTGCGTCGTCGGCGTCGGCGTCAACTGCCTCAGCGCGCCGACAGGCGTCGGCTATCCGACCGCCGTTCTGACGACGGAAAGCGGCGGCGCGATCGAAGCGCGCGCGCTCTTCGAGCGGCTGATCGAACGCTTCGACGAAGCGCTCGGGACATGGCGGGCGGCCGAAGGGTTCGAGGCGGTTCGGTCGGCCTGGCTCGCGCATGCGGCGGCGCTCGGCGAGCGCGTCAGGGTCGAGAGGGGCGGCCGGCTGCGGGAGGGGACGTTCGAAGGGCTTGACGGCGCCGGCCGTTTGCTGTTTCGCGGAGAGAGCGGGATCGACGCGATCGAATCCGCGGATCTCTGGATATTGCCTCAATCGGATGGCTCGCCCGTTGCGGCTTCGTCCGCTTCGCTTGCGCGGGAAGGCCCGGACTGAATGACAGACGACGACGAGTTGGTATTCGCGCCCCTCGGGGGCTTGGGCGAAATTGGCATGAATTGCGCGCTCTACGGCTATGGCCCGGCGAAGGCGCGCAAATGGCTGATGGTCGATCTCGGGGTCGCCTTCGCCGGCGACGACCTGCCCGGCGTCGATCTCATCATGCCCGACGTCGGCTTCATCGAGAATGTGAAGAAGGACCTCGCCGGAATCATCCTCACCCATGCGCACGAGGACCATATCGGCGCGCTCGCCGAGCTGTGGCCGAGCCTCGGCGCACAGGTCTATGCGTCTCCCTTCGCGGCGGGTCTTGCCGAGGCGCGGCGGCTCGGCGAGCCTGGCGCGCCCGAGATTCCGATCCAGATCGTCAAGCCGGGCGCGCGGGTCGCGATCGGTCCGTTCGACGTCGAATTCCTCGCGGTCGCCCATTCGATACCGGAGAGCTCGGCGCTCGCGATCCGCACTCCAGCGGGCCTCGTCGTCCACACTGGCGACTGGAAGATCGACCCGACCCCGATCCTTGGCTTACCGACAGACGAGACGCGCCTCATGGCGCTTGGCGACGAGGGCGTGCTTGCCCTCGTCTGCGATTCGACCAACGTGCTCCGCGAGGGCGAAAGCCCGTCCGAGCGCGACGTCGCCGCGGTGCTGCACGACCTCGTCGCCAAGGCGGAGGGCAGGGTGGTCGTCACCACCTTCGCCTCCAACGTGTCGCGCCTCCGCTCGGCCGCCGAGGCGGGGCTCGCCGCAGGCCGGCAGGTCTGCATTCTCGGGCGCGCGATCGAACGCGTCGTCGCGGTCGCGCGCGAATGCGGCATGCTGGACGGTGTGCCGCCGTTTCTCGGCATGGACGCGTTCGAGCGCCTGCCGAGGAACAAGATTCTCGCGCTGGCGACCGGAAGCCAGGGCGAGCCTCGCGCGGCGCTCGCCCGCATGGCCGAGGACGAGCACCCGACGGCGGAGCTGAGCCCCGGCGACACCGTCATCTTCTCCTCGCGCACCATTCCCGGCAACGAGAAGGCGGTCGGCAAGCTGATCAACGCCTTCGCGACCACGGGCGTCGAGATCGTCACCGACCGCAACGCCCTCGTGCACGTCTCCGGCCATCCCCGCCGGGCGGAGCTCGCCAAGATGTACGCCTGGCTGAGGCCGAGGATCGCCGTCCCGGCGCACGGCGAGGCGCTGCACTTGAGCGAACATGCCGCCTTCGCTAGGGCGCAGGGCGTGCCGCAGGTCCTGCGCGCCTTCAACCGCGACCTCGTGCGCTTCGCGCCCGGCGACGCTGCGACCGTCGGCAAGATCGGCGGCGGCAAGCGGATGAAGGACGGCGAGATTCTTCTGCCGGCCGACCAGGAATGCGTGGCGCAGCGGCGCCGGCTCTCTTTCGCGGGCGTCGTTTCGATCGCGCTCGCGCTGACTCCGAAGGGCGAATTGGCGGGCGACCCGGATGTGATGATCTCCGGCCTCCCCGAGCGCACGCGCGAGGGCGCGGCGATCGACGCGCTCATCGACGCGGCGATCTTCGAGACCTTCGCGGGCCTGCCGCGCGGCAAGCGGCGCGATCCGGATTTCCTGTCGACCGCCATCGAAAGGGGCGTACGCAATTCGGTCGGGGTCGTCTGGGGCAAGAAGCCGCAGGTGCATGTGCTGGTGGTCGAGGTGTAGCCTGAAAAGGGCTCGTTCGAATTCCGATCCGCATCGAACCCGAAGCCTAGCCGGTTGTCATTCCGGGATGACAGCGATAGTCTTGGAAGACATTGGATCGAATGCTTTTGATGTAGGAAATTTCGGATGAAGGACTTGGCTGGAAGGACCGCGTTCGTCACCGGCGCGGCGTCGGGGATTGGGCTCGGAATCGCCACCGCCCTCGCCCAGGCGGGCGTCAAGGTCATGCTCTGCGACATCGAGGAAGCCGCGCTCGCCCGGGCGGTCGAGGGATTGAAGCTCACCAACGCGGACGTCGACGGCGTCAAGGCGGACGTCTCCCTCAAGGCCGAACTCAAGGCGGCGGCCGATGCGACCATCGCCCGGCACGGCAAGGTGCACCTTCTCGTCAACAACGCGGGCGTGAGCGGCGGCGGATCCTATGGCTCGTGGACCGACGCAGGATGGGACTGGACCCTCGGCGTCAATCTGATGGCGGTCGTCTGGGGGATCGAGATTTTCGGTCCGTTGATCGAACAGCATGGCGAGGGTGGACACATCGTCTCGACCGCCTCGATTGCGGGTCTGATCTCCAATAACTTCACGATCCCCTACAACGTATCGAAATACGGCGTTGTCGCTCTTTCGGAGGGGTTGCGCGGCGAGCTCGCCCAGCGGGGGATTGGCGTGTCGGTGCTGTGTCCGGGATTCATCCGCACCAATATCATGGACTCGGTGCGCAATCTGCCGGAACGCTTCGATCGCCCTTCAGACGACAGACTGGCCGCGATGCGGTCGTCCGACATGTTCAAATACGTTCAGGAGCGCGTCACGCACGGCATCGATCCATCCTATGTCGGCGAGCTCGTGCGTGAAGGGATCGAAAACGACTGGCCGTACATTTTCACCGACGCCGAGTTCGAACCCATGATCGACGCGCGGTTCGCCGCGATCAAAGAGGGGTTCGACCGGATTCGCGGACGAGATCCGCGCCGTTGAGCAGATGACGTTCGGCCTCATCCGCCGGCCCTTGCTTCGCCGTCCACCCGCCTCGTGCCGAGGAACACTATGATCGGAAAACTGAATCACGTCGCCATCGCCGTTCCCGACCTCGACAAGGCGGCCAAGACCTACCGCGAGACACTCGGCGCGCGCGTCTCGCCGCCGACTGCGCAGCCGGAGCACGGCGTCACCGTCGTCTTCATCGAACTGCCGAACACCAAGATCGAGCTCCTGCATCCGCTCGGGCCGAACTCGCCGATCGCGAAATTCCTCGAGCGCAATCCGGACGGCGGCATGCATCACCTGTGCTACGAGGTCGACGACATCATCGCCGCGCGCGACAAGCTGAAAGCGGAGGGCGCTCGCGTGCTCGGCGACGGCGAGCCGAGGATCGGCGCGCACGGCAAGCCGGTGCTGTTCCTCCATCCCAAGGATTTCGTCGGCACGCTGGTCGAGATCGAGCAGGTGTGAGGATGACGCGCTGATGGCTCCGAACCTCAATGATGACGAGACCGATCGCCTCGCGCGGGAGCTGGCCGGACTGACCGGCGAGACTTTGACTGTCGCAGTCAAGCGTGCTCTCGCCGAGAGGTTGGCGCGCGAACGTTCGCGCCACGGCGAACCCGGCGGGCTGGCGGTCCAACTGTTGGCGATCGGCCGACAATGCGCGAGCCTGCCGGACGTTGATCCCCGCGCACCGAATGAGATCGTCGGCTATGACGACTCAGGCATGTGGCTCTAGAGCCTGCTGCGATTGGTGGAGTTGCCGACGGCGCCGCTGCGCCCCCGCCCCCCTTGTGGGGGCGGGCCGGGGTGGGGGGTCACGCCGACGGATCAGCGCTGTTACATCGGCCTCAATCAATGACCAGAAGGCAAGGAAGCGAAGGCAATCGATTTCGGCATGGCGCGACCCCCCTCCCAAACCTCCCCCACAAGGGGGGAGGAGAGCCCGCCATCTCCGAGGTCCGCAAGCGGACGGGCGGATTAGAGCAGGTGTAGGACTTGAACCCAGACCCGGCCCGGATGAGCCGACTCGCCGCGGACGGCCTTCTGCTGATCACCGCGTGTCTTTGGGGCGTGACTTTCGTCGCGCAGAAGGACGCGGTCGGCGTGCTGCCGCCGCTTGCTTTCGTCGCGGCGCGCTTCGCCGTCTCGGCGGTCGCGCTTGCGCCGCTCGCGCTTCTCGAGCAGCGCTCGGGCCGGCGCAAGGCCGCGCCCGGCGCCATGCGGCTGGCGTTCGCGATCGGCCTAACACTCTTTCTCGGAACGAGCCTGCAGCAGGCCGGGCTCGAGACGACGAGCGCGACCAACGGCGGCTTTCTCACCGCCTGCTACGTCGTCCTGACCCCGTTCGTCGTCTGGGCGCTGTCGGGGATGAGGCCCCGCGCAATCGTACTCGCGGCGAGCCTCGTCTCGCTGTTTGGCGCGTGGCTTCTCGCCGCCGGCGGCGGGCCGGCGGCGCCGCCGACGATCGGCGACGGGCTCGTCCTTCTGGCGGATCTCGCCTGGGCGTCCGGCATCGCCCTGACGCCGCTCTTCCTCGTCCGCGCGGCGCGTCCGTTGACTCTCGCCTTCGTCCAATACGCCGTCTGCGGCGCGCTCTAAACTGTCGAGCCGCACGCCTTCGTGGAGGCCGCGCCCTCGATCTTGTTCGCCGGCCTCGTCTCCGGCGGCGTCGCCTATACGCTGCAGATCTTCGCCCAGCGCTACACCCCGCCTGCCGAGGCGGCGCTGATCCTGTCGCTCGAAAGCGTGTTCGCCGCGCTTGCGGGGACGGTCCTGCTCGACGAGCGGCTGACGCTTGTCGGCGCCATCGGCTGCCTGCTGATCCTCATCGGCGCGGTCGCGGCCGAAGCCGCGCCGGCGCTCGCGCGAAGGTCCGCCGCGCGCGCCTGAACGCCGCTGCGACGTTTCGACGCTCGCGCATTTTATCAGCCGAAGCCGTCGGCGGGGGCTTGCCAAAAAATCCGAATGGAAGAGGATGTCGGTCAATTCCGAGATTTCAAGTTTTCAATCGCTCGGACCGGGAGGAGACCAATGAGCATCGAGGCCCCTTGCGGGAGAAAACGGCGCCGGGAGAAACAATGACGAAAGATCCGGCTCTGCCGTTCCTGCGCTCGCCGGAAAAGGGCAAGGTCGTCTCCGCCGCCGAGGCGGTGAAGCTCATCCGCGATGGCGACACGCTGGCGACGGGCGGTTTCGTCGCCATCGGCTTCGCCGAGGAGATCGCCATCGCGCTCGAGGAGCGTTTTCTCGCCGACGGCGCCCCGGTCGGCCTCACCCTCGTCTATGCGGCGGGGCAGGGCGACGGCAACACCAAAGGCCTGAACCACCTCGGCCACGAAGGCCTCGTTCGGAGGGCCATCGGCGGCCACTGGGGCTTGTGCCCGAGATTGCAGAAGATGGCGATCGACAACGTCATCGAGGCCTACAATCTGCCGCAGGGCGTCATCACCCACCTTTTCCGCGACATCGCCGCGCGCCGCCCGGCGCATGTCACCCGGGTCGGCATGGAGACCTTCGTCGATCCGAAGAACGGCGGCGGCAAGCTCAACGCCAAGACGACCGAGGATCTCGTCGAGCGGGTGATCCTCGGCGGCGAAGAATGCCTCGCCTACAAGACCTTCCCGATTGATGTCGGGATCGTCCGTGCCACCACCGGCGACGCCGAGGGCAATCTCACGATGGAGAAGGAGGCGCTGACCCTGGAGGCGCTCGCCATCGCCATGGCCGCGCACAATTCCGGCGGCATCGTCATCGCCCAGGTCGAACGCGTCGCCCAGAGCGGCAGCCTCAACCCGCGGCAGGTGAAGATCCCCGGAATCCTGGTCGATTGCGTGGTCGTGGCGCGGCCGGAGCACCATTGGCAGACCTTCGGCACGCAGTACAATCCCGCCTATAGCGGCGAGATAAAGGTGCGCGCCGGCTCGCTGCCGCCGATGGCGATGAGCGAGCGCAAGATCATCGCCCGCCGCGCCGCCTTCGAGCTCAAGGTCAACAGCGTCGTCAGTCTCGGCATCGGCATGCCCGAGGGCGTCGCGGCCGTCGCCAACGAGGAAAAGATCATCGACCTCATCACGCTGACGGCCGAGCCCGGCGTCGTCGGCGGCGTGCCGGCGAGCGGCATCGACTTCGGCGCGGCGACCAACACCCAGGCGATCATCGACCAGCCCTACCAGTTCGACTTCTACGACGGTGGCGGGCTCGACGCGGCCTTTCTCGGCCTCGCCCAGGTCGACCGGCGCGGCAATCTGAACGTCAGCAAGTTCGGCCCCAAGCTCGCCGGCGCCGGCGGCTTCATCAACATCAGCCAGAACGCCAAGGAAGTCGTGTTCGTCGGCGCCTTCGGCGCCGGCCGGCAGAAGGTTTTCGTACGCGACGGCAGGCTCGTCATCGACGAGGAGGCCCAGCACCGCAAGTTCGTTGAGGAGGTCGAGCACCTCACCTTCAGCGGCGAATACGCCGGGCGCCGCGGCCAACGCGTGCTCTACGTGACCGAGCGCTGCGTGCTGGCGCTGCGGCCCGAGGGGCTCGAACTCGTCGAAGTCGCGCCCGGAATCGACATCGAGCGCGACATCCTGGCCCGCATGCATTTCAAGCCGCTGATCCCGCGCGACCCTGCCGAGATGGACGCGCGCATCTTCAAGCTCGAACCCATGGGCCTGCGCGCCGATCTGGTCGGCATCCCGCTCGAGCAGCGCTTGACATACGATCCGCTGCAGAACGTGTTCTTCGTAAATTTCGAGCGCTTTTCGGTGCATAGCCGCAACGACATCGAGGAGATCGAGAAAATGGTCGAAGCGAAGCTCGCCCCCGTCGGCGAGCGCGTCTACGCCATCGTCAACTACGACAATTTCACCATCCTGCCGGAACTCCTGGACGAGTACACCGCGATGGTGCGCAAGGTGGTCGACCGCTTCTATTCCGGCGTCTCCCGCTACACGACGAGCGGTTTCTTGCGGATGAAGCTCGGCGAGTCGCTGACGAAGCGCGGCGTCGCGCCGCACATTTTCGAGAGCGCCGCTGAGGCGCGCAAGGACTGGCGCGAGGGGACGCGGTAGGGCGATTGTAGGCTGTTGAAGCCGGCGGGTCGAAATTCAAGGACCTCGTCCTCAGGCGCCGCGAAGCGGCCTCGAAGGACGGGGGTCGTTGTGTTTCCGCGCTTTTTCTAAACTGTTGAAGCCGGCCCTGCGCCGATCCGCGTTTCGCCAATCCAGACAATGGGATGCGCGGGAGATTTCGAGAGTTGTATCATGCATTTTTCGCATACCTCGACCGTATCCACACACTTTCTCGAAACTCCCTGTTCTCCCTCAACCGCTCCCTGTTGTCTCCCTGATAACCGCGAATCATCTCCCTGTTATGGTCCTGTTCCGCGTCGCCCGGCTTTTTTCCTTTTTTCTCTCAAGTTCCTGAAATAAAACGTCTTCTCGCGATGGCACGGAAGCGGAACGGCGCGATTCTCCCTGTTTTCTCCCTGTTGGCAGGGAGGGCAGCCGCCGCAAGGCGCGGGGTGCGGTCGGCGAGCCATGCGAAAAGGAAGGCCTCGCCGCCCTAGCTAGTGATCAACCCGTGCCACCCAACTGAGGTTGGCCGCCCTCGACCCAAAGGGGCCTCGGTCCACGGTGAACCAGTCGGAGTTGGCGCAGTCCGATCGCAAGACGACGCGGTAAGGGTGTTCTTTCAAAGCTATTTCAATGTACCCCTGCCAGCGCTTCGAGTAGCGCCTGCGCCTCGGCGATCTCTGGCATTTCCGGCGTCGGCGCAAACCCCTGGAGCGCGGGCGCCAGAACGTCGTACGCCTCGACAGGGCGGTCGGTCGATTGATAGAGCTTCGCCAGCGACAGCGCGGCGCGCAGTCCGAAACCACGCGCCTTCTGGGCGCGCGCGATGCCGAGGGCGGCAAGGAGAGCCTCCGCCGCCGGCGCCGGATGAGCGGCGTCCCGTTTAAGCAGGATTTCGCTGCGCGTGCGATACAGCTCTGCATCGTACCATCGCTGGCCGGTTCGTTCGGACGTCGCGAGCGCGGCATCCAAGGTCGCCATCGCAGCGTCGAAATCGGCCTCCTCGGCTTCGGCATAGGCCAAGACGCCTTTGAACAGCGTGTCAAAGGTGACGGCGTTCTGCTCGCGAAGCTGTGCTACGCCGCCGCGCATTTCCACCAAGCCGGTTGCGCGGTCCCCGGCCCGCCATCTCGCCCACCCCTGCGAGAATTCGCCGTAGGCCTGCCAAAACCTCAAATCATGCTCGCGCGCGAGATGAGCGAGCGCGGCGGCGAGGGGCGCGGCGCGCGCGAACTCTCCCCGCATCATCTCGAACATGATCGCGTGAACATATCCGTAGGCCACCGTCCCGATATGCTGGATCTCCGTGATTCGCGACTTCACGCGTTCGATCAAATCAAGCGCCCGATCAACTTCGCCGAGCGGCCACAGCGCAAGGGCGAGATAGCTCATGGCGGCGACGCTCAGGTCCTGCCCGAAACGAAACGCGAGATCGCGGTCCCGGTCGGGATTGAATGTGCCGAGCGCCAGTTCAAGATGACTTCGCGCCCCGACAAAGTCGCCTTCAGCCCACTTGGTGAGGCCGGTGAGGCGATGCGCAACGCCGGCTTCCGGCGCGTCCGGACGCGCCTCGACCTCGCGGAGGAAAGCGGCCGCGTGCTGGTGCATCCCCGTCATTTCGCCACGGACGTAGCAGCCGACCCATAGGCCGTAGATCACGGCGAATCGCTCGGGCGCATCCGCATCGGAGACGGCGGAGTCATGTGCATGGGTGAAAGCCGCCGTCGTCTCCGGCGCGCCATGGCCGCGCGCAGCTATGAGCGCGTTGGCGTAGGCGACGCGCAATTGCAGCAGACGGCCCGAGTGGCCCGCCTCCTTCCCTCCTCCCGCCTTGTCGGCCATCTCGATCGCCTTGCCGAGGTGCGAGATCGCCTCCTGGAACGCCGAGCGGCGCAGCGCCTGATCCCCGGCGATGCCCCAATATTCGATCGCGGCTTCTGTCAGGCCGGCGCGGGTGAAATGATGCGCGAGCGCTTCGGGCTGGGCGGCGGCGCGATCCGGAAACTGGTCGCGCAAAGTCTCCGCGACGCGCCGGTGCAGGGCGAGGCGGCGGCTCTTGAGCAGGTTTTCGTAGGCCGCGTCCTGGATCAGCGCGTGCTTGAAGCGATAGTCCGCGTTTGGCGGCAGGCCCTCGACCAGCAAGATGTCCGCCTCGGCAAGCCGCTCCAGCGCTTGTTGCAGCGGCGAATCCGATATTCCCGCCACGGCGCTCAACAGGGAAAAGGAAAAGCTGCGCCCCAGCACCGCGCCGATCATCGCGACCTCGCGCGCGGGGCCCAGGCGGTCGAGCCGCGCGGTCAGCGATTGCTGCAGGGTCGGCGGGATCGCCCGCGCGCCGCCCAGCCCGCCGCTCTCCAGGAGCAGGCGCGTCACTTCCTCGATGAACAGCGGCACGCCGCCAGTGCGCTCGCTGACCCCCTCGATCACCTCCCGCGACAGGGCGTGGCGCGCGACGAGTTCGGCGATCATTTGCCGGACCTGGGCGCGATCGAGCGGCGCGAGGGTGATCGCGCCATGATGCGAGCGCACGCCCCACGGCGCGCGGAATTCCGGCCGCGCCGTCGCCACGACCAGCAACTGTGCGAGCGCGCCGCGCTCGGCGAGGCCGCGCAGCACGTCGATCGTGCTGGGATCGGCCCAATGCAGGTCCTCGAACGCGAGCACGATCGGCTGCGCGCCCGCGCCCGCCATCACCCAGGCAAGAATCGCCGCCATCTGCCGGCGGCGCAATTCCTCCGGCGCCAGCGCCGCCGCATGCTCCGGCGGAAACGGAATGTCGACGAGCGGCGCGAGCAGCGGCGCATATTCGGCGGGGTCAAGCTTGACCTGGCTCAGAGTGGTTTCGAGGTCGGCGAGACGCCGCTCCGGAGCAATGTCTGCGCCGCCGAAACGTTGCCGGCCCCACTCGGCGATTGGATGCAGCGGCGTATTCTGCAAAAGCTGCGACGAACTCCACTCTACCCAGGTGTGCGGCGTCTCGCGCAGCCGGTTTCGGAACTCCTCGATCAGGCGCGATTTGCCGAGGCCCGGCTCGCCGACGATCAGCACGAACTGGCCCTCGCCCTGCCGCGCGCGCTCCCAGCGCCGGAGCAGCATCGCGATTTCCTCGTCGCGTCCGATGAGCGGGGTCAGCGCCCGCTGGGCGGAACGGCGACCGCCGCCGCTCGCGCGCACGATTCGGAAGAGCGTCGTCGGCTGGGGCAGGCCTTTGAGCTGGTGCGCGCCGCGATTCTCGGCGACGAATAGGCCGGCGACCTGACGTTGCACGCGCGCCGTAACGAGAATCGTTCCGGGTTCGGCCAGCGCCTGGACGCGCGACGCGATATTGGGCGCGTCGCCGAAAATCTCGCCGGCCGAATCGACCACGACCGCGCCGGTCTCGATGCCGATGCGGGCAACGAGTTCTGGGAGCCCCGCGCCGGCGTTTCTGCGGTTGAGGTCGGCGAGAGCGCGCTGGATCGCGAGCGCCGCCCGAACGGCGCGCTCGGCATCGTTCTCCTGCGCGATCGAATAGCCGAACAGCGCCATGATCCCGTCGCCGAGTTTCGTGGCGACATGCCCGCCCATCTGCCCCACCGCCTCGCACGCCGCCTCGAGATAGCCGCCGACAAGATCGCGCCAGTCCTCGGCGTCGAGCGCGGCGGAAAGGCTCGTCGAACCGACGAGGTCGCAAAAGAGGACCGCGAGGTGGCGGCGCTCGGCGTCGTGCTGCGGGGGAGGTGCTTGAGGCGGCGCCTGCGGGGGCGGCGCGGCCCGCTCCGCGCGCTCGGCCAGCGGTTCAGACCGAGCGGAGAGCGCTTCGATCGCCGACAGCATCGTGCGCCGATGTCCGACGATAACGACGCCCATATCCTTCAGATCTTCAGCCGTCAACCTCGGCAGAACCTTGCCGTCGATCGCGTTCTCGCGAAAGGCGGCCTCGTATTGGCCGAGCCCGAGACTTCGTAGCCAGTCTCCTACGTCCATGCTCGCGGCCCGGAAGGTTCCCGCCATGATCGTCCAGACAGGACTTGGTGTCCAGGGCGAACACGGCGGCATTGCCATGAGCAAATGTCCGCTCTCCACCAAGCCAGACTTTCTGCATCAGGCTTATTTGATTTTACCACTATGGTGCGGATCGGGGGCGCGCCGTTTCGTCGCAGGCGTCGGCCTTGCGGCGCCTTTCGCCGCCTTCAGCTTGGCGGCGATCGTCGATTTCGGAGCCTTGGCCGGCGCAGCCGCAACGGCGTCGGCGACAAGCGCCTCCGCCGAGCCTTTTGACCGGCGCCGAGCGGCGGGCGCCTTCGCCTGAACGGCTCCGGCCGTGGTCGCCGCTGGAGCCGGCTTCTTCGGCTGAACCGCAGCGGCTGCCGCGGCTCGCCCGCGCCCGCGGCTTTGCCCCACGGGCGCCGCGTCGGGCGCGGCGATGTCGATGCCGAAAAGCGCCGCGACGTCGTCGTCCGCCAGCACCCGTTCGCTCGCCGCCGCGGCCTCGGTGAACGGTAGGTCGGCGCCGACGGTCGAGACGAGTTCGGCGCGATCGACCCCGCGCAGGGTGAAGAGGACGTCGGGATCGGAGTCGAGCCGGGCGCCGACGCCGTAGAGCGTCGCCGCCACGTGCTTGCACATGTCCGCCCAGTCCGGGCAGGAGCACGACATTTCGATCTCGCTGGGGGCCGGGAACAGGCCGTGGGCCTCGCGGCAGACGCGCTCCATCACGTTCTTCGACAGCTTGCCCTGCAAGAGTTCGACCAGCGACCCGACCGAGCCGGCGCAATCCCGGCAGATTGCCGTCCAGCGCACCGGCGCGGCGACGGCGATGTCGATCTTCACCTTGTAGATCTCCGAACCGCTGACCAGCGCCTCGACCTTGCCGCGCCTGATCTGCAAGTCGATCACCGAGCCGTTGCGAACGTAGGTTCGTCCGCGCGGCAGCCGGCTCTCGAAGTCCGAATAGCGCTCGAGATTGTCGCACCAGGCCTTGCCCCAGAAGCTCTGCGCGATCTTGCGGCCCTCGATCACCACCGGAGAGACGACGCGCCCCTTTTTCTTGAGCTTTTCCATCTCCTTTAGCACCCCCAGGCGGCGCTGCGCGACCGGCACATAAGGACGGAAGCCGAAGAACCCCATCGCGTCATCCCTCCTTCGTCGCGGCGTCGAGGTCGAGCTTGATGAGCGCCATGATGTCCCGGTCGCTCATTTCGGTGAGGTTGATCTCGCCCCCGCCGGCCAGAACGTCTTGCGCCATTTGCCGCTTCGATTCGATGAGTACGTCGATTCGCTCTTCGATTGTGCCGCGACAGACGAATTTATGCACAAGAACGTTGCGCTTCTGACCGATGCGGAACGCGCGGTCGGTCGCCTGGTTCTCGACCGCCGGGTTCCACCAGCGGTCGAAATGCACGACATGCGACGCCGCCGTCAGGTTGAGGCCCGAGCCGCCGGCCTTCAGTGACAGCACGAAAAAGGGGATGCTCTCGTCCTCCTGGAACGCCTTGACGAGGTCCTTGCGCTTGCCGACCGCGGTGTCGCCGGTGAGCGCGAGTCCGGGACGGCCGAAGACGGCCGAGAGCAGATCGCCGAGCGGCTCGATGATCTCCTTGAACTGGCTGAAGACGAGCATCTTCTCCTGACGGCCGGCGATCGTCTCGGCGATTTCCGTCAGCCGCGCGAACTTGCCGCTGTCCTTCTCGTCCCAGGCGCCGTCGCCGAGGCCCTGAGAGGCATGGTTGCAGATTTGCTTCAGCCGCATCAGCGTCGCAAGCACCAGTCCGCGCCGCGCCATGTCCTCGGTGACGGCGCGCAGCCGTTCCTCGAATTCGCCCACCGCCGCCTGATAAAGCGCCGCCTGCTTCTTGGAGAGACCGCAGAAAGCCCTGACCTCGGTCTTGTCCGGCAGATCGGCGATGACGCTCCGATCGGTCTTCAGACGGCGAAGGATGTAGGGCCCGATCAGCTTGCGCAGCGGCGCGTAGGAGACGGGCTCCTTGGCGGCGAGGCGCTTGACGAAGTCGGAGAAGGCTTTCGACGTTCCGAGAAGCCCGGGGTTGAGAAAATCAAAGATCGACCAGAGGTCGCGCAGATTGTTCTCGATCGGCGTGCCGGTCAGCGCGACGCGGCTGTCGGCGAGGAGCGCCTTGACGGCGCGGGTCTGCTTCGCGTCGGGGTTCTTGATCGCCTGCGCCTCGTCGAGCGCGACGAGCCGCCAGCGCGTCTCGCCGATCCAGCCGAGCCGCAGCGCCGAGCCGTAGCTCGCGACGACGAGATCGGTCCCATGAAGCTCCTCGTTCGCCGGCGCCTTGAGGCGATCGGCAGGCGCAAACGACGGATGCGCAACGAAAACGTTGAGCGACGGGGCGAAGCGCGCCGCCTCCGCCGCCCAGTTGGCGAGCAGCGAAGCCGGCGCGACGATGAGACTCGGGTGTCGTTCGCCTGACTGCCGGCTAAGCCTCAAGAGCAAGGCGAGCACCTGGACGGTCTTGCCGAGCCCCATGTCGTCGGCAAGGCAGGCGCCGAGGCCGAGTTCGGCGAGGAAACCGAGCCAGCGCACGCCGACATCCTGATAGGGACGGAGCGTCGTCTTCAGCGCCTCGCCCGGATGGGCGGCGGCGAGGGCCTCGGGGCGGCGGCAGGCCGCGAGCGTCTCGGCGAGCCACGCCCCCGCCGTGACGTGTCCCCAGGACGGGTCGGCCGCCCGGACCTCGGCCGCTCCGCCGATCTCGGCGCCCGCCAAGAGCCGCATGGCCTGGCCGAAGGAGACGCCCTCCTCGCGCGCGAGACGCTCGACCGCGTCGAGCCTTTCGAGCGTCGCCTTGAGCCGCTCGTGGTCGACCTCGACCCACTTGCCTCGCGGCATCGCGAGCCCGTCGGTCGAGGCGACGAGGCGCTCGATTTCCTCAGCTGTCAAAATCTCGCCGTCGAGGCTGACTTCGACCTTGAAGTCGAGAAGCGACTGGGCCCCGACAAGGGATGGCGCCTTCGATCCGACCGTCGCCTCGACCGACGGACGGCTCGGCCTGTTCATGCGCCACGAGGCCGGCATGCGAACGACGACGCCAGCGCGCTCCAGCGTCTCGACGTCGGCGAGGAGCCGCATCGCCTCTCTCGGCGTCCAGCGCAGGGGGTGGAAGATCTCCCCCGATTCGACCATCTCCTTCAGCCAGGCTGAGCTTTCGCTCGCGCGGTTGACCGGCTCGAGGAGCCTGAGCAGTTCAGTCTTCGCGCCGGTGCCGGCGTATTCGCGCAGAGCGTGGCCAAGCCCCAGATGACGAAGGGCGCCCTGCGCCCCGAGGGAGGAGGCGTAGGTCGCCATGAAGGCGAATGGGTGGTCGGTGTCCTTGCGGTTTTCGGCGAGGTTGAAATGGACGCGCCCGACGAGCCGCCAGCGGCTGTCCCGGCTGAGGAGAAAGGCCTGGATCGTGAGGCCGCTTTCCGCCAGTTCGTCGTCGAGCGCGCGCTCGAGGGCGCGCCAGAGCGAGGCGAGACACTCGGCGTCCAGATATTCGCCCCCGAGCATCGGCGGCGCCTCCTCGAGAAGGGCGATGAAGGCATCCTCGGCCGGCTCGGAGATGCGCGGCGCGCCGCCTGCGGCCGGTTCTCCGCCGGCGCAGACCGCCGCGACGAAGCGCGTGGCGAAGGCTCGCCAGAAAGCAAGTTCCGGCGACAGACGGCTTCCCGCCTCGGCGGCGCCGAGCTGCAGCAGGCCGTGTCCGCTTCCGCGCGCGAAGGTGGCCTCGAGACGGCCGGCGACCCCGTCGTCGAGCGAAGAATCCGCCGGCAGAAACTCGAGACGCAGCGCGCGGTGGGGCGTCAGAACGGGGACGGGCGTCTCGGGCATCGGCGCGATCGAGTCGAGGGAATCGGGCGGCTCGATCTAGCACGAACGAAGCAGGACGTCGGCTTGGGCGAGTCTCGGGTGAGACTCGACGCGGACGCGAACGGCATTGCTTGCGCCGTGCTGACACCGCCGCGACGCCCCGCTATAAGGCCGCTCGAACGAGCGACGCCGCAGTCCCGTGGACGCGTATGGGGGAACCGAAGCGGCGGCGCCGGCATTCCTGTTGCTGAAAGGGCCTTCATGTCCGGCTCGATGTTGAGCAGCGCCGCGCTCGATGAGCGGCGGCGACGGATTCTGTTTCGCGCCTGGCGGCGGGGCATGCGCGAGATGGACCTGGTGATGGGCCAGTTCGCCGACGCCAATCTTCCGGCGATGAGCGAGGCTGAACTCGACGAGTTCGAGCGTCTCCTCAACGCCCCCGATCCCCAGGTGCTCGCTTGGATCACCGGCGAGGAAGCGACGCCGCCCGAGTTCGACACGCCGCTGTTCGCGCGCCTGAAGGACGCGCCGCTCGGGGCTCTGGCGAAAGCTCAAGACGCCCCGTGACCATTCTTGCGCCCGTCGTCCGCCGCCTCGCCGAAGGCGGCGCCGTCACCCTTTGCCGCGCGCCCGAAGGCTACGACGCCTTCGTCGTCGCCGAGCTCACGCGGGCGCTCGCCAAGGCCGGCGAGGGACGCGCCGTTTCGCTCGTGTGCGTCGCCCGCGACAGCGTGCGGGCGCAGACCTTCATCGACGCGCTCGGCTTCGCCGCGCCCGAGATCGAGGCGCTGTACCTGCCCTCGTGGGACTGCCAGCCCTATGACCGGGTCTCGCCGAACGCCGCCGTTTCCGCCGAGCGGATGACCCTCCTCGCGCGGCTGGCGCGAACGCGCGGCGCAGTCGAGCGGCCCCGCATCCTGGTCGGGTCGGTCAGCGCGCTGACGCAGCGCGTCCCGCCGCTGAAATACGTGGCCTCCGCCGCCTTCTCCGCCGCGCCCGGCAACAGCGTCAGGATGGACGACCTCGCACTCTGGCTGCAAACGAACGGCTACGCCCGCGCCAGCACCGTGCGCGAAGTCGGCGACTATGCAACGCGCGGCGGCATTCTCGACCTCTACCCGCCCGGCGCGCAGGCGCCGATCCGGCTCGACTTCTTCGGCGATACGCTGGAATCGATCCGCACGTTCGACCCCGAGACGCAGCGCAGCGTCGGGCAGTTGCGCTCGCTCGACCTCGTGCCGATGAGCGAGGCGCGGTTGACGACCGAAACGATCCGCCGCTTCCGCCAGGCCTACGCCGCCGAATTCGGCGCGCCGACCCGGGACGACGAGCTTTATGCCGCCGTCAGCGAGGGCCGCCGCGCGATCGGCCTCGAGCACTGGCTGCCGCTTCTCTACGATCGGCTCGACACGCTGTTCGACTATGTGGGCCCGGCGCCCTTCGTGCTCGACGCGCGGGCCGAGGAGGCGGCAAGCCAGCGCCTCGCCCAGATCACCGATTCCTATTCGGCAAGGCGCACCGCCTACGCCCAGGACCCGGCGAAGGCGGACTACAAGCCGCTGCCCCCCGCGCGGCTCTACCTGACCGAAGACGAATGGAAGGAGCGGCTGGCTAGTGCGCCGCTCGCGCGACTGACGCCCTTCGAGGCGAGCCCGGGCGCGGCCGATATAGTCGACTGCGGCGGCCGGGTCGGCAGGAATTTCGCCCTCGAGCGGCAGAACGAAAACGCCAACGTGTTCGACGCCGCCGTCGCGCACATCAAGGATCTGCGCGGACGCGGCCTGAACGTGATCGTCGCCGGCTGGAGCGACGGCTCGCGCGAGAGGTTGAGCCACGTGCTGGCCGAGCATGGGCTCAAGTCGCTCGAGCTCGTCTCGTCATACCATCAGGCGAAGACGGCGCGCGGGGGCGCGCTGCCGCTCGCCGTCATCGCGCTCGAGCAGGGTTTCGAGGCGCCCGATTTCGCGATCGTCGGCGAGCAGGACATTCTCGGCGACCGCCTGGTCAGGCAATCGAAGCGCAGGCGGCGCGCCCAGGACGTGTTGGCGGAAGCGAGCGCGCTGACGGCGGGCGACCTCGTCGTCCACATCGATCACGGCGTCGGTCGCTTCGTCGGCCTCAAGACGATCGAGGCGGCGGGCGCCCCGCACGACTGCCTCGAAATCCACTACGCCGGCGGCGACCGGTTGTTCCTGCCGGTCGAGAACCTCGAACTTTTGTCGCGCTACAGCTCGGAGACAGGCGAACTCGACAAGCTTGGCGGCGCGGGCTGGCAGTCGCGCAAGGCCCGCCTCAAGAAGCGCGTGCTCGAGATGGCGGGCGAGCTCGTCCGCGTCGCCGCCCAGCGCCTGACGCGCCCGGCCCCGCGCCTCATCCCGCCGGAGGGGCTCTACGACGAGTTCTGCGCCCGCTTTCCCTATGACGAGACGCCGGACCAGGCCAACGCGATCGAGGCGACGCTCGACGACCTTGCCGCGGGGCGGCCGATGGACCGGCTCATCTGCGGCGACGTCGGCTTCGGCAAGACGGAGGTGGCGCTGCGCGCCGCCTTCGCCGCGGCGATCAACGACAAGCAGACCGCGATCGTCGTGCCGACGACGCTGCTCGCCCGCCAGCACGCGCACGTCTTCCGCGAGCGCTTCGCCGGCCTCCCCGTGCGCATCGGCCGCCTGTCGCGCATGGTCGGGGCGGCCGAGCAGCGCGAGACGAAGAGGGGCCTTTCCGAGGGCGGCGTCGACATCGTCATCGGCACGCACGCGGTGCTCGGCAAGACGGTCGGCTTCAAGGATCTCGGTCTCGTGGTCGTCGACGAGGAGCAGCATTTCGGCGTCGGCCACAAGGAGCGGCTGAAGGAGCTCAGGACCGAGGTGCACATGCTGACGCTGTCCGCGACGCCGATTCCGCGCACGCTGCAGCTCGCCATGACCGGCGTGCGCGATATGTCGATCATCGCCACCCCGCCGGTCGACCGCCTCGCGGTCAGGACCTTCGTCTCGCCGTTCGATGCGCTGATCGTGCGCGAGGCGCTCTTGCGCGAGCGCTATCGCGGCGGCCAGTCGTTCTACGTCTGCCCGCGGATCGAGGACCTCGACGAGGCGGCGGCCTTCCTGCGCCAGAACGTGCCCGAGGCGAAATTCGTCGTCGCGCACGGCCAGATGGCGGCGAGCGAACTCGAGGACAAGATCGGCGCCTTCTACGACGGCAAGTACGACATTTTGCTCTCGACCGCGATCGTCGAATCCGGCCTCGACATCCCGCGCGCCAACACGCTGATCGTCCATCGCGCCGACATGTTCGGGCTCGGGCAGCTGTATCAGTTGCGCGGTCGCGTCGGGCGCTCGAAAGTCCGCGCCTACGCGCTCTTCACCACGCCGGCCAAGGCGAAGATCACGCCGCAGGCGGAGAAGCGGCTCGCGGTGCTGCAGTCGCTCGACACGCTCGGCGCCGGCTTCCAGCTCGCGAGCCACGACCTCGACCTCCGCGGCGCCGGCAATCTCCTGGGAGAGGAGCAGTCCGGCCACATCAAGGAGGTCGGCTACGAGCTCTATCAGCAGATGGTGCGCGAGGCGGTCGAGCGCATCAAGTCGGGCGAGGACGCGCCGGCCGAGGACATGTGGTCGCCGACCATCCAGCTCGGCGCGCCGGTGACGATCCCCGAGAGCTACATCCCCGACCTGCCGACGCGGCTTTCGCTCTACCGGCGCCTGTCGTCGCTCGAGGACGAGTCCGAGATTGACGCGATGGGGGCCGAGATCGTCGACCGCTTCGGCCCGCCGCCGGCGGAAGTGGGGCTGCTCATGAAGCTCGTCCTGGTCAAGGCGCTCTGCCGCAGGGCGAACGTGGAAAAGCTCGACGCCGGCCCGAAGGGCCTGACGCTCGCCTTCCGCGGCAATTCCTTCGCCAACCCGACGGCGCTGGTGAAGTGGGTGACCGCGCAAGGCGAGCGCGCCCGCGTCCGTCCCGACATGCGCATCGTCGTCGCCGACGATTTCGAGAGGCTGGAGGACCGGCTCGCGCGGACGCTGAGGATCATGCGCGAGATCGCCAAGATCGCGGGGAGGAAGGGGTAGCGACTCCCCTCTCCCGTTCGGGCTACCGCATTCACACATCTCAAGTCGCCCGGGCTCCATCCGAGCTTGCTGGGGAAGCGAGCTCGGCATGATCCGGCATGATCAAGCCCGGGTTGGAGAGGGGTTTGGCGCCCTGATTCTCCCTGATACTCCCTGATAACCGGCGGAAAACAGGGAGAATTGGCGGTCTCCGGACCGGTTTTTGCAGGAAAATCCATTTCAATAACAATAGGTTGGGCAAAGATTGGCGGTGCACGCGTAACAGGACAGTAACAGGGAGATAATTTCGCCATAACAGGGAGATAATTCGCCGTAACAGGGATAGGGACGCGCAAAACATGGAAATTGAGGCTCCGACGCCAGATGGGCCCTCAAATCCACGTTCGAAGTCGCGATTCGAGGCGGCATCCGAACGTCTGAAAACGTATTGATTACTGTTGCTTGGAGTTCTTCGTTGTGACAGAGATTTCACCACGAAGGACACGAAGGGGCACGCAGAGTAGACGAAAGCGTCGGACGAGGGCATTCAATTTCCCGCCTCCTCGGCCAGCCTTCGCAACGAGGTGTCGTCCTAGTTCCAGCTCGCCGCGCAACTCCATGAAAAACGTTGCGAATAAGGCTTGTGTGAATTCGGTAGCCCGTTCGGGACAGGGGCCGGGGGTGAGGGTTGGGCACTCCCGGAATGGGAAACTGACGGGGGCGTCGCAGGCCTTTTTATCCGTGGCGCTTGATTCTTTCCGCATTCATCCTTCGAAAATTTTGTATGAGTTCCTGCCCGTCGAATAGCGCGGACTCACCAAGGTTTATTTGCGGCTTCAAATCCGAAATAGGAATTCGCTTGCCGGTAGCATGTCCCCCAAGTTGTAAGTTCTTCAACAGCTTGGCTGCGGCGGTAGGGGCGAAAATGGCGCCGTGTTTGTCGTCAGGTATCAGCGGGGTGTGACAGGCGATGTTTCGCCATTTTGAGATGCGTTCTAGTTTCTCGACATACGCGATGATGGGCTTTTGCCAATTTGGTTGAGATATGTGCTTTGAGCGTTCTTTCACCATTTCGATTTTGCGCACCATGTCCAAGGTCGCGATAACTGACTCCAGCAATGGAGAGTCCGTCAAATGCAGCACACTGATGAGAACGTGGTTCAGTTGATGATCGAGTGCTGTCGTTAGCAGCACCAATTCCCCAACAACGCCATAAGCGCTGCGAAACCCGGCGTTCACATCGTCATCGAAAGCGTGTGTTGGCGAACCCTTTTTCTTTTCGCGCACGAAATCCGGCCTGCCGGTCAGCTCCCCGACCCGGACCAGTTCAATCGCATCCCGACGAACCGGAGCTGGCGCCAACATCGCATCTCTTTTTTCGACTGCGACAATGAGCGCGACACGCTCCGCCGCCAACCGATGAATAGAGCGGTATTCTGACTCGCCCGCTTCGATCGCTTGATAAGAGCGCAGCGCCATGTCCAGCTTTTCGGCCATTTCTTGTTGGGTTAGGCCGAGTTCTTTGCGGAGTTCGATTAAGTGTTCCTTCAGGGATGATTTGTTTTTCACGTAAAGGTCCAGGCAAAACGTTAGGTTTGGACCCGCCCCAGTTCTCTTGGGGTAGGATCAGAATCGCGATCTGGCCAATCACCAATACGCGAAAATAGCGTAACCGTCAAGCCGCAACGCAGTTACCGCGTGTTGAGTTATCCTGCGGGAGCAAACCGTGCCTACAGCACGACAGCCACGAATCTCAGAGATGGCGCAAGGGGCTGTTGTCCGGGCTGGCAGAAAAGGCCAGAATTGAGCAGGCAGCATTAACGTGGACCTGGATGCCGCCGGCGACGTCGTCGGCTTCGATATCGACGCCGCGTCCCGGCGCCTCGATCTGACGACGCTGGAGACGATCGCCTTTCCAAACACAGATGACGAAGGCTTATCGTGGGGAGATCGCAAAGATCGCGGGAAGCGGGGGTAGGGGCTCATATTACTTCACAGACTACCCCTCGTAGGAGCCTCCTCGATAAGAGTCCGAAGAATAAATAACAGCGACAGAATTTCTCGTTCGGTATCCTTAACATCTTGCGATGCGTGACGGGGTACTCTGACAAACGGGGCAAGCGCTCTCCGCCTAACGAACCCCTCCACATCGAAGCCAACGTCATCAATCAAACTTTTCCAAGTGTCGATGCCGTCTCTAATTTCGCGCCTATACCGCCGCTCATAACTGTCAGTTTCCTCGCAATACTCGATCTCCCTCGTCGCAAAGTCCAGAGCCGCGCGGATCGCCCCAACCCTTTCCCATGCGTCATTGGCCGCATCTTCGAAACATTGCGGGAGAGCTCGCGCTTTTCCGCTCTCCCCATGCTGTCGATTTCCTCGGCGAGGTGCTCGATGTCGGCCTCGGCGAGCTTGCCCGCCCGCAGCAGTTCAGCCCGCTCCCGGCTCCAGGCGAAGAAATCGCGTTCGTAAAGCGGGCTCTTCGGGGGCATGGGTGATACACTTTCGAAGGCGACGGTCAAAAGTTTACAGCCGTTCCGGATCTGCATGCGAAGATCGACGCCCCGGCTCGGATCAGCGCCAGAAACGGCCATGCAAGACCTGCGCGACACCAGCCTGCGGCCTTCGCTATCGACCGCGCCCACGCCGGGAGACAGCTGTCGGTGACGCGGAACCGCAATCGTCATCCCCGGTCGATCGTGCTTTCTCAGATTGGCGAGGCCGACGTCGTCGTCGCGCCAGGACGCGAGGCCCAAATCGAAATGAATCCGCTTGACGTCAGCGGCGCCGCGTTTGCGACCGCCAGCGCAGGACCCGCGCGGGCGAGGGGACGTGAGATGCGCCATGACCGACGTGATTGTCGAGATCGTAGACCGGCTGATTGCCGCTGAGGAAAAGATGCTGGAGAACGACGATTACGACTGGCCGAGGTCGCGGGCGGCGCTCGGGAGAATCCTCGCCGACCTCGAGACGCGATCGCTCGGCCACCCGGAGCTCAAGCGGTTGCGCTGGTTCATCGAGATCAGCGATGAGGCATGGAAAGCCCGAATCCGAAGTAAGAACGGATAGCGGCTGTTCTTCTCCGACTGTTCAAGCTTGCTTGTGGAAATCGAGACCGGACAAACTTCCCGGGCCGGACTCTTCTTGGTGAACAGCGAAAGCCATGTTAGGCTCGCCGATTAGCTAGCAGCTTTGCTCTTGGTCACTCGAAAGAGGCGCAGATTCTGGGCCGGGCGGTGGGAAAGCATTGCAGCGCCGACAGGTCCGAGGACCGCCCGTTCGGCCTGTCGGGCGGAGAGGGCCCAAATTTTGAAGCGATCCCCGAGCCGCTTAAGAAAACAATTTGTTGCCAAGGCTGCGAACTTGTTCTATGTATGTTCTGTCCGCCTTTCGGAAGGAGACCGCCGCTTGGCCGGTTCCGTCGAAACCATTCCGCCTGCCGTCCCTCGCGACCGTTCGGTCGGTTTGCGGCGCGCGGGGCGCTTGGCGAAGACCAGGCGGGAAGAGCCGGTCGTCGATCTCTTGAACCGCGGCGCATCGGTCGCCATGAGCGCGGCGCGGCAGAGCGTGACAGTAAGGCGAATCCTGAAGGAGATGGCGCTGGCCGTAACCCGTCATCGCGAGGAGCGAAGCGACGTGGCGATCCAGAAACAGTTCTTCACCCTTTGGATCGCTTCCCCACGGGTCCAAGCCCCCGGGATCGCGATGACGAATTCTCGGCGCGGCAGGGCCGTCGCAAGTCGCCCTTTTTTGACTTGGATCGCTCGTAACCCATTGAAAAGCCCAGAATCGGACGAAGGAATCCAAGAAAATCCAAGGCCGTTTTCTTGGTCCGGCTTGGACTGGCTTTGGTTCGGCTTGGAGGAATTTGGCCCGAGGCGTTACGGCGTCGGCCGTTCCGCTCCTGGCGCGCCCCTCGACGCGAGTGGACGAAGCCCGTCGCGGGGGACGCAGTGAGATCCGCCTTGGGAGTCACAGTCGCCCGGAAATGGCGCCGCAAGGGCTTGAAAAGACGGATTCCGCGCCCGGAAATGGTATGGCCCCGGAGCCTCAGACCTGCAAGATCTGGCGCCGGGACGCGCGGCTGGCCGAATGCGACTCCGGGTCGCGCGGACAGAGCGAAAACGCGCCAAAATTGCAGTTTTTGGCGCCCAAGCCTTTGAAATCGCCCTCGCGCCGCCGGAACGAGCGCCTCCGGAAACCGCACGGTCCTCGGCGGCGCCGCGGGCGTCTCGCGTCGCGTGCCGTCGAGGCCGAGGGCGACGAAGTTGACTCAGGCGAGCATCGACATCGCGATCTTGAAGAAGAACCGGGGTCAAAAACCGCCGCTCTCTCGCTCTCCGACGTCCTCGGCCTCGGCCGTCTCGCTGCGGACGCGGCGGTGGGCGTGACCGGCCTCGTCGAGCACATGCACAATTCGATCCTCGACACGCCGGGCCTGGCCCCGCTCGCTCAAGGGCTGACCGGCGGCGTCACGCAGCTCGTCTATCGCGGCGTCCGCGGCGCCTTCCGGCTGACCGGCGCCGGCGTCGGCGCCGCCGCGGCGCTCCCCACTGCGAAGCGGGACGATCGGCCGGTGTCGCGCGGGCGGGAGATCGCGCTCGCCGCCCTCAACGGCGTGGTCGGCGACCATCTCGCCGCGACGGGCAATCCACTGGCGCTCACGATGCGCTTTCGTCGCGACGGACGGGCGCTCACGTTCGAGGGCCATGCGCTCGCCGAGGCGTTCCCCGACGCCACCGGCAAGCTCGCCGTGCTCCTGCACGGGCTCTGCATGAGCGACCTGCAGTGGACACGGGCGGACCACGATCATGGCGCGGCGCTGGCCCGCGAGTTCGGCTACACGCCCGTCTATCTCTCCTACAATTCAGGCCTGCACATATCCGTCAACGGCCGCGCCTTCGCCGAGGCGCTCGAGGCGCTGGTCGCCGAATGGCCGGTCAAAATGGAAGATTTCGTCGTGATCGGCCACAGCATGGGCGGGCTCGTCGCGCGCAGCGCCTGCCGATACGCGGAAGAGGCAGGGCATGTCTGGCGGAAAAAGCTGAACAAGCTCGTCTTTCTGGGGACGCCGCACCAAGGCGCGCCGCTCGAGCGCGTCGGCAATTGGGTCGACGCCGTCCTCGACAAGACGCCCTACGCCGCCGCGTTCGGGCGGCTCGGCAAGATCCGCAGCGCCGGCGTCACGGACCTGCGCTACGGGAGCCTGATGGACGAGGATTGGCAGGGCCGCGACCGCTTCGCCCGCGAACCCGAGGACGCGCGCCGCCCCGTTCCCCTCCCCAAGGGCGTCGCCTGCTACGCCATTGCCGCCACGACCGCCGCATCGCCCAGCGGCCTCAAGGATCGCCTCATCGGCGACGGCCTCGTTCCCGTCGCAAGCGCGCTCGGCCGTCACAAGGACCCCGCTCACGATTTGAAGTTTCCCGCCAGCCGGCGATGGGTCGCCGGCGAGACGGGACACCTGGATTTGCTGAGCCGACGCGATGTGTATGAGCGGATCGCGGGGTGGATCTCGGAAGGGCGATAGGCCTCACTTCCGCTTTCCTCTTTGCGTAAGAGCGCTCACGCACGATCAGCGCGGCCGGCGGGGCGGGGCGGCGCGGCCGAGAGGTTCGAGTATGAAAGATCCCGTGAAGGCGCACCGGCGCGAGACTCGCGCGGAGCTCGAGCGTCAACTCGACGAAGCGATCGAAGAATCGTTTCCCGCAAGCGACCCGCTGCCGACGACGCGGACGACGGTCGGCGCTCCCGATCATCCCGCGAAAGCGGCGCGCGGCCGCCGGCCTAAAGTGCGGCGCGGGTGACGGCTTCGCACTCAAATTTGTTTCTACCAATCAAAAGCCTGGGCTCGAACCGAGGCGGGGTGGCGCGGCGAGGGACGACGATCGGATCCGGCGAAGAGGCGGCGGGAGGGGGCTGCGGAGGTTGCAGTTTCGCAGTTTTGTAATTGCTCACCCTGCGAGGGAAAGAGCGGTCTGGATGGGAATGGCGATGACGTCTCGGATCGCCTGGAGCGGGCAGATGGATCGTCGGCGTGCGGTTTCGAAGACGGATCTTATGTCGGCG
>Ga0074044_10000728_pt1 | contig 30694 bp, 21 predicted proteins | sample BogForMeECP23OM1_FD_94443 | JGI IMG/M metagenome (GOLD analysis project Ga0074044, IMG submission 94443) | Bog forest soil microbial communities from Calvert Island, British Columbia, Canada - Bog Forest MetaG ECP23OM1 | ecosystem: Environmental > Terrestrial > Soil > Wetlands ...
AGGATGTTGAGAGTCTCGCGGCAGATGCCGAACCCGGACCACAGAATCAGCGCGCCGATGCCGAATGACAGCGCCGAATCAATCCAGTACTGGCCCGTCGCCAAAATTACCCAGCCGCCAACAATAACCGCCGCAGTTGAAACCGTGTCGCCAATCTCATGCAGCAAAGCGCTGCGAATGTTGACATCCCGGCCGGAGCGATAAAGAAGCAGAGCTATCACTCCATTCATCACCACGCCGGCTGCCGCCACCCAGATCATCACATTCGCGCGTACATGCTCCGGATTCTGCAGCCGCCGAAAAGCCTCGTAGAAAATCAGGAAGGAAACCACAGCCGGCGAGCCCGCATTCACCAGCGCCGCCAGCACTCCCGCGCGATGCCAGCCATAGGTTTTGGTAGCGCTCGGCGGACGGGATTCCAAATAGACGGCGACCAGGGAAAGCAGCAGTGCTACGAAATCAGAAAGGTTATGACCAGCCTCGGAGAGCAGCGCCAGAGAGTGGGCGCGAATGCCGGCCACCACCAGCAACACAATGTAGGCCAGAGTAACGAGCAGCGAGACTCGTAAAACCCTGGAAGCCCCCTCGCCCGCGCCATGGCTGTGCGTGTGCATCTAGATCCAGTTTAAGGCTGCGGGAAGAAGGGTTCAAGGCGGCGCCCCGAGCAGCGAAGTTCTACCCCCCTCTCCCGTGATCGTGTGGAATCAGCGGGATAGCGGGGGACTAGGGTTGAAATCTTTGAGTTGAAAGGAGTTACGGGCAAAATCTTGGAAACAAACCGGTTATGGGTGAGGGAGGGCATTGCGACGCGCTAGCTATATATTGCTTATCTGGTATAGCTCAAGTGAAGTCAAGGGAATTGCGGAGGAAGTCTGGGACGGAGTTCCGAAATGGAACGTTTGGAGTTCGGGGCGAGGGCAGAGGTAAGAAGATCAAATTCAATAACCACAAAGGACACTAAGGTACACAAAGGAATGCAGGTCGCGTTCTATGCGGCGCAGGCGGTTTGGCGCTGCAAACAAAATGCATAGATCCTTCGCCTTGCTCAGGATGACAGAGTGAATTTATGCCGCGAACTTGTGGGACACTTCACTTGGGTTAGGGTCTGAAAAAGCGGATGCGAACGTGGGACAGACGGCGGTTTTCTGATTGAGTGTCTTGCCACCCACCCTTTCCGCAGAGAACGCGGAAAGAGTGGGGCACCCTCAGCTTCGGTAGACGATCAGAAAGAAAGGAAGGCCAGAACAAGTGGCTGGGCAGAACGGGCGTCTTTTCGCAGTGAGACCCAGGTTAGCGTCCAAAAAGCCGGACGCGAACCTAGGGCACCAGCAGTGTCCGGGGCATGTGCGATGGCCTACGTTGTGTTGAAATAATCTAGTGCCCCTCAAAGACGCACTCACGTCAGCAATCCATCGCCTCACCGCCGCCCACATTGGATCCCCGCGCATGAATGCCGAGTTGCTCTTGATGTTCACTCTGGGCTGCGACCGTGCCTATCTCTTCGCTCATCCCGAACGCGAACTCACGGCCGATGAACAGTCCCGTTACCAGGAGGCTCTCAACCAGCGCGCTCGCGGAATCCCCGCGCAATACATCACTGGACACCAGGAATTCTGGGGCATGGACTTCATCGTCACCCCCGCCGTGCTAATTCCCCGCCCGGAAACCGAACACACGATCGAGGCCGTGCTGAAGTTAACGATGCAAGCCGGACGTCCTCGCCCGGCGGCCCAACTCGCATCGTCGATGTCGGCACCGGATCAGGCTGCATCGCCCTGGCTCTCGCCAAGGAACTCCCGCACGCAGAAATCCACGCCACCGATATTTCCTCGGCCGCACTCGAAGTCGCGCATGCCAATGCTGCGCGCCATCAACTCGAAAGCCGAATTCACTTCCACCAAACCGATCTGCTCCAGGGTCTCGATCCCCTCGCATTCGATTTCGTAGTATCGAACCCACCCTACGTCGGCGAATCGGAAGCAGACCAGGTACAACTCGAAGTCCGGAAATTCGAACCCCGCAATGCGGTTTTTGCGGGACCTACAGGACTCGAAGTAATCGAACGCCTGATTCCGCAAGCGCACGCCGCGCTGAAACCCGGTGGCTGGCTGGTCATCGAGATCAGCGGAACCATCGCGGACCGCGTCCAACGACTGCTCGACGGATGGAAGCAGGTTCACATTACGAATGACCTGCAAGGCATCGCACGCGTCGCATCCGCGCAAAAAACTTGACCGAGCTTATCCCCCGCTCCTACGAACTCTGGTAGTAGTTCCCCGGGCGCGATAACCTCTTCCGTTCCGCTCCCCTCCCAGGCGGCGACCCCGTTCACGTCCGGCAAATACCAGCAGCGACGCGGCCAAGGGTCAACTTTTGTCTTCGGTTCAAAGGATAACTACGAGATGGAATCTAAACCAGAAAATGCAGCTCCTCTTAGCAGTGCAATTTGCATATTGCTTATGGCCATACTGGTTTCAGCCGGCGCTTACGGCCAGAATCCGAACGGCACGCTGCGGGGAGAAGTACAGGACGCCAGCGGCGCGCGAGTGGCGGGTGCACGCGTCGTCGTGCAGTCAAGGGGATCTTCCATCACCCGCGAGGGAAAAGCAAACGAGCGCGGAGAATTTCGTATCGAGGGCCTGCTGCCCGGCTCTTATCACGTAGCGGTTACGGCCAAAGGTTTCGCGGAGGCCACGGCCGATGTAGATGTCGCCGTCAGCGTAGTGCGCGATATCAGCGTTACGCTCAACCTCGCAAGCGGGCATGAGACGGTGAATGTGCTGGCGAATTCTTCTTCGATTACGACCGAAACCATTGACACGGCAAGCGCTGTACATGGCGGCGTAGTTGGCAGTCACGACCTCGAATCGCTTCCGCTCCCCGCACGCAGCTTCGCCAACATCGCTTATCTCGTGCCCGGAACCGAGCCGGTCGAGCCTTCTGATCCTACCAAGGCGCGCATCACCGCCGTCTCCACCGGCGGAAGCTCCGGCTTGAACAACGAACTGTCGGTTGACGGCGCCGACAACTCCGACGATTGGATCGGCGGCTTTTTGCAAAATTTCTCGCCTGACGGCATTCAGGAATTTGCCGTGCGCACCTCGAATGAAGACGCGGATACGGGGTGGACAACTGCCGGCTCGGTCGTGATCACCACCAAGCACGGCACCAACGATTGGCACGGTGATGGAGCTTTCTATGAGCGCGCGTCGGCGCTAAACGCGCGTTTCCCAATTGAGAATCCGGCGGAAAGCTGCAGCAACGGCGGTTGCGTGCACAATCCAAAGCAGCCCTTCTCGCGGCAGAACTATGTTGGCACTATCGGCGGTCCCATCGCAAGAAACAAAGTGTGGTTCTTCACTTCATTCGAGGCCGTGCATGAGGATGCGAGCATCGCGTATAGTCCCGCCAGCACTACGCAATTTCAAGCGCTGGCGCAATTGGCGTCACAGGGATTGATTACTGGCGTGCCTTCGCTTGCCGTCCCCCCCAACGTTCCCATTCCCTTTCGCGACTACATCGGTTCTGTGCGCTTCGACTGGGCACAATCGTCAAAATCGAATTGGTTCCTGCGCACGTCGTCGGACAGCTATCTCACGCACAACGCCCTGGTCGAGCAGGGCACGTTGCCATCCACTGGTCTCACCACGCACAACAATTACTGGAATGTGGCGCTCAGCAATACCTATGCTTTCAATTCAACCTGGCTTGGCAATCTGGTTCTCGATGCCAGCTTGTTGCATCTGACCCAGACTCGGAACTCGGATCTGGGCTTCGCGCTGGCCTTTCCCTTCAGTTCCACCGCGCTGACTATTTCCGGTTTCGAGACTTTTGGCGACAACCAATTCGCAACTCCGATTACTCTTTTCCCCGACCTGCGCAATCAGGAGAAATACCAATTTCGCTACGACCTGAGCCACGTTGTGCATGCCCATGGCCTCAAGTTCGGCGTCGACTTCATTCACGAACCGGTGCTGAGCGGGGCGTTTGCTTCCACCGGCGAGACTCTGGCCCAGTACGTCAATAATCCAACTTTTTATGTCCAGAACCCCGGCGTGTTCGGGACCTTCACTCCGCAGTGTGTCAACTTCAGCGCTTCGGACGGTTCCACTTGCTCTTTCACTCCCGCCGGCGACGGCACCTTTTCGCAGAATGTTCAACGTCTCGCGTTCTACGCCCAGGACTCCTGGCGCGTCTCCCACCAACTCACCTTCAACTACGGCTTGCGTTATCAGACCACGTGGGGGCTATTCACGGGTTCGGGCCGAAGCGAAGCCGATAACGCCGCCTACGTGACCCTGCATGCGTTGCGGATTCCGATTGTGCCCAGCCTTCCGCAGAATTACCGCAAGCAAATCGCGCCTCGGCTGGGGATTGCTTACTCGCCTGGCAACAGCGAGAAGACCGTGATTCGCGCCGGCTTTGGCATTTACTACGACGATCTGGCGCAGAACGGATGGGCCACTGCCTTCCAGGGCGTCAACAACTCGAACTTCACCACCGGAAGCTGCAGCCTTACGGGAGGCCCGGGCACTTACGCGCTCACCGGCCCGGGCTGCCTGATGGGCGGCAGCGGAGCCACGGGCAATTTGGTGGGCTCCCCTTACAAAACTCCATACGCCATTCATACCACCGGGGGCGTGCAGCACGCGTTCAACGAACATTGGTTGATGAGCGCCGATTACGTCCACGAGCAGGGTAATCACGGATACCGCGCCTTCCCCTATGCGGGCGGTTCCAACCTATTCACTCCGCTCATTTCCACGACGGACCCAAACTATGCCGCCGATCAGGCGAATGTGGTGCCGAATGTCAATGTGTTCGAGTCTGACAACCGTTCCAGCTACAACGCGCTGATGCTGCATCTGCAAGGCAACATGCACCGCTTCAATCTGGTCGCGAACTACACCCTCTCCAAGGCGAAGACCTGGGGATGCCTGCTGGGCGAGCTATTTGACTATGTGGATGGCGTTTGCCCGCAACAACCGCCGAATCCGCCGTTGCTGAATGCTTTCGGACCGGGCGACTACGGACCATCGGGCGAAGACGTCACCCACCGCTTCGTGCTGGCTGGCACGGTACACATTCCCGGTGGATTTGAATTGAGTACCGTCACCCAGATCGAAAGCGCCCGCCCCATCACGATCACGGACGCTGGGAATGCGCAACGCATCTATGTAAATGGAGTGTATACAAGCCTCGACGAATTCCGCGGCACGCCGTACATCCAGACAGATCTGCGCGTCTCCCGGCCTTTCAATTTCCACGAGCGCTGGTCGTTAATCCCCTTCGCCGAATTCTTCAACCTCTTCAACCGCAACAATCCCGGCGCGAACTTCGCGGTCAATGTCGTTCAGCTTCCGGTTCCGGCCGCCCAGATGGTGCCAAATGCACAAGGTATCACCAATGTCACCAGCGTTTGCACGGTTGCAGACTGCTCCCAAACCGCGCCCATCACCAGCCTGAAGCAGCTCGAAATACCCGAAGGCGCTCTGGGAGATTTCTTCGGTCCGGGCACCACCGTAGGCATCCCCTTCGCCGCCCAACTCGGCGTCCGCGTAACCTTCTAATCTTCGGACTGTCATCCTGAGCAACGCGAAGGAGCTGCGCATTCTGTTGTTCAATGACAGTCCTTAAGATCCTGATCGGCGGTTGTCACCGAACGTGCCTCAGCTCGCGCACGGACTTGCGCAATAACTGCAAGACTTTCCTCACGCCAAACATTTGTCCAGTTTCACGTTGACTTCGCTCCCGAGGACGCGCAAAATTCCCTAGTTCGTTGCTTCTCCTGCAGTCAGTCATTCTGAACCTCCGGGAAAGCTTCCTTCAGTTTTTATGACTCAGAACCCTGACCGCGGTGAATCAGATAACGATTCAGCGCCCGCTTCCAAATCTAAGGAGAGAATCCATGAAACGTTCCATCGCGCTGCTGACTATTGCAGCAGCAGCATTGTTCGTGATATTTGCTGCGTCCACGCCACTCGCTCTTGCCCAGCCACAGACCCTGTTCACGCATCATGTGCGTGAAGTGACACTCAATGGGCAAGCACCATTCGTCGGCAAGCTCCCCGCAACCCAGTCCATGCGCATCGACATTGTTCTAGCCGTGCGCGATCAGGCTGGGTTAGATAGTTTCTTGCGAGAGCTCTACGATCCTTCCAGCCCCGCCTACCGGCACTTCCTGACGGTGGAGCAGTTTACCGAAACGTTCGGCCCCCGCCAGGCGGATTTTGACGCCCTGATCCATTTCGCGACCGCCAGCGGCTTTACCGTAACCGGTGGCTCCCGCGATGCCATGGACGTGCAGCTCAAGGGCCCGGTGGCGGCCATCGAGACCGCGTTCCACGTAACCATGGGTCTGTATCACGACCCCCTCGAGAACCGCGACTTTTATGCTCCGGACCGCGAACCCACCGTGGACCTGCCTTTCCAGCTCTGGCACATCACGGGTCTGGACAACTATTCCATCCCACGTTCCGCACTATCGCGCAGACCTCCGGGGGTGAAGCCCCCTGCCACAACCGGTTCCTGTCCTGGAGCCTCCTTTTGCGGCAGCGACATGAGGGCAGCTTATTACGAGGGAACCTCTCTCACCGGCAAGGGCCAGAACATCGGGTTGCTGGAGTTCCTCGGATTTGACATTGCCGACATCAACACCTACTACAAGAACGCTAAACAAAAGAGGACTGCCAAGGTCATAGGCATTTCCACGGATGGAAGCCCCACCAGCTGCCTCCATTCGCAAGGCTGTGACGATACCGAACAGACCATTGACGTCACCCAGGCGCTCGGCATGGCCCCAGGCGTAACCGCAGTCTACGAATACGTGAGTAACACCAGCGATACCGCCATGTTGGCTAGCATGTCTTCGCATAAGCCGTTGCCTTTGAACTTGAGTTCGTCATGGTATTGGACGCCGGTAGACCCCAAGTCTGACGATCCGTTCTTCAAGAAGTTCGCTACGCAGGGCCAGAGTTTCTTTGAAGCGGCTGGCGACGGTGGCGCATGGCGTACGTCGAGCATGTGGCCGATGGAATCTCCATTAGTCATCTGTGTCGGCGGCACGGACTTAACCACGAAAGGCGCGGGCAAGGCCTGGGCTTCGGAAACGGTTTGGGTCGACGGTGGCGGCGGCATTTCTCCCGACCACTTCGCGATTCCGAGTTGGCAGAAACTTAAAGGGGTGATCACCAAAGCCAACGAGGGCTCCACGAAATACCGGAACGGCCCGGACGTTTCGGCCAACTCGAATTTTACCTTCTACGTTTGCGCCGACCAAACCACTTGCTCGGAAAACCTCTACGGCGGGACCAGCTTTGCCGCGCCCATGTGGGCCGGCTACCTGGCTCTGACCAATCAACAAGCGGCGGCCAAGAAAGACCCTCCGCCCGGTTTCATTAATCCAACCATTTACCCGCTGGGTCTGGGGTCAGGCTATCACACCGACTTCCACGACATCACCGTTGGCAGTAACGGTTTTCCGGCGACCAAAGGCTACGATTTGGCGAGCGGCTGGGGCAGTCCCAACACGGATGGCCTGATTAACGCACTGGCCAAGTAGAATGTTGCACCGGCGTAGGCTCCCCAATTACGCACCAGGGGAACCAAGCATTTCTTTCTAGTTCGTTCACCGGCAAAAGGCCCGCTCCCGTGGAGCGGGCTTTTTTTGCCCTGTCGCGAAACGTGCCAGGCGATCGCGCATGGCTTTGCGCACTAGCCGCAAGAATTTGCGATCAACAAAATATTTTGCAATTCGAGATTGACTTCTATTGCCAACCCGCCCAAAATCATGGGGCTCTCTAATTGCCTCCCCGCAGGGATCATTCAGGACAATTGAGAAAAGCAATTGTTGAGAATTTTTCGGTCAAGGTTCAAAGCCCCGTAATGAGGGTCAATCAAGTCACCGTCGACATTCACCAATCTAGGAGAGAATCCATGAAACGCTTCATCGCTCTGCTGACCGTTGCCGCCACAGCTTTGTTTCTGATATGTGCCGCGTCCACGCCGTCCGCTCTTGCCCAGAACGCCACCCGGGTCGTTGTCCCCGAGTCCGCGATCGAACACCCTGGGGACGCCGGCGTGCGCGCTCATACCAACATCATTTACATGTTGTTCGATAAGTCTGTAGCCGAAAGCCCCAACCCACCCATCGGGGAGAACCCGGCATCTCTTGCCTGTATCTATCATCTTGTCAAAAGGACCCCAGGTTGCCCCAAGACCAGCACGGTTCTTCCTACTGGAGGCGCCAAAGCCATCGCTCTGGTCGACGCCTTCGACAATCCCTACGCTGAAACCGATCTCCAAACCTTTGCCTCCGCCTACGGCTACGGCACGCCAAACTTTACTAAGGTAAAGGTGGGCAACCCTATACAGGGCCAGGGCTGGGACGTAGAGGAGTCACTGGATATCGAGTACGCCTTCGGCATGGCGCCGAATGCACATATCTATCTGGTCGAAGCCAACTCAAATTCAGACGCCGACCTCGACGCAGCCGAAGACAAAGCAACCGAATTGCTTCAGGCGGCGGGCGGTGGGGAAGCCTCCAATAGCTGGGGCGAAGGCGAGTTCTCCGGCGAGAAAGCAGAGGATTCGCACTTCCAAGGGAAGGATGTGGTTTATTTTGCCTCGTCCGGAGACTCCGGCGGCCAGGTAATTTATCCCAGCGCCTCACCCTTCGTCGTCTCAGCTGGCGGCACCACCATCATACGGAACGCGAGCGGCGACTTCACCATGGAGTCCGCTTGGAGCGATGCCGGCGGCGGGCCCAGCGCAGTCGAACCCCGTCCCAGCTACCAGAACGTCATCAAGAAAATCGTGGGCACCCATCGGGGTACGCCGGACTTCTCTTCTGAGGCGTCCAACGTGTCCTACGTGGTCATCTATAACCAATACACTTGCCACGGATGGTGCGGAGTGGGCGGCACCAGCGTCTCTTCCCCCACCCTGGCCGGCATCGTCAATGCCGCTGGTAAGTTCAACACCTCGACTGCGGCTGAAGACAGCGAGGCCTACAAAGACTACGCCAGCGCTACCAAATACAAGGCCGACTGGAACGACATCACCACCGGCAGCAACCGCTACGCCTGCAAGAAAGGCTGGGAGTTCTGCACCGGCATCGGCTCGCCAAAAACCTACAAGGGAAAGTAAGTATTTTGTATTGCTAACTTATAAGCCCGCTCCCCAGGGAGCGGGCTTTCAACTGTGGGGGAATTTTCTCGTGCTGTAACGCCGCCCTCCCTGCCTGCACTATAGCGAACGTAAGCTTGGAATCAGGCTCCAGTCCTCGACGAGAGGGAAATTGCAAAGCCACTGTGCAATTATTTTCATCTTGACTTGGGCTGCGCTTCCACGCACAATGTCGCGTCCCTACTCACGGGGAATCGACTGTCCAAAGTTTAAAATCTCTCACTTGAGGAAAAAATTTAGATGAAAAAGCAATGGCTAGGTCTCGTAATCGTTGTGTGCTTCGCCTGTTCTGCGTTCGCCCAAGTATCTCCCACCGTCCACGCATTGCGGCCCTTCGACAAGGACCATCCGCCGTCGACGAATTGTAACGGCTCTCCTTGTGATATCAACTACAACGGCGGACCGGTGATCGAAAAAGCGCCCACGGTTTACATCGTTTGGTACGGCAACTGGACGACCAAAGACAAGAGCATTATCGACTACTACTTTGCCCACTTGGGCGGCACCACCCAGGAAAAGATCAACACCACCTACAGCGACAGCACCGGCAAGTTCATTCAGAATGCGGTGAAGCATTCCGTCAAAAATGACTACCACGACAATTACTCGCTGGGCAAGAGCATCAACGACGCCGGGATTCAAACTATCATTGCCAACGCCATCAGCGGCGGGCACCTGCCCAACGACACCAACGGAATCTATTTCGTCCTGACCTACAAGGACGTAACTGATTCCGACGGCTTCTGCAGTTCTTTCTGCGGATACCACAGCCCGTCCACCTCCATCGTCAACGGCGAAGTCATCCGCTATTCCATGGTCGGCGATCCCGATCAATGCCCCAGCGGCTGCGAGACCAGCTACATCCTTCACGACAAGAGCAGCCCCAACAACGATCCGGGCGCCGATGGAGCAACCGCCATCATGTGGCACGAGTTCTCCGAATCGTCGAGCGATCCCGAAGTTAACCTGCGCACCGCGTGGGCCGGAAACTTCTGCGGCGAATCAGGCGACTGCTGCGCTTGGCTGTTCGGCACCGTCAAGAAAGACTCCCATGGCCACTTCTATACCAATAAGATCGGCACCAAGGAATACGCCATGCAGGAAATGCTGCAACTGACCAGCAAGAGCCGGACAGGAAACATCCCCGGCGAATGCAAGAACGTGTACTAATTTTTTGTGTGCTGCGGGCGCCCTCGCCCGCAGCTTCAAAACCAGGCGTTTTCCCGAAGGCGTTGGCCCTGCGCTAACGCCTTATTTTTTCCTCCCAAGTGGCAAGCCCAGGTTGTGGTGCGGTTTTATGTGGTGCGGGCGCCCTCGCCGGCGGGTTCGTAAACAGCCCCGGAAGAGGCGGTCAAGAATAGGCCAGGACGGAAGTTCTGGGAAGGTTAGAATCCGATTCACGTCCCGCGTGGACGCAAGTCGATCCGTGGCCGGGGCTCAGGCAGCGGACAGGAGTGTAGCGGACAGGAATGTCCGCTCTACACGTTCAGCGACTCACCGCTTGCCCACGCTGGCGGGCTGAATCTCTTCCACGTCCACCCAATTCGTAGGATAAACACCCGTATAGCACGCCGAGCAATAGCTGGTTTTCTCGCCATCCCCGCAAGCTTTCTTCAATCCCGGCAGCGAAAGATATCCCAACGAGTCCGCTCCAATGAGCTCGCGAATCTCCTCCACCGACTTGTTGGCCGCAATCAATTCCTTCTTCGAAGGCGTGTCTACCCCGTAGAAGCAAGGCGAAATAGTCGGCGGACACGAAATCCGCATGTGCACCTCTTTCGCTCCCGCGCTACGGACCATGCGCACGATCTTGCGGCTGGTCGTGCCGCGCACAATCGAGTCATCGATCAGCACCACGCGCTTGCCTTCGAGCAGGCTGCGCACCGGGTTAATCTTCAGCTTCACCCCAAAATCGCGCACGCTCTGCCGCGGCTCGATGAATGTACGTCCCACGTAGTGATTGCGGATCAGGCCAAAGCGGAACGGAATCCCGCTCTCCGCCGCATAACCCACGGCTGCGGTCACACCCGAATCCGGCACTGGAACCACCACGTCGGCTTCGGCCGGCGCCTCCCGCGCCAATTGCCGACCCAGTTCTTCCCGGCTCTCCTGCACCGCCCGCCCAAACACCCGGCTGTCGGGACGCGAAAAATAAACATGCTCGAAGATGCAACTCGATTGCGCCAACGCCGGAGTATAATTCCGCGACGTAATTCCCTCCGGACCGACCACGATCAACTCCCCCGGCTTCACATCGCGCTCGAAGGTCGCGCCAATCAGATCGAAAGCGCAGGTTTCCGAAGCAAACACGATCGTGTCGTGCTTCTCGCCATCGTGCGCCGGAATCCTGCCCATCGCCAAAGGCCGAAAGCCGCGCGGGTCGCGCGCCGCAAAAATCCGATCCGGACTGATCATAACCAGCGAGAACGCGCCTTCCACCCGGCGCAGCGCATCGGCAATGGCCTCTGGCAAAGTATGCTCTTTGGAGAGCGCGATCAGATGCACGATCACTTCCGTATCGCTATTGGTCTGGAAAATCGAACCCTGACTGTCCAACCGCTGGCGGATATCCTGCGCGTTGACCAGGTTGCCATTGTGCGCCAGCGCCATCATGCCCTTATTCGATTGCACCATGATGGGCTGCGCATTGAGCAGAGCCGAATCGCCCGCCGTCGAATACCGCGTGTGCCCGATGGCCAGCGTGCCCCGCAACTTGGCCAGAACAGCTTCCTGAAAAATATCGGCAACCAGGCCCATGGCTTTGTGCATATGCAGCGCCATACCGTCCGAGGTCACAATGCCCGCCGACTCCTGACCCCGGTGTTGCAGAGCATGCAGCCCCAGGTAAGCAAGCTTCTCCGCCTCGGGGTTCGCATAAATCGCCACCACCCCGCACTCATCCCGAAATTTGTCAGAAGTTAGCATTTAGCTCTCAGCCCTCAGCTCTCAGCTCTCAGCAGTCACAACCACAGACCATGTGGCCGCTTACCCAACCGCAACCGCCTCTGGGTCCGCCCGCAAAGCCGTCTCCAGCGCTCCTTCAAAAGAATCGCGCAACTCGCTAACCGCCGCCGACACTACAACCCGGCCATCCAGCCGGATCTCTACCAGCTCAGCCACGGTCTCGCCGATCTCTTCCGCAGACAACTGAAATCTTGCTGCTACTTGTTGGATTCCCGGCAGATTCCCCCGGTCGCAAGAGATCACGATGCGGCTCGCGTCCTCGCCAAAAAGAACGAACTCTGCCGGCAATCCCAGCGATGCCAGGTTCACTCTGCAGCCCACGCCGTCAGCAAAAGCCGACTCCGCCAACGTCACCGCAATGCCGCCCTCCGAGCAATCATGCGCCGACTCGACCAATCGCGCTCCGACCATCTCAACCACCGCCTTCTGCAGCGCCGCTTCCCGTTCCAATTCAAGCGCCGGAGGAAATCCCCACACCGCCCCCAGGATTTCCTTGGCGTACTCGGAGGAGCCAAACTCTATTTCCGCGTCAGTGAGATCACCCGGCTCGGAAGCTCGCAGCAGAACGACAGCGCGTCCCGGCTCGCGGAAGTGCGGGAACACCGCCTTGTGAACGTCTTCAAGAATGCCAACAATCCCAATCACCGGCGTCGGATAAATTCCTTCACCCAGCGTTTCGTTATAGAAGCTGACATTGCCGCCGGTAATCGGGACGTCCAGTTCCTCGCAAGCTTTGATGATGCCATCGATCACTTTCGAGAACTGCCACATGATGTGCGGCTTCTCCGGATTGCCAAAGTTCAAGCAATTGGTCGCGCCTACCGGAGTCGCCCCCGAGCACGCCACGTTGCGAGCCGCATCAGCCACGGCGTGCATCGCTCCAAGCTTCGGATCGAGATAACACCAGCGCCCGTTGCCATCGAGGGCCATCGCCAGCCCGCGCTCCAAGCCCTGGGGATCGGAATTCTTGATGCGGATCACGCCCGCATCCCCGGCCCCGGGACCCTCGACCGTATTGGTCTGCACCATGTGGTCATACTGCTGCCAAACCCAACGCTTGCCGCAAATGTTCGGACTAGCGAGCAAGCGCTTCAGATTGCCCGAAAGATCGCCTGTCCCGGCGAGACTAATATGTTCAGGCATCTCGCGCGGCACCGGCGCCTCCCATCGTTCCAGCGGACGCTTGTAAACCGGCGCATCGTCGGTCAAGGCCTCGTTCGGAATCTCGGAAACAACTTCCCCGTGATGAAGCACGCGCATCTTGCCGTCATTGGTGACCCGGCCAATTTCGACGGCGTCGAGCCCCCACTTCTCGAAGACGCGGAAGACTTCGTCTTCGCGGCCCTTTTGCGCGACCAGCAGCATGCGCTCCTGCGATTCGCTGAGCATGATCTCGTAAGCCGTCATGCCAGTCTCGCGCTGCGGCACGCGATCGAGTTCAATCTCCGTGCCCACGTGGCCGCGCGCTCCCATCTCGCAAGTCGAGCAGGTCAGGCCAGCCGCGCCCATGTCCTGGATGCCCACGATCGCGCCAGTCTGCATGGCTTCAAGGCAAGCTTCAAGCAGCAGCTTTTCGAGGAATGGATCGCCGACTTGAACATTCGGGCGCTTCGCTTCCGAAGCTTCGCTGAATTCTTCGCTGGCCATGGTGGCGCCATGAATGCCGTCGCGTCCAGTTTTCGAGCCCACATAAATCACCGGATTGCCTTCGCCCGCGGCTTTCGCGTAAAAGATCTGATCGCGCCGCACCAGCCCCAAGGCAAAAGCATTCACCAGCGGATTGCCCGAATAGCAGGCTTCGAATTTGGTTTCCCCGCCGAGGTTGGGCACGCCAAAGCAGTTTCCGTAAGAAGCAACCCCGCTGACCACCCCTTCCAGCAGCGAGTGATTCTTGTGAATCTCGGCTTGTATAGGCGCGGACGTCCCGCCCGTGCTCGTTTGTGGAGAACGGGCGTCCTCGCCCGTCACGTTGGGAGATGTAATTGGCCCAAATCTCAGCGAATCCATAACCGCGACCGGTCTGGCTCCCATAGTAAAAATATCGCGCAAAATTCCACCGACTCCGGTGGCCGCGCCCTGGAAGGGCTCGATGAACGAGGGATGATTGTGCGATTCGATTTTGAAGGCGCAGGCCCATCCATCGCCAATGTCGATGATGCCCGCGTTCTCGCCCGGCCCCTGTACAACGCGCCGGCTGCGCGTGGGCAAGCGTTTCAGATGCACGCGGGAAGATTTATAGGAGCAATGCTCGCTCCACATCACGCTGAAAATTCCCAGTTCGGTGATGGTCGGCTCACGCCCGCCGAGAAGTTGCTTGACCTTCTCGTATTCTTCCGGCGTGAGGCCGTGCTCGCGGACAATTTCTGGGGTGATGGCAAGAGTCGAGGCAGTGGTCATGAGGAAGCTCTATTGTCGCATCTGGAGCGGGCGGAGAAAAGGTGTTTTCCTCGTCACCTTAATTAGCCTGGCTGGAATCTGGGAGTTGGCAAACTTTGCCAATCGCGGTATGATGAGATTGAAATCCCATCCGTAGAAAGGGCCGTCGCCATGCCTACCCGTAACGTCAATTTAACCGACGAGCTTGACCGCTTCGTAGCCACCAAGGTTAAGAGCGGGCGTTACGAAAACGCCAGCGAAGTAGTGCGCGCCGGGTTGCGGACTTTGGAGCGTGAGGAGCAGGAGTACGAAGCGAAGCTTGCCGCGTTACGGGCGGCTATCGACGAAGGCGACGCCAGTGGTATCGCCGAGGGCAACGTTTTTGGCCGTGTTCGTAAGGCCCTAAAGCTTCCCGTAGCGCGATAGCCGTGGGCAAGATTCGATTTTCGCGCCGCGCTGAAGTTGACTTACTGAGCTTAGGCGATTACACCCTTCATAAATGGGGCAAGGCCCAAGCCATCCGCTACATCGGCGAGCTTGAGCTTTGCTGCCAGATGCTTGCCGATAATCCGGCGCTAGGCCGAACCTGTGATGAGGTTCGCCCCGGTTTGCGCCGTCATGAGCATGGCAGACACGTCGTATTCTACCGCCAGAGGCGCGGTGGTATTTTGATTTCTCGCATCCTGCATCAACGCATGCTGCCCGGCACACACACCATCGACGATCAAGGCGAGGAGCCGTCAGGATGGTAAAAGCCGCACCTTGTATCATCAAGTTGGAATGAAATCTGTCATCGTCGGCACCGCTGGCCATATTGATCACGGCAAAACCGCGCTGGTGAAAGCGCTCACCGGCATCGATGCCGATCGCCTGGAAGAAGAGAAGCGCCGCGGGATCACCATCGATATCGGCTTTGCCAATCTTGAATTGCCCATGCCCGATGGCGAGATTCTGCGGCTGGGATTCGTCGACGTGCCCGGACACGAACGTTTTGTCCGCAACATGCTGGCTGGGGTGGGTGGCATCGATCTGGTGCTGCTGGTCATTGCGGCCGATGAATCGATTAAGCCGCAGACGCGCGAGCACTTCGATATCTGTCGCTTGCTTTCGGTGCGCCGCGGCATCACGGTGTTGACCAAGTCCGACGCCGTCGATCGCGAAACGTTGGATGTTGTGCGGTTGGAAGTAGAAGAATTTCTGCGCGGGTCTTTTCTTGGTCACCCCAACCCAATCATCGCCGTCAGTTCACTGACCGGCGCTGGAATAGACGCTCTGAAGCAGGAGCTCATAAAGATCGCAAGCGAGGTTCCAGCGAAAGATTCAAGAGCTCTTGCGCGCCTGCCCATCGATCGTGTTTTCACCATGAAGGGCTTTGGAACGGTGGTGACCGGCACGCTGGTTTCCGGCACCATCCGCAAGGAAGACGAACTCGAACTCTTTCCTACCGGGCGGCGAGTGCGGGTGCGCGGCGTGCAAGTGCATGGAAGGTCTGCGGAGCAAGCTGTGGCTGGACAGCGCACAGCCTTAAACCTGGCAGGAGTGACCACCGAAGAACTGGCGCGCGGCATGATGCTTGCTCCGCCGGCAACTTTTCATGCTGCCTCCCGCGTGGACGTGGAGCTGTCGCTGCTGCCTTCGGCCAGGCCGCTTAAAGACCGTGCCCGCGTGCATTTTCACTCTTATACTTCCGGAACCATTGCGACAGTTGTGCTGTACGGCAAAAAGCAGGTGGGTCCGGGGGAGAGCGCGTTCGCGCAATTGCGCTTGAGTGAACCAACCCTGCTGCTGCCGGGAGATCGTTTCATCATTCGCCAGTTCTCCCCCGTTATCACGATCGGCGGGGGCGTAGTAGTCGAGAATGCTCCCCCGAAGAGAGTGAAAGACACAACGGAATATGCTCACTTCCTCAAGACCCTTACAGAAGAATTACGCTCCGGCATGTTGCGCGCCCGGGTGATCGTCAGCGGCGCCCGGGGTCTGGGCATCGCGGAGGCGATGGCTCGCACCGGCTGGCTGGCGCAACAGATTGTTTCCGGGGTGTCGACGACTCCTGACATCGTCCGCATTGGCGACATGTTTATCTCCCGGCCGGCCTTGGACCTGGTCCGCAAGGACTTCATTTCCGCGCTCGATGCCTTCCATAAACATAATGCCCTGGTCGCCGGCATGAGCAAGGAAGAATTGCGTGGACGTTTCTCCGAGGTCGCGCCCACCGTCTTTGACAGCGTGTTCGACGAGGCGCTGCAGGCTGGGAAGATTGCATTGACTGGCGAGTTGGTACGCCTGGCAGGCCGTGGCGTGGTGATGAAGGACGAAGAGGCTGAGTCAAAGAAGATCATCGAGGCCGCTTTCGCAAATGCTGGCCTCAAAGTGCCGGCGCTCAAAGACGTGCTCGCGGGATTAAAAGTGGATAAGACGCGGGCCCACAAAATCGTCACCCTGCTATTGCGCGACAAGATTCTGATAAAAATTTCGGACGACCTCGTCTTCCATCAAAATGCGCTCGCCCAGCTGCGCAAGCGCATGGCTGCGGAAAAAGCAAAGTCGCCCAAAATCGATGTGGCGCGCTTCAAAGACCTGACTGGAGTCAGCCGCAAATACGCCATTCCTTTGCTCGAGTATCTTGACCGGGAACACGTAACCCGGCGAGTGGGGGATGAGAGGGTGATTTTGTAGTCAGTGGTCGAGCTATCAGCTGTCAGCTGTCAGCTCTCAGCCGTAATGCGTTGAAAGCATCGCACTATCACATCCGTTCGTTGATCCCCCTGCTGGATGCCACCGGAAACGTCGCAGTGCTGAAAGCTGAGAGCTGATAGCTGAAAGCTGACGGCTGTCCCACCCAAAAGTACCGGCTAGCCAGAAAGTTACTTCTGTTTCCACAGCGCGAGGGAGTATGCTGCGCGCATGGCAGTTTCAGTCTCGGTCCTGGCGAGTGGGAGCCGGGGGAACAGCACGCTGGTCGAAAGTTCGTCCACGCGGATTCTGGTGGACGCGGGAATCTCCTGCCGCGAGACTTTCAAGCGCATGAAGGTGGCGGGAGAGGATCCTCATTCGCTTTCCGCCATTCTGATTACTCATGAGCACACTGACCATGTGTCCGGGGTGTTGGTGCTGGCGCGGAAACTTAAGATTCCCGTGTTCATGACCGGAGCCACTCACCAGGCCTGGTCAAGGTCCGTGCGGGACGCCGCAGGCGAGCGTCCACAACTCGACCGGCTAGAATTCTTCTGTTCTGGCCACGGTTTCCGCATCGGAGACATTGAGGTCACCCCCTTCACCATTCCGCATGATGCGGCGGATCCAGTGGGCTTCACCTTCCGCGCGGAAGGCATCAAGATCGCGATTGCCACCGATCTCGGGCGCCTGTCGGCGAATGTGAAAGATAATTTACGGGCGTGCGATGTCCTGGTCATCGAATCCAACCACGATCTCGAAATGCTGCGCAACGGGCCTTATCCCTGGTCGGTGAAGCAGCGTGTCGGCAGCCCTACCGGACATCTATCCAATACCAAGCTCGCGGAATTCTTTGCCACCAGCTATGATGGGAATGCATCCTATATAGTATTGGCGCATCTCTCCGAGCAGAATAACCATCCTGAATGCGCTCGCAGAGAGGCGGAAAAGGCATTGTCCGGCTGCAGGACGTTGCTGTACAACCGGGTTATGCTGGCGGCTCAAACCGAGCCTATGCAACCTATCCGGTTCTGAATTGATCTGTAATAGTAGATCTTTGGCAGGCATTAGCAGTTCATATGAGTGAGTGTGTTGATCCCATCGTAGGCAAGATCCTGGCGGGCTGGCGCTATGACATTTCCGGCTTGGCGCCAGAGATGGGTGGCGACTACGAGGAGCACTTTGCAGCCTGCGAGCACTGCCGTAGGCGCCAGCGTCTGCATCGCACCATTGACATTTCCTTGATTGCGCTGGCTTCGGTTTCCGCAGGTGTGTTTCTGCTGGCTTTCGGAGTGATTCGCTACTTTGGTCCGCGCAACGCCTTCTGGCTCGAAATTGCGGCGCTGGCGGGTTTCGCATTATCAGCATTGATCTGGCTGATTGTCGCCGTGGCCACGCCCGCGCCCATGGCGGTAGTCGATGTGGCCCGGATCGGAGCGCGCCACGTGCACGATCGCCTGCCCGCCGAAATTCGCGAATATATTCCCGAAGAACTGCGTTTAAAAATTACCGGCTCGTAACCTATGCAAGCCTTTTCCAGGATGCTGGTCTTTCTGCTGCTGGCTGCGGTGATTACGGCTCCGCTGGCAGCGCAAGAGCTTCGCCCGGATGACCCATCCCATGAGCGGCCTGCCGGATGTCACGAAGACGCCGGCAAAGTTCCCGCACCCGGACCTGCCAGTCACCGCTGCTGCCAGGGCGGACACAATCTCGCGATTCTGCAGCAGAGTTCTACTTTGCCGTCGCCGCTGCAACTCTCAGCACATTTCACACTGCATTCAGTTGCGGCGGCTGAGCCAGGCGATTTCCTGAACCTCGTGATCGTATCTGGCGATCCTCCGATTCTGTCTCCCCTGCGCGTTTAACTCCTCAGCGCTTCTCGCAGATTCCCGCTCGATACTTCGTCGAGATACCCGTTCGTCGACGTGCGCCTTCTCCGGGAGTTGGCGTACACCAGCTTGGTTAGTGCAGGAGCTAGGCATGCGAAAAGCAGTATGGTGTTTTCCCGTGGTCGCAGTTCTGGTGATCTCGTCTGCGGCCCAGGATGCAGATCACGATATGGGAATGTCTGGGCCGGAGCAGTCCAGACAGACCATGCAGCAGCCGGCCATGCAAAGCATGAACATGGGTGAGGCTACTGCGTCGATGCCGTCGTTTCACGCCTCCTCGGGAAGCAGTTGGCAGCCCGCCTCGGTCCCAGAGGCCATGTGGATGATCACGCGCGGCAACTGGGATTTGATGTTTCATGGCACCGTCTTCGTCACCTATAACCAGCAGGGTGGGCCACGCGGCGAGGGCAAGGCGGAGTCGACAAATTATTTTATGTTCATGGAGCAGCATCGGCTGGGCTCGGGCACGCTTTTATTGCGACAAATGTTTTCGGCGGAGTCGCTGACCTCGCCTCATCCCGGTTTTCCCGAACTTTTTCAGACGGGAGAAACTTATCATGGACAGCCGCTGGTCGATCATCAGCACCCGCACAACGTTTTTGCCGAACTGGCTGCGCTGTACACGCTGCCGATCAACGAGAAAGTTTCCTGGCTGCTTTATGGAGGCCCATCGGCCGAGCCCGCACTGGGCCCGGTGACCTACATGCATCGCCAGTCAGCGTCGGAGGATCCTGAGGCCCCGCTCGGCCATCATCTGCAGGACTCCACGCATACCAGCTTTGGCGTAGTCACGACCGGCTTCATAGTTAATTTCTCCAAGCTGGATTTGTCCAAACTCGATTTGTCCAAGCTGAATTTCTCCAAGCTGGGCTTCTTGAAGATTGAGGGTTCCGCTTTTAACGGCCACGAACCCAATGAAGAGCGCTGGAGCATTCAACTTGCGCCCCTGAATTCCTGGTCATTCCGTGTAACTTCGGCGCCCACGCGCAACTGGACCGCCCAATACAGCTACGGGCGCCTGCTGCATCCCGAGGCGCTCGATCCCAATAACGAGTTGCGGCAGTCGGCCTCGCTCGAATACAACCGGGCGTTGTCAGGCGGGAAGTTGGCGCAGGGAAACTGGGCAACGTCCTTGATCTGGGGCCGCAAACACAAAGAGTTGGACAACACCACCCAGAACAGCTACCTGCTCGAATCGACGCTGAACTTTCTCGCGCGAAATTACGCCTACACTCGGCTTGAGCTGGTGGATAAGGACGAATTGTTTCCCCAGGCGCCGATCCATCCCGCATACCGCATTGGCGCCTACACCTTCGGCGCAGTGCGCGATCTCGCACACAACCAGCACTGGCAAGTCGGACTCGGCGGCGACGTAACTTTTTACTCGAAGCCTGCGGTGCTCGATCCCGTTTATGGCAGCGACCCGGTATCCTTTCACCTGTTCGTACGGGTGCGGCCGGGATCGATGGAGCACAACTAGCGTCATGTCATCCCGACCGGAGCTTCTCATCCCGAAGGGGATGAGAAGCGTAGTGGAGGGACCTGCTGTTTCGTGCACGCTACAGAAATGCTGGAACTGCCCTACACCTTGATATGGCAGCTCGCGAGACCCTTCTTTTCCAGATACTGCTGGTGATAATCCTCAGCCTCGAAGAACGTGACCGCCGGAACAATTTGTGTCACCACCGGCTTGCTGAAGCGATGGGATTTTTCCAGTTGCGCCTTCGAAGCCTTCGCCGCAGCTTCCTGTTCTGGAGTGTGAAAAAAGATCGCCGACCGGTACTGCGCGCCCCAGTCCGGCCCTTGCCGGTTCAGTTGCGTGGGATCGTGGTTCTCCCAGAAGACTTCGAGCAGCTTGTCGTAAGACAACTTTGCGGGATCGTATTCAATTTCGACCGCTTCGGCGTGGCCGGTGCGGTCGGTGCAAACTTCTTTGTAAGTCGGATTCGCGGTGTTGCCCCCGGTGTAGCCGACGCGGGTCGAGATCACGCCGGGCAGCTGGCGGAAGGTAGCTTCGACTCCCCAAAAACAGCCTGCGGCGAAAGTAGCTTTAGCCATATCGATGACTCCCTTTACAGGTGTAGCGATTCTATTGGATGCGGCAAACCACGGAAAGTGGCACGATGCGGGGGGCGTGAACCCGAAGCCTGGCTGCCCCTACTCAACCACGACGTGGCTCAAGTTTGCACGATTCTCTCAGCGGCTTTCGGGAGAAACCACCGCCGGGCCCAGCACTTCCTTGCTTGCCCGGGGCTCGTTGCGTTTTTCCTCTGAATCGACCGAGAACAGCATGAAGTGGTCAAAACTATGCCGCCGCAGGTAGTGGTGCCGGCGGAAGTCGAAATAGATCTCCGCGCTCTTCGGCAACCAAAGCTCCACACTTTTCTTTTGGAACAGCTGCGGAGCGTAGTCGACTGCCATATGCTCGCTGAGCAATTGAATCTCGGGCATCGGGCTGACCAGATCCGATTCGACGTGCACGATGTGAAACGTATCCGCTGAGATCCAGGCGCGCCCTTTCAGGCTGACCGGGTAGGAACGGCCGGCGATCTTGTACTCCTGAACCCGCCGCGGACGATCCGCGCGCTGCTCAAATCGGACCAGCCAAGTCGCTCGCCCGCGCCAGTCGCCCAGCCCTTCGCAGGCCATCTGGAAATCGTCGCGCTGGTCGGGATGAAAGATGAGCGCCAGCGCAGGCAGGCCCCGAGTAGCGATATGGTCGGGAAAGTCCTCCGCATCGGAACGCTGATCGCGAAACTCGCCGATATTGAACACACCGGGCCGAGGCTCTGAAATAGCCGCCACGTAATTGAACTTCAGCACGGTTCTGGTGATGGGATGGTCGAGTTCGTCGAGGTTCTCGTGCAGCACATCTTCAATCGCGTTGAACCGGCCCACATCGTCCACCAGTTGCTGAATGCGTTCACCCGCCCCGTCGATTACCTTGTCGTAAGGACAAGTCACACCCTCAGCGACGGATGGTTTTACGTCATCGATACTGGGTGGTCCCCAGGCCTTGATCGAAAAACCAGGTTCGCTGGCAGCCAGCAGCGCGTCGGCGTCCGCTGAAGAGTACGTGATCTTCACGACTGGTGCCGAGTTGGCCGGATTGGAAACCCGCCGCGCCAGCTCGTTATACATAATGCGCACCTGCCCTGTCATCGGGCTGTCGGGCGACTGCTTCACGAACTTCTTGTAAGCCTGCAGCGCGTCGTCGTCGCGTCCCAGGTTTTCCAATGCTTGTCCGAGGGCAATCTCCGCGGAGTTCCCCGCACCCTTGCCCTTATCAATGGCCAGTTGAGCCTGCTCGCGAGCCTTCTCATATTCTTTCTGCTTTAAGTAAGTCTCGGCCAGAAGGCTATGTGCCATCCAGTATTCAGGATCAACCGCGATCGCTTGTTCCAGCGTTTTTCTTGCCGCCGGGTAAGCCTGCTGCTGAATTTGCGTTCTTCCCAGCAGCGTAATCGCTTGTACGTTGCGGGCGTCAAAAGTACAAGCTTCGGTCAGGTAAGTCTCGGCCTGCTTGAAATCTTTTTCCTGAAAGAACAGATACCCCAAGAGGAACTTCACTTCTGAGTTCGAAGCAAACAATTGATCGGCGGCATCAAGATGCTTCTCCGCCTGTTTCAACTTTCCCGACTTAAGCCCGGCAACCCCCTGGCTCATTTCTTTGCGCGCCTTGACCGGCATCTCCTGCCGGCTCGATACGTTCAAATCGATGGCCGAAGGATCCTTCTTCAACTCGGCGTGCACCTTGTAAACCGCGTTTGCGCTGGGAACCTTCACGTCCAGCGTGGTGGTGAGGTATCCAACGGCACTCACTTCGATTTCGAAAACACCAGCGCCCAAAGCGCCTAGACCGGCCTCAGCATCGTGACCGGTGGTTTGCCAGACCACCTTCTGCGTGTCTTTGTTCAGGGCTTTTACCACCGCCTGACGGTCGAGAGGAGCCTGATTCTCGCCGACGACGTCCACCAGCAGACCACTGCTGATGCTGGAAACCGAAGCCGGCACCGTGGTTACCACCACTGGCCCGCCGATCTGCCCCAATCCCCGTGGTGCCTGCGCGCTGGCCGTCAGCACCAACGTCATGCTCACGATTCCCGGGCACGAAAAGCGAAACTTCATATAGGTATTCCACGCGGATGGCAGGGAGCGCCGCCGTCCCTGTTTTCAACCTCTGGGTGCAGAGGAACTCTAGGAACAATTCTGAGGAGAGCCCAACCTCACTACCAAGCACGTAGCTCAAAATAATTGGTTAGCGGGAAAATCGCACCATCCATGCGGTGATCTGCATCGGACCACCAACCGCCCCTGAACTACCGCACGTCCCCTCTCAGCACCGTCACCGACGCCTTCGGCAGCGTATATTCTACGCCCTTGCCGCCAGACTGATCAGAAATAAAGCCGGACCGTCCGGACGCGCGTAGCCGTTCTGCCCCTTGGCGTGCCACACATTGTTGTCCGCGCCAAAGCTCACTTGCCTCACCGTTCCCTGAAACTAGTGATTGCTGTGTTTTGCGGAGTCATCAGAACGAAGGATCCCGTGTACGATTGCGCGACGCCAAATCGGAAAGGTATCTCCACCATGGCGCAGATACCGTTGCGAGAATTCCCCGGCACTTCATCACTGGATTAGCGATCCCAGGATCTTTCGACTCCCCCTCCGTTCGCTTCGCGGCCGTCGGCTCCGCTCGGGATGACCGGGCTACTGATTACGCGCCGCATAGAACGATGTGTCGGGTTTATGTCGCGTTTTCGCCGCGCACATAGATGCTTGCCACAGTTTTGCCGGAGACGCTATTCTGTCTTTATTCCAGAGAACCTGAAACAATCTTCCCCACTGGTACCCAATGCCGCAACCGACACCGCGCAAGTTCGACCGTGATGCAAGAAGAAAACAAACAGGTCCAGCGCATCTGGTCATTGGCGATTCCAAAATCGATTCCGAAGGCTGTCACACGACGGCTCCCATCAAGAAAGGCACCTTCGTCGTCGAGTACACCGGGCCGCGCCTTACCATCAAACAGGCCGACGCCTTTTATGACGACCATCCCCGGACCTATTTGTTCGGGCTCAGCGACGGCAAACACGTGATTGATGGCGAAGGCGTGGCCGCGTTCATCAATCATTCCTGCGATGCCAATTGCGAGGCGGATGAAATCAAGGGTCGCGTCTGGATTATTGCCGCCCGCGATATTCAGGCTGGCGAAGAACTGACCTACGACTACAACTTGTACGACGGCGACCTGGACGACCTCTCGCGATGTTTCTGCGGCGCCCGCAACTGTCGTGGCAGCATGTACTCAGAAGAAGAATTAGTCAGGCGCGCAAAGCTTCTCCGCCGTCGGAGCATCCGGAAGAAAAAAGCAGGTCAATCAAAGCAGTCCAAGTAAGTTGGCCAGCAGCGATTCATTGTCCAGACGGAACCGGAGCGCGTGATTCCATCTTCACCATCGACAAACTGGCCGCATCCCAACCCCCGCCCAAAGCCTTAATCAGCAATACGCTGTCAACCATGCGCCGCCCCGAAATCTGCACCGCGGTGCGCTCATCGGCAAGCGCCGTGGCTTGCGCCGTGATGACCTCCAAATAAGTGGTCACGCCACCTCGGTAACGATTGTTCGAAAGGGCCAGCGAATGTTCCGCTGCGGCCACGGCTGCCGCTTCGGTGTTGGATTCATCTTCCAGCAGACGCAAACCTGCAAGATTGTCTTCCACTTCCTGGTAAGCGGTGAGCACATTTTGCTGGTAGTTGGCCACGGCCTGATCATAAGCCGCGCGAGCCTGATCGCTGGCCGCCCGGCGCCTTCCCACGTCGAATGCGGTCACCACCGCCGAAGCTCCTACGTAGGCAAACGCGCTCGGACTGGAAAGCCAATTCACGATGGTAGTGCTTTCGAACCCAGCGCTCGGCCCCAGGTTGAACAAAGGAAAATAAGCGGCTTTCGCTATTCCAATCCTGGCGTTCGCGGACGCCATCTGTCGTTCATTGGACGCGATGTCGGGCCGGCGCTCCAGCAACTCCGAGGGCAACCCCGGCGGAATCACCGGCGGGGTTACGTTCAGCGCAGTCACCGGCAAGCTGAAAGTCGAAGCCGGCTCCCCAATAAGAACTGCAATCGCATGTTCAAACTGCGTCCGCTGCTCTCGAACATCAATGGCCTGCGCCCGCGCAGTTTCAAGCTGCGTTTGCGCCTGCGCTACATCCACTTGCGATGCCACTCCGCCCCGATAGCGATTGTCCGTCAGTTCCAACTGCTTCACATAGCTGGCGACGGTGTCGTTGAGCAACTGCGCCTCGGCGTCCAACTCCCGCGCTTGAAAGTAATCCACCGCCAATTCCGCACGCACGCTCAGTCTGACCGATTCAAGATCAGCCAAAGTAGCTTGCGCATCCGCGCGCGCAGCCTCAACCGTGCGCCGCACTCGACCCCACACGTCCGGTTCGTATGACATATCCACCGGAATGATGAGGTCATTCGTAGTTACAGCGCCTGTGATTGGAACGCCCTTGGCAGTAACGCTGGTCACCTGGGCCAACGGACGATTCGCAGAAAGACGTTCCCGTGTAGCTGAGACTCCCGCGGTAATGGTTGGATAGTAATCCGCGCGATTGTAACGAACCGTGGCGCGCGCCTGCGCAAACTGAGCCTGCGCGGCCTTCAGGCTCTGGTTTGAGATGTTGATTTTTTCTTCAAGCGCATTGAGTTGCGGATCCTGATAGATCTCCCACCATTTACCCCGCAGTGTCTGATCAGCCGGCTGCGCTGGTTTCCAGTTTTGCGGCGTTTCTTTGTAATCCGGGGGAACAGGCGCGGAAGGCCGCGAATAACGCGGACCGACAGCACATCCGCACATCAGCAGCAGACCAACAAACAGTGCCCCACCCAGAATCGATGGCACGACTTCTCTGCAAACCGGACGCGCACGTGGCCAATCGATCACTGTTGTGATCCTCCCGAAGCCGCCGCCGGCTGAGCAATGCGGACTTCTTCACCCGCGACGATCGAATCCGGCGGATTGACGATGATGGATTCATCTCCAGTAAGCCCGGCAATAACCTCCACCTCCGAGCCGAAATCATGGCCCAGCGTAATCTGCTTAAGGTCGGCATGGTGGCCGTCGGTAACCGCAGCCACGCGCAGTCCTTCCGCTCGAAATAGCAGCGCGTTTACCGGAAGGATGAATGCCGAAGTCGCGGTAGGCAGCTTCAGATGCACCTCAGCGTAAGCACCGCTGAGCAGCGTGCCGGTCGGATTAAGCACGCGAATCTCCACCAGCAGCGTTCGCGTGGATTGGTCAATGGCTTCGGCCGTACGGACCAGAGTTCCCGGGAACAGGCGGCCAGGAAATTCCGAGAGTGCCAGATCGGCAGTGAGTCCCGGCTTTGCCGCCTGTGAATAAACCTCGGGCACGTTGACGTAGACTCGCAATTTGTCCGGCTGGGCAATGTGAAAAAGCTCAGTCCTCGTTCCTCCGCTGCTCCCCGAATCAATCAACGCGCCAATATCCGTATTTCGCGCGGTAATCACGCCATCGAAAGGAGCATAGATCTTCTCGAAAGATTGCAGCTCTTCGAGGCGCTTTACGTTGGCTTGCGCGGACTGCACCGTAGCCTGCTTGGCCGCATAGTCCCCCACCGCATTGTCAGTGTCCTGTTTGGAAACCGAATCGGTCTTCAACAGATCTTGATATCGGTCAGCTGTAATCTTCGAGAGATTCAGGTTGGCTTCCGCGGTAGCCAAATCGGCTCGCGATTGCCGCAATTGCTGGTCGACTTCCGGAGTCTCAATGTCGGCTAACAGTTGGCCAGCCTTTATGTGCGCCCCAATGTCCACGTACCAATGCTTCAAGTATCCATTGGTACGCGCATAGATGGGCGAATCAATATAGGCCTGCACGTTCGCCGGCAGTACTACCTCCTGCGCCGGCGCGCCCCGCTTGGGATGGACCACGGAGACGGTTGGAATCGCCATCTCGGCCGTCTCTTTGTCCAGATCTGCCCGCGCATGGATTCGCGGCAGAATTCCAGAAACTACGATCGCCGCCACAATCGCCAGCGCCAGAACGGCAATCCACCAGCGCCGCGCAGAACGACCTTCCTGACGATCATTCGTCAGTTTTGGCTCTACTGCCACCACGGGCTTCTCAACTTCGTTTTGCGGCTCAACCTTCATCCAGACACTCCGTGAACTCTATGAACAAAATCCTTATGAACCATATCAATGCTTAGCTTCACTCTTGGCCAGCCGCTCCCTGCGCCCGTGCAGCACGCTGAAGAAAACCGGCACGAAAAACAGAGTCGCTACTGTGGCGAATAATAGACCGCCAATGACCGCCCGTCCAAGGGGAGCATTCTGTTCCCCACCCTCACCCAATCCTATCGCCATTGGCACCATGCCGATTATCATGGCGAGGGCCGTCATCAGCACCGGGCGGAACCGCGTAAATCCGGCATTCAAAGCGGCGGAAATCGCGTCTTTGCCCTCAGCCAACTGTTCCTTGGCGAAGCTCACCACCAGGATGCTGTTCGCGGTCGCGACCCCAACGCACATGATCGAACCGGTCAACGCCGGAACGCTGAGGGTGGTACGGGTAACAAATAAAAACCAGACAATCCCCGCCAGCGCCGCAGGCAAGGCAGAAATAATGATGAAAGGATCAAGCCAGGACTGGAAGTTCACCACGATCAGCAGATACACCAGCACGATCGAGAACACAAGTCCGCTCAGCAGTCCGGCATACGAAGAACGCATCGTCTGAATCTGCCCGCGGACGGTCAGTTGTGAGCCGCGCGGCAATTCCTTCCTACTGTCCTCTATGATTTTATTAAGATCGCCCGACACCCCGCCCAAATCCCGTCCTTGGACCGAACCGTAAATATCAATCAGGGGCTGAATGTCGTAGTGCGAGACCACGGCCAGTCCAGCCCCGCGGCGGATGGAGGCGAGGCTGGCAAGAATCTCGGATCGCGCGCCACTCGGACCGGTTACCGGAATGTTCTCCAGGTCCTGCAACGAATTAATGCGGTACTGCGGAGTTTGGGTCGCAATGGAATAGCTCACCCCGGTCTTGGGATCAAGCCAGAATTCAGGAGTCGTCTGAAAACTGCCGCTGAGCGAGACCAGTAAATTATTGGCAACGTCGCGCTGGGTAAAGCCGACCTCTTGCGCCTTCGTCCGATCGACATTGACATGCAAATAGGGCTGATCGAAAGGTTGCTGAATGTGCAGATCGACAGTCCCGCGTACCTGCTTGACCCGCTCCAGCAGTTTGTCGGCAAACGCCCGATTTGCGGCCACGCTGTAGCCCACAATCTGGATATCAATGGGAGCAGGAAGACCGAAGTTCAATATCTGGCTGACGATGTCTGCCGGCAGGAATGAGAAGCTCACCCCGGGAAATTCCTCTGGAAGTCTCAACCGCAGATCGTGGACGTACTGCGCCGTGGGAAGGTGACCTTTGGATAAGCTCACTAAAATATCCACATCCGCTGGCCCAATCGGGGCGGAGTTGCTGTACGAAAGATTGATGCTGCTATAAGGCAAACCAATGGTGTCGATAATGCTGTCAACTTCCTTCGGCGGGATCTGCTGGCGGATCGACTGCTCGACCAAATCAGAAAGGCGCGCCGTCTCTTCGATGCGCGTTCCTGTACGCGCACGCATATGCAATTTGAACTGGCCTGCGTCCACTGCTGGGAAGAAATCCTGCCCCAACCACGGGATCAGTAACACCACCGAGGCCAAACACCCACCCAGAAAAATAAGCAGAAAAGCACGTTTGTGATGAAGGCACCGCTCCAACCAACCGTGGTAACCCTCGCGGAAACGCTCAAACGCCGCTTCAAACTTCATCTGCATGGCAACCAGCGGATTTCGGCTTTGACTCGCCGCCAGACTCTCCGCCTCATGGCCGCGCAACAAATACTTGGCCATCGTCGGCACCAGCGTTCGCGACAACAGGTAAGAAGCCAGCATGGCGAACACGACCGCTTCCGCCAGCGGCACAAACAGAAACCGCGCCACCCCAGTCAGAAAAAACATCGGCACAAACACAATGCAGATGGCCAGCGTTGAAACGAATGCCGGAACCGCAATCTGTTGCGCGCCGTCCAAAATCGCGTGCTCGACTTCTTTCCCCTGCGCCAGATTCCGGTTGATGTTCTCGATCTCAACCGTGGCGTCGTCCACCAGAATGCCAACCGCCAGCGCCAGCCCACCCAGCGTCATGATGTTGATGGTCTCGCCCAGCGCACTCATAACGATGATCGAAGTCAGAATCGAAAGCGGGATGGAAACCGCAATGATCACCGTACTGCGCCAGTTGCCCAGAAACATCAGAATCATCAGCCCGGTGAGGCAGGCGGCAATGGTGGCTTCCTTGATCACGCCGTCAATCGAGGCGCGAACAAAAAGCGACTGGTCGGCCAGCGGGTTTATGTGCAATTGGGGCGGCAGACCTGCTTCAATCTGTGGCAGCAAGGACTTGATGCCAGAAATAATGTCGAGAGTCGAAGTCTGCCCGCTCTTCAGCACAGTCAGTAGAACCGACCGCTGCCCATTCACCCGCACGATATTCGTCTGCGGCGGAAATCCATCTCGCACATACGCCACATCGCGGATGTAAATCGTAGTGCTGCCAACCGTCTTGATCGGCAACTGATTCAACTCGGCAACCGTTGTGGGGGCGCTGTTGGTGTCGACGGCATATTCAAACGCCCCAATTTTGGAAGTGCCCGACGGCAGAATGATATTTTGCGCGCTGATCGCGTTCACCACGTCGAGCGGCGACAGCCCCTTCGATTGCAGCGCGTTGGTATCCAGGTCAACTTGCACCTGCCGCTGCTTCCCGCCATAGGGATACGGAATCGCGCACCCGGGGACGGTGATCAAACGGGTGCGAATAAAATTTACTCCGTAGTCAAACAGTTGCTGTTCTGAAAGACTCCGCCCCGACAGCGCCAACTGGATAATCGGCACGCTGGACGCGCTATACGTGATCACCAGCGGTGGCGTTGTCCCCGGCGGCAACTGCCTGAGTTGCGTCTGCGAAATCGCCGTCACCTGCGCGATCGCCTTGGTAATATCCGCATGCGGCTGAAAAAAAACCTTTACCACCGCGATCCCGTTCAGCGACTGCGACTCGATGTGCGCGATGTCGTCCACCAGCGTCGTTAGCGCCCGTTCCGTCTGAAAAACGATGCGGTTCGACATGTCATCGGGATTAAGGCCCTGATAATTCCACAGAATGCTAACCACGGGAATATTAATGTTTGGAAAGATATCGGTAGGCGTGCGAAGAATCACGATCGGACCCAAAATCAGCAGCAACAGGGCTACGACCACAAAAGTGTAAGGCCGCCGCAGCGCTAGTCGGACAATCCACATAATTTCCTCAGGGCTTACAACAGCTTGAGCAATCTAGCAATCGCAGTTGCTCCGCCGCACTGCCTTCAAGTTTAAGCAAGCAGTCAAGTCAGAAAGTAATGATGCCGGGCGCTCCTACCCGCGCGGCACCGGCTTACCACGCTCCGGCCGAACAGTACCGGATCGTCAATATTCTATTGGATTTGGCTGCTTCGCCGGAGATGCAGAGTTTTC
>Ga0074044_10000729_pt1 | contig 30689 bp, 16 predicted proteins | sample BogForMeECP23OM1_FD_94443 | JGI IMG/M metagenome (GOLD analysis project Ga0074044, IMG submission 94443) | Bog forest soil microbial communities from Calvert Island, British Columbia, Canada - Bog Forest MetaG ECP23OM1 | ecosystem: Environmental > Terrestrial > Soil > Wetlands ...
ACGTCGCGCAAAATCCGCCCGGGAAAATCGTGTTAAAATCATCGTGCGGGGCCGTTGCTTAAATGGATAAAGCACAGGTTTCCTAAACCTGCAATCCCGGTTCAAGTCCGGGCGGTCCCACCACTTACGGCTGGCCATGACCGCTGGTCAGCTATTAACTTCATTTGAAAACAACCTTTCGCACCGTGATATATTCCAAGTGTCAGAGTCAGAAACATCCAGAGAGCGACTTCCATGAAGCGAAGAGATGTTTTGTTTTTTACTGCTTGCGTGCTCCTGCTGGCGGCGGGCTGTGCAAAAAAGAGTAGGATGGCCGCAAGTTCATCGAGTAGTTTCTTCGAAAATTCCGGGCCGATGGCAAAATTGGTGACGGAGGTCTCTGCAGCCTCCCTGCAAAGGTTCATCGCAGTGCGTCACCGGCTGGACGTCGTTTCGCCTGAGTCAGAACTTCCAAGAGCTTGGGAATCGGTGGTCAATTTTTGCGGCACCATCCAGTGCGAGGTCATCGCTTCCAGTATCACGAATCGTACCAACTTTGCTGCGCCATCTGGCAGCATGACGGCGCGAGTCTCGCCGGACGATTTGAAAAAACTTCTCGCATACGTTGAGAAGCAAGGCCGAATCGCCCAGCACACCACGGAAAGTGTGGACAAGACCACCGAGGTCGTCGACTCAGAGGCAAAAATCAAGAACCTGACGACTTTTAGAGATAATTTGCGGTCAATGTTGGCGAAGCCTTCCGCGACGGTCAAGGATTTGGTGGAGATCCAGAAGCAATTGACCGAAACTCAGTCGCAGTTGGACAGCGAAACCGCCCAGCGCAAAATCCTTGCCAATGAAACGGAAAAGGTTGCTGTGGAGATTGACTTCCGCGTAGATGCACCGATTGGCGGCGCTAGGGGCTTTGCTCAGATCAAGAACGCGCTTCGTGAATCTGGTTCAGATCTAGCCGAAAGTACCGCGGCATTGATTACTTTCATCGTTACTGTCATCCCCTGGCTGATCCTGATCGTGCCTCTTTGTTGGGTTCTGCTGAAGACTTGGCGCAAGTGGCGCAGAAAGCGCACTGAGCCCCGCGCCTCCAACTCCGGCAGCGGTTTAGCCTCGGGTTAAAGTCCATTTCGTTCCTCGCGGTGCTCTGCCCTGACACTTTCTTGAAGCGGCATTACTGCCCACGGTTTACTGCTTCCTCTGCTTTTGCCCATTCCCAAATCCTCCACTAGTGCTACTCTTCCTGTGACACCGTGCTTTTCCCGGTGCCCTGAGCAAACCCGGGCCTCGCCAGCGCTCCATTTTGAGGTGACCCGTCACAATTTTGGAGGACTCACTTGTCCAGTTTAAGAAAACGTTCCTGCTTGCTTCTCACGGTGTTCCTTTACTTCCTCACCTTCCTCAGCTTCCTTACTTCTCCTGCCTATTCGCAGCAAAGCTCTGCAACTCCTTCGGCTCCTCCGGTCTATCTGGATCCCAAAGCGCCGGTGGATCGCCGCGTGGACGATCTCGTTTCCCGCATGACGCTGGACGAAAAGGCTTCGCAAGTCGTACACAAAGCCGCCGCCATCCCCCGCCTGCAAGTCCCGGCTTACAACTGGTGGACCGAAGCGCTTCACGGCGTCGTCACCGCTCCCACCACGGTTTTCCCGGAGCCGATCGGCCTCGCCGCTTCTTTTGACTCGCCGCTCGTCCACCAAATGGCCATCGTGATCAGCACGGAGGCGCGCGCGGTTCATCACGTACAAGTGCGCCACGGCATCTTCCTCGACGTCGGCCTGGACTTCTGGTCGCCCAACGTGAATATCTTTCGAGATCCCCGCTGGGGCCGCGGCCAGGAAACTTATGGCGAGGATCCTTTCCTCACCGCGCGCATGGGAGTTGCGTTTGTTTCCGGCATGCAGGGCGACGACCCGAGATATTTCCGCACCATCTCCACGCCCAAGCACTATGCGGTGCACAGCGGGCCCGAGACCACGCGCCACATCGTGGACGTCAAGGTCTCCAAGCACGATATGGAGGACACCTATCTTCCCGCGTTCCGCGCCGCCGTTACCGAAGCCCATGCCGGCTCCGTGATGTGCGTTTACAACAGCGTGAACGGCGAGCCGGGTTGCGCGAACACCTTTCTGCTCCAGAACCAGTTGCGCGACAAATGGAAGTTTCAAGGCTACGTGGTATCCGATTGTGATGCGGTCGCCGACATCTTTCGGGGCCATCATTTTGTCAACACACTTGCGGAAGCCGGCGCGATTTCCGTCAAGCGCGGCACGGACCTGGATTGCAACGACACGGGCATTGATTATTCGCGCTACGTCACTGCGGTCCAGCAAGGTCTGCTGACGGAGGCCGAATTGGATGTGGCCGTGAAGCGGCTGATGAAAGCGCGCATGCTGCTGGGTATGTTCGATCCCCCGGAGCTCGTCAAGTATGCGCAAATTCCCTGCAGCGAAATGGATACACCGGAGCACCGCGAACTTTCCTTGCGTTTGGCACGCGAATCCATGGTTCTGCTGAAGAACGACGGTCTGCTTCCTCTGAAGCCTGGAACGAAGAAAATTGCCATGGTCGGTCCCCTTGCCGACCAGCTTCCCGTTCTCTTCGGCAATTACAACGGCACGCCTTCGCGCGCCACCACTGCCCTGCAAGGCATCGAGAAACAATTTGCCTCAAGCGAAATTACCTACGCCGCCGGAACGCGATTCCTCCGCCTCGGGCAAATCATTTCCGACGCTATCCTCTCGACGCCGGACGGCCAGCCCGGCCTGAAAGCCGACTACTTCAAAGGGATAAACCTGGAAGGCGCTCCCGTTATGAGCCGCGTGGACAAATCCGTGGACTTCACTTTTGCCACCCCGGACGCGATCCCCACTGTCGGCAACATGAATTTCTCCGCGCGCTGGACGGGATTCCTCACTCCGCTGGAATCCGGCGTCTATGAACTCGGCTTCAATGGCGACGACGGCTATCGCGTCTGGATGGACGACAAGCTTTTGTTCGAGGACTGGGCCATGCACGGGCCGTCGCTGAAATCCGTCCCGGTTACACTGGAAAAGGGGCACAAGTACGCCATCAAGATCGAATATTTCCAGGGAGTGGGCGGCGCTGTCGCTCAATTTGTGTGGTTCCCGCCCACCGAAGACCCGCTGAAGAAGGCCCTTGCCGACGCCAACAATGCGGATGTGGTGGTCGCCGTTGTCGGCATCACCTCTTCTCTCGAAGGTGAGGAAATGGGCATCAACCTTCCCGGCTTCAAAGGCGGAGACCGCACCAGCCTCGATTTGCCGCAAGAGGAAGAGGATCTCCTCAAGGCCCTCAAAGCCACCGGCAAGCCTCTTGTTGTCGTGCTGATGAATGGCAGCGCCCTGGCCGTTAATTGGGCGCAAGCCAACGCCAACGCCATTCTCGATGCCTGGTATCCCGGCGAAGAAGGCGGCACGGCCATCGCCGAAACTTTAGCGGGCGCCAATAATCCCGCGGGGCGTTTGCCGGTGACTTTTTACACTGGCATCGATCAATTGCCGCCCTTCGAAGACTACGCGATGAACAATCGCACCTATCGCTATTTCCATGGCCAGCCCCTCTATCCTTTTGGATACGGCTTGAGCTATTCCAAATTCGCCTACAGCAAAGCGAAGCTCTCCAAAGCAAAGCTAAAGGCCGGCGAACCCTTGACCGTTGAAGCGGTGGTCAAGAATACGGGCGGCCGCGATGGCGATGAGGTCGTCCAGGTCTACTTGACCTTCCCGCAACTTCCCGGTGCGCCGATTCGTGCCTTGCGCGGATTCACGCGCGTGCATCTGGCCGCGGGCAAAACGCAGCGCGTACAATTGAAACTTGATCCCCGCGATCTCAGCTACGTCAACGAAGCCGGAGACCGCCTGGTGGCTTCCGGCAAATACCACGTCAGCGTGGGTGGTGGACAACCCGGCACTTCCGCAGCGACTGTTGAAGTGCCGCTCGAAATTAGCGGCGAATACAAACTGCCCGAATAGATGGCAGCACATCAAGGCCGGCAATCCAGCAACGCGCTTGGGGCGTCTGGCGACATTTCCATTGACGCCGCGAACCGCGCGGAGTTAGATTCTTGCTGAGTTGAATCGTTTTAACACTACAAGTTTCTTTTGGCTCGCACCCGATCTGCGGTGCACTTTTGCTGGAAAGCTGAGGTCGCTATCATGAGCAATTCCGCCCTGCGTTCGCTTGCCGCAATTCGCCCGACCTTCGTCGCCGCCCTCGCGGCCATCTCGCTTTCACTCGTCGGCGCTCCTTCGTTTGCGCAGACCATTGTGGTTGACGCTGCTCCCAGCCATTCCACCAATTCCATTCGCCCCACGGAAGCGCTCGGCGCGGGCATTGACCGCATCGGCTACGGCGCCGCGGATAAACTTTACGTCGAACCCACCATCTCTCAGGTTCTTTCCGCCGGGTGGCAGACCGTCACCTACCGCCAGAACACCGAACTCCACATGGAAGCGTGGCACTGGAATCCCCAAGGCACGTGGAGCGATCCTTCCGGCAAAGGCTACTTCGTCGGCAGCGCCACTCCCGGTGCGGAGCACATCCGCCATTCCTACGGCTACGCGCTCCCGCATCGGGGCGTCACGCGCGACGACGGCACGGATACCGATGGCTACTCGCGCCTCACCGATGGCGATCCCGATTCCTATTGGAAGAGCAATCCGTATCTGACGCAGGCTTTCACGGGAGAGAGCGATGCTCTGCACCCGCAGTGGGTCATCGTTGATCTCGCCGCCAAGCGTGACATCAGCGCCATTCGCATTTTCTGGGGCGAGCCGTATGCCACGCGCTACCTCGTGCAGTACTTCACAGGAGAGGACCCCATCAAGAAGCCCACGGCGGGCGTTTGGCAGACATTTCCAAACGGCGCAATCACCGACGGCAAGGGAGGCAGCGCGGTCTTGCAACTTATCTCTTCTCCCATTTCCGTGCAGCACATTCGCATTCTGATGACGGCCTCTTCGAATACGTGCGACACGCATGGTTCCGCCGACAAACGCAACTGCCTTGGCTATGCCATTCGCGAACTGTACATCGGCACTACTTCGGCTGACGGCCAATTCCACGATCTCGTCCGCCACACGCCCGATCAGGATCAGACCATGACTTTCTGCTCTTCAGTTGATCCCTGGCACGAGCCGGAAAACCTGGACGAAAAGGCCGGCGATCAAATCGGTTTCGACCTTTTTTTCACGGGCGGTTACACGCGCGGGTTGCCTGCCATGATTCCCATCGCCGTGATTTACTCCACGCCGGAAGATGCGGTCGCTCAACTCAGCTACCTGGAGAAGCGCGGCTATCCGGTGTCTTATGTCGAAATGGGTGAAGAAGCGGATGGACATTACACGCCGCCCGAGGATTACGCCGAGCTCTATCTGCAGTTCGCGGCCGCTTTGCACCGTTTCGATCCCAAACTCAAGCTTGGTGGACCCATTTTCACCGGAGTGAATCGCGACATCGAAACCTGGCCCGACGCCAACGGAGAAGCCTCCTGGACGCGCCGCTTCATCAATTACTTGAAAGCGCGCGGCAAGCTCGGCGAGCTGGCGTTTTTTTCCTTCGAGCATTACCCGATGGATCCCGGGAAAATTCAGTGGAGCAACTTGTACGACGAAGCCCACCTCGTCACCGGAATCATGAAAGTGTGGCGTGAAGACGGCGTGCCCGCGAATGTGCCGTTGATGATCACGGAGTCCAACATTTCCTGGCAGGATTCCGAAGCCTTCGTGGATGTCTGGGGCGCCCTCTGGCTTGCGGATTACATCGGGGCTTTCCTGGATGGCGGAGGCGCGGCCGTCTACTATTTCCACTATCTCCCGCTCGGCGTGGGCCGCGGCGCCAATGGTTCGATGGGCACTTTCGGGATGTTTTCAACGGATGCCGATCTGAAGATCAAGCAGCCGTTGTCGCAGTTCTTTGCCAGCCAGCTCCTGAATCTTGAATGGATGCAACCCGGCAACGGCGTGCACAAACTCTTCTCCGCCGAATGCGACATTCGGGATGGCGCCAACAATGCTCTGGTCACCGCCTACGCCGCCGCGCGTCCCGATGGCGCTTGGTCGCTGCTGGTGATTAATAAGGACCAGGAAAATGCGCATGCGGTCCGCATTTCTTTTGCCAACGCCTCTGCTTCCGGCGCAAGCTCCTTCTCAGGACCTGTCACGCTGAAAACCTTCGGCAAAGCCCAATACGTGTGGCATCCCTCGCGCACTGGCGGTACCGCAGATCCCGACGGCCCGATCTTTTCTTCCACGGTGAATGCGGATTCCGCGACCTCCTTTTCACTGCCAGCCGCATCGGTGACCGTGATTCGCGGCAACATCAAGCCCTCTGACCGCACACGCTAAGTTCGCGTCCTTTTTCCCAACCGGCGCAAATTACTGCTTAAGCTGGTGCAAATTTTTCGCTGGCTTCCCCCGCCGTCGCGAAAAACCTCACAATTCTGTCCACGTGGGTCATGTGCAGAATATCCTGGATAATCCCCTGCGCCCCCGCGATGCGCAAACTGCCCCCGGCCTTTTCCAACTTGGCATGACACATCACAATGATTCCCACACCGGTACTGTCAATCATGTCCAGTTCGCTCAAGTCCAGAACGATGCTCTTCACTCCGCCTTTGATCCATTCATCCACAGACCACTCCACTTGACGGCTGTCGTTTCCCATCATCAGCCGTCCATGAAGTTCCAGAATGCCCACCGAGCTCGATGGAGATTTTTTCTGCACGTTCAGGATCATGGGAAGCCCCTCGATTAGAAGTTTGAAGTCCTGGCCAGGCGCGTCGTCGCCAACGGCGCTTCCTGCCAACTGCCAGGTCGGGCCCGTACCCCTCTTTTGAGGGTCCGATAGTAGGACCGTAAAGAGGGCGAGTCAACGGAAAAGGGTGTGCCAAAAAGGGTCAAACCCGCCAGATCGAGCGCGAAAGAAAAAGTGTTAGCCAAAGCATCCGAAACGCCCTCCCACGTATCCAAACAGAAGCAGGATTCGGCGGGATGGTTGATTGAAGGGGCTTCTGCGTCGAAAATAATTGTCTGGGGGTTACATTGAAGGACAGCAAGACTAGGGTTTCACGTGCCGCGGTCTTTGCGTTTATTTTAGTCGCGGGAGGTTCGCGTCTCTGCGCGCAGGAAAGCCCCGCGACTCCGCCAGCGAATGAACAAGAAAAGTCCGCCGGCGCTACCGCGATGCCTGCACAGGATCCTCCGGCCCCAAAATCCACTGATGACGCCACCAGCGGCAAACCGGATGCACCACAACCTAAAGTGGAGCCCGCCGGGTCCACCGGCCAGCAGACCAAACGCATTCTGTGGATCATTCCGAATTACCGCTCCGTGAGCGTCGACGCCCACTTGCCTCCGCTAAGTTTTAAGGAAAAGTTCTGGCTGGCTACCCAGGATAGCTTCGATTACTCGGCCTTCGCGTATGCTGGCATCTTCGCCGGCGTCGGCATGGCGGGGAAATCCACGCCTGATTTTGGCCAAGGCGCTGCCGGCTATGGAAACTACTTTGCCCATACGTTTGCCGACGACACGGTGGAAAACTACATGGTGGAAGCGATTGTGCCTTCGCTGACAAAGGAAGACCCGCGCTATTACACGCTCGGCAGAGGCGGATTCGTTAAACGCACCGGGTATGCCGTCAGCCGCCTGTTCATCACCAGAACGGACTCAGGAAAAAGGACCTTCAATTTGTCTGAAGTCGTCGGGGCAGGAGCAGCCGCGGGCATTGGCAACATCTACTACCCCACGGACCAGAATCAACTAGTCAAAACCTACCAGCGCTGGATCAGCCAAATCCTCCAGGACGGCGCCAGCAACATCCTGAAAGAGTTCTGGCCGGACGTCAATCACGCCCTCTTCCACAACAAATACTGAGTCAGTCGCCACCAGCCCTATTCAAGGGAATTGGGCTAGTTTCCAGTTTGCGCATTTACCCGTCGCGGGAAAGATGGCAGAATACCCTCGTTCGTTCCGCTCGGTTCGCTCCCTGCGTACCTAGGCCAGTGTTGGGCCAAACGCTGCCACTACCGGGACTGAGGTGCCTGCATGGGATCTGCACTGGACGTCCACCGCCTGCATTTCGCTTTTACCGTCACCTATCACTACTTATTCCCGCAACTCACCATGGGCCTCGCGCTCCTACTGGTCATCCTGAAGACCCTGGCGCTGCGCACCGGCGATGAGCATTACAACCGCGCCGCACGTTTCTGGGCGAAAATTTTCGGGATCAACTTTGCCCTGGGCGTCGTCACTGGCATCCCCATGGAATTTCAGTTCGGCACGAATTGGGCGGAGTTCTCCAAAGCTGCCGGCGGTGTTATCGGGCAAACGCTGGCCATGGAGGGCGTGTTTTCCTTTTTCCTGGAGTCGAGTTTCCTGGGGCTGTTCCTGTACGGGGAAAAACGTCTCGGCCGTATCGGCCACTGGTGGGCCGCGTTTCTCGTTTTCCTCGGTTCGTGGATGTCCGGCTATCTTATCGTCGCCACGGACGCCTGGATGCAGCATCCCACCGGCTACCGGCTCGCGCCCGGCGGCGGCTTCGAACTGACCAGTTTCTGGGGCCTGCTGCTGAATCCATGGGCGCTTGCGCAATATGCGCACAACATGCTCGGCGCGGTGCAGACCGCGTGCTTCGTCATGGCTGCCGTTGGCGCGTTTTATCTTTTAACCAGGCGCGATCTGTTCTATGGCCGCACGTTTGTGCGCATCGGCGTCATTGTCGGTGTAATCGCGGCGATTCTGCAAATGGTGCCTACTGGCGACTTCCAGGGGAAAATGATCGCGCAAAATCAACCCGCCACTTTGGCGGCGATGGAAGGGCTCTTCGTCTCGCAGGAAGGCGCGCCTCTGGCCATTCTCGGCCAGCCTGACGTGGATAAGCGCCAGCTCGATAATCCTTTGGAAGTCCCCCGCATGCTCAGTTTCCTTACCTACAGGCATTGGGGTGCAAACGTCCACGGGCTCGATGCCTTTCCTGAGGACCAGTGGCCCGACAAAATTGAGCTTCTGTATTACAGCTACCACGTCATGGTGGGCCTCGGAACCATTTTCATCGCCGTGATGGTCCTCTCTGTTTTCCTTCTCTGGCGCAAGAAGCTTTTTGAATCACGCTGGATGCTCTGGATTCTGATGCTCAGCGTGCCGCTGCCTTATATTGCCAACACCGCCGGGTGGATGACCGCGGAACTCGGCCGCCAGCCCTGGCTCATTTATGGACTAATGCGTACGATCCACGGCGCGTCGCCGCGCGTCGGCGCCGGCAATGCCTGGTTTACTCTCCTAGGCTTCATGGGCATGTACACCGTGCTCTCGATTCTCTGGTTGTTCCTGATCTATCGCGAGATTGAACGCGGGCCGGAGCCGGAAGGTAGCTTGCGCGGACGCCTTGTCGCGCGGGTAGTGGACTGAGGAGGCGCGATGGAAACGATCTGGTTTTGCCTCGTCGCGGTGATGATCGCCGTATATGTGCTCCTCGATGGCTTCGATCTGGGCGCGGGCGCGATTCACTTCCTGGTCGCGCGCACGAACGAGGAGCGCCGCCAAGTAATTGCCACCATCGGCCCTGTCTGGGACGGCAACGAAGTCTGGCTGCTGGCCGCGGGGGGCACTCTTTATTTCGCATTTCCCGCGCTGTACGCCAGCGGTTTCAGCGGCTTCTACCTGCCGCTGATGATTGTGCTGTGGCTCCTGATTTTGCGCGGCACCGCCGTAGAATTCCGCAACCATATACAAAGCCCCATCTGGATTCCCTTTTGGGACTTTGTTTTTTCCGCGGCCAGCCTGCTGCTGGCAATCTTTTTCGGCGCGGCGCTTGGTAATGTCGTGCGCGGCGTTCCTCTGGACGAGTCCGGCTATTTCTTCGAGCCACTATGGACGAATTTTCGGTTGGGCGAACACACTGGCATCCTCGATTGGTTCACGATTCTCGTTGGCGTTCAGGCGCTGCTGGCGTTGATGATGCACGGCGGCTTGTGGGTGCAACTGAAAACGCGGGGTGAACTGAGCGTGCGCGCGGGTAAAGTTGCCGGCGCCACCTGGTGGGGTGTGCTGGCCATGACCGCGGCGATCACCGCGCTTACTTTTAGCGTGCAGCCTCAGGTACTCGCGAATTTCCATACATGGCCCGCCGGCTACGTTCTCCCCGTCATTGCCATCGCCGGCCTGGCCGGTGTGCAGTTCGAATTGCGCCGCAAGAACGAACGCAACGCTTTCCTGGCCTCCTGCGTTTATTTGCTTGGCATGCTCACCAGCGTCGTCTTCGGTGTCTATCCGATGGTGCTTCCCGCGCGCAATCCGGCCTTTTCGCTGACCATCCGCAACGCCAAGGCGGCGGATTACGGCTTGAAGATCGGCCTGATCTGGTGGGTCATCGGCATGGTGCTGGCAACCGTTTATTTTGTTTACGTGTATCGCTCGTTCGCCGGGAAAATCGCCGAATCCCCCGAACCGCACGGCCACGGCGAGTAGCGCGTCATCGAGACAGCCCTCTTCCCTCACCTGTCCGAAAGGACATGTCGAGTGCGTCACACTAGTACTGCCGTAGCGTTGACCCTTCGGAAATGCCCTCGTTACTGTCTTAATTGGCGAAGGGTGTGTGCGGAAGAGGCGCGGACACAGCGCTGTAACAATTTGGTTTATCAACAAAAGCAGCCTTTTCCGTTTTCCTTCGTGGATGAAATGGGCGGAACACTGCGCCGGGCGTGGTGTTTAAGGGGATAGGCCACGGAAGCGTGGCAGCAACTGCATGGCAACGATGGTCAAAGCCGGTCGGTATGAAATCCTCAGCGAACTCGGCCGGGGTGCCATGGGTGTGGTCTATCGCGCGATGGATCCCGTGATCGGGCGTACCGTTGCCGTCAAGACTATTCGCCTGAGCGAAGAAGGCACCGGCCTCACGCGGCCCGAACTCCTCACTCGATTCCAGACCGAAGCGCGCGCCGCGGGTCTCCTGACGCATCCGAATATCGTCGTGGTCTACGATGCCGGCGAAGAAAATGGCCTCTATTTCATCACCATGGAGCTGGTCGAGGGCAAGAGCTTGCAAGCTCTGCTCGATGGCGGCCATGCGTTCCCTGCCCCACGCGTAATTCGCATCGTGGAGCAGACCTGCAGCGCGCTGCAATTCGCCCATGAACGCAACATCGTGCATCGCGACATCAAGCCCGCTAACCTGATGCTCACCGCCGACGATACCGTCAAAGTGACCGACTTCGGCACCGCCAAGATCCTTCAGTTCGGCACGGTTCAGCAAACCGCGCACGTGATGGGCACGCCCAGTTACATGTCTCCCGAACAGGTCAAGGGGCGCCCCGTTGACGGCCGCAGCGATATTTTTTCTCTCGGCGTGATGCTGTACGAAATGCTGACGGGCGAAAAGCCCTTCCCCGGCCAGAGCATCACCACGGTCATTTACAAAATCGTTAACGAAGATCCCGTTCCGCCGCGGCAGATCAATCCCTCCATCCATCCGGGCTTGAATGACATCGTGCTCCGGGCACTGGCCAAGGAGCCCGAAGTCCGCTACCAGAGCTGCCGCGAAATGCTCGAAGATTTACGCAACTACCGCGCCCTCGGGGGCAACGAACGAAACCCAGACGCCACCATGATTTCTCCACGCCTGGGCGCCACTTTGCCGCTGAACGCCGAAGCCGTCGCCAACCTTCGCGGAGCGCATGCCGATGATCCGATGACCGTCGCGACAGTCCGTTCGCTCCAGAATCGCGCCAGCGGCCCCTCGCAAACTCCAGTCGTGCGGAGGACCGGGACCGTTCAGCCCGTCGTCGTGCCGCCGAAAAAGAAAAACACGTTTGCAACGGTGTTTGCCGCTTTGCTTCTGGTTGGCGTGATCGTCTATGGCGGCTATAGACTCCGGCCGGAATTTCAGGCGGCGCGCGAGCGCAACAGTTCCTCGCAACAGGACGCGGTGTCCCAAGGAACGCCGACGCTGTCGCCCTCGGGGAGAGACGCCGCTGTTGACCAGCCGGCACCCTCCGCTACTGTAACCGGGCCCACGACGATTTCCGTACCAGACTTGACTCCTCCCCAAACGTCTCCGTCAACTGCAGCCCCCGTCGAGGAACCAAAGTCAGCCACGCTTCAGCCCGCGGCCGCCCCCGCCAAGAAGCCGGTTCTTGTCACTAAAGCTCCGGCGGAGTTCAAGAAACCTGAAGCCACCTTAAATGCCGATGCACTGGAATATAAAGGCCGCATCGAAGAAGCCATCGCCGACAGAGGTTTGAACGGACGCGTCCAGATCGCAGGAACGGGAAACACGCTGACCTTGAGCGGCAAACTCCGCCCTGCGGAGCACGGCTCACTCCTCCGCTTCATGCACGATGCCCCCGCAGCCGTTCACATCGTTGACGACATTCTGTACGACGACACTCCCCTTCCCCCTTCCGACAACGGCACTGCTGACGGCCACCCCGTTCCTTCCAAGGGTATGGGGGCCGTTCACGTTTTAACCGACGTCATCGGCGCCAAAGCGACGCTCTTTGGACCTGGCGGACATGCTCTTCACGAATGCCAAACGCCGTGCAGCTTCAACAACCTTTTCCCGGAGCGCTACAGCCTGCAAATCCAGAAGGATGGCTACGTTCAGTTACAAACTGCGCTTCAGATTAGAGCCGGCGAATCTCAAGATCAAAAACTTCATCTTGAGGCGCTGGCCAAGGGTGTTTACATCACCAGCAAACCCGCGGGAGCGGATATCTTCATCAACGGCGCAAAGCAGCCCGGGCAAACCCCAGCCTCGTTGCCTCTTGCTCCCGGCCATTACGATCTGGTTCTTCGCCTCCCTGGCTATGACCCTTACGTGGGCCAAGTTCAAGTTAAGGACAACATCCAAACAACTCTGGATGCTGAGCTCAGAGAACGCGGCCAGTCTGGTCATGTGGCTTGGGCCCAGGTATCAACTACCCCTGAAGGTGCAGAGATTCTCGTGGATGGCAATTCGACAGGTCAAGTCTCCCCTGCGCGAGTACAGATTCCCACCGGCACTCACGTTATTGCACTGAAACTAAATGGCTTCCAGGCCGTTCGCAGAGGCGTTGAGGCCAGCGAAGGCGGCACTGTGACCATCACCGAGAATCTGAAGCATAAATAGAAACTCAGTGGTACAGCGAACAAAAATTAAAAATGCGCTAGAAGTGGCGTCGGCTCCCTCCTGAATGATGTAACGTTTCTATCCAAGAATGGCCTAGAAGTACTATATCCTTATCCATCCCCTTCTCTTACCCTACCCTTGCGGAACTCCCTCCCTCCGGGGCGCGGATTTCCCACTCTTGCAGTCCATTTGCACCTTGCGCGGTTACGACTCAGTGCAATGGATCTAGGACGGTCTTTTGGTATTGCGAGCCTCACTTCTGGTCGATGAGAAGGGCGCGGCCAAACCTGCCTCTCTTCGTGGCTTGAGGCACGAGCCCGCCGCGTCTTCGCGCGAGCGCTCGCGCCCAGGCGATCCGCGTCTGGCTGACCTGATCCAAGCCCTCCGCGATTTGCATCTCTTGCTCCGTGCTCACCGTTTGTACGATTCCGCGCATCCCAGCGTGCTGGACAGTTTGGACGCGGCTTACGAATCCCTGAAGCGTGCCGCCGCCGATTTTGACGGCCTGGAAATTCGCACCGAACGCGGCGGCCTGGTTGTTCCCAAATTTGCCGAGGGCCATTTGACCGACGCGCGCGGCGAATTCCATGCGCTGGCGAACGATCTGCAACGCGCCGGCATTCAGACTCTCTACTTCGCCACGAAATTCCATGTGGGCGAATTGGACACGCTCGCACAACTCGTCAAGGACGCCTTGCTAAGATCAGATGAGCAGGCAAAACGCCCGGGATCGCTGGGCTGGCCCGCGCAACTCCGGGAGTATCGCGTGCAAGGGATTCACATCAATACGCTGACCGAGCGCAAAGTGGACACCGTCCTCGCCAGCCTCATTGCGGCCCTTGTCGCTTACGGCGGCAATGCTCCGCAAGATAACGGCGACGCGCCCATCCGCGCGCCACAAATCAAAGAAACCCTCGACACGCTCCGCCTCATCGGCTGTTTGACTCCGCCAATGGAAGTGGCCAGCGGCCTTTCCGCGGAAGATGCGGCCCGCGCCATTCACTCCTCGATGGAACTCGCCAGCCGCAGCACCGTCCGTATGTTGATGGCGGCTATGACGCATTACACTCCGCAGGAAGGCGAAGCGCCCCAGGCCTATCTGCAGCGGCTTTCCGAAAGTCTTGTGCTCGAACATCTCGGCACGGAATTTGCCGCCGGCAACCTAGCCCCCATCGCCGTGCGACCCGCTTTGATGCAACTTGCCGACGCCCTGGTCAGCGCTGGTGAGTATCGCGGCCCGCATGCCTCGCAGCATCTTTCCGCGCTTGCCACTGGCTGGACCAATGAAAATTACCGCGAGCAGTTGATCGAGCGCTTCTGGCTGGAGCTGCCGCCGCGCGAAAAATCCGCCGTCCTGCGTGGCGCGGAAATCTGGTGCGTCCCCATCACCGCCATTCGTCACACCCTTCGGCAGCTCGTCGGGGGCGGCGCGGACGCTCCTCGCCGCGAAGCCCGCACGATTCTCTTGAACTACGCAAGACGCCTCGAAAACACGGATCCTGTGGCGCGCCGAATTGTCGCCGCTGGCCTCAGCGAACTCACGCCGCTACTTGAATCACTGTGGCCCAATCAGCTCCCGGAAGAGCTGAACCGTGGCACGATGAAGGCCCTCTCCAAGGAACCCGCTCCGGAAACGGGTGCCTTGCTTGCCGCATTTCTTGAGACTCTCGGCCGCATCGCGGTCACCCGCGGCGATTTTGCAAGTTTCGAGAATATCCTGCTCGGTTTGGAAAAAGTGCCGCGCGATGCCGAGCACGAACACATGGACGCTCTCAGCCACCGGCTGGTCGCGAACGACCGCTGGATGGTGCTCGTTGACGCCGCCCTCGCCAATCGCCCTCTCGATCCTGCGCTCCCTCGGCTTCTCCAGCGCGATCCGGAGCGTTTGCTCGATCGCCTCACCCTGCTTCTGACTGACCCACATGCAACAGAGATGCTGCCGGCCATGGCTCGCATCTTGCGTGCGATCGGCGTCCCCGCTTTGACGCTCCTCGAAACACGGCTCTATGAAGCGCGGCGCCAGCGTGTCAGCGCTGCCATTAAATTATTGGCCGCCGCCGATCCTGATCGCTTGCTTCGTGGCCTGACGCGCGCGATGGCCAGTTGGGAATGGAACCTCCAGGATCTGGCCGTCAGCGAACTGGCCCGCCCCACCAACTCGCCTTCCGCGCAGAGCACCGCTTTCGTTTTTTCCGCCATTCTCGCCGACGCGCATCCCCTGGTTGTGCCGATGATGATCGACCAGATCGGCATCGGCCAGGAAGCCACTGCCGTTCCCATGCTCATGGAGATCGCCGCGGGCGAGCATGATATCCTCCGCGACCAGTTCGTCCGCATCAAGTCCATTGAAGCTCTTGGCCGCCTCCGCGCGACCGAAGCGGTCGAACTCCTCCGCCAGCTTGCAAGCAAACGCGAAGGCCTCACCTTCATCGAGCCCGCGGGTCTGCGTGCCGCCGCTGAAGATGCCTTGGGGCTGATGGAGGAAGGTCCTGCCTCCGCGCGGGCCCACGCCGCGTTCGAGCCGGCCGCCGCTCCGCTTGGAAATTTCGTAGTGCCGCGGCGTTATGCGCGCATCCCGCTCGAATCGCCCTTGCGCGCGCAAATGGGCAGCCAGCAAATGATGAGCCCCGTGCGCGTTCGCACCATCAGTCTCGGCGGCGCCTATCTGGAATCCGCCAACCGGCTGAACGTCGGCGATTCCATCCAACTGGAAGTGCGCTCCGGGCTGCGCAAAATCCATTTCACCGCGGTGGTTCGCAACATCGGCCCGGATGGCGGCGGCGTGGAAATCGTGCACATGAAGGACGAAGATCGCGAGCGCCTGCGCAAACTCGTGCAGCGCCACATGCACCTGTAATTCCCATGCATTCCTGCTAGTACTAACGCCTTTATTCTTAGACTCTTACATCTCTACCCTCACTATCCATTTCTTCGCATTAGCCTTGCCAATGCGCCTCATCCAAAACGTTAATTTTGGATGGCCCCAACCCCTTGCTAGAATTGCTTATGGCTTGGCGCCTTGGCGAACCCTGTTTTTCGCCTTCCTTTTGTCGCCAGTGTGCCACAAGAAATTTAGGAGAAACCGCTCGATGACTGCCCCCGGTTGGGTCGAAGTTCTAGGAGCTGTGGCTGGCTTCTGCACGACCTTTGCCTTCGTGCCTCAGCTCGTGAAGATCTACAGGCAGGGCGGCCGCGACCTCTCCTATGCCATGCTCAGTCTTTATTTGGGTGGCGTCCTTTTGTGGCTTGCCTACGGTCTTTTGATCCACGCGCAGGCCATCGTTCTCACCAACGTGGCCACCACCGTGTTGATTGCTGCCGCAACTCTTCTGAAGGCCTGGAAGGAACGCCAGGAGCCCTCCAAGCCCCTCGTCCCCGAACAGCTCACCGAAAGCTGAAGCATCCCCGCAACCTTTCCGCGCATCCTCAGGCTTCATGGGAATGGGTGTTCCCAGCCCATTACGGGTTGTGTACCGGGCCGCCTGAATCATTTAGCGCTACGGCCCTCTAAAGATTACAGCTGCAAAGTTTCGGCCATTGCAGTAAAAGCTCTTATCCATTCCATCGTTTTTTTGGGTCATCCAGCGGCGGGCCAAACCCGCCACCGCCAGGGGTAGCGGGGGGGATTTGCAGTTTCAATGAGGAGGAAGAGTATGCGACGCAGGCAGTCGTTGTTTGCGTGTGTGGTTCTGTGCGTAGTGATTTTGCTGGGGGTAACAACGACGGTGGCGCAGGTGAACACCGCGACACTGACAGGCCTGGTGACCGACCCGCAGGGGTTGGCTGTCCGCGGCGCAAAGGTTACTGCCACCAGTCTGGCAACTGGTGCTTCGCGAACCGCTACCGCGGATGAGGGCGGGCGCTACGTCATTGTGGGCTTGGTGCCGGGCGAATACAAAATTCGCGTGGATGGCGCTGCGAATTTTGCGCCCTATGAGAACCCTTCGGTCCAGGTCACCGTTGGCCAGGAAGCCATCCTGAACGTGCGGCTAGCGCTCGGCACGCAGACGCAGGTCGTCACTGTCACCACCGAGTCGGCCCCCGTTGAAACGACGCGAAGTGAGAGCGCGCAGTCGGTGGAAGAGCGTCAGATTGATAACCTCCCCATCAACGGCCGCAACTACATCAATTTCACTCTCATTAACTCGCAGACCGTGCGAGACAACTCCAATCCCATCGGTCCCGCTCCCAACAGCGGCCTGAGCATCAGCGGTTCCCGAGCGCGGTCAAATATGGTCAGCGTGGACGGTGCCGACGCCGTCGACTCTTCTGTCGACGGTATCCGCTCGACCGTCTCCCAGGAGGCCGTCCAGGAATTCCAGATGATTTTGAGCAACTACAATGCGGAATACGGCCGCGCCACGGGCGGCGTGGTCAACATCGTCACTAAGAGCGGCAGCAATGATTTCCATGGCGATCTCTTCGGCTATTTCCGGAACAGGTCCTTCCAGGCGCGCAATCCCTTTTCCTTCGATGTGGACCCGGCTACGGGAGACCTGGATCCCTTCAAGCAGGCTTATACGCGCGTGCAAACTGGTTTTACCGCCGGGGGCGCGCTCAAGAAAGACAAGACCTTCTACTTCCTCTCCTACGAATACACGCAACGAGAGGAAACCGGATTTTCCAGCATCGGTGCAGGTAACTTCGGGCTCTCTCCCCTCAAATGCGGAACGGGCTGTCCGCTTAATGGCCTGCCTCTTACCACCGACCAGGCCAACGCCGTAAATCAATTGCTTCAAGCAGCGGCCACCAGCGGCAATCCCGCCTTGGCTGCCCAACTGCAAACTGTAGCGCAGGATTACGCCACGATTATGGGGTCCGCCGCCAGCGTCGCCACCAATGGCGTGGATTTCGGCGCCTTGGTCACTTCGCTTTCTGGCCCTCCGGGTTTTTCTACCCTCACGCCTGTTAATCAGGTTGCTCCGGGACTCTATGCCGAGTTTCCTTTCCCCGTCGCTTGCCCTTCTGGTCAAACGGTGAACTCGGTCAATTGTAGTGGCGTTGCCGCCATCGGTCCTGGAAACACCGTCGTAGCGGCCGGCGCAGTTCCCCTCCCGACCTCGTTTGTTCCCCTAAACTCCATCCGCGGAAATTTCCCCGTCATGGAGAAAACCAGCCTGTGGTCCGTCCGGCTCGATCAGCGCTGGAACAACCGCAACACTTCTTTTATTCGCGTCGGCGTTTCTCCTTCCCAAGTTACCGGCATCCAGTCGACTTCACAAAACCAGGTGTTGGGTGAAAATTCGGGCTCACGCGTTGGCGCGAGCCACTACCGGGACATCAATACTACCTTCCAGAACGACACGATTCTCAGCGACTCCGCCTTCAACGAATTCCGCTTCCAGTTTGCTCGCCGCGGGGACCACTTCGGGTTTTCGCCCCTTCCCGGTGGGAGCGACATCGGCGTGAACATTCCCGGCGTCGCTTTCTTTGGCCAGGAGCCCTATTCACCAGTGGATCGTATCGAGCGCCGCTTCCAATTCACGGACAACGCCACTCTTACACGCGGGCGTCACACGTTTAAAATCGGCGTGGACTACAATCTCCTCCAATTACGCTCCGCCAAACAGCAGATTTTCCAGTTGGATTTTGGCGGCGACGTCACTTTCGGCGGCCTTTCTGCAAACACCTTCGGCCTGCCCAATACCATTGCAGGCATTAACCTGCCCGGCGCCACCGCGCTGCAAGCCTACGGCCTGGGAGATCCCATCGAGTACATTCAGGGCATTGGTGTTTCCAATCAACCCTTCGACGATATTCCGATTGGCTTCTTTGCCCAGGACTCCTGGCGGGTCACCAGCAAACTCACCCTGAACTATGGTTTACGTTATGACCCCGATATCACTCCGCTCTTCGCGCCGGCTTCCGCCATCAATGCGGCCGCCGAACAGGCTCTGGGCGTCAGGGAAGGCATCCCGCGTCAGTACAAGGACATTTCCCCGCGCTTCGGCCTTGCCTGGGATCCTGTCGGGAACGGTAAGACTGTCGTGAGAGCTGGATACGGCCTCTTCTACGACCACCCACTCTTCGCCATCGCGTTTGACTCGGTTACCGCCGATGGCGCACGCTCCGTTCAGTTGCTTTCTGCAGGCGGCCAAGCTTCCGCTTGCGGGCTGATTACCGTTGCCTGTGGAGGCGGCCTCGATTCCCCGTCGAACTTGAATGGCTCCTCTATATTTCAAGGTGTGCTAAACACTACCGCTCTGCCGAACATGTATTACGAGCCGAACCAGCAACGCTTCAACCCCTATCCGTCGGACTCGCTTTTTGCTGGACAGAACTACCTGACCGCAGGCATTCCGCTGCCCATTCTTCCCTTCACTCTACCCGTGGAGAAAAACTTCAAGTACGGCTACGCGGAACAAGCCAATCTCACCATTGAACGCGTTATCAAAGGGAATTGGAAAATCAGCGCCGGAACCCAGTGGACGCGCGGCATCCACCTGTATCGGCCCATTGACGTCAATTCCACGGACCCCCAACTGCTCACCACGAACCTGGCAAATGCCGACGCCATCGGCCTCGGCTTCACTAACCCAATCACCGTCGTCGTTCCCAGCGGTACGGGTGTTCCGAATAGTTGCCTTGCCACGGGCACGAATTCGAGCATCTTGCTGGTTCTTCCAGGAGCGCTCGGTGTCGGCTATCCAGGCAGTACCAATTGCACGGGTGCTCCGCTCGGCTATATCGGCACCCCTGCCTTCTTCAACTTCTTCCGGCCCTCCGGCCCCAACCCCTCCTTTGCCACCGGGCTAGGCCTGGCCGCTCCCCAGTGCGCGAACGCCCCCAATCCCTTCGCCTGTGGTTACGCCGTCCAGCAGGCGCTCGCTGGCGCTGCGGGCTTTCCCGTCGGCTTTGGCGTTCCTGTACCGTACAACAGCGTGGACACGCAGGCCTCCAACGCCAGCTCCTGGTACAACGCCCTGACCATCAATGTGGAGAAGCGCTTCTCGAAACATTTCATGTTCCTCTCCAGCTACACATGGTCGCACTCCATCGATGATGGCACCGACTTGCAGTCCACTAGCGAGCCGCAGGACAGCCGTTTCCCTTGGTTGGAAAAGAGCAACTCGGACAACGACCAGCGCCACCGCTGGGTCACCAGCGGCGTGTTCCAGACTTCCCCTCATGCTGCTGGCGAGAGTTTCGTCAACAGCTTCTTCGGCAATTTCACGGTAGCCCCGCTCATCGAAGTTTCCTCGGGCAGGCCGTTCACCGTCATCAGCAACGAAGACACCCGCTTGGAGATTAGCGGTTCCGAAGCTCGCCCTTCTGTCGTGCCGGCTAACACTGCGGGGGCGACCACATCGCCTTTCATCCACAACGTTGCATTTGTTCCCGCTACCATCTGCTTGACCAACTCCGGTCAGCCGTTCACCGTTCCAGGGATTACCCCCTCCGCCGGTTGCGATGGAAATCTCGGCCGCAACGCTTTCACCATGCCCATGTTCTTCCAGTTTGATCTGCGCATCTCCAAAGGCATCAATCTGGGTGAACATATGCGCCTGGATCTGATCGCCGATGGGTTCAACCTCTTGAACCACACCAACATCATTGCGGTGAACGCGGTCTGCGACCCGACTGCCGGCTCCACTTGTGCCGCGGGCCAGCCCACCGCCGCTGCCGACGCGCGCCAATTCCAGTTCGCACTCAAACTGAACTGGTAGCGCCGCACACAATTCGCCTTTCGACGTAGGGGTCCAGCAGGCTGGACCCCTACTCGGCCAGGACGAGAGATCTCGCCACGCACCCTCTTAGCCTTTGTAGTGGCCGCTCGCCGCAATCTGGCGAGCGGGCGCCTTTTGTAGCCGCGAAACTTCTGACGTGTATCGCGCTCTACCCATTCCGCGCTCTTCCGAGTAAAGTAGTTTCACCGTTTCCCGTCATCGCATCGGAGAACGCATGAACGTCATCTGGATCGCTGCCTCCCTTTTCGCAATCGTTCTGCTTGGCCTGATCGTCTGGCTTCTCGTCCAAAACACCCGGGATCAAAAGAAAAACGAACAACTGGAATCGCAAATGAACGAGTTGCGCCGCGATCTGCAGGGCATGTCCACCGCGCACACGCAAAGCACGACCAAAATCGAGACCCTGGCCGGCACCGTCGCTTCTCGCCTCGAAGCCGTCACCAAGGCCCTTCAGGATGGCGTCAAGGATTCCACCCAGGTCACCTCCAAAATCACCTCCGATGCCCAGGCAGCCATGTCCACGGAGTTGAAAAACACGCGCGAGCAGATCAATCAAATCCAGCGCCAGTTGGGCGAAGTCCAGCAAGCCGGTAAGCAGATGTTCCAGACGGCGCAAACGCTCGAGAGCATTCTCGGCGGCACAAAATCGCGCGGCTCATTCGGCGAGGTGACTCTCGAACGCCTCCTCGAGGATTCTCTCCCGCCCTCGCAATACTCCACGCAGTACCGCTTTCGCAGCGGGGAGACCGCCGACGCCGTCATTTTCCTGCGCGACAAAAAGATGATGGCCGTCGACTCCAAATTTCCTCTGGACGCCTACCGCCGCATCGCCGCCGAAGGGGACGATGCTCGAAAGGCGTTCGTATCCTCCATCAAAGGCCACGCCGATTCCATTGCGCGCAAGTACATCGTGCCCGATGAAGGCACGCTGGACCTTGCCCTGATGTTCGTACCCAGCGAAACCGTCTACTACGAACTCCTCATGAGCGTGGATTCCAAGGGCCAGGCCGCCGACGCGTACTGCCGCAGCCGCAACATCATCGCTGTCTCTCCCAACACCCTCTACGCGCATCTTTGTGTCATCAGCATGGGCCTGAAAGGCATGCAGATCGAGGAGAACGCCAAGCGCCTCTCGGAAAATCTCTCCGGCATGCGCAAGCAACTGGATAGCTTTAGCGAGTATTTTGAAAAGATTGGCACGCACTTGAAGAATGCGCAGCAGAACTACACCGAAGCCGACAAGCGCCTGGACAAAGCCTCTAACACGCTGGCCTCTCTGCTCACCGCAACGGAGGCCGTCTCGCCTGTCCTCGAAGACACCCAGGCTGCCTTGGCGCTGCCCCCCGCCGCCGCGAACAATTCCGCCTGACTTTCCTGGAGTGCGGCCCCGCAACTGCGGGACCCCTTTTACGGCCTAGGCGCGCTGAGCGGCGCCACCAGTCGAATCGAAATCATAAAGCTTCCGCGTTGTTTCCCCAGCAGCGCAAAGCGCGCCACATTGTCTGCGCCACCCGATGAAGCCACGCGCACAGTTGTCCCTCCCAACAATTCAGCAACGTCAGGCGCAAGGTTTCGTGCTTCCAGGTTAATCTTCGCCGCGCTCCCCCGCACGCGAACTTTCAATTCTCGATGCTCGCCCGGCGCCAGCGTCGCGCCACTCGCCTCCAATTCCAGGCTTACAAACACCACCGTGAATGCGCTCGACTTGCGCCCTCCGCAACTCACATCCACTTGCACGGGCCCCGGACCAATCTCCGCGGGCGGCAGCACCGCAAGGTACGCCGGCGAAGCCGCCAGCACCAATCCCGGCGCGCCTCCGATGTTCACCTTATTTGCATCTGCATCACCGCAAAAGCCGTGACCCAAAATTTCAAAGCGATCGCTCACCGTCGCGATGCGCGGCGCCAACGTCACTTCCTGCGTGCCGGAAGGAACTTCCTCGGGCGACAGGATTACGGATGTCAGGCGCCCCGCGCGCCCTTCAATCGAAGCGAAAATCACGCCCAGATTCAACGGCGCCACGAACAATGCCCGCCCCGTCGCGTCCGTCTTCACCTTGTCCCCGTTCGAAAAAACCACCGTCACATCCGGCGTCAATCGCCCGCTCACGTCCAGCACCGCCAGCGTCGAGCGTTCCCCGGTCACGATCTTTCGCGGCAGCAGCAATATCCTTGCACCGGAAGCCGCCGGGGCTTGTTGCGCCCGGCACACTCCGGCCGCGCCACAAAGCACCGCCAATCCCATGATTCCTCTTTGGATATGCCGCCACGTTATCCGCACACCGCGATTGTAGTGGAGTTTCCTCCCCCGCAGAAGTACCCCCATCCGGGGATTACTTCCAGGCGCCTTATTTCACATCTTTCTGCCTCCTCTGCCTGGTTTCGGTTATCCTTCCCAACTGGCCCCCGGCCAATGTTGCTAATCGGCGAGTAATCACTTGGGTGCAAAGCCTTTTCTGAGGGCTAGGCCTCTGCTAGCGTGGACCATACGGGACTTGCTGGAGTGTCCGCGCAGGGGGTGCTACGCGTGCTCACGGAAAGCATGGAAGGAGCAGGTGTGCTGATCGTTAGCGACGGCTTGACGGATGTAGGACGCGTCCGCGCCAACAACGAGGACTCCTTCCGCATTGTCGAGCCTCTCCACCTTTTCGTTCTTTCCGATGGCATGGGCGGCGAAGCCCATGGTGAAATTGCCAGTTCGCTTGCTGTCGAAACCATTGTCAGTTCCTGCGCCGATGAAAAAGAAGATCCCAACGCCACTCTGATTGGCCCGCCCAGCGACCACTGGGCGGAGAAAACCAAGCGTCTGCAGAACGCCGTCCATCTCGCCAATCTCAAGATCTTTCAATCCGCGCAGAAAAACCCCGAGCAGCGCGGCATGGGCGCCACTCTGACCGCCGCATGGTTCGATGGCGGCCGCTTGAGCGTTGCCCACGTCGGCGACAGCCGCGCCTACTTGTTGCGCGGCGGTGCGCTCCAGCAACTGACCAACGATCATTCCCTCGTTGCCGAACAGGTCCGCCGCGGCATCATCACGCCCCAGGAAGCGGAAGCCAGCGACATGCAGAGTGTTTTGCTGCGTGCCCTTGGCGCTCACTCCGATGTCGAAGTGGACGTCGACGAAGTCGCCATTTATCCCCGCGACGTTCTTCTCCTTTGTTCCGACGGCCTGACCCGCATGGTCACTGAACCCGAAATTGCCGGCACGATGCAGGCGGAGACGAATCCGGCGACCGCGGCCCGCAAACTCATCGAGCTGGCCAACGAACGGGGCGGCATTGATAACATTACTGTAATCGTCGCGCGCTTCCAGGAAGAGACCAAGGGTTGGTTTTCCTGGTTGCGCCGCGGCTCGGCCAAAAAAGACTAGACCTCCGCAGGAGGATTTGCATGGCGAAGCTCAGCCTCATGTTTGAAAACAAATTGGTGAAAGAAGTGCCCATCGGCAGTCGCCCGGTCAGCATTGGCCGCTCGCCGGACAATGATCTCCCGATCGACAACCTGGCCATCTCCAATTATCACGCACGCGTCTATTTCGAAGGCGGCCGGCTCGTCGTCGAGGACCTCGATAGCCTCAACGGCACCTTCGTCAACGATCTCCGCATTGAGCGCGCCACGCTCCACGATGGCGATTCCATCTGGATCGGCAAGCATCACATCAAGGTTGACGCCACCGCCGATGCCGCTATTCCCTGGGACACGGGCCGCAAAGCCGCCGCTCCCAAAATTAACGAAACCATGGTTCTCGATACCAAGGCGCGCCGCGACATGCTCTCGCAAGCCGCCGCCATGGGCGAACGCTCGCAATTCTCTCCCGGCCGCGCCAAGATGCCTACGCTCATCGTGCTCAGCGGCAAGGTCAACCAGAAAGAATATGTGCTGACCAACAAGCTCACCGTCATCGGCAAATCCCCCATGGCCACCGTGCGCCTGCGCGGCTGGTTCAAACCTCCCATGGCTGCCCAGATCAATCAGCGCGATGACGGCTACTACCTCGGCACCGGCGATAAGGTTCCCACCGTCAATGGCACGCCCATTCCCGGCACCGTCCGCCTGAACGACGGCGACCTCATCGAAGTTTGTGGCGTCCGCCTGAATTTTATTTTCCGGGAGTAGCCTTACCCAACGATGCCCACTCCTCCCGAAGGAGTTCGCTCCGCGCGGCGCGTTTTTCGTTTCCGCGAACTGCTCTCCTCCTGGTGGGAGCATCGCGCTTCCTTCTTCATCAGCGTGGCCATCACTCTGGCCGCCCTGGTGATTTACTTCTTCAGCTTCGTGGGCGATCGCAACACGCCTCTCTTTGATTTTCTGAAGCGCTTCGAATACAGCACGCTCGATACGCGCTTCCGCTATCGTCCCACGCGTTATACTCCGCCCGATCCTCGCATTGTTGTAGTCGCCATTGACCAGCGCTCTCAGGAAGTCCTCGGCAAGTGGCCCTTCTCCCGCAAATACTTCGGCGAAATGCTCGATGCACTGCGCGAGGATGGCGCCAAGGTCGTCTCCTTCGACATCACCTTCGACAAGCCCGATCAAACCGTCCTGCCGATTCGCGCGCTCTGGGCCAAACTCGAGGCCGACAAGAGAGAGGGCAATCCTCCCGATCCGAAACTCGAAGCACAGGTCTTTGCACTCGCAAAGCAATTTGACGCCGACGCCCAGTTCGCCGCGGCCCTGCGCCGGTTTGGTCCCGTGGTTCTGGGCAATTTCTATCTCATGCCGCAGGAAATTCAGGGCATTGATAGCGCTACCCTGGACAAATATGCCGCTATGGTCCAGTGGTACTCCCTGAATCGCAACGCCATCAATCCCGCCACTGGCAAAGCCGATTTCGCCGCTCTGCTGAATAGTTACCAGTTCGAAGGGACTCTTTACTCCGCCACGATTGCCAACATTCCGGAACTCGCCCCTCCCGATAACGACGAAAAGACCGCCATCGGCTTCTTCAATATTTCTTCCGACGCCGACGGCGTCTTGCGCCGCGCTTTGCTTGTTCTGCCCTTCGGCCGCACGAACAATCCCGACGATTTCGATCTCTACGGCTCCCTCGAAGTGCAGACACTGCGTCTCTATTTAGGCCTGAAAACCGAGCAGGTCACCGTCAACTACGGCCCGGCGGGCATCAGCACGTTGCAATTTGGCGACAAGCTCACTGTCCACCCCGATTGGCTTGGCCGCATCATTGTCAATTATCGAGGCCCCGCGAATACCTACCCTTACCATTCGATTGCCGACGTGGTTCATCGTAAATTCGCTCCCGGCACCTTCAAGGACAAAATCGCAATCGTCGGCGCTTCCGCCACCGGCATCGGCGATCTGCGCACTCCGCCCTACGGCGGCATCAGCTATCCAGGACTCGAAGTCCACGCCAACGTTATTGATAATATGTTGAACAACTCGTTCCTCATTCGAGGCGTGCATCAGGAACTTCTCGATCTCATCCTTATTCTTGTGTTCGGCATTCCGCTCGGAATTGCCCTCGCTCTCGTCTCGCCGCGATGGATGTGGTTTGGTCTGGCCCTGCTCATTCCGTTCGCCGCGCTCATCTACATCGCTTTCTTGCACGGTTGGTGGCTCAACTTCACGTTGCCCGCCGGCACGCTCACCGCGAATGTCATGCTCGTTTCCCTCTATCGCGCCCTCGTCGAGGAAAAAGAAAAACGCAAGGTGCGCTCCGCCTTTGGCCAGTATCTCAGCCCCGAAGTGATTCGCCGCCTGCTCGTGAACCCGCAACTCGTCGAGCCTCGCAAGACCGACATCACCGTGATGTTCAGCGATATCCGCGGTTTCACCAGCATTTCCGAAAAACTCGACGCCCAGGAACTCGCGCTCTTTCTCAATGGCTATCTTTCGGACATGACGCGCATTGTCTTTGACACCCAGGGCACGCTGGACAAATACATCGGTGACGCGGTAATGGCCTTCTGGGGCGCGCCCTACGAAGATCCCGGCCACGCCGCCCGCGCCTGCAGTGCCGCGCTTGCGATGATGCGGCGCGTCCACGAATTGCAAAAGCAATGGGAATCGGAGGGCAAGCCGCGGCTCGACATCGGTATCGGCCTCAATTCCGGCGTCGCCAGCGTCGGCAATATGGGCTCGGCACTGCGCTACGGCTACACCGCTCTCGGCGATGCCGTGAATCTTTCTTCGCGCCTCGAAGGTCTCAACAAGGATTACGGCACGCACATTCTCGCCAACGAATCCACCTACGCTGCCGCCAAGGACGCCGGCTTCCTCTTCCGCGAACTCGACATCATCCGGGTCAAGGGCAAGCTTCAACCCGTCACCATCTACGAATTAGCCGGCAAACTTTCCGAGCTCCAGCAGGATGCCGCCTTCCCCGATTTGCAGCAGTGCTTCGCGCAATTCGCCGAAGCTCGCAATCTCTATCTCCAGCGCCAGTGGCCCGCAGCGCAGCAAGCCTTCCAATCCATCCTCGATCGCTGGCCCGACGACGGCCCCTCCCGCATGTACTGGAAGCGTTGCCAGGAATATCTCTTCGACGAACCCCCCGCATCCTGGGACGGCGTCTTCACCATGACCCACAAGTAAGCCACCCGCAACGCACCGGTGTGTGGTACCGAGCCCCGCATGTGCTAGCAACTGGTCACATCCCAACATGCTCACACGATTTCTTCGTCCGGGACGATTCATCAAAATCTTTAGTACTTGCCTCGCCATTTTTCGCCCGTCGCCGCCGCAATCCCGCCGTACCCAAATGCCGCCGTCTCGTAGTCTAATAGAGGTACGCAGGCTCACCCTGCAAGGCGGCGCTTTGGTGTGTGAGGTTTCGCTCTCGCTCGCCTAGAGGTCACTTTCTCTTTCTATGTGGATTGTCCGATTAGCACTTGCCCGGCCCTACACTTTTATCGTGATGGCCCTGGTCATCATTCTTCTGACCCCGGTAGTGCTGCTCCGCACGCCCACTGATATTTTCCCGGACATCAATATCCCGGTGATCGCCGTGGTGTGGAACTACGCCGGTCTCCAGCCGCAGGAGATGGAGCAGCGCATCACTTCGGGCGTCGAACGAGGTATCACCACGCTGGTCAACGACGTCGAACACATCGAATCGCAATCGCTGAACGGCATCGCGGTGATCAAGATTTTCTTCCATCCGACCGCCAACATTCAGACTGCTCTTGCGCAAACCACGGCCATCTCGCAAACCTTTCTTCGTTCCCTGCCTCCCGGCACCACGCCGCCTCTGGTCATTATCTATTCCGCCTCCACCGTGCCCGTTCTTCAGATTGGGCTTACCAGCGACAGCCTCAGCGAACAGCAAATCTTCGACTACGGCCAAAATTTCATACGTACTCAGCTCGCCACCGTACAAGGTGCCGCAACGCCCTTTCCCTATGGCGGCAAGCCGCGCCTGATCGCCGTGGACATTGACGCCGTTTCTTTGCAAGCCAAAGGGCTCTCCGCGGTGGATATCGTAAATGCCGTCAATGCGCAGAACCTTATCCTTCCGACCGGCACGGCAAAGCTCGGAGCGCTGGAATTCAACGTGGAGATGAATGGCAGCCCACGCACCGTTGCCGAGCTGAACGACCTTCCCGTGAAGACCGTCAACGGCTCGACCGTCTACCTGCGCGACGTGGCCCACGTGCGCGACGGCTTCTCTCCGCAAACCAACATCGTTCTTGCCGACGGCCGCCGCAGCGTGCTCATGAGCGTTTACAAGACCGGCAACGCCTCCACGCTTTCCATCGTCGATCGCGTCAAGCAAACGCTTCACGACAACCAGCCTTCTCTTCCCAGGGGCCTCCAGGTCACCACCTTTTTTGATCAGTCCCTATTCGTGCGCGCCGCCATCCAGGGCGTCCTCCGCGAGGCCCTCATCGCCGCCTGTCTCACAGCCATTATGATTCTTCTCTTCCTTGGCAATTGGAAGAGTACCCTCATCATCGCCATTTCCATTCCTCTTTCCATCCTTGTCAGTCTGCTCTGCCTGAGTGCCCTCGGCGAAACCATCAACATCATGACCCTCGGTGGTCTCGCTCTTGCCGTCGGTATCCTCGTGGATGATGCCACCGTCGAAATCGAAAACATCAATCGTCAACTCGCGCTTGGCAAAGAAACCGTCCAGGCCATCCTCGACGGCGCTCAGCAGATCGCCGTTCCCGCTTTCGTTTCCACACTGTGCATCTGCATCGTATTCATCCCCATGTTCTTTCTTTCCGGCGTCGCCAAATATCTCTTCGTGCCGCTCGCCGAAGCCGTCAGCTTCGCCATGCTCGCTTCCTATATGTGGTCGCGCACGATCGTGCCCACCATGGCCATGTATCTCCTGACCTCCGAGGATGAGTACCACGCCGATTTGCATACCGGCGAAAAAATGGGTTTCTTCCGGCGCTACCAACAGGGATTCGAACGCGGCTTCGAGCGTTTCCGCTCTGCCTATCGCCGTGCTCTTTCCGCCGCGCTGCATCATGGCCCGCTTTTCTCCGCGTGCTTCCTGGCCTTCTGTCTCCTCTCCGCGGGGATCTTTTTCGTTCTCGGCCGCGACTTCTTCCCCAGTGTTGACGCCGGCCAGATTCGCCTGCACATGCGCGCCCGCACCGGACTCCGTATTGAAGAGACCGCCCGGCTCGCCGATCAGATCAATGCCGTCATTCACCGCACCATCCCAGACCGCGACCTCCTCACCGTTCTTGATAACGTCGGCCTGCCCTATTCCGGCATCAATCTGACCTACAGCAACGCCGGCACCATCGGCACCAGTGACGCGGAAATCCTCGTCCAGCTCAAGCCCGAACGTAGCCGGTCCACGCGCGAATACATCAACGATCTCCGCAAGAGCCTCCCCGCCGAATTCCCTGGCGTCCAGTTTTTCTTCCAGCCCGCGGACATCGTCACCCAAATTCTCAATTTCGGTACGCCCGCTCCCATTGATGTCCAGATTACCGGCATGAATCAGCCCGCCGATTATGCAATCGGCCTGAAACTCGCCAACCAAATCCGCCACATTCCCGGCGCCGTGGATGTCCACGTCCAGCAGGCTTTTGACGCCCCCACCCTTTTCATGGACATCAATCGCACGCGCGCCCAATATGTCGGTTTGCAGGCCCGCGACATCGCCCAAAACGTTTTGGTCTCTCTCTCTTCCAGCTTCCAGACCTCGCCAAACTTCTGGCTCGACCCTAAGAACGGCGTCAGTTACAGCGTTGCCGTTCAAATGCCGCAGTACCGCGTGGACAACTACCAGGCTCTGCAGAACACTCCCATCAACAGCAACGTTCCCGGCGCTCCCGCGCAGATTCTCGGCAATCTCGTGGACACTTCCACGGTTGCGCGTCCCGCTTCGATTTCTCATTACGATGTCCAGCCGATGATCAATGTCTACGCCGCGGTGGATGGCCGCGACCTTGGCTCGGTAGCCAAGGAAGTCACAAAGCTTGTGGACAATATCCAGCCGGAACTCCCGCGCGGCAGCCGCACCTTCATTCGCGGACAAGTCCAGACCATGAACTCCTCGTTTTTCGGGCTCGGCGTCGGACTGGTGGGCGCTATCGTTCTGGCCTATCTCCTTATCGTCGTCAACTTCCAGTCCTGGCTCGATCCTTTCATCATCATCACCGCTCTTCCCGGCGCCCTCGCCGGCATCTGCTGGATGCTCCTGTTTACGCACACAACCTTGAACGTTCCTTCGCTGACTGGCGCTATCATGTGTATGGGCGTGGCTACCTCCAACAGCATCTTGATGATTTCCTTTGCGCGTGAGCAGTTGAACGAAGGACGCAGTGCTGCTGATGCCGCCCTCGAAGCTGGCTTCGTCCGCATTCGCCCCGTCATTATGACCGCTCTCGCCATGATGATCGGCATGGTGCCCATGGCTATCGGCCTCGGCGAAGGCGGCGAACAGAACGCGCCTCTCGGCCGC
>Ga0074044_10000730_pt1 | contig 30688 bp, 24 predicted proteins | sample BogForMeECP23OM1_FD_94443 | JGI IMG/M metagenome (GOLD analysis project Ga0074044, IMG submission 94443) | Bog forest soil microbial communities from Calvert Island, British Columbia, Canada - Bog Forest MetaG ECP23OM1 | ecosystem: Environmental > Terrestrial > Soil > Wetlands ...
AACCCGCCGCCCAGCTGCTTATCCGCCTCGTAGATCGTGATGTCCTGACCGAATACCCCCGCGTTGCGAATGAGCAATGCGGCTGCCGCCAGTCCGCCAAACCCGCCGCCGACGATATGCGCCGTCATCGAACCCTCCCTTGGACGCCGGGTTTGAAAAGTCGTCCCGCCCCTGCTGTACCGATTTCGTCGCCGAGATTTGCCTGGCGGGAATGGGGGTGAGGCTGTTTGCCTAGTTGAACATTCGACATCGTCGGCGTTCCTCGCCGACGCCAAGCTGCAACTGATCTGCATTTCACATAATCGGACCTATCAGTTGGCGACGATGAAAACAGTGACAGCGGTCACACAGCCGCCAGTTCGCCCCTATCACGCTCGTCAGCTGGTTCGCCTCGGCGCGGACCGCAACTTCCGTTTCGGGCGGAGTGCGGGCGTTGCATGACCATTTGACGGCAAGACTCCGCCCATTTGCGACCTGGCCTGCCGGGCGGGGGACCGGCGGTTGAGCGATGACGGCGCCATTTCTTTACCCTCGGGGGGAGCCTGCGCCTGGGTGGCGCGTCCCTCTTCCATCCCGTCCATGAAAAAGCCCGCCCTGGTCGTCCAGCCGCCGATAACACTCGATCCACGGAACGGAGCCGCGTCAGAGCCGAGGCGATTTGAATCATCCTGCTCTAAACTTGTCATTCAGGCCGCAATCCTTGACTTCCGCCCCCTAGCCGCCGCAATAGGGCCGCAGCGCGGCCTCATGATCGAATGATCGAAGCGCCCGCTGACGGCATTGAACGGCGGCGAAAGGGATCCTCATGTTCGCGCAGGCTCTCGCCCAGCGGCTCTCCCGCATACGCGTCGATTACGGTTGGGCCGTCGTCGCCATCATTTTCCTGATGGCGCTGACCACGGCCGGCTGCATGGGCATCGCGGGCGCGCTCATTCAGCCGCCCAGGCAGGAATTCGGCTGGAGGACGGAAGAGATTTCGGGCGCGCTCGCCCTGCGCGTCGTGCTGTTCGGCCTGATGGCGCCGTTCACCGCGGCGCTGATCGATAAATATGGCTTCCGTCGGGTGGCGCCAGTCGCGCCGGCGCTGATCGAGATCGGGCTCCTTGGCGCGCTTGTCATGACGAGGGCGTGGCGCCTGGTGCTGTTCCGGGGCGCGGTCATCGGCCTCGGCGCCGCCGCCTCGATCTGGCTGATCGACGGCATGCAGGGCGCGCGCGAACGACTGGTCGAGGCCCGAGCGTGAGCGAACGGCGCCTCCATCACGCCGACAGCGTGGCCTTCCGCCATGCGATGCGATCGCTGTCCTCCGGCGTCGCGATCGTCGCCTGCGGCGACGGCGCCGAGCGCATCGGCTGCACCGTCACCTCGATCGCCTCGCTGGCGCTGACCCCGCCGACGCTGTTCATCTGCCTGACGCGGTCGTCCTCCACGCTCGCGGGCTTGCGGGAGGCGGGCGCCTTTTCGGTCAACCTACTCTCCACGCGGCACGAAGCGCTGGCGCACCGCTTCAGCGGGCGCGGCGGCGTGCACGGTCCGCGCCGCTTCGCCGACGCCCGCTGGATCACGCTCGCGACCGGCGCGCCGATCCTCGCCGACGCGCTCGCCGCCTTCGATTGCCTGATCGAGGAGGTGATCGAACGGCATTCGCACGCGATTGTGCTCGGCGCGGTCGTCAGCCTGCAGGTAGGCCCCGACGAGCCGGCGCTGGCGCACTGGCGAGGGGCGTACGCGCCTTTGCGGTAATCGGCTCACGCCTCGGCGATGGCGTGGAAGAACGAACCGGTGACGAGGCCGCGCCGCGAGCCTGCGGGCCGGGGCGGCCCGCCGTAAGCGTCCGCGACGAAAGCGAAAGGCTCGTCCGAGCCGGCGTCGGCGATCGTCGCGTAATGGAACTCGTGGCCGCGCAAAACCGTCCCGGCGCCGCCGAGCGCGCAGTCGGCCGCAAGCTTCGCCTCGCGATAGCCGAGCGTCATGCTGCGCCTAGCGAAGCTGGTCCGAACGGACAGCAGCCCCGCCATCTGATGCGCCGCCCCCGAGGCGTCGACAAGGTTTTGCCCCAGCGCCATGTAGCCGCCGCACTCGCCGTGAACGGACTTCGTCTCCGCGAAACGCCGCAGGCCTTGCATGAAGCGGCGCGCGGCGGCGAGCCGTCCGGCGTGCAGTTCGGGATAGCCGCCCGGCAGCCAGCACGCGTCGCAATCGGGCGGAGGGGGCTCGTCGGCGAGCGGCGAGAAGGCGACGATCTCAGAACCGGCCCGCCGCCAGCCGCGGACGAGATGCGGATAGATGAAGGAAAAGGCTTCGTCGCGCGGCAGCGCGATCCTTTGGCCGGGGGGCCGGAGCGCCGCAGACCGCCCCGACGGCCCGAGGAGCTTCAGGTCGCCGGCCAGCGCGAGAACGCGCCCGCAATCGAGGCGCCCCTCGACGAAGTCGGCGATCGCCTCGAGCCGCGCGTCGAGCGCCTCCGTCTCGGTCGCCTGCACCAGCCCGAGATGGCGCTCGGGCAGGGCGATCTTGTCGTCGCGCGGCAGCGACCCGACGACCGGGATGCCGAGCGCCTCGATCGCGTCGGTGACGAGCCGCCGGTGCCGCTCGCTGCCGACCCGGTTGATCACGACGCCGGCGATCCTGAGCCTCCCGTCGTAGGCGGCACAGCCCTTGACGACGGCCGCGGCCGACTGCGCCTGGCCCGAAACGTCGACGACGAGGAGGACGGGAAGTCCGAGCGCCGCCGCGACATCGGCCGAAGCGCCGCTGCGCCCCGGCGGCGCAGGAACGCCGTCGAAGAGGCCCATCGAGGCCTCGCATAGGGCAAGCGCCCGCCCTGCCGTCGCTTCGGCGACAAGGGCGGCCATGAGTTCAGGCGCCATCGCCCAGGAATCGAGGTTGACGCCCTCGCAACCGGACGCCGCAGCGTGAAAGGCCGGATCGATGTAGTCCGGCCCGGACTTGAGCCCGACGGCCGCGACGCTGCGCCGCCGGAACGCGCGCAGGAGGCCGAGCGTCAGCGTCGTCTTGCCGCTGCCCGAGCGCGGCGCGGCGATCATCAGGCCGCGGGTCATCGCAGAGCCTCTGGTAGGAGAGCCGTCGAGCGGCCGCCGACCGCGTCCAGCGCCTTGGGGCGGCGTGGCGTGTTCCCTGGTATAGAGCCGGAAAAAATTCCCTGAGGGCAGCGAATTTGCAGGGAATTCGGCCTTTTTCGGCAAAATCGGCGCCGAAAAGGCCTTTGATTTGAGGACCTTGCGGCAAAATTCCCTACGCGGGCGAGCAGGGAATTTTTTTGCGCCGAGCAGGGAATATGCAGAAAATTTTTCGTCCGAGCAGGGGATTTTCGCGCCGACGCCGAAAAGCACGGTAACAGGGATAAAGACAGGGTGTTTCTCGTTTTCGGTCCCCAGCGGCGGAAATGCCCGTGAAGAGATGAAGGATTCTCGCATATTGCGCAAGAATTCCCTGCGCGGAGGAACAGGGAATGACTATCAGGGAGCCTAAATCGCCTGTTCGCCCGGCGATCCGCCCCGGGCGCCGCGGATGCGCCGGCGCCGGATTCTTGCGCGACCGGCGGAGGCTTCGCATCTAGGCAAAGACAGCGACCCGAACTAGACCAGCGCGGTATGAGCGAGGCTCAGCCGGAGGCGCCGCTGCGGCGCGGGTGGACGACGGGCGCCTGCGCGAGCGGGGCGGCGCGGGCGGCCTTCGACGCGCTGCTCACCGGCGCCTTTCCCGATCCCGTGCCGGTCGCGCTGCCGAAGCGCATCAAACCCGAATTCGCGCTCGCGATCCAAGAGCTCGGCGACGATTGGGCCCGCGCAGGCATCGTCAAGGATGCAGGCGACGACCCCGACGTGACCCATGGCGCGCTGATCGTGGCAAGCGTGCGCTTCGCCCCGAGAGGCGCCGGCGTCAGCTTCAGGGCGGGCGAGGGCGTCGGCACGGTGACCCGCCCCGGCCTGCCGCTGCCGCCCGGCGAGCCCGCCATCAACCCGGCCCCGCGCGCGATGATCCGCGCCAATCTCGCGGAGGTCGCCGAAAGAATCGGCGTCGGCTGCGACGCGGTCGTCGAGATTTCCGTGCCGGGCGGCGAGAAGATCGCCGAGCGCACCGCCAACGGGCGGCTCGGCATCGTCGGCGGCCTGTCGATCCTCGGCACGACCGGGGTCGTCGTGCCCTATTCCTGTTCGGCGTGGATCCATTCGATCCACAGCGGCGTCGACGTCGCGCGGGCGAGCGGCTGCGTCCACGTCGGCGCGGCGACCGGGGACACGTCCGAGGCCGCCATCCGCGACCATCACCATCTGCCCGACCACGCGCTGATCGACATGGGCGATTTCGCCGGCGGCCTGCTGAAATATCTGCGTACGCATCCGATCCAGCGCGTCACTGTCGCCGGCGGCCCGGCGAAGATGACCAAGCTCGCCGAGGGCAGGCTCGATCTTCATTCGAAGCGCGGCGCCGTCGATCTGCCTGCGCTCGCCGCGCGCGTCACCGATGCCGGCGGCGCGCCCTCTCTCGCGGAAGCGATCGCCGGCGCCAACAGCGCGCTGCACGCCTTCGAGCTTGCCGCAGCGAGCGGCTTCGACCTGCCCGCGCTGATCGCCGAGGGTGCCTGGCGATCGGCGGCGCGCGTCCTCGCCGGCGCGCCGACCGAGCTCGAGATCGTCGTCGTCGGCCGCGACGGGCGCATTCTGGCGAGCAGCGGCTTCCGGCCGGTACAGGCGCAGTCGCCCTTCCATTCTGGCGCGCTCGGTTCGCGCACAAGTTGAGGATCTCGGCCGCACAAACCCTGAGACTCGCGGACCTGCTGACGCTCGCGCGTCTCGGCGTCGACGTCGAGCGGTATGCTGCGCGCGACTAAGCCGTACCCAGCCGATCGCCGAGGCCGCCCATTTCATCGGCTTCGACGGATTGATCGCCCCGAGCGCGCGCTGGTCTTGCCTCAACCTTGTCCTGTTCCCCGAGCGGCTCGCGCCCTCGCAGATCGAAGTGGTGGGCCACGACGAGCAGCCGATTGCATAGGACGCGTGGCGCAAACGGACGCATCGCTGAGAACGCCGGCTTGGACCGCGCACGGAATCCTGCTAGCCCTCCGCCTTCGCACGAGGACGCGCATGACGGATGCCGAAGACCGGCACAAGGCGAAGATGGCGAAGCGCAAGGCGGCGCAGGACGCCGAGGTCGCCTCGAAGCCTGTTCTTGAGAAGGGGCTCATTATCGTCCACACCGGCCCTGGCAAGGGCAAGTCGACCGCGGCCTTCGGGCTTGCGCTGCGCGCGCTCGGCCGCGGCTTTCGCGTTGGTGTGGTGCAGTTCATCAAGGGCGCATGGTCGACGGGCGAGCGGGCGGCGATCGAGCGCTTCGGCGACCAGGTCGAATGGCGCACGATGGGCGAGGGCTTTACCTGGGAGACGCAGGACCGCGCCCGCGATGTCGCGGCGGCCGAGGCCGCCTGGGAAGCGGCGAAGCGCATGATGGCCGATCCGACCATCCGCCTTCTCGTGCTCGACGAGCTCAACATCGCGCTGCGCTACGACTATCTGCCGCTTCGCCCCGTGGTCGAGGTTTTGCGCGCGCGCCGGCCGGGGCTGCATGTCGTCGTCACCGGGCGCAACGCCAAGTCCGAGCTGATCGAGGCTGCCGATTGCGTCACCGAGTTCGGCCTCGTCAAGCATCATTTCGCCGCGGGCGTGCGGGCGCAAGAAGGCGTCGAGTTTTGAGCGCCCGGGCGCTGATGTTCCAGGGGACCGGGTCCGACGTCGGCAAGTCCCTCGTCGTCGCCGGCCTCTGCCGCCTTTATCGAAGGCGGGGCTTGAGCGTGCGGCCGTTCAAGCCGCAGAACATGTCGAACAACGCCGCGGTGACGCATGACGGGGGCGAGATCGGCCGGGCGCAGGCCTTGCAGGCGCGGGCCTGCGGCGTTCCGCCGAGCATCCACATGAACCCGGTGCTGTTGAAGCCGCAGAGCGAGATCGGCTCGCAGGTCGTTGTGCAGGGCCGCGCGATCGGCAATGCGAAGGCGCGCGAATATCAGGCGCTGAAACCGAGATTGATGGACGCCGTGCTCGACAGTTTTGCCCGCCTCAAGGCCGAGGCGGACCTCGTGCTTGTCGAGGGCGCGGGCAGCGCGGCCGAGATCAACCTGCGCGCGGGCGATATCGCCAACATGGGCTTCGCCCGCGCCGCCGATTGTCCGGTCGTGCTGATCGCCGACATCGATCGCGGCGGGATATTCGCCCAAGTTTTGGGGACGAAGGCGGCGCTCGCGCCCGACGACGCGGCGACGATCGCGGGCTTCATCGTCAACAAGTTCCGCGGCGACGCGAGCCTGTTCGCCGAAGGAATGACGACCATCGCCGAGCGGACGGGCTGGCGCGCCTTCGGCCTCGCGCCCTTCTTTGCCGAAGCGTCGCGCCTGCCGGCCGAGGACGCCTTCGGCTTGGCCGACGTCAGGCCGCGCGCGGAAGGCGCCGTCACGATCGCCGTGCCGACTTTGCCCCGCATCGCCAATTTCGACGACTTCGATCCGCTCCGGATGGAGCCCGCCGTCCGGCTCGTCTTCGTCCCGGCCGGCGAGCCGCTGCCGGTGTGCGATCTCGTCGTCCTGCCGGGCAGCAAGGCGACCATCGCCGACCTCGCCTTTTTCCGCGCGCAGGGTTGGGACGTCGATCTTCGCGCCCATGTCCGGCGGGGCGGGCGCGTCATCGGAATCTGCGGCGGCTATCAGATGCTGGGGCGGCGCGTCGCCGATCCGCAGGGCATCGAGGGGCCGGCCGGCGCGGTCGAGGCCTTAGGGCTGCTCGACGTCGAGACCACGCTCAGCGGCGAAAAGACGCTCGAGCGGGTCGAGGGCGAATGCGTCGCGAACGGCGCGCCCTTCGCCGGCTACGAGATGCATGTCGGCCGGACGAGCGGCCCCGATTGCGCCCGGCCGCTGCTGCGCATTGCCGACGGGCGGACCGACGGGGCGGCGTCGGCCGACAGGCGAGTTATCGGCGCCTATGTGCATGGGCTCTTCGCCGACGACCGCCAGCGCGCGGCCTGGCTCGCCTCGTTCGGCGCGGCGTCAGGGCTCGCCTATGACGAGAAGGTCGAGCGCACGCTCGATGCGCTCGCCGACCATCTCGCAAAGCATCTCGATTGCGACGCGATGCTCAAGACTGCCAGATGAGCGTCGCCCCCGCCGCGAGCGCAAAGCCCTCGATGAGGCAGGCCAGCCGGTAGAGGCGCAAGGCGCGGCGGATGTCGGCTGAGGTCGCCCCGCGCCGGCCGCGCCCCATGAATGCGTCTGCCACGAGCGTTCGCCCATAGACGCGCGGCCCGGCGAGCTTGAGGCCCAGCGCGCCGGCCATCGCGGCTTCCGGCCATCCCGCGTTGGGCGAGCGATGTCTTGGAGCGTCCCGTCGCACGGCGCGCGCGGCCTCGACGAGCGAGGCGCTCGGGGTGAGCGAGGCCGCGAGGAGGAGCCACAGCGCGGCGAGGCGGGAGGCCGGCAGATTGACGATGTCGTCGAGCCGCGCCGCCGCCCAGCCGAAGGCGGCGTAGCGCTCGTCCTTGTGGCCGATCATACTGTCGGCGGTGTTGACCGCCTTATAGAGCGCCCCGCCGGTCAGCCCGCCGAGCGCGGTCCAGAAGACGGGCGCGACGACGCCGTCGGAGAAGTTCTCGGCGAGGCTTTCGATCGCCGCGCGCGCGACGCCGGCCGCGTCGAGAACGTCCGGGTTGCGCCCGACGATCATCGCTACCGCGCGCCGCCCCTCGTCGAGGCCCTTGTCGAGGCCGTCGGCGACCGCGCGCACATGGGCATGCAGGCTGCGCTGCGCCGGCAGGCTCGCGGCCACAAGCGCGAGGACCGCGAAGCCGACCGCGCCCAACGGCGCGAGCAGGCGTGTCGCCGCAAGGCATGCGAGCGCGACTGGCGCGAGCGTGGCGACGAGCGCCAGCGCGCCGAGGGCGCGCCGAGCGGCGAAGCCCGCCGCCGGCCGGTTGATGCGCTTTTCGAGCCAGCCGAGCCAGGCGCCCATCCAGGTGACGGGATGACCCGCCGCGCGATAGAGAGGCGCCGGATAGCCGAAGAGCGCCTCGAGCATGAGAGCGGCGAGCGCGAGCGGCAGCGATTGCGAAAGGGACATGATGGCGGGGCGGACCTGCGCGGCGGGCGTTGCGGCCTTTGCCTATCACGGCGGCGCGCTCGACGTCGCGCGCCGGCTCGCGCCCGACGCGCCTCAACCCTGGATTGATCTCTCGACCGGGATCAATCCGTACGCCTATCCTCTGCCCGATCTCGCGCCCGACGTCTGGACGCGGCTGCCGGCGAGCGAGGCGCTTGCCCAGCTCGAGGCCGCCGCGGCGCGCCGTTACCGCGCCGAGCCTGAAGCGGTCGTCGCGGGCCCGGGCTCGCAGGCGCTGATACAGGCGCTGTCGCGCATCACGCCGTGCGGCGCCGTCGGCGTGCTGGGGCCGACCTACGGCGGCCACGCGGAGGCCTTCGCGGCGTCGGGCGCGAACGTCGTCGAAGCCTCTTCGCTCGGCCCGCTCGAGCGTTGCGACGTCGCGATCGTCGTCAATCCCAATAACCCCGACGGCCGCATCACGAGCCGCGCCGACCTGCTCGAACTCCATGAGCGGCTCGACCGGCGCCGCGGGCTCCTGATCGTCGACGAGGCTTTTGCCGATTTCGACGGCGTGGACGAAAGCCTCTTGCCGGCGCTCCCCGCCGCGAGCGCCGTGGTCCTGCGCTCGTTCGGCAAGACTTTCGGCCTCGCGGGTCTGAGGCTCGGCTTCGCCATCGCCTCGCCGGACGTCGGGGAGCCCTTGCGCGCCGCGCTCGGCCCCTGGCCCGTGAGCGGACCGGCGATCGCGATCGGGACCAAGGCGCTCCTCGATCTCGATTGGACGGCCGCGATGGCCGCGCGGCTCGGCGAGGAGGCGGCCCGCCTCGGTGCGCTGCTCGTTGAATGCGGCTGGCGCGTCCTCGGCGGAACACGGCTCTTCCGTCTTGCGGCGCGCGAAGACGCCGGCGAGGTTTTCGAGCGCCTGCTCAAAGCCGGCATTCTTGCGCGCCCCTTCCCCAACGCGTCCGACCGCCTGCGCTTCGGGATTCCCGGCGAGGAGGCGCATTGGGAACGGCTGGCGGCGGAGCTAAGCTCAAAACACAACTTGACTCAACGTTTGACGTACCAGACATCACTGATGGAGCAAGACGATGAGACCCGTCCATCCGGGTAGAATCCTGAGGCGCGAAATCTATCGGCCAATGCGCTCGCCATCGCGCTGCGCACGCCCTCGGGCCGCATCACCGACATTCTGAACGGCAAGCGGGGCGTTTCGCCCGAGACCGCGATGCGTCTCGCGCGCTATTTTGGAAATAGCGCGCGGTTCTGGCTCAATTTGCAGACGGCGTACGAACTCGCCGTCGCCGAGGCGGAACTCGGCGAGCGCATCGCCTCTGAAGTCACGCCGGCCGCCTGACGCCGAAAACCGCTTGCCTCGCCACCTTCCGAGGCGCCGGCGGGCTTCCTTCTCCTTGTGTGCAACTGCGAAGGGATGCTTGCCTTCCCCTGGGTCCGGGATGACAACTTTGCATGCCGATTCGCGACCCGCGCGTCTTCACGATTCCCGCCGGCGCGCCGTTCATGCCGACGCTCGCCCGCGCCCTGATCGACGGCGAATTGATCGAGGGGTTTCCCGGCTCGGGCGGGCCGCTCGCGCTTGCGAGCGCGACCATCTATGTGCCGACCCAGCGCGCCGCCGCAGCGCTCGCTGAGGCGCTGCTCGCTGCGGCCGGGGGCGAGAGCGTCCTTTTGCCGCGCATTGCGCCGCTCGGCGCGTTCGAGCCCGACGACGCGGCGACATTCTTCGACCCGGCGGGGGAGGAGACGCCGCGCGCGGGCATTCCGCCTGCGGTCGGCGAACTTGCCCGCCGCCACACGCTCGCGCTCCTCGTTCGCAAATGGGGGCTGGCGTTGCGCGGCGCGATCCGCGGCGCCGACGCCGACGGACTTCGGTTCGACATGAGGGAGCCGGCGCTCGTGGCCTCGAGCCCGGCGCAGGCCTACGCCCTCGCCGCCGATCTCGCCGCGTTGATCGACGACATGATCATTGAAGGGGTCGACTGGAGACGGCTCGAGACGCTCGCGCCGGAGGAATACGACGTCTACTGGCGGATCACGCTCGACTTTCTCAAGATCGCCTTCGCCCACTGGCCGGCCTGGCTCAGGGAGAACGGCCTCATCGACCGCGCCAAGCGCATTGCGCTGTTCGTCCAGGCTGAAATCAATAGCCTCGAGGCTGGCGCGCGGCTCGGCCCGACCATCATCGCGGGCTCGACCGGCGCGAACCGCGCCACCGCCGAGCTGATCGCCGCCATCGCCCGCAGTCACAAGGGCGCAGTGGTGCTGCCCGCTCTCGACCTGCATCTCGACGAGAGCGCCTGGGACATGATCGGCGCAAGCGACAAGGCGTCGCACGGGCTCGCGAGCCATCCGCAAGCGCTCCTGCATCGGCTGATCCGGCGCATCGGCGTGAGTCGGGATGAAGTGCGGACACTCGGCGCCCCGCCTGCGCCGCTCGCCGCGCGCGCGGCTTTCCTCAACGAAGCGCTCCGCCCGGCGGATTCGACCGACCTTTGGCGCGAGCGCGACGCGGCGCTCTCGTCGGACGCCGTCGCTGCCGCCCTCAATCGCGTCTCGATCATCGTCGCCGACACCGAGACCGACGAGGCGCTCGCGCTCGCCATCGCCATGCGCGAAGCTTTGGAGACGCCCGGCAAGACCGTCGCGCTCATCACACCCGATCCGTCGATCGCCCGGCGCGTGTCGGCGGAGCTGGCGCGCTGGGGCGTCCAGGTCGAGGATTCCGCCGGTCGCACCTTCGGCCAGACGGGAGCCGGCGCTCTCGCCCGGCTCCTCCTCATGGCCGCGGTCGATTTTACGCCGCTTACGGCTCAAGCGCTGATCGCCCACCCGTCGGCGCGCTTCGGCCGCAGGCGCGCCGAATGCGAAGCGGCCGCGCGGGCGCTCGAGCTCGGAATCTTCCGCGCCGCCCCGCTCGCTTCGCTCGACACCCTCGACAAGGCATTCGCCGCCGCCCGCGCGGCAGCCGACGACCCCCACGCACACCCCGCGGTCCGGGCGATCGGCGAGGAGAAGCGCGCCGCCGGCGAGAGGTTCGCGCGCGACCTCGTCGCGGCCCTCGACCCCCTGCGCGCGCTCCGCGCCTCCGCCCCTTTACGCGAATGGCTTCTGACCCACCGCGCGGCGCTCGACGCGATCCTCGCGGCGCCCGAAGGCGAGCGCTCGGCGCCGCACGGCCTCGAGGCGCTCGCCACGCTTCTGGACGAATGGAGCGACGCGGCGGGCGACGGCTTCGCCTGCACGCTCGCCGAATATGCCGCGCTATTCGACGAGGCGCTCGCCGGCGTTCGCGCGCCACCGGCCCTCGGCGGCCATCCGCGCCTAAAAATCCTTGGCCTGCTCGAAGCGCGCCTGCTCTCGTTCGACCGCACGTTGCTCGCCGGCCTCGACGAGAAGGTCTGGCCGCCCGCGGTCGACGCCGACGCCTTCCTCAACCGGCCGATGCGCGCCGAGCTGGGGCTCTCCGCGCCGGAGCGGCGCATCGGGCAGACGGCGCACGATTTCCTCGCCGCGTTCGGCGCGCGCGAGGCGATCCTGAGCCGGGCCAGGAAGCGCGGCGGCGAGCCGACCGTCCCCTCGCGCTTTCTACAGCGCATCGGCGCCGCGGCGGGCGCGGGGGCGATCGAGGCGGCCGAGGCGCGCGGCGAGGTCTACCTCCGATACGCCCGCGCGCTCGATCAGCCGGAGGCGATCGCGCCGGCGAAGCGGCCTGAGCCTCGCCCGCCGGTCGAGCTGCGTCCGCGCTCGCTCAGCGTGACGAGGATCGAGACCCTGCGGCGCGACCCTTACGCCATCTACGCCGAGCGCATTTTGAGGCTTCCGCCGCTGGAGCCAGTCGAGAGCGAGCTCGGGCCCCGCGAGGCGGGTGACGCCTGGCACCGTGCGCTGCAGGATTTCGCCGAACTCTATCCTTCGGGGGCGCTGCCGCCGGACGCGCGGCAAACGCTCGTCCGCCTCGCGCGCGCTCGCTTCGCCGCGCTGCTCGAGAAACCGACCTTCGAGGGCCTGAACTGGCCCGGCATCGAGAAGGCGATCGAATTCATCCTCGGCTTCGAGGCCAGGAATCGCAGCGCGATCGAGCGCATCTGGGTCGAGCGCCACGGCGAGGTCGTCTTCCCGCTCAAGGACGGCAAGCCGTTCCGCCTGACGGCGCGCGCCGACCGCATCGACGTTCTGTCCATCGGCGGCGCGACGCTGATCGACTACAAGAGCGGCCAGATGCCGGGACCCAATGAAGTTGACGTCGGCTTCGCGCCGCAATTGACGCTGGAAGCCGCGATTCTGATGCGCGGCGGCTTCGAGGGCCTCGGCAAGATGACTCCGGCGCGGGCGCTCTATCTCAAACTCGGCGGCCCGGATGGAGGCAAGGAAAGGCCCGCCGCGGGCACGCCGACCAAGCACAAGAAGCACATGGAGAACTTACCGGCCCTCGCCGAAAGGCACTTCGCCGAACTCGGGGCGCTGCTCGACCAGTTCACTGATCCGGCGACTCCCTATCTGTCGCGCCCCTTTCCGAAATTCGCCGGCCGCTTCTCCGACTACGATCACCTGGCGCGGGTCAAGGAATGGTCGGCGACGGGCGGCGCCGGTGAAAATCCGGCGGGAGCGGCGCCATGAGCCGCCCGCTCGTCATTCCCGATGCGCTGCGCCGGGCGCAGGCGACTGCGTCGGACCCGTCCGCCTCCGCCTGGGTCTCGGCCAACGCCGGCAGCGGCAAGACGCACGTCCTGACCCAGCGCGTCTTGCGGCTCTTGCTCAGGGGCGCGCCGCCGGCGCAGATCCTCGGCCTCACCTTCACCAAGGCCGCCGCCGCCAACATGGCGAGCCGCATCTTCAAGACTCTGTCCGATTGGACGAGCCTCGACGACGAGGCGCTGACCGCGGCGATCGTCGAGTCCGGCGCGGGGAAGCCCGGTCCGGCGGAGCTCAAGTTCGCGCGGCAATTGTTCGCCCGCACGATCGAGACGCCGGGCGGGCTCAAGATCCAGACCCTGCACGCCTTTTGCGAGCGGCTCTTGCAGCTCTTTCCGTTCGAGGCCAACGTCCCGGCGCACTTCAAGGTTTTCGACGAGCGCGAGGCCCAGGCGCTGCTCAGCGAGGCGCGCGATCGCGCGATCGCCGCCTTCGAAGCCTCCTCCGAGACCGCGGAGGCGCTCGACTTCGTGGCGCGCGAAGCCGGCGCCTTCAACTTCGACGCGCTGATCGGCGAGGCGCAGGCTCATGCCGAGACGTTCACGGCATTCGCCGACGCGGCGATGTTTGCCGCCGCGTTGCGCGCCCGGCTCGGCCTCCCACTCAACGCGACGACAGCGAGCGTCGAGGCCGAGATGCTAGGCGGCGACATCGGCCGCAAGCATCGCCAAGCCTGGGCGCAGGCGCTCGACGTCGGCAAGAGCACCGACCAGGATACCGCGGCCAAGCTTCGGGCGACAGACTATGAAACCGAGCCTGCGGCGCGGATCAAAGCGCTGCTCGACGCATTCTTCACCAAGGATGAGGAGCCGCGCGGCGGAAAGAAGGGCCATCTGACGACGAAGGGGCTGCGCGACGACTTTCCTGCCCTCGAAGAGGATCTCCATCGCGAGCAGGGCCGCCTGATCGCGCTGCGCGACAGGCGCCGCGCCGCCGAGACGCTTGAGCGCAGCGTCGCTCTGTTCGCCGTCGCCAAGCCGATCCTTTCGACCTTCGCCAGAGCCAAGGCCGAGCGCGGCGCGCTCGACTTCGACGACCAGATCGCGCTGGCGCTCGCCATGGTGGAGCGGTCGAGCGCCGCCTGGGTCATGCACAAGCTCGACTACGGGCTCGACCACCTGCTCGTCGACGAGGCGCAGGACACTTCCGCCGAGCAGTGGCGCATCGTCGCCGCCCTGACGGCTGAGTTCTTCGCCGGCGCGGGCGCGCGTTCGGCCAGGCGGACTGTATTCGCGGTCGGCGACGAGAAGCAGTCGATCTTCTCCTTCCAGGGCGCCGCGCCGGAGAAATTCGCCGAAATGAAGCGCCTCTTCGAGAAGCGCCATCGCGAGGCGGAGCGGCCGTTCGAGACCGTGCCGCTCAACTTCTCCTTCCGCTCGGCTCCGGCCATTCTGGCCGCGGTTGACAAGACGTTCGAGCGAGAGGAGGCGTGTCGAGGCCTCCTGGCGGCAGGCGAGCCGAGCCCAGTTCACGAGGCGATCCGCGGCGATATGAACGGCGTCGTCGAGCTGTGGCCGACGATCAGGCCCGCGGATACACCCGACCCGGAAGACTGGCGGATGCCGCTCGACGAGCCCGCGCGCCACGAACCGCCGGTCGTTCTCGCTGGCCGGATCGCCGAGACGATCGACGGATGGCTCAAGCGCGATTCGCGCGAGCGCGTCGTCAACGAAAAGACCGGCGGCCTGCGGCGCATCCGGCCGGGCGACGTGATGATCCTGGTCCGCAGCCGCAACGCGTTCTTCGAGGCGATGATCCGCGCGCTGAAGAGCCGGGGCGTGAAAGTCGCCGGCGCCGACCGGCTGAAGCTGCGCGACCACATTGCGGTGATGGACCTCATCGCCGCCGGCCGCGCGGCGCTCACGCTGGACGACGACCTGACGCTCGCCTGCGTCCTCAAGTCGCCGCTGATCGGGCTTGGCGAGGACGATCTCTTCAAGCTTGCGGCGGGCCGCCTGGGCCCGCTTGCATCGGCCGTCGCCGCCTCGTCCGACGAGCCCGTCCGCGCGGTGGCGCGTCGGCTCGCGATCTGGCGCGACCGGGCGAGGACCCTGACGCCCTACGCCTTTTACGCGCGGCTGCTCGGCGAGGAGGGAGGCCGGAAGGCGCTGCTGTCGCGGCTCGGGCCTGACGCGGCCGATCCGATCGACGAGTTCCTGGCGCTGGCGCTGGACCACGAGCAGGGCGAAGCGCCTTCGCTCACTCTCTTTCTCGCCGAGGTCGAGGCGACCGACGCGGCGATCAAGCGCGACATGGAGGCCGAGAGCGAGGGCGTGCGGGTGCTGACCGTCCATGCGAGCAAGGGCCTCGAAGCGACGATCGTCTTTCTGCCCGACACCTGCGGGGCGCCCGATGGGCGCCACGACCCGAAGCTCTTGCGGCTCGCTCCCGCCAAACCGAGCGACCCGCCGCTCTTCGCCTGGAGCCGGAAGGCGGCGGAAGACTGCGAAGCCGTCGCTCAGGCGCGGACCGAAAAACGCGAGGCGGAAGAGGGCGAGCACCGCCGCCTGCTCTACGTTGCGATGACCCGGGCGGCGCAGCGGCTCATTGTCGCCGGCTTCGAGAACTCGAAGCGCCGTGCGGACGGATGCTGGCACGACCTTATCCGTGTCGGTCTCGAGCAATCGATGAGTCCGGTCCCCGCCTTTTGGGGAAATGGAGAGACGATCCTGCGCTTCGGCGAAGGACTGACGGCGGAAGACGAGGGCGAGACGGGCGGGGCGACCGACGGCGTGGAGCTTCCCGGATGGCTGCGGGCGAGAGCCGCGCCTGAGGCCGCCTCGACGCCGCTGCGACCTTCGGAGGCGGAGGTCGTCCGCGAAGGCGAGGCCAAGCGCATTCTCGAGGGACGGCTTGCCCACGCGCTCCTGCAGACGCTGCCCGACATCCCGCCCATTCGCCGGGCCGCCGCGGCGAAGGCTCATCTCGACGCGCATGGCGGCGCTCTCGCCGGGGAGGCGCGGGCCTCGATCTTGGCTCAGGTCGCCGCGGTCGTGGACGCGCCGGAACTCGCCCATCTTTTCGGTCCCGGCTCGCGCGGCGAGGTCGCTCTGGCCGGGGTCCTGCGGCGGGCGGGACGGCCGGACTTGGCCTACAGCGGCCGCCTCGACCGCATGCTCGCGACCGAGGAGGCCGTCCTGATCGTCGACTTCAAGCTGGGCCCGGCGCCCGCCCGCCCCGCGCCCGCGCATGTCGCCCAGCTTGCCGTCTATCGCGCCGCCCTGCAGCCGCTCTATCCGTCGCTGCCGGTGCGCGCCGCGCTCGTCTATCTCGACGGAGCGACGCTGCGGCATATCGAAGACGCCGAGCTCGAGGCCGCCCTTGAAGCGGCCAACGCGGCCCGATGACATAGTGGTCCGCGAATCACGGTTCCTCTGCCACAGTCAAGCAGGAAAAGAGCTGCCTTGATGACGTCGCATTTCCTCGGCAGGTTCCGGCCCCGATGACGAGCGGAGACGTCAGGGCGGGCGCCCGAATCATTGACCGTGACGCCACGGAACGCACGTTGCGGAGGGGGCCGCAGCTATTGTGCGCCTGCGCCATAGCGGCGGCGGCGGCGGCGTTTTTCCTTTCGTGTCAGGCGGATCTGGCGGCCGAGGCGCCTCCACGCATGGTTCCCTACAACCACCCTGTATACCACAATGGAAGACGCATGCTTTGGCACGGCGCGTGGCGCGGCCGAATCGGCCATGAAAGGGCCCGAACCGCGGCGGCGAAGGCCGCAATTGCAGAGAAACCCGCCCCGGCCGCGGAGACCTCCGCCGCCAAACAATCGCCCCAGTCCCAGCCCGCGCCGATAAGATCGTTTTCGATTCTCGCAGACCCGGACGACCTCGCCGCGAGCCGCATGGCGAAGGATTTCGCCGACGTTCTCAACGACAAAGGCGCGGCGGGTCGCGCCATCGTCGGACCGACCTCCCCCACCGGAATCGCCAAGGTGATGCGCACGGACCTGGCGGATTTCGCCATCGTCACGTTCGACACGCTCGTCGTCGGCGTCAAATATGCGCCGGACTGGCCGCAGCGCGCGCCGATCGTCGCCCGCCTCGCGCCCGAGACGATTGAAATCATTGCGCCGAAAGAGGTGAAATCAATCGCCGACCTTGACGGAAAGACCGTAAGCTTCGGCGATCCGGACGGCACGACTAGCATTACCGCCAGACTTCTGTTCTCGAGGCTCGGGGTTTTGGTCAATCCGACCTATGAGCCGCTGACCGACGCGCTCGATGCGCTTTCGTCCGGCAAGCGCGGCGCCGTCGTCGTGATGGGCGCCAAGGACGCGCATGCCCTCGACAGCTTCGGCGGCGACGGCCGCTATCACCTCGTCGCCATTCCCTGGGCGCCGGAGCTGGAGCAGGTCTATGCGCCGGCGCGCGTGGCCGCCGCCAGCCGCCCGAACCTCGTCGCCGCCAGTGATTCGGTGGAGACAGTCGCCGAGCCGATGGCGCTGATCGCGCTCGACGCGACGGCCGGCTCGCCGCGCGCCGACGCGCTCGGACGCACCGCCCGCGTCTTCTTCGACAGCTACGACGCCTTCCTGTCCGCCGACCGCGACGATCATTGGCGCGACGTCAATCTCGCTGCGGACGCGTCCGTTCCGAACGCGGCCTGGCAGCGGCTTGCGGCGGCGCAGGGATGGCTCGACGAACGCAAGACCTCGGCCGACGCCTCGCTCGACGCGTTTCGCGCGTCGGCGAAATCGGCTGCCGACGCCAGCGGAGGACCGAAAGCCGAGGATTCCGATCGGCTCTATGACGATCTTACGCGCTGGCGCAGCCTGATGCAGTAGAGGAGGACTCGCCCTGCCCATGCTGTGGAAAATTCTCGCGGGCCTGATCGCCGGCTGCTTCGCCGGAGCGCTGGTTGTTGCGTTCTTGCCCCGTATCCAACCGTCCGCCGCTTCCCAGAGAGCGGCGGTCGAGCAGCCGGTGTTCGTGGCGCGGCCGGTCGTCGTCCCCGCCGTGCAGAAGGCGGCTTTCGTGGCCCATCCCATCGCCAAGGAAGCGATCGACAAGCTCGCCACCGCGCTGCGCGGGCCGTCCATGCAGAGCGAGCCGATCGTCTCGCTCTCGATCCCGATCGACGACGCGCGCCGTCTTTGCGCCGAGGGCCTCGTCGCCTTCGCAAAGGGCGACATCGCGACCGCGCGGGCGTTTCTCAAGCGCGCAGCCGAAGGCGGCGACGCCCGGGCGCTGATGGCGCTTGGCGACACTTACGATCCCACGACGCTCACCCGCCTCGGAGCGGTCGGACTCAAGGGCCACGAGGCCGCGGCGCGCGACTATTATTCGCGCGCCCTCGCCGCCGGCGTCGGCGGAGCGCGCGAACGCATCGCCGCGCTGGCCGCGAAGTAATTCCGCGCGGGCGGGGCCCGCGACAACTAGGCCGGGCGAATTGCTTCGCCCGGCCTCTTTTGCGTTTGTCGCTGCCGCCTTGGGCAGCGCGCGGGCGAGCTCGCCTTGCCGCTACGACGCCTCAGGCGAGGGCGATGCGCGGCGCCGGAGCGGCGCTGCGGATGTGCTCGTCGGTGTGATCCTCGAACTTCTCGAAATTGTCGCGGAACATCTGCACGAGTTGACGCGCCGTTTCGGCGAATTCGCCCTTGCTCCGCCAGGTCCTGATCGGATCGAGGATATGCGTCTCGACGCCGGGCACCTGCTCCGGCACTTCAAGGCCGAAATGCGGATCGGTGCGGAAGTTGGCTTTCTGCAGCGATCCGTCCAGCGCCGCCGAGAGCAGCCTCCGGGTCACGCGGATCGGCATGCGTCGGCCGACTCCCACCTTCCCGCCGGTCCAGCCGGTGTTGACGAGCCAGCAATCGACGTGGTGGCGGGCGACGAGGTCGCGCAAGAGATTGCCGTAGACCGTCGGGTGGAGCGGCATGAACGGCGCGCCGAAGCAGGTGGAAAACGTCGCCTGCGGCTCGCTGACGCCCTTTTCCGTGCCCGCGACCTTGGCGGTGTAGCCGCTCAGGAAGTGATACATCGCCTGCGCCGGATCGAGCTTGGCGATCGGCGGCAACACGCCGAAGGCGTCGCAGGTCAGCATGATGACGTTTTTCGGTTGTCCGGCCCGCCCAGTCGTCGACCCATTGGCGATGAAATGCAGCGGATAGGCGATGCGGGTGTTCTCGGTCTTCGAGTCGTCGTCGAAGTCGGGAACGTGCAGGTCGGGATCGAGCGTCACGTTCTCCATCACCGTGCCGAAGCGCTCGGTGGTTGAGTAGATTTCAGGCTCGGCCTCGCGCGACAGCTTGATCGCCTTGGCGTAGCAGCCGCCTTCGAAATTGAACACGCCGCCCTTCCCCCAGCCGTGCTCGTCGTCGCCGATGAGGGTGCGGTGCGGATCGGCCGACAGCGTGGTCTTGCCGGTGCCGGAGAGGCCGAAGAAAATGGCCGTGTCGCCATCCTTGCCGGTATTGGCCGAGCAATGCATCGGCATGACGTGCTGCGGCGGCAGGACGTAATTGAGATAGGTGAAGACCGACTTCTTGATCTCGCCGGCGTAGCTCGAGCCGCCGATCAGAATGATCTTGCGGGTGAAGTCGCAGGCGATGACTGTCTCGCTGCGCACGGCGTGGCGCTTCGGGTCGGCCCTGAAGGACGGCAGGTCGACGATCGTCAGATCGGGCACGAAGGTCGGGACGTCCTCCGCCGGCGGGCGGATCAGCAGGTTGCGGATGAACAGCGAGTGCCAAGCATATTCGGTGAAGACGCGCGTCTTGACCCGGAAGGCGGGGTCCGCGCCGCCGTACAGATCCTGAGCGAACAGCGTCTTGTCCCGGGCGTGAGCGAGGAAATCGGCAAGCAGCGCATCGAAATGCTCGACCGAGATGGCGCTGTTGTTGTCCCACCAGACGATCGGATCGGTGTTGGCGTCGCGGACGATGAACTTGTCCTTCGGGCTGCGGCCGGTGTGGACGCCGGTGTCGGCGACGAGCGGCCCGTGTTCGGAGATGTGCGCCTCGTGCCGCTGCAAGGCGTGCTCATAAAGCTTCGGCGCGCGGAGGTTCCAGTTGACGCCCGCCAAGTCGTGGAAGCCGAAACGATCCGCCCCGAAGCTCGGGTTTCGTCTGCCTGTTTCGATCATAGCGGGTCCCTCCCGATAAGCGCATTGAAGAATGCAATCTCGCGCCCGGATACTCCGCCCCGGGCCCCAAGACAATCGTCCGGCTGCGCTGCGACGAAGGTCAAGATACTCACAAGAGTACATATTGCTTCCGCCCCCGTCGTTGGAGGCGGCGCGTTGTCGCACCCGGCGAAGGAAATCCGCCATTCACGCCGCGCCGGCGGGGCGAGGCGGTCCAGAACGGCGGACGCGAGTTTTCCCGCAATTTTTCTCTTCCCCGTCGCGTTAGTTGCGGCGTTGTTCTTGACCGGACCTGGCAAGTTAATAGGATGACTTGAAAAAACCGAGGAATCGCCAAGGAAAGGTAAAATGAACGCAGGCCCACATCCAACCCGGCAACATCCGCCAGCGCCGGGACTGCTGCTGCAATTGCTCGAGGTGCGGGCGTTCTGGGAGCATTACGCGGCCCTGGCGCTGCGGCCGGCATGGAGCATGGCGCCCAGGGGCGACGGGCATCCTGTTCTGGTGCTGCCGGGCTTGGCCGCCGGCGACGCCAGCACGGCGCTATTGCGGCGATTCCTGCGATCGCGCGGCTACGCCGCTTCGGGCTGGGGACAGGGGCTCAATCTGGGGCTCAGAGATGGCGTCCTCGAGCAGGCGCACGAAAAGCTCTGCGCGCTCTGTGAGGAACACGGGCGGACGGTCAGCGTGATCGGCTGGAGCCTCGGCGGCCTCTACGCGCGCGAACTCGCCAAGCATTCGCCCAAGATGGTGCGGCTCTGCATCTGCATGGGCTCCCCGTTCACTGGCCATCCGCGCGAGACGAACGCCTGGCGTCTCTACGAGTTCGTCAGCGGCCACCGGATCGACTGGCATGATTTCCACGGGCCCCTGCGGGCCGCCCCGCCAGTGCCGACGACGTCGATCTGGAGCCCGACCGACGGCGTCGTGGCGTGGCGCTGCAGCGTGGAGACGCGCCGGATCCTGGCGGAAAACCTCATCGTCGGTTCGAGCCACCTTGGCCTTGGCGCGCATCCGGCGGCTCTCTATGCGATCGCTGACCGGCTCGCCCAGCCGGAAGGACAGTGGGAGCCCTTCCACCGCGACGGCTGGCGGCGCTTCGTCTATGGCGACCCGAAGCCACATCAGGCGAGGCACGAGTCGCCCGCCCACGCCCTGCCCCACCCCGCGCCGGCGATCGAGAAGGCCTGACCGACCCTCGGCTCGGCGTCGGCGTCACGTGTAGTTCGCCCGCAGCTTCTTCTTGTCGACCTTGCCGACCGAGGTCAGCGGCAGCTCCACGACGAAGGTCACGTTCTCCGGGATCGCGATCTTGGAGATGAGGCCGCGCTCGACGTAGGAGGCGACGTGAAGCCTGATGTCGTCCTCGCCGATCTTGCCGGCATGTTCCGGGTGAAGCACGACCAGCGCCAGCGGCCGCTCCCCCCACTTGACGTCCTTGATCGGGATGACCGCTGCGCGCTGGACGCCGGGCTTCTCCATGATCATGTTCTCGAGCTGGATGGACGAGATCCATTCGCCGCCGCTCTTGACGATGTCCTTCAGCCGGTCGGCAATGCGGAGGTAGCCGTCCGGGTCGATCGAAGCGACGTCGCCGGTGTGCAGGTATCCGCCGCCCCAAAGGACCTCGGACGCTTCGGGGTTGTTCAAGTAGCCCGTCGTCAGCCAGGGCGCGCGGACGACGATCTCGCCGGCCAACTCGCCATCGTGCGGCACTTCGGCCATGTTCTCGTCGACGACGCGCAGATCCACCAGCGCGGTGGCGATGCCGGCCCGCGTCCGATAGGCGAGTTCTTCTTCGACTCCGCCGCCGAGATGCTGGGTCTTGACATGCGACACGGCCAGCATCGGGCACGACTCCGACAGGCCGTAGCCCGCGAAGACATCCATGCCCCGGGCCATCGCCGCCCGCGCCAGCGAGGTCGGAAGGGCGGATCCGCCGACGACCATTGCAAGGCGCGAGAGGTCTACCTTTTCGCTGCCCGGCGCCGTCAAAAGCATCTGCAGGATGGTCGGGACGCCATGGGTGAACGTCACCTTTTCGGTCTCGATCAGCTTCAGGAAGATCTCCGGCGAGTAGCGGCCGGGGAAGACGAGCTTGCATCCGGACAAAGTCGTTGTGTAGGGCGCGCCCCAGGCATGCACATGGAACATCGGCGTCATCGGCATGTAGACGTCGTCGCGATGGAAGCGGCCGTGGCTGGGGGTCAGGCCGTACTCGACAAGGACGCCCAAAGTGTGCAGTACGATTTGACGATGGCTGAAATAGACTCCTTTCGGCCGACCCGTGGTTCCCGTCGTGTGGAATATTGTCGCGCAGGCGTTCTCGTCGAAATCCGGGAAGGGGAAGTATTGCGAGCCGATCGACAGCAGCGCCTCGTATTCGCTCTTGATCGGGAAATCGGTCTGCGGCGCCTCGGGCCTGTCATGCATGAGGATGTAGTTCTTAACCGCTTTCAGATGGGGCTTGAGCTTCTCCAACAGCGGCAGGAAGTCGGCATTGAACAGAACCGTGGACGCGCCGGTGTCGGTGATCGTATAGGCGATGTCTTCCGGGATCAGGCTGAAGTTCACTGTCTGCATGACAGCGCCCATCATCGGAATGGCGAAGTAGCATTCGTGATAGCGGTCGCTGTCCCATTCGAGGATGGCGACGACGTCGCCGGGTTCGACGCCGATATTGGTGAGGCCGCTGGCGAGCCGTCCGATGCGTTCGCGAAACTCCCGATAGTTGCGGCGCCTCAGGTCGCGATAGACGATTTCCTGGTCCGGTGAGCGCACCATCGAGGCGTGCAAAAGATGCTTGATGAGCAGAGGATAGGTGTAGGCCGACGGCGTCGGCGGAATGATCTTGACGGGCATGACGCTGCCTCCCCGTGCTTGTCGGTGTCTTTAGTCCGCTCGGCGCGGCGCGCGTTGACGCGGATCAAGAATCGTCGCGGAAACGTCGCAAAAAAGGCGCGCCGCCGAGGTCACGCCCCGCCGCGTCGCTGGCGGGGAAAGAGGGCCGCCACCAGGGCGCTCGGCCGGAAAGGCCTCCATGTCCCGAGCGGCTGAGCCAGGCGGTCGGCGATGACCCAGAAAGCGGCCGGATTGAACCCCAGACCGATGTGCGAGCCGCGGACCTCGACGTTCTCCCGGTGCGGCCCTTCGACTTCTTGGCAGGCCTGCCAGGCGACCACGCCATCCGTGCGGCTGAAGATCGAGGTGCTGGGGACCGGCAACGGCGCCGCGAGGCGGCGAAGCTCCTCCGCGGTGGGCGCCATGAAGTTCTCGCCGGTGATCAGCCGCCAGCGGGACACGACGTTCGTCGCCGCCGGCGCGGCGAAGGGGCTCCCGAGCGTGAGCACCATACGCACGGCCTCTGGCGCGAGGCGGGTCGCCTCGCGGGCGATGATGCCGCCGCGGCTCCAGCCGACGAGACTCACCGGCCTGTCCGTCACCGCGTGCAGCGAGCGGACCTGGGCCGCGACCGCCGGCACGTCGGCCCCTGCGGGGCGGATGTTCCGTCCGCGGTTCCAGCCGTGCGCCTGATAGCCGAGGAAGCTCAGATAGCGGCGGATCGCCAGCGTCGAACGGTCGCCCGCGCCGAGGCCCGGCAGAACGATCACGGGCTGCGGCGCGCCGTGCGGCGCCGCCGCCAGGAAGGGCGCGGCGGCGAAGAGCCGCGCGATGCCGAAGACCCCGCGCGCCTCGAGAGCGAGAAGCAGCGCCGATGGCGGAGGGATGTCTCCGACGGGGTCCGCCATGGAGCTATGGCCCGGTTGGCGCCGGCGTCGAACGTTTGTGGCGCTTTCGGCTCGGGGCCGGCCTTGCGGCTTCGCCCGCCCGCGTCCGCTTCAGACGGGGAGGCGCGTCCTTAGGCGTCGCGCGCTCGGCGGCGCTCGGCTTCGATGCGGCGCGCTTGCCCTTCGTCGCGGCCTTCGGCTTCACGGCGCGCGTCTTCGCCGGCGCGGCGGGCCGAGCTTTCCCGAGCCTGCGATGCAGGGCCTCGGTCGCCTCGCCGAGCGCGTCGATCTGTTGCGTCAGCACGCTCGACTTTTCGACCTTTTGCGCCTGCGGTTCCAGCTTCGCTTCGCCGAGCGTGATCGGCTTGTGCGCGGCGGGCGGAGCCGCCGTCGGCGCCGCCGTGATCGTCTCGACGCTCAACTCCGCGTCGGCCTTACGCATCGCCGCGAAATCCTCCGCGATATAGTCGGCGATGCGTTGCGCGTCGGGCACGGTTTCGCTGCACGCGACGAGGCCGAAGTCGAGCTGATCCAGGTAACTGTGCACGGTCATGTTGAGCGCGCAGCCGTGATAGGGAATCGAAACCGGGAAATAGTGCGTGGCCGGCGCTCCGACGCAATACATGGTCTGCCTCGGACCCGGCACGTTCGAGACGATGACGTTGAAGAACGGCCGGACGTTGTACGCGCGCGCCCCCGCCCACAGTCTGGCTAGGCCCGTCACGACGAGGGGCGCGCCGAGGATCGAGATGTCGGTCGTCACCAGGTCGCGCATGTCGGAGAACAGATTCTTCGCCTCCTGGCCGGCGGTCTGCGCCGCGGCGAGCCTGGGCAGCGGCTCGGCGACGTCGGTCGGCAGGCGCGAAAGGGTGAAGAAGACCTGGGTGTTGAGCTTCGCATCCCCCAAGGGTCTAATCGAAGCCGGCACGCCGGCGGTCAGCGCCTTTTCAGGCAGCGCCGCGCGCCCGGCGAGATAGCGCCGCAGGGCCCCGGCGCAGAGCGCCAGCACGACGTCGTTGATCGTGACGCCGCGCGACTTGGCGAGCGCCTTGACCTCGGGCAGCGGCAGCGACGCGGTCGCGTAGACGCGGTGGCCCGAAATCGCCGCGTTGAGTGGCGTCCGCGGCATGTCCTTGACATAGCTGAAGAGAAAGCGCGCGTCGCGGCCGAAATTGGGCGCGACTTTGGCGAGCGACCGCGCGACTCCGGGCAGTCCGGTCACCGCCCGCCAGCCCTGCCGGATGAAATCGCCGACGGCGGTGCTGGTGAGCTCGATGAAATCGGACGGCTCGACGTCCGGAGGCACGATCCTTTGAGGCAGGTTTTCATGCTCCGCGCCGGGCGCAAAATCGAAGATGACGCCGAGCGTCGCCATGCCAGCGAGCCCGTCCATCATGCTGTGATGCACCTTGCCGAAGACGGCAAACGCGCCGCCCTCCAGCCCTTCGATGAAATGGTACTCCCACAGCGGGCGGCTGCGGTCGAGCGGGACGGCGTGCAGCTGCGCGATCAGGGCCCTCAGTTCCTCCATCCCGCCGGGCTTCGGCAGAGCTTCGTGACGGATGTGGTAGTCGAGGTCCAGCTTGTCCTCGATCACCCAGGCCGGATGATCGATGCCGAGCGGCGTCGGCTCGAGCCGACGGCGATACGAAGGCAGAAGATCGAGTCGGGCCGCCGTGTGTTCGTGGAAGCGGGCGAAGAGACCGTCCTGCGGCGACGGCGGCTTGAAGATCGTCACGCTGCCGATATGCATGGGCGTCTCGGGCGTCTCCATATAGAGGAAGAGCGCATCGACAAAGGAAAGACGTTTCATGGCGAACCCCCTGCGGCGCACGTAGCTGTGTTTTGCGCCGCGTCCTCGGCCTCGAGACAGTGTCCGGCGATTTCATCGACAAGCAGCGGAACCAGCGCCTCGGGCAGAAAGTGGCCCATCCCCGGCACGATGCGCAAGCGGGCGCCGGGAATGTTGGCGGCGGTGTCCTCACCCCCGGCCATCCGGACCAGCGGATCGTCGTCGCCGTGCAGAACGAGCGTCGGCGCGCGAACGCGGCGAAGCAGGCTGACGCGGCTCGGCGCCGTCTGGATGGCGATGAGCTGGCGGGCGAACGCGTCGGGGCGGTAGCTGCGGCGCACCGCGCCCTCGAGCTTGGCGCGAAGCTCGGCCTCGCTGGGACGGTAGCGGGAACCGGCGATCAGACGGAAAAGCTCCATGCCTCGGCGGACGGCGATTTCCTTGTCGCGAGAGCGAGGCCGAAGCAGCGCGCGCAGCACCTTCGGCGCCGGTCCGGGCAGCGCCGGGTCGCCGCTCGTCGACATGATCGAGCTCAGGCTCTTGACGCGTTCGGGACGCTCGATGGCGACGATCTGCGCGATCATTCCGCCCATCGACGCGCCGACGACATGGGCCCTGTCGATCCCGAGCGCGTCCATCAGCCCGACCGTGTCGCGAGCCATGTCGCCCAAGGTATAGGGCGGCCGGACCGGCAGGTGGAGGAAGGCACGCGCCATCATTGCCGCCGTGGCGAGGGAGCCGGCCGAGGGCATTCGGGTCGAAAGGCCGATGTCGCGGTTGTCGAAACGGACGACGCGAAAGCCGCGCGCGGCGAGCCCTTCGCAGAGCGAGTCGGGCCACGCCACCAGCTGCATGCCGAGGCCCATAATGAGCAGGATGACCGGCGCGTCGCGCCGCCCGGTCTCGGCGTACTCGATGTCGATGCCGTTCGCCCGGACTGCCGTCATTTGCCGCCACCTTCGTGAGGCGCGCCGAAGCCGCCGAGGACGCCCGCGAGCCGCCGCCAGCCGCCGCCGTTCATCGCCCCGCCGACGGCGCGCACGAGCGCGCGCGGCATCAGCGGAGCGCCGCTCGCGACGACCTTGTTGGCGAGACCCGGCACGCAGATCGTCTCCCCCTTGATGCAAGCCGAGCAGCCGAGCTCCGCCACCTCCTTCGGCGACATGACCATCGCCGACGGGATCGATTTGGCGAGCGCCGAGCCGCGCATCATGGCGGTGTCGGTGAAGCCGGGACAGAGGGCCGTGGCGGCGACGCCGGTCCCGCGCAGCTCCTCGGCGATCGACTCGGTAAGCGACAGGACATAGGCCTTGGCGGCGGCGTAGACCGAAAGCCGCGGCACGGGCACGAAGGCGGCCGTCGACGCCACGTTGAGGATGCGGCCGGCGCCGCGCTCCAGCATCGGCGGAAGAAACAGCCGCGTCAGCGCCGTCAGCGCAACCACGTTGATCTGCAGAAGCCTTAAGGACTCGTCGAGCGAAGCGCGCGCGAACTCGCCCTCGAAGAGAATGCCCGCGTTGTTGACCAGGACGCCGACGTCGACCCGGGCTTCGCTCAACGCGTCGGCCATCGCCTCCGCCGCGCCGGGAAGGCTGAGGTCGACCGGCATGGTCTTCGCCCGGACGGCGTGGGTCGCCGCCAGATCGCGGGCGAGCGCCGAGATCGCCGCCTCGTTGCGGGCCGCCAGAACGAGATCGTAGCCGCGAGACGCAAACGCCCTCGCGAGCTCCTGGCCGATCCCGGCCGAGGCGCCGGTGACGAGAACCCATCCGGACGCACGGCTGGCGCCGTTGGCGTTCATTTTCGGCTGCCGAGCCAATCACTCCCCCGACCGCTAAACACGCTTTAAGACCGCATAATCGACTAATCACCATAGCGGGCCGCCGCCAAAGGGCAATGATCCTCATCAAATCGGAGGTCAAACAGGCTGAACCGAGCCGGTCTCGTGGCGCGATTCGGTCATAGTGAAGGGCCTCGGGCGCATGGCCTGCGGGCAGCAGGTCCGGGATCCCCCAGCGGCCGCAGGCGCCCCAGACGCCGCGCGGGCTCGAACAGGATGACGACGGTCGAGATGGCGCTGAGGATGAGCGATTGCCGGCCCGAGCCGGTCAGCCGGGTTGCGCTTCGGTCTTTTCCTTGGTCTTGCCCCCGGCCCCGAAGTGCAGCGCGGGAATCTCTCGCAAGATGATGCGGATCGAGTCGCGCGGCGCGGCGATCGACTCCTCGATCGCGTCGGTGACCTTCGCGATGAGACGCCGCTTGGCTTCGGGCGTGCGCCCCTCGATCATCGTGATCTCGACGATAGGCATGAAGTCACTCCGTCACCCGGATCGAAACCGATCCGAGATTCTGCATAGTGAGCCGCACGCGCTCGCCGACTTTCAGCGAATGCGCGGCGGTCGCGCCGCCCGCAAGAATGATCCAGCCGGCTTCGAGCCGTCCGAGCACCGCGCCCGCGAGGCGCGCGGCTGCGACGAGCGAGCGCGACGGATTGCCGAGGATCGCCGCCGTCGAGCCGATCTCGACCGGACGGCCATTCACCTCCATCACGAGCCCGAGATTGGAGAAGTTCTGATCGGGGCGCGACCAGTCGCCGACAACGAAGCTCGACGACGACGAATTGTCGGCGATGACGTCCGGCAGGGCGAACTTGAAGTCCCGGTAGCGCGAATCGATGATTTCCATCGCGGGTGCAATTCCCCCGACCGCGGCCATCGCTTCGGCCGCGGTGACGATTCCGGTCAGCGGCGCCTTCAGGAGGAAGGCGAGTTCCGGCTCGATGCGCGGATGGACGTAAAGCTTGCGCGACAACGAAGCGCCTTCCTCGAGGCGCATCGCGTCGGTGAGCCGCCCCCACACGACTTCGTCGACGTTGACCTGGGCCATTTTCGCGCGCGACGTCAGGCCCATTTTCACGCCGACGAGTTTTTCTCCGCGCCGAAGCCGCCGCTCAATGGAAGCGCCCTGGATGGCGTAGGCGTCGGCAACGCTGAGCGGCGCGGACTCGGTGAATTGCGGGATGGCGGTCGCGGTGCGCGCCGCCTCGTCGACGACTTCCGCGAATCTCACGATGTCGGTCATTGCGCGGCTGCCTCCGCTTCACGATGGCGCGGGATGTCGAGCGCGACGTCGACGATCATGTCCTCCTGCCCGCCGACCACGCGGCGCTTCCCGAGCTCCGTCAGGATGTCGCGCGTGTCGACGCCATAGATCTTGGAGGCGTTTTCGGCGTGACGCAGGAAGCTCGAATATACGCCGGCATAGCCGAGCGACAGACTCTCGCGGTCGACCCGCACCGGCCGGTCCTGCAGCGGCCGCACGATGTCGTCGGCGACGTCCATCAGAATGTGCAGGTCGCAGCCGGTCTCGATCCCCAGGCGGTCGAGCACGGCGATCAAGGCCTCGATCGGCGCGTTGCCGGCGCCCGCGCCCATCCCGGCGAGCGAAGCGTCGACGCGGACCGCGCCCGCCTCGATGCCGGCGACCGCGTTGGCGACGCCCAACGTCAGATTGTGATGCGTGTGGACGCCGACTTCCGTCTCCGCCATCAGCGCCTGGCGGAACGCCTTGACCTGCTCGGAATATTGCGCCGGCAAGAGCGCGCCGGCCGAATCCGTCACATAGACGCATTCGGCGCCGTAGCTCTCCATCAGCTTCGCCTTCTCGACCAGCTTTTCGACCGGCGCCATATGCGCCATCATGAGAAAGCCGACCGTGTCCATGCCGAGCGCACGCGCCGCCTCGATATGCTGCTTCGAGACGTCGGCCTCGGTGCAATGGGTGGCGATTCGCACGCTGCGCGCGCCGGCTACATAAGCGTGCTTGAGGTCGCGCACCGTACCGATGCCGGGCAGGAGCAGCACGGTGACGACGGCGTTCTTGCACTCTTCGGCGACCGCGGCGATCCATTCGCCGTCGTCGTGCGCGCCGAAGCCGTAGTTGAAGGTCGCGCCGGCGATGCCGTCGCCGTGGCAGATCTCGATTGCGTCGACATGCGCCCGGTCGAGCGCGCGAGCGATGTCGCGCACCGTCTCCAGATGGTACTGGTGACGGATCGAGTGCATGCCGTCGCGTAGCGTCACGTCCTGGACGTAGAGCTTCGACTTGTTCTTGCGGGCCATCACGCGGCCTCCTTCTGCAATTGCCTGGCGGCCCAGCGGTCGGCCGTGGTCAGGGCCGCCGAGGTCATGATGTCGAGGTTGCCGGCGTAGGCCGGCAGGTAGTGCGCCGCGCCCTCGACCTCGAGAAAGATCGTGGTCTTGAGGCCCGAAGAAGGGCCGACGCCGGGGATGCGCACCGGGGCGTTGTCGCCGATGTGCTCGAACTGCACCTTCTGCTTCAGGCGGTAGCCCGGCACGTATTTCCGCACCGCCTCGGCCATGTCCTCGACCGACTTCTCGATCGCCTCCTGCGCCCCGCCCTGCGACAGGGTGAAGACCGTGTCGCGCATGATGAGCGGCGGCTCGGCCGGGTTCAGGATGATGATCGCCTTGCCCCGCTCGGCGCCGCCGAGCTTGACGATCGCGTTCGGGGTCGTCTCGGCGAATTCGTCGATGTTGGCGCGCGTGCCGGGGCCGGCCGATTTCGACGAGATCGAGGCGACGATCTCGCCCCAGATCACCCGCTTTGTCGCGCGCTTGACGGCGTAGACCATCGGGATCGTCGCCTGCCCGCCGCAGGTGATCATATTGACGTTCGGCTCGTCGATGTTCGCGTCGCCGTTGATGACGGGAATGGTGAAGGGGCCGATCGCCGCCGGCGTGAGGTCGATCACCTTCTTGCCGTCCTTCTGCAGGAGCGCGTTGTTGTGCAGATGCGCCTTGGCCGAGGTCGCGTCGAACACGACCTTGATATCCTTGTAATTCGGCAGCTTGCGCAGGCCGTCGATCCCTTCGTGGGTGATCGGCACGCCGAGGCGCTCAGCGCGCGCGAGGCCGTCGGACTGCGGGTCGATGCCGACCATCGCGCCCATTTCCAGGTTCCTCGAGGCACGCATCACCTTGACCATCAGGTCGGTGCCGATGTTGCCGGACCCGATGATCGCGCAGGGAATCTTCGCCATCTTAAGCCTCATCCTTCGCAAACGCCGCGCGCACGGAGCCGAGGCCGGAAATGCGCGCCTCGTAGACTTCGCCTCTTTTGACCGTGACCATCGGCCCGAGCGCGCCCGACATCACCGTGTCGCCCGCTTTGAGAGGCCGCCCGACTTTCGCCATCGTCTTCGCGAGCCACAGCGTCGCCGACAGCGGATCGCCGAG
>Ga0074044_10000731_pt1 | contig 30687 bp, 25 predicted proteins | sample BogForMeECP23OM1_FD_94443 | JGI IMG/M metagenome (GOLD analysis project Ga0074044, IMG submission 94443) | Bog forest soil microbial communities from Calvert Island, British Columbia, Canada - Bog Forest MetaG ECP23OM1 | ecosystem: Environmental > Terrestrial > Soil > Wetlands ...
GTTTGACCGGGCGTAAAATCATTTGCGACAGCTACGGCGGCATGGGCCGTCACGGCGGCGGCGCGTTCTCCGGCAAGGACCCGACGAAGGTGGACCGCAGCGCCGCTTACATGGGCCGCTGGGTGGCCAAAAACATCGTGGCTGCCAAACTGGCCGCGAAATGCGAAATCCAGTTCGCCTACGCCATCGGCTATCCCGATCCCGTCAGCGTCAGTGTGGACACCTTCGGCACGGCGACGGTTCCGGAGAGCAAAATCATCCGCGCCGTCAACCGCGTGTTCAGCTTTCTGCCTTCGGACATCATTGACCAGCTCAACCTGCGCCGCCCGATTTATTCCAAGACCACCAACTACGGCCACTTCGGCAAGAACGACCCCGCGCTGACGTGGGAAAAAACCGACAAAATCAAAGCGCTCCAAAACGCATTGAAATAACTCTCAACGCTCAACTTTCAACTCTCAACCAGACATGGCTACCGTCAAATTACCTCCTTCCCACGCCAAAGTCGCCAAAACCAACGGCAACGGCGCCGCCAAACCGGATTTCAAAGTCCGCGACCTCTCGCTCGCCGAGTGGGGACGCAAGACCATCCAGGTTTCCGAGCACGAAATGCCCGGCCTGCTGGCCATTCGCGCCAAATACGGCCCGCAAAAGCCGCTCAAGGGCGTGCGCATCACCGGCTCGCTGCACATGACCATCGAGACGGCGATTCTCATCGAGACGCTGGTCGAACTTGGCGCGTCCGTGCGCTGGGCGAGTTGCAACATCTTCAGCACCCAGGACCACGCCGCCGCCGCCGTTGCGGTTGCCGGCACGCCAGTCTTTGCGCACAAGGGCGAAACGCTCGAGGAATATTGGCAGTTCACGCTTAACGCGCTCACGCATCCTGTAGCTGCGACGCCCTCGTCGCAGAATGGGCGGCGAGGCGCCGCCGCCACCTACTGCGGCCCGCAACTCATCGTGGACGACGGCGGCGATGCCACCCTGCTCATCCACAAGGGTTACGAACTCGAAAACGGCGACAACTGGGTCAACACCCCCAGCGACAACCACGAGGTCGCGGTCATCAAGGCTTTGCTCAAGCGCGTGGCGAAGGAACGTCCCGGTTTCTGGCACGCCGTCGTGAAAGATTGGAAAGGTGTTTCCGAGGAAACCACCACCGGCGTCCATCGCCTGTACCAGATGCTGAAACAAGGCAAGCTCCTCGTGCCCGCCATCAACGTCAACGACTCCGTCACCAAGTCCAAGTTCGACAACCTCTACGGCTGCCGCGAATCGCTCGCCGACGGCATCAAGCGCGCGACCGACGTGATGGTCGCCGGCAAGGTCGCCTGCGTTTGCGGTTACGGCGACGTCGGCAAAGGCTGCTCCCACTCGTTGCGCGGGTTCGGCGCGCGCGTCATCGTCACTGAGATTGATCCCATCAACGCCCTGCAGGCCGCGATGGAAGGTTTTGAAGTCAAGACCGTCGAAGACACGCTGGGCGAGGCGGATATCTACGTTACCGCCACCGGCAACTGCGACATCATCACGCTGGAACACATGGCGAAGATGAAAGACCAGGCCATCATCTGCAACATCGGCCACTTCGACAACGAGATCCAGGTGGACCGCCTGAACAACGCCAAGGGCGTTACCAAGTTCAACATCAAGCCACAGGTGGACAAATACACCTTTGCGGGCGGCAACAGCATTTACCTGCTGGCCGAAGGCCGGCTGGTGAACCTTGGCTGCGCCACCGGTCATCCGAGTTTTGTCATGTCCAACAGCTTCACCAACCAATGCCTCGCGCAACTGGATTTGTGGAAGAACAAGGACAAGAACAAGATCGGCGTTTATCGTTTGCCCAAGAAACTGGACGAGGAAGTCGCCCGGCTGCACCTGGAAAAAATCGGCGTGAAGCTCACGAAGCTGTCGAAGAAGCAAGCCGACTACATCGGCGTGCCGGTGGAAGGCCCCTACAAGCCGGAGCACTATCGGTACTAAACGAATTCAAATCTCAAAACGCAAAAGGCGAACGGAAAACCGTTCGCTTTTTTTGCTCGACACGACAGACAGGAAAAACAGAGTCTTCTTTTGACCAAATGGATTGCGGACAAAATTACAAAGGCGCCTTCTCATGCTAAAGCTCCACAGCACTTCGCTTCGAAACGGTCTCAAAGAAGTTTTGAAGTCCGTCAGTCAAGAGCTTGTCATTGCCTCACCTTACATCAAGACCTCGGAAGCAGAATGGGTTTGCGATGAACTTGAGCGGAGAAAACAGCTTTCCCCGGTTCGCTTGCAAGTGTTGACGGACGTTCGTAGCGCCAACGTCCTCAGTGGTTCGTTGGACATTGAGGCCTTGAACCTGTTTGCCGCGCGTATTCCGGCAAGTGTTGTAGTCAACTTGCCCCGCTTGCACGCAAAAGTGTATGTGGCTGACCGCTCGTGCGCTTTGATCACGTCAGCGAACCTCACGCCCTCCGGCATGGATTTCAATTTTGAATTTGGCGTGGAGTTTCATGATTCAGAATTCGTGGGCAGCGTCAGGAGACATTTGGAGTCCTATTCGCGTCTTGGGAATATTCTCAGTCGCCAATCGCTTGCAGAATTACAGATAGTGGCAGACGAACTCAGTGCGGAGTATCAAAAGGTTCAAAAGTCTGGGGCTTCGGGTCTGAAACGCCGCTTTTCGGAAAAGCTGCGGACCGCCAACTATCAGTTCCTTCGTGCCCAGGTCGGCACGCGCTCGGCTCACAGCCTTTTCTCCGAGGCAATTTTGTATGCGCTGGCTGCCAGTCCAATGTCCACCGTGGAGCTCCATCCAAAAGTCCAGAAGCTCCTGCCTGATCTGTGTGATGATTCAGTCGAATTGGTTATAGACGGCCAATATTTCGGAAAACGTTGGAAACACGCGGTCCGGAATGCGCAGCAATACTTGAAAAGAAACGGTCAGATCGTCTTCGACGGAAAGCGTTGGTCTCTAGCGTCTTCACGCTCATGAACTGTTTGGCTTGCCAAGTCTCGGAACTGCCGGACGACTTGCAGGTTTTGATTTCTGATTTTGTTGAGGACTCTCTAGGGGCGGAGGGTTTTGAGCGGCTTGAATCGCACCGGTTTCCAATTCATCACTTGCCGTTGGCGGCATTCCCACGCGTAAAGATGTGGACAGATTGCCGTGACCGAGCCTATTCCGAGGCGATGATTGGCCGGCAACTCCCTCCGATACTCATTTGTGGAGACCAATGGCTCGACGGGAGAAATCGAGTTTGGGCGGCACGCCGCACCGGAAAGAGTACTGTTGGTTGCATCGACCTTTCTGAAATTGGCATCAGCATTCGATTCAAGGCGCTTGGCAGACTTCGTTGGAAGCAGCCCCGACCTTCTTCAACGAATCATCGCGGCGGTCAAAGCTTCCGGGTGGAACTCGATTCTTCTGTCGTCGGAGCATCCGTTCAAGCTGTCGCTTTTCCGTGGTGACCAGCGGGTTGTTGTCCTGTGCTACATCTGGAATTTGACCCACGGCGGCTATCCTCGAAATCCGAACGAGCTTCGCGTTCAAGTGACAGGGATTGACCGTTTCCGCGTCGAGGACGGCGCAAAGACCCTGTTGCTCGGTTGGGGCGAAGACGAACAGATGTTCGCTGGCTTCGACGTGATGAAGCACCTCATTTCGATGTCGGGTCGCTCACCCTCTCTGCAAGTCAGGCGTGAGACACTGGATGAAGCCAAATCGAAAGCGTTCTTTCCACAAACACGAGATAACCAAGAAATCGTCATCGCGTTCCGTCCAGATTTCTTTGCCGCTTATGTTCAGGAGCTCGAAGAACTGCATAAGACCGCGCAGCGGCCGGAGGATCTGCGGCAACTTGAACGGATCGCCAACACCGACATTGAGCGCGAAATCAGGGATATTCCCGCTGGGCCAAGAAAAACGGTACTGCAACAGATCAACCGGAAGGTGCGTGACGCACGCTTTCGCCAGAATGTCCTGGCCGCTTACGGCTGCCGATGCGCAGTTAGTGGCATTCAACTCGAACTTGTGGACGCAGCGCACATTATTCCGGTTGACCACGAGCGAGGAACAGATGAACTGAAGAACGGAATCTGCCTGAGCGCGCTTCATCACCGTGCTTTCGACAACGGCCTCATCGGAATAAAAAGAGATTACTCGGTCGTTCTCAATGAGCGGCGCATGGCAGAACTTCATTCGATTGGCTGGGATGGCGGCGCGGCGGAATTTAAGGCAAGCCTGCGCGACCAGATTCTTTTGCCCGCCCGTCGAGCACACTATCCCGACCCCGGCTACCTGCTGTTCGGCCAAGGGTTACGAGGCTGGGCGCAGAAACATCTCGTTTGAACATCGCCGCCATCGCGGAAGATTTGAAACCATGTTTCGCATCCCCATTATTTCAGCCAGTTGATTCTGATTTCCTTCTCGCGGATTTAAATTCGGTGTCGGCGGTGACGAGTTCGGCCTTTTTATCTTTCACCAGCGCGGCAGTTTTCATTCGCGGTCTTCCTTTTCCTTTTCAGCGCGGCGTTCCTCCAGAAGCTCCTGCACGACGGACTTCTCGCCGGGCTTGAGCTTGAAGATGCCGCGAAAGCTGCTGATGTATTCGCGGGTGACGGGCTGGAAGATGATGCGGTCGCCTTCCTCCACGAAATTGACCCGCGTGCCCGGCTTAATGCCGAACCGGCGCCGGATGCGCGAAGGCACAGTCAACCGGCCTTTGGCGGTAATTTTGGCAGAGTTCAACTTGTCCATCGTTTCGCATGAAGAATCGCATCGTCCCAAGCACAACGCAAAAATTTTGTAAGACTCATTCACAATGCCTTTTCGGACTTAAATCAGTGGTTTGACCCGGTTGATTTGGCCGATTCACTAGGACGGCTCTCCGGCCCTGCCAAACATCCCGCCGCTGACCATGACCTTTGACCTATTCAAATCGTGACTTCAGGGTCTGTTCGCAGACCGGCTCAAAGGAGCAGAATGGCGGCAGTTATTGGGGCAACCGTGTGGTTGATATCCCAACGCGAAAAAGAAAACCAATGCGCCGCTTCGGCGGCAATGAATGAAAGAACAGTTATGAAACAATTAATCTACGCAATTCTTGGCGTCGCCGTGATCGGCGGTGGAATCGCATTATCTGCCGTCCGGCAGAAGAACCCGGTGGTTCCTCCGGCCCAAGTTCGGACTGAATCGGCCACCAGTCCGGCGACGGCAAACAACCCGCCCGAGCAACCGGCGGTTGCAACACCCGTACCGCCCCAACCGGTTCCGGTGGACACCGGCGATTCCAAGCCGGCGGTGATTGCGTCCGCGACTCAAGCCAGTGCCAAAGCGATTGATCCCGCCATCAAACAGGCCATCGAAAGCCTGCTCTCCAAACAATTGACCCACGAACAGCGGCGGGACATTTTGAAACAACTGGTCCAGTCCGGCAAAATTGACCAAGCCATCAGTGCACTCCAGCAGCAGGCAGCCAATGATCCGAACAACGCGGAATATCAAACGGCGTTGGGCCAGGCCTACGTCGAACAGGCGGCGGCGATGCAGGATTTTTCTCCGGACAAAGGCATCCTGGTCATGCAGGCCATGAAAAGCTTTGACGCGGCATTGAGTGACGATCCCGCGAACTGGGAGGCGCGTTTTACCCGAACCGCCATCCTGTCACACTATCCGGCGGAGATGAACAAAGGGCAGGAGGTTATCGACCAGTTCACGCAATTGATCAATCAACAGGAATCGCAGCCGCCGCAGCCTCAATTCGCGAAGACCTACGTGGCACTGGGTGACCAATACCAGAAGCTCGGTCAAAACGATTATGCCCTGGCAACCTGGCAGGCCGGCGCCCAACTGTTTCCAAGCGATAAAACGCTCCAGAAAAGATTGACCCAACCGGCCGGTCAATGACCAACCGTAAAATGAACGATACACAACAACCAAAACCTGATTGACGCGCGTCGGATAAAAACCATTGGTGCCAAAGCCCGGTTTAATCATACTGACACCGTCATCGCTGAAAATGACATGAACTCAAAATCTTCATCTTCGTCCGCCGATTTTCGGGCACCCCTCCCGGGCAGCCAGTATCGGGGATTCTACCTGCTCATGCACGTGCTGATCCTCGTGGCACTGGGGCTGACACTGTACACGCACTGGGGTCATGACAAAGCAATGCATGGATGGGCCGATGCCGCCCTCATCGGCCTTGTGGTGATCCAGGTTCTGCTGCTCTTGTTTTTCTTCACCTTTCCCACTCTCATCCGTTGGCCGGCCTGGCCGTGGTTTCAAGATCTTCACGGAGGTCTCGTTGACACCAGACTATCCCGGCGATGGTGGTGGATGTACGTCGTGGCGAGCGTGGCGATAGTACTCGCGGAATCCCGCATTGACCGCGCTTTTCAGTGGTTTCTGTTTCCTTATCTCTGCCACATCTTTGCGCGGCCATTTCGGATTTCGGTGCCCACGATCCTGGTGGTCTTGGCAGCCTTTCTCCTGAACATGATCGGCTGGAGCAAGCCGGCCAAGTGGGATGCGGAGGACTGGTTTTCCATGTCGTTCACGGCGGTGGCCTGGCTCTCTCTCGCGTTCTTCATCGCCCGGACGGTTGTCACCAGTGCCCAGCGCGGGCGGCTGATTCTTGAGCTGCAGGCGGCAAAACGCGAACTCGAACTGGCCCGCGAACGCGAAATCGAACTCGCCGCGCTCCGCGAACGCGAGCGCCTCGCGCGCGACCTGCACGACACACTCGGCCATGCGCTCGTCACCCTGACCGTGCAATTGGAGGCTGCGCAACGGTTGCAGACGACCGATCCGGCGCGGGCGGCCACGCTGCTGGCGGAATTGCAGAAGCTCACCCGTTCCAGCATGGAGGACCTGCGCCGGTCGCTGGCCAATTTGCGCACTTCGGGCCTCGGCGACCGCCCGCTCTCCGAATCGCTGCGAACCTTGTGCGCGGAAGCCGGCCAACGTTTCGGCGCGGTCATTGATTGTCAGATTGCCGGAGGCGCTGATGCTTTACCGCCAGCCGTCGCGGAAGTTATCTGGCGCGTCGCGCAGGAAGGATTGACGAACATCGAAAAACACGCCCATGCTCATCGCGTTCAAGTGAACCTGACCGTGCAACCAAAAGAAGTCGCCCTGCGCGTGAGTGACGACGGCGCCGGCCTCCCGCGCGGCGCGGAAGAAAAACCGGGCCACTACGGCTTGCGCGGCTTGCGCGAGCGCGTGGAAGGCCTCGGCGGCACGTTCGCATTGACAGCGGCGGACCCCAAAGGAACCATCCTCAAAGCGCAGATACCTGTAATTATCTGTTGAATACATTAACACGAATCAAATGGAGAATTCCGATGGACAAACTTGATGAAATCTCACGAATACGGAAGAAGGCGCACCAAAGGTTCCTCTCACTAAAGTCGAAGGTTTACGAAGCTTTTCTCCAGATGGAGCAAGCCGCTTATGCGGACGGCGCTCTCCCCAAGAAAACCAAGGAGTTGATCGCCATCGGCATCTCTGTGCAGATGAACTGCGAGTCTTGTATGCAGTGGCATATTGACCAGGCAGCAGCATGTGGTGCTACGTTACAAGAAATTCTTGAGGCAGTTGAGGTCGGCATTGAAATGGGAGCTGGTCGGGTCACTGTTTCAGCCCGGTTCGCACTCGATGTCATAGAGCGTGCTTTCCCGAATGAAAAATTCTGAATCAATGGTGGTGCAATGTTTTGCGCCATGATACGAATGAACCGCCGCAGTCGCTCAATTCAGCGATGAAGCCCATCCGGATTTTGCTGGCCGAAGACCAGACGCTCATGCGTCAGGGGTTGAAAACCATTCTCGAACTGGAGGATGGTTTCGAAGTGGCCGGCGAAGCCGAGGACGGCAAGGCCGCTGTGAAGCTTGCCCTGCAGTTGCGCCCGGACATCATCCTCATGGACGTCCAGATGCCGCAATTCAACGGCGTGGAAGCCACCGCCGCCATCTGCCGGTCGTGGCCCGAAGCCCGGGTCATCATCCTGACGACGTTTGACCGTGACGACTACGTTTTCCAAGGGGTGCGTGCTGGCGCGGTGGGGTACCTGCTCAAGGATTTGCCGGCGCCGAAACTGATTGAAACCATCCGGCGCGTTCATGAAGGCGAAGTGTTCATCCAACCCGAAATTGCCTCGCGCACCCTCCGCGCCGCGTTGCATTCGCCCGGCGACCTGATTGAGCCGCTGTCCGAACGCGAGCGCGAGGTGCTGGTGATGCTGGCCCAGGGAATTCCCAACAAGGAAATCGCCGACAAGCTGCATCTGGCCGAAGGCACCGTCAAAAACCACGTCTCGAACATCCTCGGCAAATTGCAGGCCCAGAACCGCACCGAAGCCGCCGACATTGCGCGGAAGCGAGGGTTGATTTGAACCGGCCGGAGCGCTGCTAGAGTTAAAGGCAGGGCTGACTCTCCGAGCCGGCCGCGGCGCGGTGGGACACCGCGCCCTATCGAAGAATTTAAACAGAGGCGAGCGGAAATCCCGTTCGCCTTTTCATTTCTCGCGGCGGGGAGGTGACGCCATCCCAGAGACAATCGGTGCAGGGGTAGGGCGGCGCTGCTGCGCCGCCGGGTATGATGGCCGCGCAGCAGCGCGGCCTACCATCTGGAATGGGTGCCGATTATTATTGGGGAATGGTATGACACCCTAAAGTGAAAGGAGCCTGGCCGCCTCGCTCATGGTCTCACAGGTGACCACTTGCGGTCGGTGCGGATAATGGAATATGGAAAGGATGTTCAGCCCGATGTCTTTCGTCGGATCGGGAATGACGCGGACCACCAGTCCCACGCCATGCTGGTCACACAATTCCATCACCTTGCCGATTTGTGTCATGCAAGCGGGTTCCATGGATTCCAGCCGGCCCAGGTCCACCAGAAAGTGGAAGCCGGGCGGCAAATCGGCCAGCAGCGCCGGGATCTGTTCCAGTCCGCGCTGGAGGTCCTTGGTCTGCACTTGTTGGATGAAGCCCACGTAGAGCAACCGTTTCGATTTGTTCGTCATGGCCAGAAACATGGCCACAACCTAAGCCCTCACGGGCCGGATTTCGACGAAAATGCGTCCATGAAAAAAACGCGCTCACACACGTCCGGCGGTGTAACGCAGACTTTCCAGCCACCAGTTCAACACGGGACAGGAAAGTCCCGTGAACCCGCAGACATGCGAGTTGCGCGCTTGAATCGTTCGCTATCATTGCGGAAGATTTGAAAACATGTTTCGCATCGGCATAGATCTTGGTGGTACGAGGATTGAATCCCAACGCACCTTGTTGATTCCCCGTTTGTTTTCCGTTCTGACAGCCTGCCTCCTGGCAGGTCCGGTGCACGCGGAAAATCTTTCCCCGGTCCGCCTTTACGCCCTCACCTGCGAACACCTGCAAAATCCCGTTGGCATCGGCATCCAGCAGCCGCGCCTGTCGTGGAAACTTCGTTCCGACCGCACCGGTGAAATCCAGACCGCCTGGCAAATCCGCGCCGCTTCCTCCGGCTCCGGTCTCAATACGAACCCGCCGGATCTTTGGGACTCCGGAAAAATCGTTTCCGACCAGTCCGTCCTCGTTCCGTGGGCGGGCAAACCGCTGGCCTCACGCTCCCGTGTTTTCTGGCAGGTCCGCATCTGGGACAAGGGCGGTCGTCCTTCTCCCTGGAGCGAAGTCGCTTCGTTCGAATTGGGACTGCTTGCTCCTGCCACCGAATGGAAAGGCCAATGGATTACCGCCGACCAGCCGCGGTATGACATCGAGCAGTCCGCTCTCGCGAAGTCGTTCTGGATCAATGCCGGTTCCACTGCCCATCAGGCGGCCGCAGTCCGCTTTGTCCTCAATCTTCCGGCCGACACAACCATTCGCAGTGCCGCCATTGATGTTGTGGCTGACGGTCTCATCACCGTTTATGTCAACGGTCAGCCCACCCGCCAGGGCACCAGCAGCCGCACGGCGCCGCTGCACGCGGAAGTCCGCACTCAATTGGCGCCCGGCAAGAACATCATCGCCATTGGTTCCGCCGCCGTGCGGGATGCCATTCGCCGTGACCGCGGCGAAACCGGAAGAAACGCCATCGCCGCCCGCGGCGTCATCGAACTGGAAAACGGCCGGCGGATCGAGTTCAACACCGATGATTCCTGGAAAGCCGTGGTGGCTCCCGGCAACGATTGGTTTGCAGCCACTTTCGACGATTCCGCCTGGCCGGTCGCGACCAGCCTCGGGCCGTATGCAACGGCGCCCTCGAAATACTCCGATAACACCATCGGGCCGGGCCGTTACCTGCGGAAGAATTTCACGGTGAAAGGCCTGATTGCCAGGGCTCGTCTTTATGCCACGGCGCTGGGTGTCTATGAAACCTCCATCAACGGCCGGCGCGTCAATCAGGATTCCGTGCTGGACCCGGGTTGGACCGATTACCACAAGCGCGTGATGGTCCAGACCTATGACGTTACGTCACTGCTCGTTGCCGGGGAAAATACCGTTGGGGCCGTGCTCGGTGATGGCTGGTATGCCGGCCGGTTGGGCTGGATGGGGCTTGCGCAATATGGCAGCCGCCCGGTTTTCAATGCCCAGCTCGAAATCACCTACGCCGATGGCACCCAGGACATCATCGCCACGGATAATTCCTGGCAGGCGGGTCCGGGCGAAATTATCGGCTCGGACGCGCAATGGGGCGAAATCATCGACGCCCGCAAGGCCGTCCCCGACTGGAACCAACCTGCTTTCAAAGATTCATCGTGGGGGGATGCCGTCGTCGAGCCGCACGGCATCGCGCTCGTTCCGCAACTCGGCCCTCCGGTACGCCGGTTGCTTGAACTTGCGCCCCCAAAAATCACCCGTTGGGGCGACGCCTGGATTGTTGATTTCGGGCAAAACCTGGTCGGTTGCGTCCGCCTTTTTGCCCACGGTCCCGCCGGCACCGCGATCACGCTTCGCCACGCCGAAATGCTCAACGCCGATGGTTCCCTCTACACCGAAAATCTCCGGCCCGCCCTGGCCACCGATACCTTCATCCTCCGGGGCGCACCGGAGCGGGAAACTTTTGAGCCGCACTTCACCTTCCATGGTTTTCGTTACGTCGAAATCACCGGTTATCCCGGAACCCTGACCGCGGATGATCTTCGCGGCATCGTCGTTGGCTCCGACACGCCGTCAACGGGGACTTTCGAATGCTCCAACCCCGACCTCAATCGCCTCTACGAAAACATTGTCTGGGGCCAGCGCGGCAATTTTTTGAGCGTGCCCACCGACTGCCCGCAGCGCGACGAACGCATGGGTTGGATGGGCGATGCGCAGGTGTTCGCGCCTACCGCCGCGCGCAATGCCGACGTGGCCGCCTTCTTTGCCAAGTGGATGGTGGATGTTGATGACGGCCAGGGTTCCAGCGGCGACTACGCCGACGTCTCGCCACGCGTTGCCCGGACCCAGCCGGCGATGCCGGTGTGGGGCGACGCCGGGGTCATCATCCCCTGGGTCATGTACACCGCCTACGGTGACCGGGCGTTTCTGGCGGACAATTATCCCTTCATGGTGCGGTGGGTTGAATTCAGCCTTCGCCGTTCCACCAACCTGATCCTGAGCGGCGGCGTTGGCGATCACCTGGCGCCGCAGCGCACGCCCGCCGACGTGGTGGACACCGCCTACTTTGCGAACTCCGCGCGCCTGGTTGCCCGGGCGGCGGCACTCCTCGGCAAAACGGACGACGCTGCCAAATACGACAAGCTCTTTCACGACATCGCCGATGCCTTCAACCAGTCCTTCGTTTCCACCAACGGCATCATCAAGGGCGACACCCAGACGGCCTACCTCCTTGCGCTCCAATTCGAGCTTCTCCCCGAAAACCTCCGGGCCGTCGCCGCGCGGCGACTGGTCGAAGACGTTGAACAGAACGGCCACCTGACCACCGGGTTCGTGGGCGTTGGTCTCATCTGTCCCACGTTGACGCAAATCGGCCGTTCCGACCTCGCCTGGCAACTCGTCCTGACCAACACCTATCCTTCGTGGCTGTTTTCCGTGAAAAACGGCGCCACGACCATCTGGGAACGTTGGGACGGCTGGACCCCGGAACATGGTTTTCAGGATTCCGCGATGAATTCCTTCAACCATTACTCGTTGGGTTCCGTCGGTGCCTGGTTTTACTCCGGTGCCGCCGGCATTCAACCGGATGAGTCAAATCCGGGTTACAAACACTTTTTCCTGAACCCCCAGTTCACCACCCGGCTCGCCCAGGTCAAAGCGTCACTCGATTCGCCCTACGGTCTCATTGCTTCCCATTGGCAGGTCGGGAACGACCAAGTACTTTACGATGTCACCATTCCCCCGAACACAACCGCAACGCTCACGTTGCCTGTTCCGCCACGAGACGTCCGGCAATCCGGCCGGCCGCTCCCGGCACCGGATGATCATATCACCCGGCTCCCGCTCGTTGCCGGAACGTATCATTTCTCCCTGCCGCGGGGACGGATCAAATAGATTGTGTAGAGCAGGCATTCCTGCCTGCTGGTTTTGGCGACTTTCCAGTCGCCAGTTTAACACGGGACTGGAAAGTCCCCTGAAACCGCAGACAAGAATGTCTGCGCTACGCCGTTGCGCGCTTGAATCGTTCGCCGCCTTGACGGAAGATTTGAAACCATGTTTCGCATCGGCATCGACCTCGGCGGCACCAAGATTGAAGGTATTGTGCTGGACGCGTCCGGCCAGGAATTTTTCCGCAAGCGCGTGGATACGCAGCAGGAAAAAGGTTACGACCACATCCTGGATCGCATCAAGGGACTGCATGACGAACTGGCCGCCGGCATCCAGGGCGCGGCGCATACGTTCGGCATCGGCACGCCCGGGGCCATCTCACCGCGCACCGGCTTGTTGAAAAATTCCAACACGGTTTGCATGAACGGCCAGCCGTTGAAGGCGGACCTCGAACGGATTCTCGGCCGCAAAATTGAGATCCAAAACGACGCGAATTGTTTCGCGATGGCCGAGGCGCTGCACGGAGCGGGCAGGGGAAAGAAACTGGTCTTCGGTGTCATCATGGGCACGGGCTGCGGCGGGGGAATCGTCCACCAGGGCGAAGTCATCACCGGTCCGCAAGCCATTGCCGGAGAATGGGGCCACATGTCCATCGCCCCGGACGGCCCATTGTGCTACTGCGGCCAGCGCGGCTGCGTGGAGACGTTCATCAGCGGCGGCGGACTGGAAGCGCGCTATGCCGAACAATTCGGTAAGAAAAGGTCATTCAAGGAAATCGTGCAGGATTATTACGCCGGCGATGCGAAGGCGGTGGAGTTCATGAAGATCTTCTTCCGCCACTTCGGTCGCTCGATGGCCAACCTCATTGACGTGCTGGACCCGGACGTGATCGTCCTCGGCGGCGGCGTTTCCAACTTCGACGCGCTCTACGCCGAAGGCGTTGCGGAAGTGGCGAAACAAGTTTTCAGCGATTCTCTGGAAACGCCCATCGTGAAACATCAGCTCGGCGATTCCGCCGGTGTCATCGGCGCCGCCTTGATCGGGGTTTGAAATAGAAGTTATTAACCACGAAACACCCGAACTACACGAAAACACTTTGACGCGAATTGCGCGAATTTTCGCAAACCGGATTTCAATTTGTGTGAATTCGTGGAATTCGCGTCAACCCGTTTCAATACACCAGCACCAACTCAACTGCCTGTTGAGCTGCCAATCGCTTTTTTCAATGTTCACCAATGTTTATTCAATTCGTTCCCTGAACTGGCTTGTGATAATTGTCGTGCGTGAATCAAACGTCCCAGTCTGGCAAACCGACATTCGGCCGGTGTCTTTGGTCCGGACTGCTTCTTTGTGTCGGGCTTTACCTTGTAATTTGCACTGGCTGTGCCTCTTTCCAACGCCGGCTGATATATTACCCTGCTGTGTCCACACGAGAACAGGAGGATCAGATGGCGCAATCCGCGCGGCTGGAACGCTGGACAAATTCAGCCGGCCAGTTCATTGGGCTGAAGCGCCCGGCACCGAAGCAACCCGCGGAAGGGGTGGTCCTGATCACGTATGGCAACGGCAGCACGGCGGTTGGCTGTGAGCATTACGTGAATGACATTCAAAATGTCACTGCGTTTGACGTTTTCATCCTGGAATATCCCGGCTATGCCGATCGTCCGGGGGCGCCGAGCCAGAAGAGTTTGTTTCGTGCCGCCGATGAAGCGTTCCAACTGCTCGCCACCAACCAGCCCGTTTATCTGGTGGGCGAATCGCTCGGCACCGGTGTCGCTGCGTATTTGGCGGGAACATATTCCAACAAAATCACAGGCGTCATTTTGATTTCGCCGTTCAACTGTTTGACCGATGTCGGACAGAACCACTTTCCGCTGCTGCCCGTTCGGTTATTGCTTGTGGATCGTTTTCCTTCGGAAAAACATCTCAGCCATTATCAAGGCAAAGTCGGAATAACGGTTGATGGCAAAGATACCGTCGTCCCGGAAAAATTCAGTCTTCGCCTTTATCATGGCTATGTCGGCCCGAAAAAGCTTTGGGAATTTCCTGATGGCGGACATTGTCAAATCAAGAAACAACCATCGGAATTTTGGAAAGAAGCCGTCGCTTTTTGGCAGGCAGATCAACCGGCTCCCAAGCGTGAATAAACCCGGCGGCGCTTTGGTCGGCGTTTGATAGGACAAACTGGAACACAATCGGTATTGAAAGGTGGGGCTGGCTCTCCGAGCCGGCCGCGGCGCGGTGGGACACCGCGCCCTACCAAAGAATTTAAACAAAGGCGAACGGCAAATCCGTCCGTTTCGTATTTTCAATTCAAGAAACTTGAGGTGTCACAATTCCCGCAAGGCGGCGGCGATGGGCAAGCGCGCGGCGCGGATGGCGGGGAACAGGCCGCCAATCAGACCAATCAGCGCCGACCACACGATGCCGCGCACCAGCAACTCCGGCGTGACGCGGAAGGCGAAGGTGATCTGGCTGAAACTCTGCCAGTTCATCGTCGAGGTGTGGAAATTGTTGAAGGCGAAATACGCCAGCCCGCCGCCCATAATGCCGCCGACCAGGGCCAGCAGCAGCGATTCCAGCATCAACGAAACCACCACGGCGCTGCCGCCGAAACCGAGCGCGCGCAACGTGGCGATTTCCCGCGTTCGCGCCGCCACCGCGCTGTACATCGTGTTCAGCGCGCCGAACACCGCGCCGATGGCCATCAAGAACGCAATCAGGAACCCCAAGGTCGTGATCAACCGCGTGATGGTTTCCGATTGCTCGGCGTAATATTCGGATTGCCGGACAACTTTCACGTTGAGCTGCGGATTCGACGTCAGCGAATCCTTGAACTCCTGAAACGCTCCCGGCGAATTCAATTTGGCGTAAACGGACTGGAACGAGTCACCGCGATTGTACGCGGCCTGCAACACCTTCGCGTCCGACCAGATTTCCGATTCGGACGCCCCGCCGTTGGCCGAAAAAATCCCGACGACCGGCCATTCGTAACGGCCCACCTTGATTTTCGAGCCGACCTCCAACCCGGCGAACTCCCGTGCCGCCCCGGCGCCGATGATGACTTCGTCCTTGCCCCATTCAAACATCCGGCCCTGGACGATTTTCATGTTGTCGCGCACCTGCCATGCCGCGTTTTCCACGCCGCGCAATGGCACGTTCGCGTCCAGGCCGGTCGAGCGTTTTGGAATGTTGATGATGACGAACAATTCCGCGGACGCGAGCGGGCCTTGTGCCGTGCGCGCCACCCCGGGCGAGTCAGCGATCACGCGCGTCTGGTCGCGGCCCAGGCCGCTGACCATTTCGCTGTCGGCCCCGCTGCGCAGAACGACGGCCCCGTCGGGCGACGCGGAAACGGTCATCGCCTGCCGGAAACCCGCCGCGATGGAGAGCACGCCGACGAGCACGGTGACGACTCCGGCGATGCCGATGACCGTGGCCGCCACCGCGCCGCGCCGTTGCGGGATGCTCAGCAACCCGAACTTCGTGATGGAGACGATTTGTGAAAACCAGTTGATGGGGCCGGCCATAGTCAAGACAGGGTGGGGCGCGCAGTCCCTTGCGCGCCGTTTTGGAACCGCCCAGCTTCGGCGCGCACGGAGTGACGCGCCCTACCGATGAATAATTTCATCGCTGGCATTTTACATCCTCCTCAAAGCGTCCGCCACGCGCAGGCGCATGGCCTGCAGCGCGGGAAAAATTCCCGTGACCAGACCGAGCGCGACACTGAGGCCCAGGCCGATGAGCAGATCCCGGGTTGGGAAAAAGAACATCGGCAGCAGGCCGCTCGTGGGGTCGCCGCGGGAAATGACCAGCCATGCCAGCCCCAAGCCCAGTGTTCCGCCCAAGACCGTCAGCAGGCACGACTCGGCGAGCACCAGCCCGACGATCTGTCCGTTGGTGAAGCCGATGGCCTTGAGCACACCCAGCTCACCGGTCCGCTCGCGCACCGCCTGCGCCATGGTGTTGCCGGTCACCAGCAGGATGGTGAAAAACACCGCGCCGAGGATGGCGGCGACAATCAGCACGATGTTGCCGATTTGACTCGCCCACGCCTGCACAAACGCGCCCTCCGGCTCCGTCTTGGTTTCCGCCGACGAATTTTCAAACTCCTGGTCCACCAGCTTCGCCACTTCCGCCGCTTGCGCCGGGTCCTTCACGCGGATGCTGTACCAGCCCACCAACCCCTTGGCCCCCGGTTGCCGGGCCTCATCGAAGTAATCGTAGCGGAAAAACAGCGGCGTCGTGTCGGTCTCTTTTTTGTCCCCGTCATAGATGCCCACGATGTCGAACTCCCAATTCCGGCTGCCATCTTCCTGCGACCAAATAGAAGACTGGATGGGCACCTTGTCACCGATTTTCCAATGGAACCGTTCCGCGGTTTTCCGGCCGACGATGGCGCCGGTCCGTGTTTCCAGCCACGCCTTTTTTTGATCCGGCGAAAGGATTATTTCCGGATGCATGTTCAAAAATTCCTCCGGCACCACGGGATTCTGCATGAAGAAATTCTTCGGGTCCTGGTAAATGCCGCCGAACCACGTCTGGTGCGTCGCCAGCGCCACGCCGGGGATTCGCTCCATCCGCGCCTTGTAACTCTCCGGCAGCAACTGGATGATGGACACCTTGTGCCGCACGATCAGCCGGTCCTGGCGTGTCAGGCTGACCCCGCCCGCCAGCGCCTGTTTGATCGCCATCAAAAACCCGAACAGAACGAACGCCACCAGGATCGAGAGCAGCGTCAGCGACGTGCGCAGCTTCTTCCGCTTCAGATTGCTCCAGATGAGATGGAAGAATTTCATGGGGCCGTATAAATTCTTGTCGCAGCCCGTTTCCCCTCACCCTGGCCCTCTCCCTCGGGGAGAGGGAACAGCCGTTGATCGCTCTGATTTGTCTCAAAATCGCTGAAACTTTCTCCGTCAATCGTCGTACCGTGCATCGGGAAATAATTCTCCCTCTCCCGGGGGAGAGGGCCGGGGCGAGGGCGAGCGCATGTCACCATTCTCTTCATTTCACCGTTTCGTTGCTCAATTGTCCTTTGTCCAGATACACCGTCCGCGTCGCGCGCGCCGAGGCGTGCGGGTCGTGCGTGACCATGATGATGGTTTTGCCGTGCTCACGGTTCAGCGCCTGGAGCAAATCCAGGACTTCGTTGCCGGCCTTGCGATCAAGGTCGCCGGTTGGTTCGTCGCAGAGCAGCAACGTCGGGTCGGTGACAATGCCGCGGGCGATGCCCACGCGTTGTTGTTCGCCGCCGGAAAGTGTGCGCGGATAATGCTTTGCGCGATGTGACAGCCCGACCACCGCCAGCGCCGTTTCCACGTGCTTCATCCGGTCCGCCTTGGACAGGTGCGTCAGCAGCAGCGGCAGTTCCACGTTCCGTTCCGCCGTCAGCACCGGCAACAGGTTGTAAAGCTGGAAGACAAACCCGACGTGCCGTGCGCGCCACGCGGCCAGCCGGTGGTCGGACAACTGGTCGAGACGTTCACCCGCGACGGTAACGAGGCCCCTGGTCGGCCGGTCAAGACCGCCGATCAAATTCAACAGGGTGCTCTTGCCCGAACCCGACGGGCCCATCAACGCCAGGAATTCGCCGGCGGGGACCTGCAGATGCAGGTCCGCCAGCACGTGGATGTCTTCCGAGCCGCGGTGGAAGATTTTTTCCACATTCTCAACGCGCACCAACGCGCCATGGTTTGATTGGTTTTCGTTCATAGCTTTCTCGCCCTGACGGCGGTTCCATCGGCCAGACCGGCGGGTGGATCCGCGACCACACTTTCGCCGGCGAAGACGCCTGCGCTCAACACGGAGTCATCACCTTGCGTATCAATCACCGTGACGGCGCGGCGTTCGGCGCGACCGTGCTGGACGACGAACACGACATCCCGCCCGTCTTGGCTCTGCACCGCGCTTTTCGGAATCATCACGGCGCGAATTGCCGCCGCCGTCCCGCCGCCGGTTTCACGAAACGCCACTTTCACGGACATCTCCGGCAGGATGCGCGGGTCGAGTTGGTCGAAACCAACGCGCACTTTGACCGTGGACTTCTGCCGGTCGGCGGTCGGGATAATCGCAATGACCTTGCAGGGAATTCTCCAATCGGGATACGCGTCCAGCGTGGCCACGACCGGCTGGCCGGGTTGAACGCGGTTGATATAGCTTTCGTTGACATCAATTTCAATTTCCAGCGAGCCCATGTCCACAACGGTGCCGATGCCCGTGCGCGTGAACCCGCCGCCGGCCGACACCGGTGAAATCATCTCGCCCGGCTGGGCGTCCTTGGTCGTCACAATGCCGTCGAACGGTGCGCGGATGATCATGTCATCCATCTGTTGCTGCCACATGGCCACCGTGCGGTCCGCCACAGTGACATCCACTTCCTGCTGCGCCAGATGCGCCTGCAACGATTTGGCATTCGATTCGGCCAGGTCCAGGTCGGATGGGGATGCGATGTGTTGTTTGGCCAGTTCGGTAATGCGTTGATATTCCTGATTTGCCTGTTTGAGCTGGGCGCGGGTTTCGTCCAACGCTGCCCTGGCCGATTCCAACTGGGCCTGCGCCACGTTCAGGCTGGTTTTGATGTTCGTGTCGTCCAGCCGCGCCAGAACCTGGCCTTCCTTCACTTTCATGCCCTCCTCGATAAGCACCTCGATGACTTTGCCGGTGACTTTGGAGGAAACCGTCGCCGCCCGCCGTGCTGTGACGTAACCCGACGCATTCAACACCGTCCGCTCTCCGCTGCTGCTGCCACCGATTTCGCGCGCGACCGCCGTCCGCACCTCGATGGCTTTGGGCCGCGTCAGCCACCAAATCACCCCTGCCGCCAGAACCAGAACGAAAATGCCAATGGCGACCGGCCGGATTCGTAAATTCGATTCGGGTTTGTCGCTGCGCTTGATGCGCAAGTCATCCAGCGTGGGTTTCTGCGGATCCATAAATCTGACCGGGCACAGGAAACCGTTTTTTTTCGTCAGGGTCAATTACGTTGTCCCCGGCTGAACTGGCCATTGAGCGGCCAAAAGAGACTCATGCCGGCCACCTCGACGTGCCGGTTAAGCCGGAGCACGATCGGTATTAAATCCTGAATCACCGTAGCCGCGTTTGTGAAAACGCGGATCACATTGGCCGCGCTTTCACAAGCGCGGCTACAACAAAGACGAACGGCAAATCCGTCCGTTTTTTCCCCTTCCGCCAATCGCGACGCATTACACACCTAAGCTCATGATGCAAATACACTTGCGGCATAAATACACAACCGGGGAAACTTCCGGCGACAACAAATAATTTGATTTTGAGCAATCTGTGATAAGTTACAATCAATATAACAATTATGTCATTTAACTTATGACCACTTATGACCAGACGCGACCGGCCAGCCATGATCCCGAATGGGGATGCCGTTTTAGCCCTGACGGCGCCGGTCGCGGTTTATCCCGCATTGAAAGCCATTGAAAAATGAAAGCCCCGCTACCAACCAATGAAACCGAACGACTCGCGGCCCTGAAGGAGTATCACATTCTCGATACCGGGACCGAGCAGTCCTACGACGATATCACCACCCTGGCCGCGCATATTTGCGAGGTTCCCATTGCCTTGATTTCCATGGTGGACGAAGCCCGGCAGTGGTTCAAATCGAGATTGGGAGTGGAGCAGCAACAAACGCCCCGCGAGGTCGCGTTTTGCGCCTATGCCATTCTCCAGCAGGAACCTTTCATCGTCAGGGACGCGACGAAGGACCGGCGGTTTGCCGACAGTGCGCTGGTCACGGGCGAACCTCATATCCGGTTTTACGCGGGCTTTCCACTGATTAACCCGGAAGGACTGGCACTGGGAACACTCTGTGTCAATGACCGTCAACCGCGCCAGCTTTCCGCCGAACAGTTGAAGGCGATGCAGGCTCTGTCGCGGCAGGTCATGGCGCTGCTGGAGTTAAGGCGGGTTTCAACCCACTTGGCGGATGCGCTCGAACACGTCAAAACGTTGCAGGGTTTGCTGCCCATCTGCGCCTGGTGCAAACGAATCCGTGATGATGAGGGATACTGGGATCAGATTGAAGCTTACTTCCATAAATACACGGGCGCTGATTTTACCCACGGCATTTGTCCACAGTGCCTGGAGAAGGCGCATGCCGAATGGGAGCACAAACAATCAGCCACTGAAGCTGAGCACGCGGGGACCTGATATTCGCCGCGCATCGGCGCGCCGGGCGGCATGCGCTGGTCGGTCACGGCGGGTGTTGGCAAAAAGCGTTTCTCTTCGGGCCGGTTGTGGTAAGGTTGGTGCAGAAATCACTGGCTTGAATTATGAGCAATCCCTTGCCGCCCAAGGCCGACTCCGAACTGGATGCCACGATCCTCAATGAAGTTCAGGTGCTCCTGTCGGAAAAGCGCACCTCGCTTTCCACCATGCGCACCGGCATCGCCGTCTTTGCGTTCCCGCTGTCGGTGTTGAGCATTTTAATCGCCACATCGCGCATGTATCAGTTGCACGAGGTGGCGCAATGGCTGGTGCCATTGCTGCTGCTGAATCTGGGCCTCACCGCGCTGGGGGTTTACCTGATCGCGCACGCCTTCCGGCGGATTCATCACTACGACCGGCTGATTGATGAATTCAAACGCAAGCACAGCAAGCTGGCCGAGTTGCTGGATTGAGGACCGTGTTGAGGGACAAACCCGGCCAGTCCCGCCGCAAGATTTACAAACGAAGCTGATGGGTTGCGCGCAAGCGTCTGACTGCTATCGTTTTCGCGTGACGACCATCGTGATTGCCACTCGCAACGCCCACAAGGTGGGCGAAATCCGCGCCATCCTTGGCGGCGCGTCCCAATTCCTCACGCTCAACGATTTCCCCGACCCGCCCAAAGTCGTGGAGGACGCCGATACCTTCGCCGGCAACGCGACGAAGAAAGCCGTTGAACTGGCGCACTGGCTTGCCGTCACTTTTCCTCCCACCCGTCGCTCGTCACCGCTTTTCGTGCTGGCCGACGATTCGGGGCTGGAGGTGGATGTGCTGGACGGCGCGCCGGGCGTGCATTCGGCGCGCTTTGCCGCACCGGATTCCGCCAAATCCGGCAATACATCCGACGCGGACAACAACGCCCGGTTGTTGCAACTGCTCAAGGACATTCCGCTCGAAAAGCGCCGGGCGCGATTTCACTGTGTCATCGCGTTGGTGGCGATTGATTCGCAGTCCGTCATTCGCAATCCGCAATTGTTTGATGGTGCCTGTGAAGGACGGATTGGTTTCGCGCCGCGTGGGAAGAATGGTTTTGGCTATGATCCGCTGTTTGTGCCGGTGGGTTTCGAGCAAAGCTTTGCCGAACTCGGTGAGGACGTGAAGAACAAATTGAGCCACCGCGCCCAGGCATTGGAGAAACTCAAAGAATTTTTCATCGCGAACAAGCTGCGGTAGGGCTGCGCTGCCACGCAGCCTTGAAATTTAGGACGCGCGGCAGCGCGTCCCTCCCAAAATCACTTCAGCAAGCTGCCCAGTTGCAATTTCCGCCGCAGCCGGCCGTTGTCGGCCACCATCCGGAGTTTGCCCCGCGGCGCGGGCCGGGTGTAAAATTCGCCGCCGGAACATTCCACCATCAACGCGCCCGCGGCAATGTCCCATAGATTGATCGTGCGCTCGACGTAGGCGTCGAGCCGGCCCGAGGCGACGTAGGCGAGCTCGAGCGCCGCCGAACCCATGAGCCGGACTTTCAACGCCCGACGGGAAAGATGGTTCAGAAACGGCAGGCTCTTTTCCAAGTTGGTTTTGCTCTTGGAAAATCCCATTGCGATGATGGCGTCGCCCACGTTCGCGCGTTTGCTGACCCGGACGATGCGCCCGTTGAGCCGCGTCGGCCCGCCGCGGGTCGCTGTCCACAGTTCGTCTGTGAACGGACCGTAAATCACACCCAGAATGGTTTGGTGCGAGGATGGGGGATGGAGAATGGAAGGTGGCGTGGTTGCCCGACTTTGGACTTTGGGCTTTGGACTTCGGACCTGCAGGGCAATCGAAACCGCGGCGTGGGGGATGCCGAAGGCGTAATTCACCGTGCCGTCAATCGGGTCAACGACCCAGCGGTATTCGCTGTTCGCATCACCGGAGCAACCCTCCTCGCCGAGCAGTGAAATTTGCGGGAACCCGGCGCGCAGGATTTTCCCGATGAGTCTCTGGCAGCGGACATCCAATTCGAGCTTGATGTCGTGGACGTCGGTGAAGTTGACGCGCTTGGGCGCGTGCCAGTTGGCCAGCATGAGTTTGCCGGCGGCGCGCGCGGCTTGGACGGCGGCTTTTTGTGCTTCAATCAAATTCACCACAGAGTAGATGCCAGCAGAAAAGTTTCCGGTCGAGGTTTTTCAAGGAGTTTTATGCTGAGCGGGCAAGTCCCAAGTGCCAGAAATCTCTTCTCCACCATCAGGCTTAAAAAAGATGAGTTCCAACTGATTATTGGTTTCGCGCAACAGATAATTTCCCGGCGAGTCTTCTTCATGGATTTGTCCGCCAACCAAATCATTACGCCAGTTTCTCCAAAACTTTTTTGGGGAATTGATCGGCTTTGAAGTGACGCCCTGAAGTTTGGCACGGGCTTCGGCCATGGTCTGCCAACCGCCATCATTCAAAATCCTGTGAAGAATTACCAAGCCTGCGTAAGAAGAGTGGCGAAATCCATTCACCAGGATAACTTCTGTGTCGGAATCACCATACCGTCGGCCAATGCCACCACTGGCAGGAACAAAAGTAGCAAGAATGAAAAAATTCGTTGCACTCTGGCGGTGGACTTATTGCTCTCCAGCGGGAAAGCAAACCAAATTTCCCCCGGTTGAGAGATTGGAACGGAGCGCCGATTTCCAAATCGGCGTTGGCCGGTGGACTTTAAGCAACAGGCCGTGCCGGAGGCCGGCGCTCCGGTTATGGAATTACCTCGTTGCGCCCTTCAAGTTGTTTCAATTGTTCGGCGTGTTTTTGGTCGAGCATTTGTTTGCCGGCGGCCTCGATGGCGCGCAGCAAATCAGCGGCTTCGAGCAGACGCGGCGCGGTAACGTAATTGGCGCCCATCGAATACAGAATCGGAATGTCGGCGAGCAATTCGGCATGAACAATAATTTTTGCCCCCGGATTCAGTTCGCGGAGTTGCCGGAGCATTTTCAAGTTGTCCGCGCCTTTGAGCACCATGTTGGGCAGCGAGCAGATGATGATTTCGCACCCGCCAACGCCGGCATGGTGCAGGACATCGCGTTGGGTGATGTCGCCGTAAACAACCTGCACCCCGCGCTGGCGCAACTGTTCATAAACCTGCGGGTTGAAATCCACCACGACCATGTCCGCCAGGAGCGCGGATTGATTGCGGCTGATTTCCTCAATCAGCGAACTGGCGGTCCAGGAGAAACCCAGCAGGCAAATGCGTTTGGGCTGCCCGGCATTCACTTCCGCCGGCGCGATCTGGTCGAGGTCGCGGCAGCCGATTTTATTCAACCAGGGAATGGTTTTTTGGAGGAGATAATCGTTCCTGAAGATGGCGTAGGTGGAATTCACCGCGAGCAGCGCGAACGAGAACGCCGCCACGCCAATGAGGTTCTCCGCGACATCGCCGCTGGCCCGGCCCAGCGCCAGCAGGACCAGGGAAAGCTCGCTCATCTGGCAAAGATTGATGGCCGGCAACAGGCTGACCCGATAACCCTGCCGCATGAAATAGAGCACCGGGAAAACCGTTGCGAGCCGGCTGCCGATCAGGACCAGGCAGAAGAAAAGGGTCCACAGCACGTAAGCCACCGTCGGCATGGGGATGGCCATGCCCAGCCCGACAAAAAACAGCGTCACAAAAAAATCGCGGAGGCTGGTGACCTTGGCGACGACGTCGAGCGTATAGGGAAACGTGGAAATCATTACGCCCGCAATCAGCGCCCCCATGGCGGTGGATAGACCAAGCCAGCCGGCGAACCCGGCCAGCGCCAGGCACCAGGCCAGCGCGCCGACCACGACCAGTTCCGGCAGGCGCGCGACGGTGCGGAACACCGGTGGCAGCACATACCGGCTGGCCAGGAACGCCACGGACAGCAGCAGGATGACATTGCCGAGAGCATGCGTCAGTGGACCGAGAGCTGGATTTTTCAGATTTGGCTGGATGGCCAGGAACAGAATCACCGCGATGTCCTGCAGCACCAGCACGCCGAGCGTGACACGGCCGGCGAGGGTTTCGAGTTCGCGTTTGTCGTACAGGATTTTGACGATAATGACCGTGCTGCTCATCGCCGCCGCCACGCCGAGATAGAGCGCTTCCAGCCGGTTTCCGGCCGGGCCGAGCAGTCCGAACACCATCCAGCCCAGCAGAAAGCAGCCGATGATCTGCGCCGCGGCCGTGAGCAGGATGACCCGGCCCGCAGTCATCATTTTTTTCAGGTCAATCTCCAGCCCAATCATGAACAGCAGCAGCGACAGGCCGATCCCGGAAATGGTTTCAATGTTCTGGGCGTTGGTGATCCATTGGAAACCGTGCGGGCCGATGATGAACCCGGCGACGAGATAGGCGAGCAACACCGGCTGGCGCAGGACCTGCGACAACACCGCCAGAATCCAGGCGGCGATGATGCTGATGGCGATGTCGTTGACGAGTCCTTGCTCCATGCGGGCGTGAGGTTAAAGGGAACGTGCAATATGAGTCGAGGCAGGAGTTGCTGCATCCGAAAACCGAAACCCGAGGGCCGAAATCCCGCAATGCGGGACGAAGCCAGAAATCCGAACCGTCTCGCGTCGTGGAATGTTGCTCCTTCGGAATTCGGGCTTCTTTCGGGTTTCGGGATTCGGCCTTCGGATTTTCTGTCAACTTTGCAACGCGGCCAGCGCAGTCTTGACGTGGTCGCGTTTGCCGTGCAAGTCGGCGAGGCGCTGCCGGTGCTCCTGCAACACGTTCGCCGGAACTTTTTGTGTGAAGTTCGGGTTGGCCAGCTTCTGTTCGACCTTGGCGGCCTCGGCCTCGATTTTCTCCAACTCCTTTTTCAGCCGCACCGTCTCAGCTTCCTTGTCGATCAAGCCTTCCAGCGGCAGGAACAAATCGCCCAGTTCGGCGCGCACCGTCAATGTGTTTTTGCCAGGCTGGTAATTCGCGTTGACCTCGACCGCCCCGGCGTTGAGCAACAGCCTGAGCACTTCGACGTCGTGCGCCGCCAGTTCGCGCGACGGTTTGAGGATGAACCTGATTTTTTTGTTCGCGGCGATGTTCGCCGTGCGGCGCAGGTTGCGGCCCTGCGTGACCAATTCGTTCCGCACCTCGATGTGTTTCTCATCGCGTTCGGTCAGGCCGTAGTGACCCTTGAAATCGTCATCGAGCGGCTTGGGCCACGGGGCGAACATGATGGTTTTGCCGCCCTGTTTTTCCGGCATGTCCTCGGCGTATCCCATCCCGTGCCAGAGTTCCTCAGTAATGAATGGAAGGAATGGATGGAACAGGCGCAAGGTATGCGAAAGGACGAAATCAATCACCGCGAGCGTATTGGCGCGACGGGCGTCTTCGCTCTGACTTGCGGCGCTCTCCCCGGAAGTTTGAGCCGACTCACGTCGGCTGCTACTGGTAAGCACGGACTTGCTTGCCTCGACGTACCAGTCGCAATACTCGCTCCAGAAAAAGCGATACAGCGTCGCCGTGGCATCGCTGAATTTGTATTCGGCGAAAGCCTCGGTGATTTCCCGGATCGCTTGGTCGAGCTTCAGCAGAATCCATTTGTCGTCGCTGGTGAGAAGCTTGGGATCAATTTCACCCTGCACTTCGAACGTGCTTCCGGCATCTTGCCGGAAGTTCTGACTTCGTTTTGAAGTTTGATCTGCCGGCGGGACGCCGGCAGCACTTTGTCCCACCATTTGCCGGAAGCGGCAGGCGTTCCAGAGCTTGTTGCAGAAGTTGCGGCCCAGCTCGACGTTCTGTTCGTCGAACAAAATGTCCTGGCCGAGCGGCGCGCTGCGCATCGTGCCGAACCGGAGCGCGTCCGCGCCGTATTTGCCGATGAGGTCGAGCGGGTCGGGCGAATTGCCGAGGCTCTTGGACATCTTCCGGCCCTGCTTGTCACGGATGATGCCGGTGAAATAGACGTTCTGGAACGGCAACTCGCCCATGAACTCATACCCCGCCATTATCATGCGCGCGACCCAGAAGAAAATGATGTCCGGCCCGGTAACAAGATCGGTGGTGGGATAAAATGCCTTGAGCGTGGGGGTTTGTTCCGGCCAGCCCATCGTCGCAAACGGCCAGAGCCAGGAGCTGAACCACGTGTCGAGCACGTCGGGATCCTGAGTGAAACCGTAAACTTCAAAATCCTTCCCCTTTTCATCCGAATCTGTGCAAGCGAAGAAATCGTATTCTCCAGCATTGGCTTGTGTTACCGGCAAAAGTGATTCCTTCTTCGGATCAACTTCTTTTCCATCAGAAACGCGGAAAGCTCGAACAAAAAGTAATGGGTCGGTCGGTTTCTTTTTCTCCCACCATCCGTCCAAAAAACCAGCCCAACCCCAACACATCAATTCTTCGTCGTCACCCGGCTTGATATTAATGCGTTTGTGCCACACCGGAATCCGGTGTCCCCACCAGAGTTGGCGGCTGATGCACCAGTCTTTGATGTTTTCCATCCAGTGGTCATAGACTTTCGCCCAGCGCTGCGGATGAAAGCGCATTTTTTGGTAGGGCGCGGTGTCCCCACCGCGCCGCGGCTCGCTGGGGACAGCGAGCCCTACCTCAGCCTGCTCCACGCACGCGCGGGATTTTTCCACGCTCGGATATTTCAAAAACCATTGCTCGCTCAGATACGGTTCGATGGGCACGTGACTGCGCTGGCTGTAACCGACGTTGTGGACATAGTCTTCGGTTTTCAGCAGCAGTCCCTGTTCGGTCAGTTTCTCAATCACAGCCTGACGCGCTTTCATGCGGTCCAGGCGCTCAAAGTCTTTGCCGGCTTCCTTGGTCATGTGGCCGTCGGGGCCGATGACGACCGTCAACGGGAGTTGATGCCGCACGGCCATTTCATAGTCGGCCGGATCGTGCGAAGGTGTCACCTTTACGCAACCGGTGCCGAACTTCGGGTCCACCAGTTGGTCAGCGATGACGGGGATGGGCTTGTTCTGGAGCGGCAACAGGACCTTCCGGCCGATGAACTTCGTGTAACGCGGGTCCTTCGGATTTACCGCCACGGCCTCGTCGCCGAGCATCGTTTCCGGGCGCGTCGTGGCCACGACTACGAATTCATCGGCTTTGGGCCGGCCCTGGTCGTCGAGGAACGGATATTTGATGTGCCAGAGGTGTCCCTTCTCCTCGATCATCTCGACTTCCTCGTCGGAGAGCGCGGTACGGGCGGCGGGGTCCCAGTTCACCATGCGTTTGCCGCGATAGATGAGGCCCTTTTTGTAAAGCTCAACGAACACCTTTTGGACGCAGCGCGAATATTCCGGGTCCATGGTGAACCGTTCGCGCGTCCAGTCGCACGACGCGCCGAGCTTCTTGAGCTGCTGGATGATGATGCCGCCGTGTTTTTCCTTCCATTGCCAGACGCGTTCGAGGAATTTTTCGCGGCCCAGGTCGTCGCGATGCCGGATTTCGCCGGCCTTTTTCAGCGTTTTCTCGACGACGGTTTGGGTGGCGATGCCGGCGTGGTCGGTGCCGGGCAGCCAGAGGACTTCCTTGCCGTCCATGCGCGCCTTGCGGGCGAGGATGTCCTGGATGGTGTTGTTGAGGACGTGGCCCATGGTGAGCATGCCGGTGACGTTCGGCGGCGGGATGACGATGGAATAGGCCGGACGCCGGGGTGACACGCGCGCCGGGTCGGCGGTGAAGCAGCCCTGCTTCAGCCAGAAGTCATACCACTTGTCCTCGACGGACTGCGGTTCGTAGGCTTTGGGTATTTCAGACATGGCAAATTTTGACGCGAATTACGCGAATTGACACGAATTAAAACAAAGCCTCGGAGGCTGAAAATCATTTACGATAATTCGCGTCAAATGCTCTTGTTTCACAACCTGAAATCCTTTGGTAAATCCTGCGGCTTTGGCCTGCTTAGCACAACACGCTTCCACTCCACCGAATCCGCGCCGAAGTTGACGAGCAAGCCGAGTTCGAGTTTCGCGGCCGCCAGATAATTCAAGACCTGCTTGACGTGTGCTTCGGTCAACATTTCGACGGCCTTGGCCTCAAAAAGGATTTTATTCCAGACCAAGAAGTCCGCTCGATAATGGTGTGGCAAGATCACGCCTTTGTAACTCACATCATACTTTAACTCGCGGCCGAAAGGAATTTTCGCGCGTTGCAATTCAACGACGAACGCGTCCTTATAAATCACTTCGTCATGACCTTTGCCCAGCTCGCGATGAATCTCCATGCAAAAACCAACGAGCTTGAATACCTCATCCTTGTAAAGCAGTTCGCTCATGGTTCTGATTCAAAAATTCGCGCTAATTCGCGTAATTCGCGTCTCATTTCTTTAACAGCGCGTACTCCATGCTGTCCACGAGCGCCTGCAGGCTGGCTTCGATGATGTTTTCGCTCACGCCCACCGTGCCCCATTCGCGCTTGCCGTCGGTGGATTCGATGAGGACGCGCGTCTTGGCCGCCGTGCCGGTATCGCTGTCGAGGATGCGGACCTTGTAATCGGTGAGCGTCACGCGTTTGAGCTGCGGATAAAACTTCACCAGCGCCGAGCGCAACGCGCCGTCCAGCGCGTTCACCGGGCCGTCGCCCTCGGCCACCGTCTGCGCGCGCCGGGCGCCGACGCGGACCTTGACCGTCGCTTCACAGACAGATTCGCTGGCGTCGCGGCGCATGGAAACGTGATAGGCATCCACGTGAAACAGCGGTTCGCGATGCTTGAGCGTCTTGCTGATCAGCAGCGCGAGCGAGCCTTCGGCGGCCTCGAACTCGATGCCCTGGTTTTCCAGCTCCTTGACGCGTTGCGTAATGGTTTTCACCTCCGGCATTTCCGGCTTGAGCTTGAAACCGAGCTCCGCGCCCTTCATCAAGATGTTCGACCGGCCGGACATGTCGCTGATGAGCACGCGACGGTGATTTCCGACGGCTTCCGGCTGGATGTGTTCGTAGCTGCGCGCGAGACGGTCAATCGCATGGGCGTGCATGCCGCCCTTGTGCGCGAACGCCGTCTGCCCCACCCACGGCTGGCGCGGGTCGTGCCGGACGTTGGCGATCTCGTCCACGAACTCGGAAAGCTCCTTGAGCTTGGCCAGCGAGTCCGCGGGCACGCCGGTCTTTTTCAATTTGAAATGCACCAGCGGGATGATGCTGGTCAGATTGCAATTGCCGGTGCGTTCGCCGTAACCGTTGATGGTGCCCTGCACCTGGGTGGCCCCGGCTTCGATGCCGGCCAGGGCATTGGCCACACCCACGCCGCAATCGTTGTGCGTGTGGATGCCGAGGCGCACCGTGAGTTTGCCCTTCGCCAACGCGGTGATGCGCGCGATTTCCTCCGGCAGGCAGCCGCCGTTCGTGTCGCACAACACGATGCACTGCGCACCGGCCTTCTCCGCGGCCTGCCACGTGGCCAGCGCGTATTCCGGTTCGTCCTTGAAACCGTCGAAGCTGTGTTCGGCGTCGTAGATGACCGTTTTGCCGTGGTCCTTCAAAAAGCGGATGGTGTCGCCGATCATCGCCAGGTTTTCGTCCGGCTTGGCGCGCAACACCTCGGTGACATGCAACAGCCACGTCTTGCCGACGATGGTGACGATCGGCGTTTTCGCGTCGAGAATCTGCCGCATCAACGCGTCCTTCTCGACGGCGACGCCTTTGCGGCGGGTCATGCTGAACGCGGCGATTTTGGCGTTCTTCCATTTGCGCCGGCTCGCCTGCGCAAAAAATTCCATGTCCTTGGGGTTGCTGCCGGGCCAGCCGCCTTCGATGTAATGCACCCCGAACGCGTCGAGCTTCTCGGCGATGCGGAGCTTGTCCGCGACCGAGAAATTGATGCCTTCGCCCTGCGAACCATCGCGCAGGGTCGTGTCATAGATTTCAACCTGGGGTTTCATAAATGGCCCGTGAAAAAACGGCGGACAATATCCCCGAATTTGGCGGAACTGGCAAATCCCAAAACGGGGAATTAACGCAAAGACGCCAAGGCGCAAAGGTCGCAAAGAAAAATCCCAAAGGAGGGTGTTACGAAATTCGGAGCAAGCGATTGGATTGAAGCGAGTTGCTGCTAAAAAACGGTAGTTTTGATTTCTGAGCGGACGTGCTTGGATTTTTCAGGTAGACCGTTACGA
>Ga0074044_10000733_pt1 | contig 30647 bp, 22 predicted proteins | sample BogForMeECP23OM1_FD_94443 | JGI IMG/M metagenome (GOLD analysis project Ga0074044, IMG submission 94443) | Bog forest soil microbial communities from Calvert Island, British Columbia, Canada - Bog Forest MetaG ECP23OM1 | ecosystem: Environmental > Terrestrial > Soil > Wetlands ...
ACGCCCAAGCGCATCGAATGCTACGACATCTCCAATCTGCAGGGCTCGATGGTCGTGGGTTCGCAGGTGACCTTCGATGAAGGCGAGCCGGACAAGAATCTCTACCGCCGCTACCGGATTCGGGGGTTCGAAGGCCAGGACGACTTTGCCAGTCTGGCCGAAGTGCTGACGCGGCGCGCCGACCGGGCCCGGCGCGAGAACGAGTATCCGGACCTATGGGTAATCGACGGCGGCAAAGGACAACTTAATGTGGCACTTCAGGTTCTGCGCGACCACGAACTGATCGATCAAATCGACTGCGTGTCGCTGGCCAAGCAGCACGTGCTCAACGATCGGCGCGCCAAGGAAGTCACCAAGTCTGAAGAGCGGGTGTTTTTGCCCAATCGGAAAGATCCGATCGTGCTCGCCAGGAACTCGACGGCGCTGTTCCTGCTGGTGCGCGTCCGCGACGAGGCTCATCGCTTCGCCATAACCTACAACCGCGAGCTGCGGCGTCGAGCGCGGCTGCGGTCGGTGCTGGACGACATAGAAGGAATAGGACCGGTGCGCCGTCGGGCGCTGCTGCGGCATTTTGGAAGCCTCAAGCGCGTGCGTGACGCGTCGCTCGACGAAATCGCGCAGGTGAAAGGATTGAACCGCGACCTCGCCGCCGAAATCCGCCGGCATCTGGACGCAATGGCCGCGCTGCTCGATCAGGAAGAGGGCGAAGGCACCGATGCATCCGCACCGCAGGAGAGCATCGGATAGCCCGCCGCGGCTAGGGTTTTTCTTCGTGTCATTCCGAAATTTTGTGTTGAGCGGGGTACGGAACCCGGGTCCCGGCACATAAAAAAGGACCTATGTGAGTCGTAACGAAGAGGCCTTCTCTCATAAAGAAAGACAAGAGCGTGTCCTGAGCAAGCCGAAGGATGGCGCGCTACGCGCCGGATGAGGAGATCCTTTTGGGATTTAACCCTTATCGACCTCGGTGCGCATTCGTTCGATTAGTTTGCGCGCCTCATCCGCGCCCACGACCTTGTCCGCGTGCGGGTACAGAACGTCGTGCTCCTTGCTTTCGTGGCTGCGAAACAGCGCGGTCGGATCGTAGGGCTCGCCCTCGACGGCCTGGATGCCGGTCCACAGCTCTTCGACCGTCAGCAGCCGCTTGAGGCCGTCCAGCACGCGCTCGATTTCGCGATGCTCCAGGCGCATCGCATAGGTCGGTCCCGAATCGCGCGCTCCGGTGCGCTGCTCTATGGCCGGAAACAAAATCTGCTCCTCGGTGCTGATATGCCGTCTGAACGCCGCAATGAATTTACCGGCTCGTTCGTGCAACTGGTTGAAGTCCTCCGCGTGAAGCGTCGTCAGTGTTTCCTCCCAGATCTTATGAATCCGGGCGTGGTCCGCCGACATGAACGCGGTGATCGTATCGCTTGACGCTTCAGGTTGAGCTTCTTGCGCTGCCATGCTGATTCCTTTCTTCCGCTATCGATGTAGCATCGCGGACGGCTCGGGAACAGCGGGCTGGATGAAACCGGCGCTACACTGGAACGCCGGGTAGCTTACGACTTAGGATCGAGCGTCCGCGCCCAGGTTGATGGGCGCACGAAGGGGGCTTCGCCAATCTCTTCTGCATTGACCGGCGACTCGATGGCGGAACGGGGTAGTCGGGCGGGCATGCCGGATGATCACGGTGTGGTCGCGCGGGCGTTCAAGCGCTTCGATCAAGTCCCGCCGATTTATGCCGTAGCGATCGCTATCTGCCTTGGCGATGGCCTGGGAAATTTCCGGCTCTTCGTTCCATCGTGGCTGGCCGTGGCGATTGCCATCGCCGCGCTGGTTGCGTTTCTTGCGTCTCGCGATCGCTCCGGTTATCTGCTCGCTCTGATTGCTATAGCGGCGAGCGCGACACTGCCCGTGCGCGCTCTTTTGGAACCGCCTCCCGTTCAGCAATCGATTCGCGCGCTGCCCGATGGTACCCGCGCAACGGTCGAAGGTCTTTTGATCGACGAACCGGAGCATCTTCCCGATCTGACTCATCTTACTCTTCGAGTCCTGCGCGCGGGCGTTCCCGGCGCCCCATTGACCGCGGCGACGGGCGTTGTGCGGGTGGCGGTCCTCGAGCAGGTGAACCCGCGCATCGGCGACGAGATGTCGGTAACTTCGCGAGTCCGCTTTCCGCGCAACAACAGAAATCCCGGCGAGTACGACTACGAAGGATTCATGGCGCGCGAAGGAATCCGTGCGACGATGACTGTCACCGCGAAGGAAATTGATACTCCCGCCTATCAAGTCCTCGCGCATCATCCGGAGTTTCCCTTCTCGCAACTGCAGGACGTGCGCGATCGAATCGCCAACCTTATCGATGAGAGCCTGCCCCCAGTCGAAAGCGGCGAGATGCGCGCGCTCGTCATCGGCGATCGCAGCGGAATCGACGGCGATCTGCGCGACGCGTTCGCGCGCTGCGGCATGGCGCATCTACTGGTGATCTCGGGATTGCATCTGGGTTTTGTCGCCGCGGTGGTGTTCGTCGCGGGGCGCATGCTGATGATGATCGTGGCGCCGGGGTTGGCCAGCCGCGGATGGGCCAACAAGGCGGGTGCGATCGCCGCATCGACGGCGGTATGCGCCTACACCGCCATTGCGGGGCATCATGTGTCGACCGTCCGCGCGATGGTGATGGTGCTGGCCTACATGATGGCGATCGTCCTGGATCGGGCGCGTGAGGCGGTCGCAAGCCTGGCGCTGGCGGCCATCATTATCTGCCTGGTGCTTCCGGGTTCGACCGCCGATGTGGGTTTCGAGCTTTCGTTCGCATCGGTCCTCGCGATCATACTTGGCATGCAGCGCTTCGCGGCCTGGATAAAAATGCGGCAGCGGCGCGGGCGGTTGCCGGGCGAAGCCAGTGCGCGCGGATGGGTTCTCGCCGAGCGGCCGCTTGGCTACGTCGCGGTGTCGTTCTGGGCTGCTCTCGGCACGGCGCCTCTGACCGCGTTCCACTTCAACCAAATTGCGTTCGTCGGCCTGATCGCGAACGCGGTCGTCGTTCCGATTATGGGCTTCGGTGCGACGCTCGCAGGGCTAATCGGTTCTCTGTTTGGATTTATCTGGGCGCCGGCGGGTCGATGGGTGCTGGAACTCGGCGGGTATGCGTTACGTCTTTCAAACTCGTTGGCAGGTTGGTTCGTCGATTGGCCGCTGGCGTGGGCACACGCGTTCACGCCGACGATGCTGGAAATGAGCCTCGCCTATGCGTTGATAATCCTGTGGTTGACGGCGCCGCGTGCGCGCGTCGAGTCGCCTCCGGTGCCGGGCATCGAGTCCGCATCTGGTCCGCGCTGGCGAATAGTCGCCGCATCGGCGCTGGCGATCGCGATCGCGGTGGACGCGGGATGGTGGTTGCACAGCCGGTTCCTGGACTCGCACCTCCGCGTGACGTTTCTGTCGGTAGGCGAGGGCGATGCGGCCGTGGTCCGCTTTCCTGGACATCGTGTGATGCTGATCGACGCCGGTGGGGCGTATGGCGGCTACGACTACGGCGAGCGGGCAATTGCGCCTTACCTATGGTCGCAAAAGATTATGCACGTCGACTATCTGGTGCTGAGCCATCCCGATGCTGACCACTTCGGTGGATTTGCTTATATCGCGGAGAATTTCAGTCCCGACGAATTCTGGGCGCCGAGCATCCCGAGCTCCGACGAGAGCTACGCGGCGACGCTGATCGCGATGGCTCAGGCGCACGTGCAGCTGCGGACGCTGGACCCGCCCGGTATCGAGCTAACGATCGCGAACGTGATGATTCACACGCTCGCCGCGAATCCGCCCAGCCTCGCCACACACAACAACGGGTCCGCCGTGTTGCGGCTTGGCTTCGGCAAGGCTGCGTACCTGTTCACCGGCGATATCGAGGCGCCGGCGGAAAATCTCCTGATATCGGAAGGGGTGGACCTCCAGGCGAGCGTACTCAAAGTGCCCCATCATGGGAGCGGAACTTCATCGACCCGGCAATTCATCGAGGCGGTAGGGCCCGCGGTCGCGGTGATTTCGAACGGCTATCTCAATCGATTCCACTTCCCGGCGCCGCAAGTCATCGAACGCTATCAGGACGCCGGTGTAACACTGTTCAGAACCGACTTGGATGGCGCGGTGATGACGGAGGCGAGTCCGGACCGGATTCGCCTGCGATCGTTCAGCGATCGCCGTATGTCCATCGCCCCGAAATAATCGTCATTCACCCATTCCATGGTTGAGTCGGCAAACGTATCCAGCTATCGGTCCTGACGGTGCTGTTGGCCCATAAAGTGCTGGATGCCGCTTGCCTGGGCGGACTGTCGCTCGATACTTTGGGCGGCTTGTATCTCGCCTATGACCTGCTGGGAGGCGAACACGGCGTCCTGCGCCTGGCCACCAAGTGCATCACTTACAGCGTGATCTTCTTCGCGATCTACGCGATCCTGCTTGGCCGATGGTTCGGGCTCGCCGGCGCGCTCGTGTACGGACCGGTGCTGGCGCTCGAACATACGACCCATAGCAATCGGCCGGAGTCATTCGGTTGGATAATCCTATACGCCGCGTTGCGCGCGATCAGCATGGGATTGGCGGGATGGCTCACCCTCAACCTGCGTTTCGGTATCGCTTTTTCGCTGCTCGGGACGGTTACGCTGATCGGTGCGTACGCGTTCGTTGGACCGATGCGCGTCGACGATTCACATTGGGCCCGGCCCAAGATTAACTCCGACGCGCTAGTTCGCGGCGCTTCCCGTGGGTTGGCGTTCGGCGGAGCGGCGGTCTTGAGCGCGATGCTGCTTCGGGAGACTCAGGCGGTACGGTTCGGCGTGCGGGTCGGAATAGTTGCGGGAGTTTCCAGCACGCTATTCGTGATCTTGAGTCCAAGTGTGGCATGGTGGGCTGACCACCTGCCGGCGCGCCGCCTGGGCGCCTACGGAGCGCTTCTGGTGGTCATCGGTTCGGCGATACAGGCACTGCAGTATCTGCTGCCGCTCCTCGGCATCACGATAATATAGTCCGGCCTGATCATTAGACGGACTCATTCCCGGCCTACGGCGGGTTGACGAAATTACATCGCTGTGGGAAACTCCGCGCCAGACGCAGACTGCGCCCCGAACGACGGCGGCGCTTTACCGCTAAGTACCAGCATCGTTCGGAGGACATCGTATGGCTGAAGAGGCCCAGGCAACTGATTCGGGACCGCGCCCTATTGTTTCGTTTCTCAAACTCGGATCGAACCCCCATCTCGAAGGCCAGAAGTGCTCATCGTGCGGGGCGATCTTTCTGGATCCAAAACGCGTCGCCTGCTCCAAATGCGGCGCCGCCGGATCGCTCAAGCCGATCCCGCTGTCCAACAAGGGCAAGGTCTACGTTTTCTCGGTGGTCCATCAATCGTTTCCCGGCATCAAGACGCCTTATCTTACGGTGATCGTCGATCTGCCCGAGGGTGTGAGCGTTCGCTCCAACCTGGTTGAGGTGAGCCCGGAGGAAGCGCAGAAGGATCCCAAGAAGATTTTTGATCTGCCGGTCGAGTTGGTAACGTCGGTAGTAGCCAAGGACCGCGAAGGACACGATGTCGTCGCGTTCCAGTACAAGCCCAGCAAGTAACCAGGATTTTCCGGCCAGGCGCCGCGAACCAAATATACGACGGACCCAGCCTCACGGCGGGCCGCGAGGAGGATTTGAAAATGCCAAATGTCTACGTGCTCGGTACGGGGATGATCAAGTTCGGGCGCTATCCCGAGAAGACCGTTCCGGAACTTGGCGGCGAAGCGGCGCTGATCGCGCTGAAGGACGCCGGCGTCACCATCCAGGACGTCGAGATGTTCGCCTGCGGCAATCTCTACCAGTCCAATGCGATGGTCGGGCAGCGGATTCTGCAGCAGATCGGCCAGACCGGCATTCCGGTCGTCAACGTCGCCAACGCCTGCGCGACCGGCTCCACCGCATTCCGCGAGGCCTATATGGCCGTCGCGTCGGGGATGTACGACGTCGCGATGGCGGTGGGCGTCGAGCAGATGGGCAAGCAGGGGCTGCTCGGGGGCGCCGGCGGCGGCGACCCTGCCTACTCCACCGAAGGTAAGCTCGGCTCGGGCCTTATGCCCGCGGTGTTCGGCCAGGCCGGCATCGAGCATATGCGCAAATACGGAACCAAGCTGGAGCACTTCGCCAAGATCTCGGTGAAGTCTCACAAGCATGCGACCAAGAATCCGTTCTCGCAGTATCGTAACGAAGTCTCGCTCGAAGACGTGCTGAATGCGCGCATGGTCGGATATCCGAACACGCTTTATATGTGTTGCCCGACAGGTGACGGAGCGGCCGCGGCAATCCTGGTTTCCGAAACGAAGCTGAAGCAGTTCGCGGCCGGCCGCAAACGCGCCCGCGTCGCGGCGTCGGTGCTCACGTCCGACCCGTACACGGACCGCGACCTGACCCTCCCCGATGTCAGCACGCTCACTCGCCGCGCCTCCAAGCAGGCATACGAGAAAGCGGGTATCGGACCGAAGGACATCGCACTGACCGAACTGCATGATTGCTTCGCGACGGCGGAACTCGTGCATTACGAGAACCTGGGCCTCTGCGGCGACGGCGAGGCGGGTTCGTTTATCGACAAGAAAGGCGGAGTCCATCCCGATCTCGGCGGCTTCGCGCCCGTCAACGTGTCGGGCGGCCTGCTCTCGAAGGGGCATCCTCTCGGCGCGACCGGCGTCGCGAACATCTGCGAAGTCGTGTGGCATCTCACGCAGGATGAGCGCGCGAAGGACCGCCTGGTTCCCAACGCCAAGGCTGGCCAGGCCCACGTTATCGGCCTCGGCTCCGCGTGCACGATCAATATCCTGACCGTGTAACATCGAAGCCTTAATCGGCACTTGAAGAAGGGCCGCTCGCAAGGCGGCCCTTTTTCTTTGCCATATTGACGTTTAGATTTGTCGCTATGATTTCGATGGTGGTAGAGCGCACCGAAATAACGACCGCGCAGAAGCTGCGATACCCGCGCGACGCCCGGTCGTGCAAGGCTGACTTCCGCTTCTTCACCTCAGACGAGACGCGGCGACTCCTTCGCGATGAAGGAATAGTATCAATCGGATATCGTCCGCTGCGTGATGCGATGCATGCATGAGCGGCGAGACAGCGCCTCGAATTCGTACTTTTCCCTCCGGGTAAAGCAGGCGGATGAAGGCGCTGGCAGGATTTGATGGAACTGACACGCCTAAGAGGATTCCGGGACGTCATCGGCGCGGAAGCGCAGGCGATGGCGATTGTCGAAGAGAAAGCGCGCACCCTCATGCGCCGCTACAACATCGGCGAGATTCGCACTCCTGTGCTCGAATCAGTTCAGCTTTTCCAGCGCACCTCAGGCGAGACGTCCGATATCGTCGAGAAGCAGATCTACGCCTTCGCCGATCGCGATGAAGCCGAAACGATCGTTGCGCTGAGGCCCGAAGGCACCGCCAGCGTGGTGCGCGCGTATATCGATGCTGGATTCGACCGCAGCGATCCGGAGCAGCGCTTTTTCTACACGGGGCCGATCTTCCGGCGTGAGCGCCCGCAAAAGGGCCGCTACCGGCAGCACTTTCAGTTCGGGGTCGAAATCTTCGGACGCGCCGATGCGGCCTGCGATGCCGAACTGCTGATTCTCCTGGATGATTTACGCGGCGAACTCGGCCTGAAGTTCAGTTTTGAGATCAATTCGATTGGTGACTCCAATTGCCGGCCGAAGTTTCGCGAAGCCGTGCTGAATTTTGGACTCGCCCACGAAGCCGAGCTTTGCGACGACTGCAAGCGGCGCTTGCGGCAGAATCCCCTTCGGCTGCTCGACTGCAAGATCGACGCGGCTCTGGTGGAGTCCGCGCCCAGGAGCATCGACTATCTCTGCGACCCCTGTCGCGCGCATTACGATTCGGTCAAGCGACTAATTGGCGCGGCCGGTGTCGAATTTGCCGAGAACCCAAGGCTCGTCCGCGGTCTGGACTATTATTCGCGCACGACCTTCGAGGTGACGTCGGCGGATCTCGGGGCGCAAAGCACTGTCGCCGGCGGCGGCCGCTACGACGGCTTCGTCGAGATGCTGGGTGGTGCGCCGGTAGCAGGAATCGGATTTGGCATCGGTATTGACCGGGTCGCGCTCGCGCTGCAGGCGGCCAACCGGGTCGAAATGCTGACCCCCGATGCGACGATAATCGCGCTGGGCGAGGCTGCGCTGGCGCATGCGGTCGTATTGGCGCGAAGGCTTCGCTCGGAAAATGTGAGCGCGGAACTCTTGTCCCCCGAGCGCAAGCTCAAAGCCTTGCTCGGTCGCGCATCCAGAGTCGGCGCACGCTTCGCGATCATCGTGGGTGAAAATGAGCTTCAGCGCGGCGTCGTTCAGCTTCGCGATTTGAAACACAGCCGGCAAACGGAAGTCGCCGAAGCCGATCTCGTACCCACCATCGCGGCCGGTGCGACGGACTGACTGTTTCATACCCCACAGGCCGCAGGTATCCTAAAAAAAGCAGGTAGATGGCGACCAACGAAACATATTCTCCGCTGCCTCCATGGCAGCGAACCGACTATTGCGGGACCCTTCGCGCGGGCGATGCGGGCCGCGACGTGGCGCTGCTGGGATGGGTCCAGACCCGGCGTGACCATGGCGGACTCATCTTTATCGACCTTCGCGACTGCGAAGGCCTGGTTCAGCTCGTCCTGAATCCTGAACTCAACGCCCCCGCTCACGAGGCGGGAGCGCAGGCGCGCTCCGAGTATTTTGTCGCGGCGCGCGGCAAGGTGGTGCTGCGCAGTGAGGGCACCGTCAATGCGGAACGGCCCACCGGCGCCATCGAGATCGCGGTCAGCGCCTTCGAAATCGTCAACAGTTCGGCGCCGCCGCCTTTCCCGATAGAGGACGGCGACACCGCCGCCGAAGAGATCCGCCTCAAGTACCGCTATCTCGACTTGCGCCGGCCTGCGATGCAGCGCAACTTGCGCGCGCGTCATCAGGCCCTGAAAGCGATTCGCGATTTCCTCGATGACAACGGTTTTGTCGAGGTCGAAACGCCGATTCTCTGGAAGTCGACGCCTGAAGGGGCGCGCGACTACCTGGTGCCGAGCCGCGTCAATCCGGGCAAGTTCTACGCGCTGCCGCAATCGCCCCAGCTTCTGAAACAGCTCTTGATGGTGAGCGGGTTCGACCGCTATTACCAAATCGCGCGATGTTTCCGTGACGAGGACTTGCGCGCGAATCGCCAGCCCGAATTCAGCCAAATCGATCTCGAGATGACCTGCCCGCGCCCCGACGACGTGATGACGATTGCGGAAGGCATGGTCGCCGCGGCGTATCGTCGCGTCAACGGCGTCGATATCAAACCGCCATTTGTCCGGATGCCATATCCAGAGGCGATGGAGCGTTTTGGAATCGACAAGCCCGATATGCGGTTCGGGCTTGAACTGAAAAACCTGAGCGCGGCGTTCGCGGGCACCTCCTTCAAAGTGTTCGCGGAGATTCTCGCCCGCGGCGAATCCGTTTATGGAATCAATTTGCCGGGTGAGCATCAGCTGAGTCGGCGTGAATTGGACGAAACCACCGAAGGCGTTCGGTCGCGTCATGGCTTGGGGCTGGCGTGGGTAAAAATAGGCGAGGGCGCCTGGCAGGGGCCGGTCGCTAAATACCTGAGCGATGACGAGCGCGCACGCGCCGCCGCTATCGCATCGCTCAAGACCGGCGACACCCTGCTGATGATCGCGGGCCATCCGGACAAAGTGCGCCCCGTGCTGGGCGACATCCGCCTGCAGCTTGGCGCCAGGTTCCGCCTCGACAACACCGGCGAACTCAAATTTCTGTGGATCGTTGATTTTCCGCTCTTTCAGTACAGTGCGGAGGACAAGCGCATGGTCTCGGTGAACCATCCTTTCACCGCGCCCAATCCCGAGGATTTGATGATGCTCGATTCCGCGCCGCTCAAGGCGCGAGCGCTCGCTTACGACATGGTCCTCAACGGGCAGGAACTCGGCGGCGGCTCGATCCGCATTCATAGCCGCGAACTTCAGCTCAAGGTGCTGGAGTTGCTCGGTTTCAACCGCGAGGAGGCGATGGATCGGTTCGGCTTCCTGGTCGAGGCGCTCAGCTATGGGGCTCCGCCGCATGGGGGATGCGCTTTCGGCGTCGAACGGCTATGTATGATGCTGTGCGGCACAGATTCGTTGCGCGATGTCCTTGCGTTTCCGAAGACCGGCAAAGCCGTAGACCTGATGAGCGGGGCGCCATCTGAAGTGGATCCACGGCAGCTCAAGGAGCTATCGATCAAGGTGACGATGTGAACGCTCATCGAACCGCAATCGCGATGCTCATTATTCTGGCCGCCTTCGCCGGCGGCGCATGTACCGCCGCTGTTGGCAATAGCTACGACAATGCGAAGGACGAGATCGCGAACCTTACGCCCAAGGACGTCAAGACGGAGTCGATCCCGACGATCAAGCAGATCACGATCGATCGCATCGCGGTAATGCCGATAGTCGACAATCCACAGGGCGGACAGCCAATGTCGCCGGGCGCATCGGATGCGATTAGCGCGGAACTATACAGCCAGGTTGCCCTTGCCGGCGGATGGGAGGTTGTCGCACAGGACGACGTGTCGCAAGCGCTCGAGAAACTCCCGCCATCCACGCCCGCGACCCTCGACGCCAACGCGTTCATACTCGGCCGCATGGTGTCGGCCGATGGCGTCCTGTTCGGAGAGGTGGAGCGCTACCAGGAGCGCGTCGGCATCGACGACACGGAGTCAACGCCGGCGGCAGTTACGTTTTCCCTCAAGTTCCTCGACATGAAGACGAAGCAAGTCGTGTGGACCGCAAAATTCGCCAAATCGCAAAAGGGTTTCACGCAGAGCGTCACCAGCCTGGTCAACTTCGTCCAGAAAGAGGGGCGATGGATCCATGCGCAGGAGGTCGCCGAAGTGGGGGTTCAGGAGGCGGTCGCGGATCTCCATCGGCATCTCAACATCGCTTCCGACGCTAATCGCTTCGAAACCGGCACCTACGGACAACTCAAGTCCGGCCAGCAGCGTTACAACACGACAATGGGCAAGTCCGGTCTGTACTAAGGTTTGGCTTCCGCAATCGAGTTCCCCGGTCGTCAGCCAGTCTCCTACTCCGGTTCACAAATACCACGACATCTGCCCCTCGCCCGCTCGGTTGCGGGAGAGGGTTAGGGTGAGGGTTCTGCTCCCGCCTGCCCAGCACCCCGATTCCTTAATTGAAAGGCGAATGCGCTTTCATCCTGAGCGCCGCGGCGACGGCCGGGTGCGCGACGTGTCCCTCGTAGGTATTCAAACCCGATCCAATCGCTCGACTCGCACGGCAGGCCTCCAGCAGACCGCGATCTGCAATTTCCAGGGCGTACGACAGCGTAGCGTTGGTGAGCGCGTAGGTGGAGGTGTGCGGCACCATCGCCGGCATGTTGGTTACGCAATAATGTACGACGCCGCTGCGCACGAAGGTCGGCTTCCCGTGCGTGGTGGGCCGCGACGTCTCGGAAACACCACCCTGGTCGATGGATAAGTCGACGAGCGCGGCTCCGTGTTTCATCTTCGCCACCAGCGCGGCGGAGAGTAGGCGAGGGGTACGCGCGCCCGGGACTAGAACCGCTCCGATTACCAAGTCTGCCTGGCGCACTTCCTCTTCGAGAGAGGCGCGGTTGGACATTACCGTCGTCGCGTGCCCCCCCAGCAGATCGCTCAGGTACCGCAAGCGCGACGGATTTACGTCGAGGATCGTGACTTCGGCGCCGATGGCTGCTGCGACGCGGCACGCGTTGAACCCTGCTATTCCTCCTCCCACGACCACGACCTTGCCCGGCCGCACTCCGGGCGCCCCGCTCAGCAGCACGCCGCGCCCGCCGCTGCGCGCCTGCAGGCACCATGAGCCAGCCTGGATAGCCAGGCGCCCCGCGACTTCGCTCATCGGCGCGAGGAGCGGAAGGCTGCCATCTTCGAGCTGAATGGTTTCGTAGCCGACCGAGCTGACTCCCCGTTTCAGCAGTTCATGCGCGAGCCGTTTGTCGGGCGCCAGGTGAAGATAGGTGAACAGAATCAACCCGGGCCGGAGATGGCGGAATTCGGCGGGTTGCGGCTCCTTGACCTTCAGCACCAGTTTAGCGCGCCCCCAGACCTCGCCCGCGGACCGCGTGATGGCAGCACCCACCGCCCGATAGTCGCGATCGCTGAAGCCGCTGCCGACGCCCGCGCCGCTATGGACTATTACCCGATGGCCGTGGGTTCGGAACGCGGCGGCGCCCGCGGGTGTCAGTGAAACGCGTCGTTCGTCGGCTTTGATTTCTGCAGGCACTCCGATGATCATTCGCACTTCTCCGTGAGGCTGGGTGATGCGCTCCGATTGTCGAGGTTCTCAGGTTACGAGTCACCGGCTTCGAGCGTCATCATCGCGCGGCAGTCAAGAGATCGCATAGTCGCAAACCTTCATTGCCGCACCATTTGGAACTTGACAAGACGATGGACGCCGCGCTTGATGGGCATGAAAGTAATTGCGGCGCGTCCGCGGAGAGACGCACTGCGATTGAGATCCGGGAGGAGTCATGGAGATCCCACAGGGACTCAAATACTCGAAGGAACATGAATGGGTCGCAGCGGATGAGTCCGTGGCCACCGTCGGCATTACCGACCATGCGCAGGGGCAACTCGGCGAGGTGGTCTATATCGAGCTTCCAGCGGTTGGCGAGAAGGTCAGCAAGGATGATCCGTTCGGCGTGATCGAGTCGGTCAAGGCCGTCTCCGACATCTATGCCCCGGTAAGCGGTACCGTGCTGGAAGTGAACGAAGACCTGCCGGAGTCGCCCGAGGTCGTGAACGAAGATCCGTACGGCGACGGATGGCTCATCAAGGTGAAGATGAATGATCCGTCTGACCTCGACGACCTGATGGACGGCGACGAATACGCGGAAATGATCGCGCGCGAGCAGGAGTAGTGCCCTACGATCGCGGGCCCTGCCCATCCTGAACGGCGGCCGCCTTCGCCACCGCAATCCGCAGATTGGTGATTTTCGGTGGCGGGTCGATGAAGACCAGGAGGAACGGCGCCGTGTGCGACGGATCGACGCTGAAGTTCTTCTGCGGGTCGAGCCGCTGCAGGAATTCAATTTCGCGCGGCGTCATCTCGCCGACCATCTTGGCCGTCAGGCCATTGCCGCAGAACGCCGCGTTGCTCGCGAGATGTTGCCCGGCGTCATCGAGCAGGTCGACCGCGAGCAGCACGGCATGAAGGGGAGAGCTGCCAACGTTTTCAGCGGTTCCGCTGATCAGCAGCGCGGTCTGGCCGCCCTTAATCCGCCCATAGTCCGCATGCACATCACGCAGCGCAACCAGCATCGCGGGAACGATAGGCCGCTGAAAATTCTGGCCGATTCGCGGCGCCTGGCTCAGCATGCGGGTGACGGCGATCGGCTCCACGTGAACTGCAAGGCTCGCGCCCGCAAAGATCATTGCGACAATCACGAACAGTCCGAGGAACCATGCAGCCGAATGCGTCGGGCGCGGCGCAGCGAAATAGGCCACGTCCTGGGGAATATCGGTCCGCTGACCAGCCGTGCGCGGATTTTCTCCGGCGCCCGCGGAACCTGCCGCGGCGAATTCAGGTTCCCGAAACTCAGGAACGGCCGCTTCGCGCCTCGGCGCGCGCGGCGGCTGCTTCACGGCGATCTTCTGAGCGTCTCGCTCCGCTCGCGGCGACGTTTCGCGAAGGTTGGCCGCCCGCGGCTCGGCCATGTCTTCCGGCGTTTCGCCCACTTCCCAGCGCTCCTCTTCGGGCGCCTGATGAACCTGATCCGAGTCGGCTTGTGCGGAGTGCGAGTCGTTCGCGAAACCGAAAGACAAATTCTCGCCGGCTTCGAGATGATGTTCCTGTTCGGGCGCAAAGTTCCTGTCGAGCGGGTTTTCGGGCGGCGGCTCCGCTACTTCAGGCGCTTCGACGGGAGCAGTCTCTTCGGCATACTCCGCCTGGATCGGTTCTGGTTCGGGCGCGCGCTCCGGTTCCCGCTCTGGCTCGGAAGGCGATGCGGATGGAGGCGGCTCGGCCTTGGCCTTCTCGACCACGCGAAATGTGGGGGGCCGTCTGGGCCGCGCGGGGACCGCCTCCGCGTTGAAGACGTGGCCGCAGCGCGAGCATTTGAAAGTCGGCGTTTCGTCGGGCAGCACCCGCTCGTCAATCCGATAGCGGGTGTGACAGCTGGTACACTGAATTTCGATCATCACCGCACCTGGCAACCCCGGCGAAAAAATAGCATACCGGGCGGGACGCCGCACGATACCTGTATTTGGATCGGGGCCAGGCAATCTCGATGCGAATAGCGCTGCTGACGCGCCGCTTTGATCCCGAGGGAGGAGGGACAGAGCGCGACCTCATGATCACCGCCCAATGCCTGCAACGGTGCGGGCATGAAATCGTGGTCTATGCCGAAGAAATCCGCGCCGAAGCCCCCGGGATGCGGGTCCGTCGGGTCGGCGCGATCAAACTTCCCCGCACCGCCGCGTTCCTCCGTTTTGCGTTCACCGCGGCGCCTCTCGCCCGCCGCGAAGGGACCGACCTCGTGCTGAGCTTCGCTCGGGTGGTCAACGCCGATGTGCTGCGATCGGGCGGCGGCGCGCATGCCAGCTATCTTCGCGCGGCAGCGCAATGGCGCGGCAGGGCGGGCGCGGCTGCGATGCGCCTGGCGCCGTATCACGCCGCGCAGTTGATGGTCGAGCGGCACGGCTTTGCCTCGCCACTGCTCCGCAACGCGATCGCGGTGTCAGAATTCGTTCGTACCGATCTCATTGGACAGTTCAGCCTGCCGCCCGGGCGCGTGGTCACGATCTATAACGGCGTGGATCTGCAACGCTTTCATCCCGCTGGTGATCCGGCCGCGCGCAACGAGGTTCGCGCCCGCTTCGGAATTCCAGCGGGCGCGAAGCTGGTGCTTTTCGTCGGCAACGGGTTCGGGCGCAAGGGGCTGGGATCTCTTATCGATGCGCTGGCGAAGTTCCGTGACGCTCCGCACCTGATCGTGGTCGGGAGCGATCGCGACGTGGCATCGTTTCGCCGCCGCGCGGAGCGAAACGGAGTCGCCGCACGGGTGACTTTTGCCGGGACTCAGTCATCGGTCGAGCGATTTTTTAACGCGTCTGACGCGTTCGTTTTTCCATCGCTGTTCGAACCCTTCGGTAACGTCGCGATGGAAGCGATGGCGTGCGGGCTGCCGGTTCTCGCCAGCTCGCGATGCGGCGTCGCGGAACTTATGCCCGCGGCATTGCGCGGCTTTGTCGTCGATAACCCGGCAGACGCTGGAGAGATCGCACGGAAGCTGGACCTGATGCTGCAAGGCGGGCCCGAGTTGGGGCAAATCGCGCGCGCCGCGGCGGAACAATTCACGTGGGAGAGACACGAGCGCGAATTGAATCAGTTTGTCGCAGCGCTCAAGTAGGCTCCGCCGAGCGCGACCGCCGTCCCAGCCCGTCGAACATCCCGCGCGCAACCGCCAGCCGCCGCTCCTCGCGGGCGATTCGCGGCAGGCCTGCTCCGATGGCGCGGGCAATTGAGAGCCGCGTCCATGCCACCGCGCTTTTGGTCAGCACCTCAAAGGCGGAGTGGTGTTCATGCAGCATCCGGCAGCGGCCGCGCTCGCGCGCTACCCGGATAAATCGTTCCCGATCGGCGCGTGACGTGTCGACCTCGTGATAGACGACCGCCTCGGGTGCGTAGCCGGTCCGGAAGCCGGCGCGTTTCAGCCGCTGCGACATCTCGGTTTCCTCTTCGTGTCCGCAGGCGCCCGGACCGAGTCTTTCGTCGAACGGACCTACGCTGGTAAGCGCGCTGGCGCGAAACGCCATGTTGGCGCCAAGGACTCCCGGCACCTCGACGATGCTTTCACCGCGATCGAAGATTGGCAGGTCCAGATAGACGGAATTTGCCCCTGCCTTGGCCGCGGGATCTTCGGCGGCCAGAATCCGGCCCGCCATTCCCGCGAATTCCGCGCGCGCGGCGAAAAACCTTTCGACGGCGTCGAGGTAGGACTTGCTCACCGTCAGATCGTCGTCGAGGAAAATCAGAATATCGCCCGCAGCCTCCTTGATGGCGCGATTCTGGATACGGCATTTGCCTGGCCGCGAATCGTGGAGATGCTTGAGCGGCGGCAGATCGGGCGGAAGCGCGACGGGCCCGGAGCTTCCGTTCTCCGCAACGAACAGCTCGTGGATGCCGGGTCGAAGCTGTGACGCCAGGCTTCTGATGAGCCTGATCAGAGAATCGGGGCGGTCGTGTGTCGCGATGATTATCGAGAGCTTCAAGCAGTTTGCGAAGTGCCGTCGAGGCGCGGCGCCTTTACGAAACGCATCACGATATTCTCGTCCATCAACAGGCTCGGGCTGGTCATGAAGCGGAACAGGTCGCGGTTGAGCCGCCGCTGTTCAGGGTCGGGGCCGCCTTGGCCATAGAGCAGCCACGAACGTAGCGCTATCGCAGGGTAGAGAAGCGGAATGAAGATTCGCGCGCGGAGCTTGCGGCGGCTGCGCCCGAGCGCATCCATATACAACCCGTAGCCACGCGCCATCCAATGGAAATCGTTCAGGCCCATCACGTGCCAGTTGCGGCCGTCTTCGACCCGATATCGATGGGGCAGGGGAGCGCGCCGTCCCTTGTAAAAGCCGGTCAGCAGGTAATGGATTCGCGAGGTGACGTTGAGCCGGTTGGGCGTGGTGATAATCGCGACGCCTCCGGGTTTCAGCACGCGGGCGATTTCGCTCAGCATGTGCGCGATGTTCGGTAGATGCTCGATTACTTCGAGCAGCAGCACCAGGTCGAACTTTCCGCTTTGAAACGGCAGGTCGGAATTCAGGTCTGCGGCAACCCATCCAGGCCGCGAGACTTTGCGCTCAGTCGGAGTGACGCGCCATCCCCGTTCGGTGAGCATCCGGGTCGAAAGCCCATCCCCCGCGCTCAGGTCCAAAGCAATGGAAGCAGGACCCGGCGCAGGGGCAAGGTCTACAGCACCACGTACTCGCTCACTCATCGCAACCCGGAATTGTGCGGCACCGCGCCGCGCACCACAAGCGGGGCCGGATCGGCGGCCTCCGCTTGATCACCTGGCAGCGCGAGAATGCTCCCGAAAAAATCAAATTTCCGCGCCTTGCTGGCGAGTCGTTCAAGTGATCCGAACCCACAGCTCCAGGATTAGGAATCCTGTGCTCTTCCAGCTGAGCCAGGGGGGCGCCGCGAAGCATCTTCACGATTAGCCGACATACGATCCGCGCGCGCAACGGGAGATATCGGGCAACGGCGGACGGAGAATCGTGCCAACGCGAGGCAGAATTGGCCGGTTGCGGTGCCTTGGGTTACTAAGTTCGAATTTCGGCGCGCGGCGAGAAGATTTTGTCTTCAGGTGCCGTCGAAAAGTCGTGTCATTCCGAGGTTCTTTTCCGAGGAATCCCGTGGGTGGGAGAACCTTTGAACTCGATCGCCGAGACAGCTTCTCTGGGTTGCGGGCCCTTTAGCCCGCGCTGCGTGGCGTCGAGCACGAACTGCTGCTCCTCGAATCCTTGAAATTCCTGCAACCCTTTTTTCGCCCGAAATTGGCAACCTGACGCCCTCGCACGGCGACTCAGCGGTAGCGAGCCGAACGCGGACGCGTATGATTGAGTTTGAACGGAGTTTGCCTGCAATGTCTCAGATAGAAAGCGATCCCAAGGCGGCGGAACGCGCGATGCCGGCGGGCGGACAATTCATCAGCACCAGGCTGCGCTCGCGCGGCTTTCTGCCCGGGCAGGATCCGTTGACCCGCTTTCCCTCCAACTCCGAATTTGCCGCATTGGACGAAATTGGCCGCGATCTTCCAAGCCTCCTGCAAGACCCGGGCTTTCGCGCTTACGCGCGCTCATTGGATATCCCGCCATGGCGCGAAAATAACATAGTCGCGAGCGACCTTCCGGAACTCAGGTTGTATTACTTGCGCGTGGGCTTCCTCGCCTCCGCCTACATCAACCAGGTGGGCCAGGAACCGAGTAAAAGCTTGCCGGCCAATCTCGCGTTGCCGCTGTGCCGCGCCTGCAAGCTGCTGAACCGTCCGCCCATTCTGAGCTACGACGGTTACGCTTTGTACAACTGGAAGAGATTTCACAAGGACGGGCCGATAGCGCTCGGAAACATCGACACCGTTCAGAATTTCGTGCACCTCTACGACGAGCACTGGTTCATCCTGGTTCACGTCGAGATCGAGGCGATTGCTGCGCGCATCCTGGACGCGATCGCCACGGTTCAGGCCGCGCTCGATACGAACGCGCCCGGCCTCATCGATGATGCGGTCCGGGACATAGCCGGCGCGGTCGACGACGAAGTTCGGGTCCTGCTTCGAATCCCGGAAAAGATGGACCCGGCACTCTATTACAAGACCTTCCGGCCCTATATCCGTTTCTTTGAAAACGTTGAGTATGAAGCCGAGGTGGAGGGCGCGCGCGTCGCAGCGGGCTCGGCCGCGCGGCTGCGTATAAACTTTCGCGGCGAGACCGGGGCCCAAAGCAGCATCATGCCGCTGCTGGTGGCATTCATGAAAATTCCGCATCGCCCATCGATGCTCACCAATCACCTGATTGACATGCGCAACTATATGCCTGCGGAACATCGCGCTCTGATCGCGGCGGTGGAGGCGATGCCGAGCATCCGCGCGATGGCGAGCAAACAGAACTACAACGCGGTCCTCGATGCGATGGCGGAGTTCCGATCAGTGCACTACGGATGGGCCCAGGAATATATCAACCGACGGACCGACGATCCTCGCGGGACCGGCGGCACTCCCTATATGCAGTGGCTGAAACAGCTCATCGACGAAACGCTCGCATTCAAGGTCGACTAGCCCCGAATTGTCGGCGGATTTCAGTAGGGACGAGCGAGGCTCGCCAGTTCGGCGCCTGCGCTTGAATTGGCCAATGCGGCCGGATAAATCCTATAGACTCACCTGCGAGCGAGAGTGGCGGAATGGCAGACGCGCAAGGCTCAGGACCTTGTGGAGGCAACTTCGTGGGGGTTCAAGTCCCCCCTCTCGCACCAAAGAAAAGCTAGAAAAACCAGATCCTTGGTTGGCAATCCGTACAGGCAAACTTGCTGAGACGAACACTCCAAGGCGCGCTTTTGCGGCGCCGTGACTTTCTGGGACTCATCGTCGCTGCGACCGCGACTGCCGCAGCCGGCGTGAGCTTCGCGCAGGAGAACGAATCTATGCGGAAAGAGGGCAGCAACGCGGTTCCTGGTGCCGGCATCGACGGCCTGCCGCAAATCACGAAGATTGTTGACACGACTAGCGGCCCGGTGCGGGGCCTGAATAATGACGGCGTGCACTCTTTCAAGGGTGTCCGCTACGGCGCGCCGCCCGTCGGCCCGCTGCGTTGGATGCCGCCGCAGCGGCCGGCACCCTCGAAAGTGGTGCTGGACTGCTCCGACTACGGCGCGCCCGCGATGCAGATGGTGTCGGGCGCGACCGCGGCTCCGAGCGGCGATTACGGCATGTTGATGGCCCGGGTGTTCACGACCCCATCTGAGCTGAAAATTCAGAACGAGGACTGCCTGTTCCTGAACGTGTGGACGCCTGCGACCGACAACAGCAAGCGGCCCGTCGTGTTCTGGATTCACGGTGGCATCTTCGCCTATGGCTCGGGTGGGCAGCCGATCTACTGCATGGAAGACCTTGCCCGCGATCACGACGTCGTTGCCGTCAACGTGAACCATCGCCTCAACGTTTTCGGCTATCTCCACCTCGGCGACCTGATGGGCGATACCTACAAATCGTCCGGTACGGTCGGCATGCAGGATCTGATTCTCGCCTTGCAATGGGTGAAAGACAACATCGCGAACTTCGGTGGCGATCCCGGCAACGTCACGATCATGGGCCAGTCGGGCGGCGGTGCGAAAGTCTCGATTCTGATGTCGATGGACTCGGCAAAGGGACTATTCCATAAGGCGTCGATTCAGTCGGGTCCGGGGCTGATGGTTGGACGGAGAGAGCCGGCCAACGATTCCGCCAAGGCGCTCCTCGATGAACTTGGCATCCAGCCGGGCGATATCAAGTCGCTCCAGGGGGTGCCCGCGCAGACGATTATCGCCGCCGCCTTCGCGGCGGACGCCAAGAACAGCGCCGGCCCGCGCGTGCCCGGCATGCGACGCCCCGGAGGGTTTGGTTACGGGCCGATCATCGACGGTGTCGCGATCACGCGCGATCCGTTCATGCCCGACGGCCCGGAGGTGTCTCGCGAGGTACCGGTGCTGGTCGGCTACGTGAAGGACGAGGTAACCATCTTCACTGCCGGTGAGCCGTGGTTCGGAAAAATGACCGAAGCCGATCTCGATCAGCGCATCGCGATGCTCGGCCCCAAGGGCAAGCCGCTGGTCGAGGCGTGGCGCAAGATCAGACCCGACTATTCGCCGACCTATCTGTTCACCGCTGCCATGAGCTCGATGTTCGCGATGGGCGGATCGATCGGGCTTGCCGAGCGAAAAGCCGCGCAAGGTGGTGCGCCCGTCTATATGTGGTATCTGACTTGGGAAACTCCGGTCGCAAACGGGATGTTCAAGACCCCGCACACCATGGAAATTCCGTTCATGCTCGATTCCTATCGCCGGGTGCGCGCGTTCTCAGGTCCGGACCCCGGAGCCGCGCGAATGGAAGCCCAGGTAGCGGGTGCGTGGGTGGCGTTTGCGCGCACCGGCAAACCCGATTGTCCCGCTATTCCGCATTGGCCGCCCTACAATGCCGACAAACGTTCCACGATGGTGTTCAATCTCGAAAGCCAGGTCGTGAATGATCCGAATTCCGAGGTACGAAAAATAATCCAAGGCGGGTGAGAGTCGCGTCCGGAGACCTTTGCGCAACTGAGTGCCATCGTGAACGAGCGCTGATCCGGGATTCCTCGACTCCGCAGACTCCGCTCGGAATGACGAGAGACAGGACCGACGTGGACAAACCAAATTTCCCGACTTGGCGGATTATGAAGTCATTTGACTCCGCGAGCGATTGTGGAAACGCGAGAACCGACTTGAAGCTAGCCATTCCCGACTACATTGGAGATCGTAAGAGCTACCCAGCGTTGATCCCCGCTCAGAGAAAGACGCCGTTTGTATCGCTACAGACGATCCATGCCTTAGAGATAAGCGAGGCCTCCGTTCCGCTATGTCCCGCTTCTGCTCGGATCAACCCGGATCATCGCGGATCAACGCGGTATTTGCGTGAGGTACCATACTCTCGGGGGAATCTCATTCCACTACTGAACGAGGTTCCTCCGCGGTTATGCGAAGTTGCCTCCGGACGATGTCGAGACGGAAGTGTCCGCTCAGATGCTGGCCGGCTCGAATCGGCCGGCCAGCACGTGCAGTGCTTCGAACAGGTAGTACGTGCCCCAAATCAATTCGTGCCTGGTCGCGAGGCCGATCCGTTTGTTGAAGCATCCGTCCCACAGCCCTCCCTCCTCTCCGAGGTGAGCTTCCACCAGCGCGCGCACCGTCGCCTCGGCGGCGGCGCGCCAGGTCTGACGCTGGCGCTCATCGCGCGTGAGCGCCGAGAGCTTGAGCAAGCTGGCGGCGGCGATCGCGGTCGCTGAGGTATCGCGATTGGTATTCGGGATGGCGGGATCGTCGAAGTCCCAGAAAGCGACGTGGTCCGCCGGGACGTGCGCGATCCACCAATCTGCCGCTCTCCCCGCCGGTTCCAGGAAGGAAGGGTCCTCGAGCCATTGAGCGCTCAGCGCCCATCCAAGCATTCCCCAGGCCTGTGCACGCGCCCAGGTACTGTTGTCGCTGATACCCTTGTGCGTGTAGCGGCGCAGCATCGCACCAGTGTGGGGATCGAACGAGGCGGATTGGCAAATGGAGCCGTCGGGGCGCAGGCAAAACTCGATGTGTCGCCGTGCGTGGCTGACCGCGATCTCCCGCAAGCTGCTGTCGTCGCTTTCGCGACAAGCCCACATCAGAAGCGCGACCGCCTGCACCATGTCGATTTCGGCTTCGGTCGCGCCGACATTCGATACTTCTTCGAAGGAAGCGCCAAGCGGCAGCACGCCTGCGCGCGGGTTATACATTTTGGCAAGCGTACGAGCCGCCTCCAGCGCGAGATCGCGCGCTCCGCGGTCACCGCATAGGATCGAGCCGATCGCGGCGCCGTAGTAGAAGAGCAGCGCACGCGATGAGCTGTCGGAAGCCAGTCGCGGGCGCAGCCGGTCGCTGAACTTGCGCGCCCAGGCAAGCCATTGTTCGCGATCCGCGGTCGGCCCCGTCGCCGCGCCCATCCACAGCATCCCGCTGAAGTATCCACCCGTCCAATCGCCGTCTGGCGACCAGGTCCAGCGCCTGGTCTCAGGGTCGGCAAAATGTGGAAATCCTTCGTGCGCGGACCGCGCCGTATCCTCGAGGCGCACGCGTATGCGCTGGATGGCATTGTCCCACGTCATCTGGTTCGCGGCCCTGTGCCCGATTAGTCGCGCCGTCAACTGCCGGCGGCGGCCGGCACCGCGACGATGTGAAACGTTACCGTGACTTCATTCGCAGCGCTCATCCCGAGCAGGCTCGGCACTTTCACGCCATAGTCGGCGTAGTTGAAGGTCAGTGCGCCGTCGGCCGTGAGACGACCGGCCGCGTCGAGGGCAGCGTTAATCGGAATGCTCACCGGGCGCGTGGTTCCGTGCAGAGTGAGATTGCCGGCGACGGTCGCGGTGCCCGCGCTCGCCGAGCTCATCGCGACGTTTTGCAGTCCGGTGCTCTGGAAGGTAATCGTGGTGTAAGTGTTGGCGTCGAGCAGGACTATCACGGCATCATCGCGAAACGGGTTTCCACTGTCGTAGCTTCCCGCATCGAGCACGATGCTGACGCTGCCTCCCCCTGCGGGATTCGCCGAGTCGCCCGAAACCTCCCCCGAGGTGATATTGAACTTGCCGGTGGCGGTGCCCTTCGTGCGGTCTGGCTCCGCGACCACTGCCGTCACCTTGCTGGCGGCGGGATCGATTTTGAGGTGCACTGGATCGGCAAAGGCCCGCGGCGCCAGCGCGGCAAGCGTGATGAGCATCGCGACCGAAACGATTGTGCGCATGGAGAATCTCCTCCTGGAACTATAACCAATGACGCTGCGCCAGGGTTTCCGTCCGCGGCCGGCACGGGCGCGGCGGACCATTGATGAGATGCGTGATCTATTGCGTGTGCCTTATCGATAGCGCGGGTCCGAAGGGGAGAAAGCTCACGCTTCGCCGGAGTCCTCGCCTGTTGCCTGGAAGCGACCGATTCCAAAGAGTGGCGAGGAAAACGGCATGGACGAGTAAGCTGACGCTACCCCGAGATTCCACGGATTCTTCTCCGGACTGATTCTGCTCGAAACTACATTGGCGCCAATTGGCCAATGCAGCCGGATAACCCCTTTACACTCAACTTGTGTGCGAGAGTGGCGGAATGGCAGACGCGCAAGGCTCAAGACCGTGCGTCGTCAAGTCCCTCTCGAAGCAGCCCGGAGCGATTCAGTAGGGTCCCGGCTGTCCTCCGGAGTCGGCGTTGCCTGACTTTTCGGGACCGTGGCAGGCGGCAACATCGGTTACGCTTGCGCCGATAGCGGAGGCGATTTCAGCGTCCGAGCGTCCAGCCTGGGTCTGCAGCTTCACTACGTTGCAGTCGACGTGACTGGCGTTGAGTGAGCTGCACCCTCCGAGCGCGCCGGCCATCACGAGAGTTCCGAACGCCGCCACGATTCCCAGTTTTCGGCATGCTCCGATCATGGAAATGTCCCCTCCAGGTTCTGCTGTCTGTCCCCAGGAAAATCAGACTCTGCGCACCATATTACCAAGCCGCCCGACTTTACAAGCTGGAATTTCAGTAATTCGCGATGCTAATCGCGGTGCCCATCCCCATGTTTGCAGCTTGAGGGAGATTCGCGCGCTCAATATGATTTCACCAAGGGCGCGCGGCGCCCTTTTTTAGATTTCGATTTGGGGACAGGTTCGGAAGACATCAGTGGAACTGGGAAAAACATACGATCCCAAGGCGGCCGAGGAGCGATGGTTTCAGACCTGGATCGACCTGGGCTATTTCAAGGCCGATCCCACGCGCGAAGGCCCCGTCTTTTCGATCGTCATCCCTCCCCCCAATGTGACCGGACAGCTCCATCTCGGGCATGCGCTGAACGCGACCCTCCACGACATCATCGTGCGAACGCGCAGGATGCAGGGTTACAACACGCTGTGGTTGCCAGGCACCGACCACGCGGGAATCGCCACGCAGAATGCGGTCGAAAAGGATCTCGCCAAAGACGGCAAGAATCGCCATCAACTGGGGCGCGAGTCTTTTGTCGACCGCGTGTGGGAGTGGCGCGACGACAAGGGCGGGAAAATCCTCCTTCAGCTTCGGCGCATCGGCGCGTCGTGCGATTGGAGCCGCGAGCGCTTCACGCTCGATCCGGGACTGTCGCGCGCCGTCAACAAGGTCTTCGTCGAACTATTCAAGCGCGGCCTTATCTACCGTGACCGCCGGCTTATCAACTGGTGCCCGCGATGCGAGAGCGCGCTTTCCGATCTCGAAGTCGATCACAAAGAGGCGCAGTCAAGCCTCTGGTACATCCGCTATCCGTTCGCTGGCGGCGACGGGTTCATAACCGTTGCAACCACGCGGCCCGAGACGATGCTCGGCGATACCGCCGTGGCGGTGAACCCCGACGACGCGCGCTACCAATCGCGAATCGGCAAGACGCTGCGGCTGCCGCTGATGGGACGAGAAATCAAAATCATCGCGGACGCTGCGGTCGCTGAGAAGTTCGGCACCGGAGCGGTCAAGGTCACGCCCGCTCATGATTTCAACGACTTCGAGATCGGCAAACGCCACGGTCTGGAACAGATCAGCGTGATGGATTCGCACGCGCGAATGAACGAGAACGCCGGGCGCTATCAAGGCCTGGACCGCGACGACGCGCGCAAGCGAATCGTGGAAGACCTGCGCGCGCAGGATCTGGTCGAAAAGATCGAGCCGCATCCGAACAAGGTCGGTGTATGCTCGCGATGCGGCACCGTGGTCGAGCCGATGCTCTCCGAGCAATGGTTCGTGCGCGTGCGCGAGATGGCCGAGCGATCGATGGCGGCGGTGCGCGACGGACGCACGACCTTCTTCCCCAGGCGCTGGGAGAAAACCTTCTTCGAGTGGATGGAGAACGTCCACGACTGGTGCATCTCGCGCCAGCTATGGTGGGGCCATCGGATTCCGGCCTATCGATGCGACCGCTGCAACCATCTCACGGTCGCCGAGGAGCGGCCTCCGAAATGCGAGGAATGCGGCGGTACCGATCTGGTGCAGGACGAGGACGTCCTCGACACTTGGTTCAGCTCGGGGCTATGGCCGTTCTCGACGCTCGGGTGGCCGGAAGACACCCCGGAGCTGCGCAAGTATTACCCGACCAGTCTGCTCATAACCGGGTTCGACATAATCTTCTTCTGGGTCGCCCGGATGATGATGCTCGGACTTGAGTTCATGAACGACGTCCCGTTCCGCGATGTGTACATCACGACGCTGGTTCGCGACGAGTACGGCAAAAAGATGACTAAGTCGAAGGGCAACGTCGTCGACCCTCTCGATTTGATGAACCAATACGGCACCGACGCCGTCCGGCTCACCCTCGCGCAACTGGCAGCGCAGGGGGGAGACATAATCCTGTCGCACGAGCGATTCGCCGCGGCGCGAGCCTTTGCGAACAAGATCTGGAATGCCGCGCGGTTCGTCATGATGAATCTCGATGGCGCAACTAAGCCGCTTCCGAGCGTGGACCAAGCGAAACTCGGGCTGGCGGAACGATGGATTCTTGGCCGGCTTGATGCGGCGGTGCACGAAGTGACCCGCGCGATCGACGCCTACGAGTTCAACGTGGCCGCGATGGCGATTTACTCGTTTATCTGGCACGAGTTCTGTGACTGGTACATCGAGCTGTCGAAAGACTCTTTGAAGGCAGCGGGCGAGCGGCAGGCCGCCGCGCGATGGGTGCTGGTCGCATGCTTCGATCGAATGCTCCGTCTGCTGCATCCGTTCATGCCGTTCGTCAGCGAAGAGATCTGGCAGGTCATCCGCCCCTATCTGTCTGATGCGAATCTGAGCGAGCATCTAGTGGTTGCGAAATTTCCGGTGCCGGCGGCGACGGCCTCGCCGGAAGACGAAGCGGCAATGAAAGCGATGAGTCAGTGTGTTGCAGTCACTGAAGCGATCAATTCTCTGCGCGCTTTACTCGGTTACCATCCGGGTCAACGGGCGCGCGTGGCGTATCACGCGATTGCGCTTGAAGATCGAATCAACTGGTTTCCAAAGTGGAAGAACTACGCGATGACGCTTGGTAAGGCCGCCAGCATCGACCACGTTGAGGCAGGAAGAAACGCCTTTGAGCGTTCGGTAGGCGAATCGCTTCCGTTTGGTGAAGTATGGATCGAAGCGCCAGAGGAATTTGATTTTGCGAAGGCGCGCGAGGCGCTTCGTAAGCGGCAGGAAGACGCGCAGAAGCATCTCAGTCGCTACACGACGCGTCTTGAAGATCCGGGATTCCATGCAAATGCAACAGCTGAGATCAGGGCGGAAAACGCACAACGAATCGAGGAACTTCAGATCCAGATACGAACTTTAGACAGTCAGCTAGAAAGACTCGGTTGAGCTGGATTTCGAACCCTTTCATGACGCAGACATTCGGCATCCTCACCCTGACCCTCTCCCGCAAACAAGCGGGCGAGGGGCGTTCCTTTCGCGCGAAGAGAATGGCTGTCAATTTGGCAGATTCTACGAGAACCTTGAGATGATGGATCTCCTGAACGTACTGGACCTCGATGACACGCTGCGCCGCGCGCTTGTCGAAGACGTCGGGCGAGGTGACCAGACTACCTGCGCGACAGTTCCCATCGGTAAGCGGGGGCGTGCGCGAATTGTGGTCAAGGAACCGGGGGTGATTCTTGCCGGCGGATTCATCCTGGAGCGCGTGTTCACGATGACCGGCGGCGCTCCCAACGTCATCAGGCTTGCGGAAGACGGAATTCGCTTGAAGGATCGCGAAATCCTCGCCGAATTCGAGGGCGAGTTGGCTGGTCTCCTGACCGGCGAGCGGGTCGCACTCAATTTTGTGCAGCTCCTTTCCGGAATCGCCACTCAGACGCGCCGCTTCGTCGATGCAATCGCGGGTACCCGTGCCCGTATCGTCGACACCCGAAAGACCCATCCTGGTCTGCGCGCGCTGGAGAAATACGCGGTGCGCGCCGGAGGCGGGTCTAATCACCGCTTCGGCCTGGACAGCGGCATCCTCATCAAAGAGAACCACATCGAAGCGGCGGGTTCGGTGACGACCGCGATCGATCGGACGCGCAAGCTCGCTCCGCATACGTTCAAGATCGAGGTCGAATGCGAGACGGTCGCGCAGGTCGAAGAAGCGCGCAAGGCGGGCGCCGACGTGATCCTGCTGGACAATATGAAGCCCGAAGATATCCGCGCGTCGCGCCTTCGGGCCGGTGAAGATATTGTGATCGAGGTGTCGGGCAACGTAACGCTCGCCAATGTGCGGGCGATCGCCGAAACCGGCATCGATCTCATTTCCGTTGGCGCGCTGACCCATTCCGCGCGCGCCGTCGATATCAGCATGAGAGTCGAAGGCGTCTGATCGGGGCCGCACCGGCCTAATGGTCCAATGGCTCCAGCAAATCCCTATCGATCGATTGAGAATGGGGAGCCGGGACGGGTCGGATGCCGCATTCACTACTTCGACGAGCTTAACTCGACGCAGGAAACCGCCCGCGAGTTGGCTGCCGATGGCGCCCCGCAGGGCACCGTCGTAATCGCCGAGCAGCAGACCGCGGGGCGGGGCCGGATGGGACGCTCATGGCATTCCCCGGCGGGCGTTAACCTGTACTGCACGATAATTCTGCGTCCCCCGATTCCGATCGCCGAAGTGCCGCGGCTGAGCCTGATGGCTGGGGTCGCCGCCGCCCAGGCGATGGAACGCGAGGCGCCGGGGCTGGTCTCGCTCAAATGGCCCAACGATGTATGGCTGCGGGGCCGCAAGGCCGGCGGCATCATTGCCGAGGCGGTCACCGACTCCAGTCAGCACCTGGACTGCGTGCTGCTGGGAATCGGCATCAACATCAATCTGGCCGCGCACGACATTCCGCCTGAGCTTCGCGACAAAGCGACTTCACTACGGGTCGTGGTAGGCCATCCCTGCGACCGAATTGGGATCGCAGATTCGCTTTTCAGTCTGCTCGACTACAGCTATATGGAAATCATTAGGCGCGGCTTCGAAGCCGTCCGGCCCGAGTGGGAACGATTGTCGGCTTTGACCGGGAAGCGGGTGACGGTAGTGGATGGTGCGCGGCGCGAGTCCGGAATTGTACGGGGAATCGATTTCGACGGTGCGCTGGTGCTCGAGGTTGGTGACGCGACGCGGAGAATCCTTGCGGGCGACGTGAGTATCGAAGGTGCGTACCAGTGACTCCTGTGGGATTGGATGGATGACATGAGTTGAACAAACGGTCCAGCGGCCGATTCGCGATGTGGGCGCATCGAGCTGCGGACCCCAATTGATCTATCAGCGGGAGGTAACTCCTTATGGCGGTCGAAGAAATCGGACGGTTGAGGACCATCGCGATAGTCGGGCAGGGTGGCGCGGGGAAAAGCCAGCTTGCCGAGGCGATGCTCTTCACGGCCGGAGCGACAACCCGCCTGGGCCGCCCCGACGACGGCACGGCGGTAATGGACTTCGAACCCGAGGAACTTCAGCGCCACGTTTCGATCAGTTCCTCGTTTCATCACCTCAACTGGAAACGCACGGAGGTAATTCTCGCCAACACGCCGGGCTACAGCGCGTTTCTTCCGGACACCTTCAACACTCTCAAAGCCGTCGACGGCGCCGTCCTCCTGATATCGCCCGGCAACGACATGAAGGTCGAGTCCGAAAAGATTTGGACGACGCTCAGCGAAGCAAGGCTGCCGCGAGTCGTGTTCGTCTCGCGACTCGATCGGGAGCGGTCGAGTTTCGATGCGGCCCTCAAGGACCTGGAAAAACATCTCGAAGCGAAGCCGGTCGCTTTGACTCTGCCGATTGGCGAAGAGGCCGGTTTTACCGGCGTCATAGACGTGCTCGCGATGAAGGCGCTCAATTACGCCGACACCTCGGGCAAGCCCCGGGAAGAAGAACTCATTGGCCTACTGAAGGAACGCGCCGAAAAGGCGCGCAACGCGCTGTTCGAGGCGATCGCTGAAACCGACGATGAGCTTCTGGAGGAATACCTCGACAAAGGAACTCTGCCAGAAGACAAGGCGCGCGCCGCTCTGCACGTCGCGGTAGCCGCGGGGAAAATCACGCCGGTCTTCAGCGGATCGGGAACCAAGAATATCGGTGTCGGTCCGTTGCTCGACGCGATCACCACTTTCCTGCCGGCTCCTAACGAACGTCCCGCGGTCAAAGCGCAGCATCCGACCAATGGCCAGGAGCAGGAACGTGCGGCAGATCCGAATGCGCCATTTGCCGCGCTCGTCTTCAAGACCGTAATCGATCCGTTCGTCGGCAAGCTCTCCATTTTCCGCGTGATGTCCGGACGGGCGCAAAGTGACGCCACCGTTTTCAATGCCTCTCACGAATCGAAGGAGCGCTTCGGCCAATTGCTGCGGCTGGAAGGCAAGAAGCAATCTCCCCTCGCTTCGGCCCTGCCGGGTGAAATCGTCGCAGTCGCAAAGCTGAAGGACACGGTCACCGGCGACACGCTCTGCGATGAGAAATCTCCCGTGATGTTCGATCCTCCGGTGCATCCCGCCCCGGTCATCTCGTTCGCGATCCGCCCCAAGTCCAAGGGCGACGAAGAAAAGGCCTCCGCGGCGCTCCATAAGCTCGTGGAGGAGGACACCGCGCTGGAGATGCATCGCGACCCGCAGACTCACGAAATAATCCTCTCGGGAACCGGCCAGATGCATATCGAAGTGACGGTGGAGAAGCTCAAACGCAAATTTAATGTAGAAGTTGAGCTTCAGTCGCCCAAGGTTCCTTACAAGGAAGCCATTAAAGGCCGCGCGGAAGCGCAGGGTAAGTACAAGCGTCAATCCGGCGGACGCGGACAATACGGTGATTGCTGGCTCAAGGTCGAGCCGTTGCCGCGCGGCAAGGGCTTCGAGTTCGAGGACAAGATCGTTGGCGGCTCGATTCCGCGGCAGTTTATCCCGTCGGTGGAGAAGGGCGTCCGCAGCACTCTCGTGGAAGGCTTTCTCGCCGGCTACCCGGTCATGGACGTCAAAGTTACCGTCTATGACGGCAGCTACCACGACGTTGATTCTTCGGACATGGCGTTTCAGATTGCCGCATCGATGGGCCTGAAAGCCGCGCTGGAAAAGGCGAAGCCAATCATCCTGGAACCGATCGTCGCAATGGAAGTCGCATGTCCCGACGAGTGTATGGGTGACGTTATCGGCGATCTGAACTCGCGCCGCGGCAAAGTGCTTGGGATGGATCGGAAGGGCCAGAGTCAGGTCATCAAGGCGGTGGTGCCGATGTCGGAAGTGCTCAAGTACGCGCCCGATCTCCGATCGATTACGTCGGGGCGCGGGTCGTTCGAGCAGCATTTCTCGCATTACGAGGAAGCACCGCCCCCGGTCGCCGAGAAGATCATCAGGGAGACGAACGCCGCGCG
>Ga0074044_10000734_pt1 | contig 30590 bp, 17 predicted proteins | sample BogForMeECP23OM1_FD_94443 | JGI IMG/M metagenome (GOLD analysis project Ga0074044, IMG submission 94443) | Bog forest soil microbial communities from Calvert Island, British Columbia, Canada - Bog Forest MetaG ECP23OM1 | ecosystem: Environmental > Terrestrial > Soil > Wetlands ...
AAAGGGCAGGAGTCCGATCTCTGGCATCCCACCTCCTGCTCCAGTAGAAAACATCATTGCACTTCGCCTGTCTTCCTCGAAAACCAACTCCCGTGCCGAGCATGTAAACAGAGCCACTTAAAGTGCCGTGTTTTGGAACTGCGGATTCTAAAAGAGTTACGGGTGGATTTTGCGGAAGTGCGGATTCTAAAGGGGTTACGTCGTTTTGGTCTTGACGGAACAGCCGACCCGAGGTGGAGGTTGGATTTTAGCTCAGAGGGCCCAGAGTTCACGGAGAGGAGGTCGAGGAGGGGGAAATGGGCACGCTGAATGGATGACTGGAATTTTGTTGGCGTGGGTCGCGAGCGAAACCCTTCAAGGCTCCCTTCGTTCCTCGGGGTAAACAGAGCAAGCATGGAACATGGTAGCAGGAGGAGCGGGTTGTTGTCAATACATTTATTATAATTATTAGTACTCATTCGAACGGCATACGTGGATTCGAATGAGGCTAACGCAAGCTGAAGGATTGGAAGGAGTTGGCGGGACATCAATATGGTTTGATACGTTTGTGGAAATCGATGGAAAAATCAAAAACCCCGCGCTCATAAAACCGAGGGCGGCACATCCGCCACCTACGCTCGCGTTCTTGTATTGACAAGTGTTAAGTGACAGGCTACAGTCTGCCAAGTGAAGATACGAAACTTCGCTCACAAGGGCTTGAAGAGGCTCTACGCGCAAGACAGTGCGAAGGGTGTTCCGCCTGATTCGGCGGACAAGCTCCGCAAGATGCTGGCATTCCTTGATGACATGGAGGACCCCGAGGAGGTACGCGCGCTGCCAACCTGGAAGGCGCACACGCTGACCGGTGATCGCAAAGGGACATGGAGCCTTAGTGTCACTCGCAACCGCCGTCTGACGTTTCGCATCGACGTGGCAGAGCTAGAAATTTGCGATTTGAATTTGGAAGACTACCATTAGGTGGAAGGAGCAAAACAGTATGACCATGAAGAACCCTCCCCATCCCGGGAATTTCATTCGGACGGAGATTATCGATGCGGCGGGCCTGTCTGTGACGGCGGCAGCGGCGGCGCTGCAGGTTTCGCGGCCGGCGCTATCGAGTTTGCTTAACTGCAAGGCCGACCTTTCCGGGATTATGGCGCTCCGGATTGAAAAGGCGTTTGGCGTGAAGATGGATACGCTTATGCGGATGCAGGCTTCCTACGACATTGCTCAGACGCGGAAGCGAGAGAGGCAAATCCGGGTGCGACGGATCCATCACCTCGTTCCTGCATGAAGCTGCTTAGTCTGCGGAGGAGTTGCTGACGGAGTTGCGGGAGCGGGAGAAGAGGCGGCGGGTGGTGGTGGCCCAGGGCACGGTCTCGAACTCGGCGAGATACGAATAGGCTACCGGCACGACAAGCAGAGTTAGCAGCAGGCAGAGGGTTTGGCCGCCGATGATGGTTACGGCGATGGAGGCGCGCTGTTCGGAGCCGGCGCCAATGCCAATGGCGACGGGAATCAGGCCAGCGACGATGGAGAGCGTGGTCATCAGAATGGGGCGGAGGCGGACGCGGTTAGCTTCGAGGATGGCTTCTCGGGCGGGCATGCCGCTGGCGCGGAGGCGGTTAGTGTAGTCCACCTGCAAGATTCCATTTTTCTTTACGATTCCCAACAACAGAAACATACCGAGGGCGCTCCAGAGACTTAACGCGCGGCCTGTGATCCACAGAGAGAAAAGAGCGAAGGGGATGCTCAGCGGAAGCGTGAGCATGATGATGAAAGGGTGGGAGAAGCTTTCGAATTGGGCGGCGAGCACCATGTACATAAAGACCGAGGCCAGCAACATCGCGAGCAGAAGGTTCCACGTGGTTTCTTCGAGGACTTTCACCTGGCCGGTGAACCGGTAGGAATAGCCAGCGGGCAGGCCGATTTCCTTAATGGACTGCACGGTGTGCGCGGCGGCCAGGTCAAGGGGATAGCCGCTGGCAACGTTGGCATAAACGGTGACTTCGAATTCGCGGTTGTAACGCCAGAGCGTGGCGGGGCCTGCGCCGCGAACAATGGTGGCGACATTCTCGAGGCGAACCTGGCCAAGTTTGGTCGAAGGGACCATCATTTGCGCCAGGACGTCGGGATTGTCGCGCTGCTGCTGAAGCAACTGCATGATGACGGGATACTGCTCGGAGCCTTCCTTGAAGCGAGTGATTTCGTCTTCGCCAGAATAGAAGAGGCGGACGGCGTCGCTGACGTCGGTCATGCGGACGCCAATGTCGGCAGCGCGCTGGCGATCGACTTTGACCTGGAGCTCGGGAGTATTGAGGTTGAGGCTGGGGTTGACGTCAACCAGGTCAGGGTACTGATGCATCAGGTCGGCGACTTGCTTGCTTATGTCGGCGAGCTTGCTGAGCTCGGGGCCGCGGATGACCGCACCAATGGGAAAGTAAGTCTCTCCGCCAAAAACGGAGGGGAGACGAACATTCGAGACCATGTTGCGATAGCCGGCGAGGTAGCCGCGAATTTCGGTGGCGAGTTGTTCGTGGGTGCGTTTTCTTTCGCTGCGGGGGACGAGGCCGATGAAAAGGTGCGCGTGGTTTGTCGGACCGTGGGTGAATGATTGCACGAAGGCCACTTCCGGGAGGGCGACGACGCGCTGCGCTATCTCCGAGGCGCGATCCGTGGTCTTGGAAAGAGCGGTGCCTTCGGGAAGCGTGAAAGAACTGATCAGTTCGGATTGATCGTCCGAGGGAATCCAGTCGCGGCCAACGAGATGATAGAGGCCGAAGGTCGAAAGAAAAGTTCCGATGCAGATCAGAATGATGACCCAGCGATGAGCCAGCGACCATTGCAGAAGCTTTAAATAGGATTGCTCGACCCAGTGCAGGATTCCGGCGGCGTGAGCCTTTTTCTCTTTTTCGCTGACTCTCAGGAGGCGCGAGGACATCATCGGCGTGAGCGTGAAGGCCACGAGCAGGGAGACGAGAATGGCCATGGCCATGGTCCAGCCGAAGGAATTGACGTATTTGCGCGCGTAGCCGTTCATGAAGGCGATGGGCAGAAAGATGATGACTAACGAGAGAGTCGTGGCCATCACGGCGAGGCCGATTTCTTGCGTGGCTTTGATGGCGGCGTTTTTGCGGTCTTCGCCTTTTTCTTCCATGAAGCGAAAAATGTTTTCGAGGACGATGATAGCGTCATCGATGACGATGCCAACGGCCAGGGTGAGCGCGAGAAGCGTCATGTTGTTGAGGGAGAAATCCATGGCGCGCATGAGCGTAAAGGTGGCAATGATAGACGCAGGGATGGCGACGGCGGCGATCAGGACTGCGCGCAGGTTGCGCATGAAAAGAAAAACGATAGCGCTCGCGAGAATGCTGCCGAGGATCAGGTGTTCGAGAAGCGAGTGCACGGAAGCTTTGATGAAGTCGGAGATGTCATGGATGACGAGGAGTTGCACGCCGGGAGGGAGCTGCGCGCGGAGTTCATCGAGCTTGGCCTTTACGTTGTCGGCGACTTGGACGGTATTGGTGCCGGACTGGCGCAGGACTTGAATGCTGACGACATCCTGCGCGGGAGTGCCCTTGCGAAAAAGGGCGGACCAGGTGCGCAGCTCTTGCGCGCCGTCTTCCACTTGAGCGACGTCGCGGACGCGGACTTGCGCGCCGCCACGCGTGCCTATAACGATTTCGCCGAATTGTTCCGCGGAGGTGACACGCCCGAGCGTGCGGAGGCCGAGTTCCTGCGGACCGGTGATCATGCGGCCGCCGGGGGCCTCGATATTTTCGCGCTGGAGGGCGTCGCGGACGTCGAGGACTGTGAAATTGTGCGCGGTGAGTTTTTGCGCGTCGAGGAGAACGCGGATTTGACGGGCCTGGCCGCCGTTGAGCTCGACGCTGCCGACTCCATCGACTGTCTGGATGGCGCGGCGGATTTGCTTGTCGGCGATTTCGGTCAATTCACGGCGGCTAACCGGGCCGCTGACGAGCAGCGTAAGGATTGGATCGGACTGCGGATCTTGCTTGGTGATAACAGGAGGCAGCGTTTCGCGGGGCAACCGGTAAATGGCTGCGGCTACTTTTTCGCGGATGTCTTGGGCAGCGCCGTCGATGTCGCGTTCCAGGACGAAGGTACAGGTGATGTCGGCATAGCCCTCGCTGGAATAGACAGAGATTTCGTCAATGCCGCTGACGCTTGAGATGGCATCTTCAAGGGGCAAGACGACGCCGGTGACAACTTCTTCGGGCGTGGCACCGGGCAGCTGAACGTCGACGTTCACGGTGGCAGGATCGGCTTTCGGAAAAAGGTCTACGGCGAGGCCGCGGTAGGAGAACGCGCCGAGCGTCACGAGAAAAGCGATGAGCATCACGGTGAAGACGGGATACTTTACGCAGGTTTCGGCTAGCTTCATCGGCGTGTGTGTGAGTCAGCTTCTGGCGGCGATTATTTCAGCGCCGGAGTGTTCCCTTCGGTTTGTTCCTGCACGGTCGCACCGTCGTGCAAATCTCCGGAAATGGCTACGGCGACGCGGTCGCCCGGCTTTAGGCCTTCGGCTACTTCGAAACGTTTGCCCCGCTGGTCTTCGGTTTGCCCCGCGGGACGGATCTGGTGCTCGGAGACACGATTGCCACTTAGAAGAAAAACTTTGTAGACGCCATAGCGGTAGTTCACGGCCCCTTCCGGAAGAAAAATGGTCTTCTCTTCTTTCTCGCTGGGAATGGAAGCTTGCACGAAGAAACCGGGCTTTAGGCGGCCGTCAGCGTTGGCGAGTAGGGCTTCTGCTTCGAACGTGCGCGAATCCTGCGCGACGGCGGGATTGATGCGCGACACGCGGCCGTGAAACGTTTCGCCGGGGAATGCTTCCACCTGCAAATCTACGGCGGCGCCGTCTTTCACGGAACCGGCCCACCGTTCGGGAACGGCGAGGCGGGCGCGCAGAGTGTCGGTTCGAACGAGAACCATTACGGGGCCTTGCACGCGAAGGTATTCGCCGGGATGAACGTCGCGCGTTTTAATCGAGCCGGGGAAGGGAGCGCGGATGGTGGCATCTCTCAACTTTTTCTCTGCCAGGTTCTCGCTGGCTTCGCTGGAGACGAGGAGCGCTTTCAGCCGGTCGACTTCCTGCAACGCGACCGTATAACCAGCTTGCGTGCTTTGAAAGCGGCTGGCGGCCTCGTCCAACTGCTGCTGCGAAATCAGCTTGCCTTGGAACATTTCTTGCGCGCGGCCATATTTGCGCTCGGCGTCGAAGAGGTCCGCGGCGGCGCGCTGGACGGAGGCAAGTTTTTTGGAGTCGGAGGGCGGCGGGTCAGTCGGGCCGATGCCAAGCTGCGCCCGCACTTGGGTGACGAGACCGCGCTGGCGGTCAACTTCAAATTGCAGCTCTTGCGGATCGATCAGAATGAGAGGCTGGCCCTCTTTGACATTGTCGCCGACATCAGCGAGGACTTGCGAGACCCGGCCCTCAACCTGCGCGCTCAAGATGCTTTCCTCGAGCGCGAAAAGCGAACCAGCAGCCTGGACGCGGCGCTGGGCGGTTTCCTCCGCTACGATATAAACGTGGACCGGGGTGGGATGGCCGGCGTCGCCAAGCATACTGCTGGAAACAGACTTCGAGCACCCGCCAGCGAGGATTGCGGCAGAGGCAGTCACGACCGCCGAATATTGCAACATTTTCATAAGCTTGCGAATGGACTAGCGCGTCCGCGTTCGTTTGAAGTTTGGGCCCCGAACGCTTTTAGAACACACTATGACCGTCATCTCCTGCTTGCCCTTTGGACGAACGAAGTTACCACAACGTTTCGCACTAAAAACTCTATTCCTGAAAGAAACATTCGTTGCAATTATGACGCGGAGTTGCGCACGAATCCAGCGCAACTCCGCGTCGCCAAGGATTGGCGCCGGCTCAGCGATCGACTCGCGGCTGCCTCCCCTTCCGCAGTATTGCTCCAATTTAAGGTTTATCAAATTACTTATTTTGGGAGTACACTGGCGCCACTCTCTCCTGCAGGAGGGGCTATGGCCAAGCTTTTCCGCCTGTTGGGAATTCTCGCGGCTTTCTTGCTCACTTGCGGCACTCGCGCCAATGCGCAGGATATCGCCGTGCGCGTGGAAGCGATCCGGTTGATGGAACGCGCGCATTCCGTCAGCCATCCGTCCCACCGCATGCCCAACCATAAGCAGGATTTGACTTTCCGCGCTTATGGCCTCGACGGAACCACCAAGGACGGCCAGTCCAGCACAATCATCTCGGGAGATATCGAACGCTACGAAACTCATTTCGGCGATTACAACGGCACAAGCATTCACTACCCCGATAAAATCGTACAAGACAAATACCAGCCACCGCCGCCCGAAATTCTGGAAATGGGTAAATTGACGCCGCTGCTGCTCGCGTGGTTCGACAAGTCAGACATCATAAATTCCATCACGCCCGCTACGCTCTTCGGCCGTGCGGCCAAATGCGTTCAGTTCGAGACGGTGAATGGAAGAACGCATGAGTCCAACGAACTCTGCGTGGACGAGGAACTCGGGGTGTTGGTGCGCTATAACGTGGGAGACGATCTGATTGAAAACACCGATTTCGTTTCATTTGAAAACATTATGCTGCCACAGCATATCCGCCACTACATCAACGGCAGACTGCGCATGGAGATCGAGCAAAAATTCAGCGTCATCGAAGGGCCGATCGATTGGGCGGCGTTGACGCCTCCAAACCCGACCACGCTTCGAACGTGCCGTCCGTATGTGCGGCCGGTCATTCAATCCGCGCCTCAGCCAGCTAATGCAGGAGCGGGGCCGTGGTATGACGTGCAGATTCATGGCGTGATTGGCTCGGACGGGCATGTGCATGAAGCCGCGGTGCTTCCCGCGGGAAGACCGGACCTTGAAAAGCAGGCGATTGACCTAGTTTCGACGTGGGTTTTCTCTCCGCCCACGTGCAGCGGAAAGCCCACGGTCGTGAACGCGGACCTCGTCGTTCATTTCCCTCCACAGTAGCAGTAAGAGGTGATATTTTCGGGCCAAAAAAAGTGGTGCGCCGCGTAGGAATCGAACCTACAACCTATGGATTAAGAGTCCATTGCTCTACCAATTGAGCTAGCGGCGCGCAGAGGATCAAAGAATTTTACACGGGACGCGCAATTTTGTCGAACAGACTGGATGCGGTGCCGGGTCAATTTCCGATCATCGCTGCGGGCTCTTCAAAGGATGTAAGTTGAGCTCGTGCTTTTCTCCGCAGGAGGAATGATCAGGGGGAATGCTCTTGTCGCTTTTTGGGCGCAGGTCGTGACTTGCAGCGGGTCTCGGGCCGGCGTAATGTGCAGGGCGGAAGCATTATGAGTGGCTGGAATGAAGCTTCGCGATGGATTGGGCGTTTCGTCGCTGCGAGCGTGGTGTTGGTGGGACTCGCGTGGGCGCAGGGCATTGGTCCTGACGAAGTGAAGATCAGTAGCCGGCCGTATCCGCAGAATCAGACGGTGTTCCGGGTGACTACGGAACTGGTCGAAATTGGAGTGGTGCCCCGGGATACGCACGGCAGAGCCGTCCCCGGTTTCAAACAAGAAGATTTCGAGATTTACGATGAGGGCAAGCTGCGCCCGATCAAGGCGTTTTCCATTGCTTCGGCTCAACCTGCTTCTGCTCCGTCTCCCTCACCAGGCACGCTCCCGGCAGCTAGCTCAGCGGATAAGCCGGCTTCTTCGCAGCAGAAAGGGGCTGCCGCTGACATTGTTCCGTCGCGGTCGATCGCGCTGTTCTTCGACGACATCCACTCGAACGTGGGAGACCTCGGGCGCGCGAAAATCGCCGCAAAACGTTTTCTAGAGCACGGCTTGGCTCCCGGCGACCGAATCGCATTGTTTACATCTACCGGAACCGTCTTCGTGGACTATACCCAAGACTCTACAAAGCTCTTGGCTGCTATGAGCCAGTTGCAAGCGCATCCGCGCGTGCCCGAAAACGGTATCGTGCAGTGCCCACGGATTACGCCCTATCAAGCCTATTTGATTGCGAACGACCTCGACCCCACCGCTCTGCAGGCTGCGGAAACGGAAGCCGCTAGTTGCGAAACCACGGGCATCGCTCGCAGTCCCTTCACTGGCAAAGCCCCCTCCCCCGACTCCCCGGGAGGGGGAGGGGTGGGAGGGCAGAGTCCAGGTCTGCAGATCAACGGCCCAGAAATGGCGGCTGCCTCGGTGATTCGAGCCCAGGCCGAGCAAACCTGGAACATGACTAAGGTGGCCACGCATGCAACTCTGGACGCCGTCGAGAGAACCTTGGACTCTCTCGCAAAGCAGCCGGAGCAACGCCTGCTGCTACTGGTTTCCTCAGGTTTTCTGCTCGAAGTAGATAACGCCGAGCAGGATCTGGTGATCGCTCAAGCACTGCGCTCGAAAACGGTGATTAGCTCGCTGGATGCCAAAGGTGTATACGCCGAGGCGCCATTTCTCCCCTTCGATGCCACGCCAAACAGCTTTAATATGAACTCCATGAAGGCGTTGATCTTTGGCTCCGTCACCTTAGGAGCCAAGCTGGACGATCTCGGTCGGACCATGGCCAACTTCTCGCGCAGCACCGGCGGACTCATTTTTCGCAACAACAACGATTTGGATTTGGGATTCCGCGAAATCGGCATGACACCGGAAATCACGTATTTGCTCTCGATCGAACCAGCGCATGACGGAAAGTATCACCATCTGCGGCTCAAAGTGCGAGGCGCCGACAACGATTTGGTCCAGGCTCGTCCAGGATATTTCGCGCCAGCGCAGAACACAGCACAAGCGGCCAGTCCCCAAAATGCCATCGACAAAGGGGTGGCTTCCACTGAGCAGGCGGCGGGACTGCCGGTCACGATCTCTGCTCAGCAAGGCCCGTTGCAGGATGGATCGCCGGCGGTGTGGGTAACGGTACACTTCGATGTGTCGACAATGAAGTTTGCCTCGGATCCCGGGCGCCATTCGCAGAACCTGCGGTTAGTGGCCGCGTTGCTGGATGGGAAGGGACATATTGTCGCGGGAAAAGAGAGCGCGATGCAGCTGGCACTGAAAGATGGTTCATTTGCGCAACTCTTGAAGAGCGGCATCACCGCGAAGACTTTTTTGCAGGCTCCGCCGGGGCAGTATCGTCTGCGCGAAGTGATCCAGGACGCTGAGGGTAGACTTTTCGCTTCGACCGTTCCTGTCGAGGTTCGCTAGGCGTAGCGCACGTCGTAGAGTCATCGGCGAGAGATCAGGGAAGTTTTCATTATTACGCGGTTACTGTGCTGGACTTGGTTCAACCTTACCAATGATTCTCGAGAGACCCCTGTCGGCTGGTAAAACAATCTAATAGCACACGTGTGGTCGAAAAATGACGATGTATTGGCTGAGTCCCGATAAGTCTTTGCCAGGCACTGAACAAAATCTGCGGCGAGAATCAACTTGCAAAACGGGCGGATTCGTTGACTTATTTCGGAGTCGCAACCTAAGATAACCGCAACATGGCTGAACCTCAGTCTCTCCTTGGCCAAACCATCTCTCACTACCGTATTGTCGAGAAGCTTGGCGGAGGCGGGATGGGCGTTGTCTATAAAGCCGAAGACACTCGCCTGGACCGATTCGTCGCTCTCAAATTCCTGCCAGAAGACGTAGCGCAAGACCGGCAAGCCTTGGAGCGATTTCGCCGTGAAGCCAAGGCCGCGTCGGCATTGAATCATCCCAATATCTGCACGATTCACGACGTTGGCGAGGAAAATGGCAGAGCCTTCATCGCCATGGAATATCTGGAAGGCAAGACCTTAAAGCACGCCATCGCTGACCGGCGCATGGATCTAGAAATGCTGCTGGATGTGGCGATTGGAGTGGCCGATGGGCTGAACGCTGCCCACTCGAAAGGCATTATTCACCGAGACATAAAGCCAGCCAACATTTTCGTTACCGAAGGCTACCACCCCAAGATTCTCGATTTCGGACTGGCAAAGGTAAGTTCCACGAGAAATGCGGCAAGTGAAACGGGCAACCTGCCCACAATAGAAACAATCGAAGAGGATCCAGAGCACCTGACAAGTCCGGGAACAACCCTCGGCACTATTGCATACATGTCGCCGGAACAGGCTCTGGGAAAAGCTCTCGACGCTCGTACTGACCTTTTTTCCTTCGGCGCGGTTCTCTACGAGATGGCAACCGGTGCGCTCCCGTTTTCCGGAGGCACCTCAGCAGCCTCTTTTAATTCCTTGCTCAACAAAGAACCTATTTCGGCGCTTCACCTCAATCCCAATCTGCCTCCCGATATGGAGCGCATCATTCAAAAGGCCCTTGAGAAGGATTGTGAGGTTCGTTACCAAAGCGCAGCAGAGTTACGGGCCGATCTAAAACGGTTAAAGCGCGACACAAGTTCGGGAAAGATTACAGCCGCGGCGCCGCCTCGACGCGCGGCCCCCACGCAATCCCGCTGGGTGTGGATCGCTGCATCCATCGTTTTGCTCGTTGTTTTTTCAGTACTGTTTTCCTTGCTCCGCCCCCGGCCGACAGACCAGAATCCGCTTCTCAATGCCCAGTTCACACGGCTCACCGACTTTGAAGGTGCTGAAACGGTCCCTGCCATTTCACCGGACGGGAAAATCGTCGCCTTTATTAGCAACCGCAGCGGCATGTTCGACATCTGGTTGATTCAATCTAATGGTAGCAGTCTCGCCAATCTCACCAGGGGTCGGATCGGAGATGCGCGCGCGCCTCTTCGTGCTATCGGATTCTCAGCCGACGGCTCGGAGGTCTGGAGCGCAGGGACGGAAGCCAGGAGGCTCATGCTGTGGCCGCTGATTGGCGGAGCGCAGCACAATTTCTTGAACGAACGAGTTGCCGAGGTGGCCTGGTCGCCCGATGGCACCCGTCTGGTCTATCACACGTGGGAACCAGGCGACCCCACCTTCGTGGCGGATCACAACGGCAACAATCAACGCCAGATCGTGCAAAACGAGCCCGGGTTGCACAACCATTTTCCGGTCTGGTCTAAAGATGGCCGTTGGATCTTCCTTGTGCGCGGTCGTCCTGCCACGCACGAGATGGACCTGTGGCGCATTTCGCCAGACGGTGGACAGCCACAGCAGCTCACACATCTCAACACCGATATCGCGTTCCCCACACCGATCGACGAACAGACGATTCTGTTCGTCGCGCACAATGAAAACGGCGCCGGACCGTGGTTGTGGGCGTTCGATGCCAAGTCCCAAACGTCTCGCCGCGTGAGTTTGGGCTTGGAACAATACACCGCTCTGGCAGCCACTGCTGACGGACAGCGCATTGCCGCGAGCGTTGTAAACCCTCGGGTCAACTTGTGGACCGTTCCGATTGTCACTCGCACTGTGGAAGAAAAGGACGTAGCGGCCTTTCCATTGCCTAACGTGCGCGTCCAGGCGCCACGTTTCGGAGGCGGATCGTTGTTCTTCTTGTCCTCGCGAGACGGGGCTGACGGCCTGTGGAGCTATCGCGATGGGCAAGCGCAGGAGATTTGGAAGGGTTCGGAAGGCGCACTCCAGTCGCCCCCAGCTGTCTCGGCGCAGGGGAGCACTGTTGCGTTTGCGCTAACTCGAAATGGGAAGCAGCAGATGCATGTAATCGCCGCGGACGGAACGGGACTCCGCCCCCTATCGAGCGACGTGGATGTTCGAGGCACAACTTCATGGTCTCCCGACGGCGAATGGATTGTCGCGGCCGGAAGCGACCGCAATGGCGCCGGCTTATTCAAACTACCCGCCAGCGGCGGCTCGCCGGTTCGGATAGCAACAGGACGGTTCCTGGATCCTGTGTGGTCTCCGCGCGGAGATTTGATCGTGTATTGCGGCACGCAGGTGTTCACGCTCACGTCGCTGCTGGCATTGCGCCCCGACGGTACACCCGTGAACCTGCCGGAAATCAAAGTGCAGCGCGATGGTGAGCGTGCGCGGTTCTTGCCTGATGGCACGGGGCTGGTTTACATGCTCGGAAGTACGCTGGCCGGCCAGGATTTCTGGCTGCTCGACCTAAGCACGATGCGCTCACGGCGTTTGACCGAGCTTAATAATCCCGCCACGATGCGAACCTTTGATATTTCTCCCGACGGCACCCGGATTGTTTTCGACCGTTTCATGGAAAATTCAGACATCCGGCTCATCGACCTTGCGACGAAGCAGGCTCGACAGTAGCAAGTCCGTAGAATCCTCGTTATTCGCCCGGCCGCGCAAACGCCAAGACAATATGAACGCGAGAGGGATGGCCGCAAAATTCGCACGGGCAGGAGTGCCTGTGCTACTTGGCGCGGAGTTGGGCGGCTAGGTCGCGGGCGACTTGGCGGGCGCGCGGGAGGTCGGCAGGGTCGAAGGAGATGGCGGAGACGCGAGGGTGGCCTCCGCCGCCGAATTTTTCCGCGAGAGAGGCGAGATTCTTGTCGGCGGTGGCTTGATTCCACGGGTTGGTGCCGAGGGAAACTTTGGCGCGGACGGGGGAGGAGCTGACGCTGACGGAATAGACGCATTCGGGATGAAGAAGATACGGGATGAACTTGTTGTAGCCCTCGAGGTCGAGGTCGCTGACGTCGAAGAAAATCACACCGTCAATGGCTTCAGCGCGCTGGCGAAGAATTTCGATGGATTTGCGGTGGCGTTCGAGCAAAGGGGCAAGGTATTTGGCGACGAGAGGAAGCTTCACCATTTCGGCGAGTGGACGATAGGCAAGCTCTGGGATGATGCGCGCGGGCAAGCCATCCTCCGGAGCGGCTTCGATGACAAGCCCGAGTTGCGTGGCGGGCTCGGTGAGTTCAACGGCCGATTCCGGCGTCGGATATTGCGCGCCATCGATGATGTCACCCCAGTGAATCAATTCTTCGAGCGGCTTGGTGTCAAAGCCGAATTTTTCCTTGGCAACTGTGGCGATGAGTTTTGTGCAGGATTTATAATCCGGCTCGTAGTACATGTGCGGGCCGGGATGATTGCGGAACTGCTCGGCGTCCGCGGGCGTGAGAAACGCGCTCTGATGGTGGTCGAACCACCAGGTAACTTTGGGCGAGTTTGAATATTTAAAATCGACGATGGCGTTTTCATCGCCATCGAAGAGGCCGGGAGTCCATGGCTGCGAAGCACGATGGGTCATGCCCGTGAAGCCGAACTCCGCGGCGGGATCGAATGTTTCCTTGTAAAAGCGATAAAAAAGAGCGGCCGAGGCGGTGCCATCAAAACAGCGATCGTGGAAGCACAGCCGGACACGGGTCATGTCTTAGCGATGGCGCCTTTCAGTTTTTTTCTGCCTTGCACAGCAGAAACAAAGCCTTTTAGGTTGGCGGGACATGAAAAAGAAGTCAAGTGGAAAGCGTGAATGAAAAACATCAAAAAAAGAACCGCCCGGCAAGACTGGACGGCTCTTTGAACAGAAATCGAAAAGGCGCTACTGGCCGACCATCTTCTCGACCATGTCTCCAATGATGGGGAGCTTAAATTTCTCGTGGTTGTACGCTTTGTACATCAGGAAGATCCAAATCCCCAAAAATGCAAGGGCGACGACCGGCCACAGAAAAGCCACCAGGAAGCCGATCGGAAAGTGCAATAGCGCGGTGACAAACGTAAGAAACGCCACCACAATCCAGAATACAATCCCCACGGCGGCCATCGCGATATTGAAGGCGATGTCTTGAGCCGCATGAAATCTCACAAAGGGCCGCTTGTCGAGTAAAAGAAAAATCAAACCCGAAATCCACCAGAATATGTAACAGAGCAGTCCGGCAATATTTTCGTCTATTCCAGCTGTGGGGGAAACCGCAGCAGGAGCGGCAACCGCCGAGGTCGCTCCGCCGCTCGGCGCGGCGCCCTGAGCTGCCCCGCACTTCGGACAAAAAGACGCTTCGCCTGCATCCTGACCACACGCTTTGCAAAACGCCATCAGTGCACCTCCAGAGCTTCCGGCTGTGCGCGGAGAGTAGCAAATGCCGGTTTGCGGAGCAATGGAATTTGTGGATGCAGTTTGAGTGAGATGCTTGATGCCGAAGAGGAAGCCGCCGGAGCTGTTTCCTCTTCGGCCGTTCAACGAGATCTGCCAGTGCTTACTTCTCCCCTTTTTACGGCTTCTCCGCCGCGGGCGCGATTGCGGGAATGCTGGCTTTCTGAATGGCAGCGTTGAGCGCGGCGAGGTCCTTGGATTGAATTTCGTGCCAGGCGGCTAACTGCACTTCAAGGCGCGAATTGAGTTCGTCGAAGACGAGGAAGGACGCGGCGGTCGGCGCGGTGTCCGCGCTTTCCACAGTCTCCTGCAAAGCAGCGAGCTGGTCGGCCACCTGAATGGGATAATTCAGCGGGTCCTCGCCGCTCTTGGACTTGGGCTGGATGATTTTCTCTTCGACGGCATTCATTTTCTTGATGAGCGCGTCCGCCGCGTCGAGTATCGGCTTTGCGCTCGCGTCCGCCGAGAGACGTTTCTTGAGAGCCTCGAGCTGGCCGCGCACGCTGCGAATCTGGTTCACGGCTTCGTCCCCTGCGCCCACGCGATCGCGTATGCGCAACGCGAGCTCTTGTTGTTTCTCGAGGTCGCCCTGCGATGCCGATACGCGCGGATCTTTCGTGAGCTCCAGGCTGGCGGTCAAAGTTTTGCCGGCAACGGTCAATTTGACTTGATACGTGCCAGGGACCACCAACGGGCCTTCTGGACGGCCTCCCCAGCCAACCGCGCCGGGAACCTTGATTGGAGATTCGAACTTGAGATCCCAGACGAAGCGATTCAATCCCACTTCGGTGGGAAGTGCTTCTCCAGGCCTGCTGATGCCGAATTCCTCTTCGTCGGGAGAAGCGCCTTCGGCGGATTTTTTGCTCGAATATTTGCGAACAAGCTTGCCGCTCGGGTCGAGAATCTCCAGCGTGATCTGCTCCTTGGGCGCAGTCTTCAACGAGTAATCGATGACGGCGCCGGCAGGCGGGTTGGCGCCGACGGGAATGCCAGCAGGCAAGGTGAAGCCTGGGCTTCGGAAGCGGACGGTGGAAGCCGGCTGATAGAGATGTGCCTCGTCCGTTGCGGGAGCCGCGGTCATCTGGCGGATGGGACTGATGTTGTCGAGCACCCAAAAGGCACGGCCGTGGGTGGCCACGATCAGGTCGTTGTCTTTTATGGTGAGGTCGTGAATAGGCGTCGTCGGCAGATTAAGCTTCAGGGATTGCCAGTGTGAACCGTCGTCGAAAGAGATATAGACGCCGTTTTCCGTGCCGGCATAAAGCAAGCCTTTGCGTTTCGGATCTTCGCGGACAGAGTGCGCGTAGCTATTGTCGGGCAAACCGGTGGTGATTTTCGTCCAGGTCTTGCCGTAATCGGCAGTTTTGAAAAGGTACGGGCGGAAGTCATCGAGCTTGTGGCGATCGATGGCGACGTACGCGGTGCCCGCGGAGTGCGGCGAAGGTTCGATGATGCTGACGAGGCTCCACTCGCCGAATTCTTTGGAGGTCACGTCGGCCCAGTTTTTGCCGCCGTCGCGCGTGACGTGCAGGAGCCCGTCGTCGCTGCCGGCCCAGATGAGGCCTTTCTCGACAGGCGATTCGGCGATAGCGAACACGGTGCCGTAATACTCGACGCTGGTGTTGTCTTGCGTGAGCGGACCGCCGGAGGATTGCTCTTTGGTCTTATCGTTGCGCGTCAAGTCGCCGCTGATCGCAGCCCAATTCATTCCACCGTCGCTGGTCTTAAACACCGCTTCCCCGCCGTGATAAATGACTTTGGGATCGTTCGGCGAGCTCGCAATCGGAGCTGTCCACTGAAAGCGGTGCTTCAAATCGGCGTCGCCCGCACCCATCGGATTGAGCGGCCAGGAAGAGATGTCCTGCACCTGATGAGTTTTTTTGTCGAAGCGTGTGATGAGCCCGTCGTAGGATCCTGCGTAGACGATGTCGGCATTCGTGGGATCTGGAACGACAAAACCTGATTCGCCGCCGCCGACGTCGTACCAATCGGGGCGGTCGATCACGCCGCCATCGCTGCGGCTGGCGATTGCCACGGTTGAGTTGTCTTGCTGAGCGCCGTAGATGCGATAGGGAAAGGCGTTGTCCGTAGCGACGTGGTAGAACTGCGCGGTCGGCTGATTCAACTGCGTGGTCCAGGTCTTCCCGTTGTCGTGAGAAACCGTAGCGCCGCCATCGTTGGCATTGATCAACCATTCCGGATGAGTGGGATCGATCCAAAGGCCGTGGTTATCTCCATGAGGCGAGCGAACGAAATTGTAAGTGTGGCCGCCATCGGTGGAACGGTAGACGGCGGTGTTCAGCACATAGACCGTATCAACATTTTTGGGATCGGCGAAAATGTGATGAAAGTACCAGGCGCGCTGCGTGAAGCGATGATCCGGATTCAGGAGCTGCCAGGAATCGCCGGCGTCGTCGCTGCGGTAGATGCCGCCTTTTTCGGCTTCGACGATGGCGTAAACGCGATTCCCGTCGGCGCCGGACACCGACACGCCGATGCGGCCGAGCACGCCGGAGGGAAGGCCGTGCCCCTCAAGCCGCTTCCAAGTCGCCCCATCGTCGATGGACTTATAGAGACCGCTGCCGGGCCCGCCGCTCACGGCGGTCCAGGGATAGCGCTGCGCTTCATAGAGCGCGGCGAACAAAATATGCGGATTTGAGGGATCGAAAGTGAGATCGATGGCTCCGGTTTTGTTGTCCTTGAAGAGAACTTTTTGCCAGGTCTTGCCGCCATCGCTGGAACGAAACACGCCGCGCGTTTCGTTGGGGCCATACGCGTGGCCCATCGCGGCCACGAAGACGATGTCCGGATTCGTGGGGTGGACGATAACCCTGGAGATGTGCCGCGTATCCTCCAGCCCGATGTGCGTCCACGTCTTGCCGCCATCCACGGACTTATACATTCCATCGGCATACGAGATATTTCCCCTCCAGCAGGATTCTCCCGTCCCGACATAAACAACGTTCGGATCAGAGGGAGCCACGGCAATCGCGCCGACCGACATGATTCCGGTCTTGTCCGTCATCGGTGACCACGTCATGCCGCCATTGGCAGTTTTCCAAACGCCGCCGGCCACGGCGCCGAAATAGTAAGTCTGTGGATCGCCCGCGACTCCGGTTACCGCAAGAGCGCGCCCGCCACGGAACGGACCGACCTGGCGCCACTTCATTCCCTTCAGCGCGTTCTCATCGAGAGTTTGCGCACGAACTGCCGTGCCGGTGAGCCCAAGCAGAAGCATCGCCAGCAGAACAGAAGAAATACTCGTCAATCGTTTCAGACCACTCATCGTTTTCTCCCCCGAGAAACAAATGTTGCACCAATACTATGGCAGATAGTAATGCGCGGAGCAGAATAGTACATCCAGTGTCGTGATCCGCGTTAGAAACTTTGGATGGATTGTGCTTCCCCAGTTCTTGACGCGCCATGGAGTGGTTTTGGGTACAATCCCGGCGTGACAAACCCGCCTGCACCGCACCTCTCTGCTTCAAACGCACGCCCGGAGGCTGCGCCAGTCAATTCTCGGCGATTGTTCAGTTTGGACTGGCTTCGTCTCGCGACTCCACCCGAACGAAAGTCACTGGTAGCTGGCGGACTCGGCTGGATGCTCGACGCCATGGACGTGATGCTCTATTCCCTCGTCCTGGCGTTCTTGATCCGCGAATTTGCCATGGATACGCGAACCGCGGGCCTGCTGAACTCGCTGACACTGGTAGCTTCTGCCATCGGCGGTTTGCTTTTTGGTGTTCTTGCGGATCGCATTGGACGCATCCGGGCCCTGATGGCGGCCATTCTGGTCTACGCGCTGGCAAGCGCGGCGTGCGGCTTCTCGCATACGATTCCGCAACTCGCAACATTCCGCTTTGTGCTGGGGCTTGGCATGGGAGGCGAATGGACAACCGGCGCGGCGCTGATTGCCGAGACCTGGCGCGCGGAGCATCGCGGAAAAGCGCTGGGATTCATGCAGTCGGCGTATGCGATCGGAGAAGCGATTGCCGCGCTCGTCGTAGCGCTAGTGCTGCCGCACTTTGGGTGGCGGCCAGTGTTTTTTGTAGGCGTGTTGCCGGCGTTTCTCGTCTTCTGGATTCAGCGAAGTGTCCCGGAACCGGAGCTGTGGAAACAACGCGCGGCGCGCAAAGAGAAAGTGTCCCTGACTAGGCTCCTGGAGAAAGGCACACTCCGGAATGGAATTTTGGCTACCACGATGAATGCCTGCAGCATGTTCGGTTACTGGGGATTGTTCACTTGGGTTCCGGCGTATCTGTCCTTGCCACCGTCGCAGGGTGGGCGAGGTCTTAGTCTCGTCAAAACCACCACGTTTATCCTGGTGCTTTGCTTTGGAAAATGGCTCGGCTACGCGCTGTTTGGATTTTTTTCAGATGCATTCGGACGCCGCAAACCTTACTTCCTCTATTTGATCATCGCCGCAGCCCTGGTTCCCATTTACGGGATGTCGCGAAGCGCCTTCTGGCTGCTGGCTCTCGGGCCGCTCGTCGCATTTTTCGGGACGGGCTATTTCTCGGGGTACGCGGCAATTGCAAGCGAACTTTTCCCGGGCGAAATTCGCGCTGCGGCCATGGGATTGAGTTACAACATCGGCCGGGGGCTTTCCGCTGTGGCGCCGTTTGCCGTGGGGGCGCTGGCGCTGCGGTTTGGGATCGGGCCGGCGTTTTTCCTGCAAGCGGGCGCGTTTTTGATGGCGGCGCTGCTTGCTCTGGCTTTGCCGGAAACGCGCGGGCAGGCGTTGGATTGATCAGCGGACGGGTTAGGCGACGGCGGAGCGGGAGTTAATGCGGACTCCATCGGCGCTCAGTGTGAAGTTCATCGCAAAATAAGGCGCTTGCGCCAGGATTTTGTGGAATTCATTTTCGTCCGCGTAAGGCCTTTTGGGAACGCGCCGCGCAAGAATGCTGATATCCAGAGGATCCTTCTGGAACGGATAAGGCTTCAATGTGACGAAGGTCTCTCCCGCAGGTTGAAGGTCCCAGTCTGCTTCACTGCCGTTGCCATTCACGGGGACGGCATCGATTGTAGAGCCATCCAGAGGCGCGAGACAGAAGTAGAGCGAGAGCCGATCGAGCGCCTCCAGTCGCTGTAAATTCGCCTGAAGGGTATGCTCGTCTGCGTAGTCTTTCATGAGCGGGTCCGCGCGAAGATCGACCTTAAGGCGCAACTGCTGAAGTCTCAGCCGCTGCAGGAAGTCAGTGACAAGATGAGATTCGTTGGACCTGACGTACTTGGCTGAGAAGCCCGGCATCGTCGCGCGAGTTCGATCATAAAGACCGGCGCAGTGCATGCTGACGAGGAGTCCCGCGTAATGGTCGACTCGGACGACACGTTCAATGCCCCGTTGATAGAGCGCGATGTGCTCCTCAGTGGGAATCGACATAAAGTTGTACGGTGTGAAGGTCTTGGAGTCGATCTGGGGCAGGAGCTCCCATTCGTTCCAGCCATTATCATGCTCCGCTGCGGCCAAACAGAAAGATTCAAACGGCTCGGGCCGGCTGAACAGCTTGTTGCCCAGCGCCCGCGCGAAAAACCCCGACAACATGGCGTGGTCCGTCTGCCGGATCAGTACGAGCTGATCGCCCTGCTCTTGAATGATCATGGCGCTGCCCTCTTTCGCAGCGGGGCTTCGCAATGGCGCCTGCTGGGGCGGGGCGCCGGTTTTCGGCCACGGGGCTGGCCAAACGCAACTCTAAATTACAATCTATTATGCTCCCGAGGCAGGGGCACAATCCAGTGCCATCGTGGATGTGGCGGCCAAGGGGCGATTCCCGGTATCATTATTGGCATCGCGTGCGGGAGTGGCGGAACTGGCAGACGCGCAAGACTTAGGATCTTGTGGCCGAAAGGCCGTGAAGGTTCAAATCCTTTCTTCCGCACCAAGTTTCATGAAACGTACCTGAGAACGGGGGCCTGCCGGTCTTTTGGGGGGCCTTTGGCGGAGTTAAGCCAGGCTGGCGGGGGACCATCTGGGACAACTTTATGAGAATGCAGGCAGCACCTCTGTGGCTGCTCTTTTCCACGGTAGAGGCTTTCCCCATCTAGCAGTTGTTATCTGTGTCGTTGCGTTCCTCGCGGTGCTTCCATCAGCCAACTCTCTCCCCGCGACTTCCTGGCATGGTGTGCTGCGCGATTCGGCGGGGAATCCTCTCAGCAATGCGACGGTAAGGCTGCACGCAACGTCGGGAAGCCTTGAATTTACCGCCACGACTTCGGCAAGCGGAGAATTTTCGTTCGCCGAAATCGCGGTCGGGACCTACGAAATCTCCGTAAGCGTCGCCAGCCAGACCTGGAATGCGGCCAGTCCCATCGTCTTTCGAGATGGAACCACGCTGACCGCCGGGCTCGAACTTTCCAAACAAGGCCAGACCGTCCAACTGTTGACGACGGGAGCAGAAGCTTCTCAACAAGCCACTGGTGGCGGGCATCTCTCCAGCGGAGAAGTTTCCGGTCTCCCATTGAACGAGCGCGACTTCAGCAAGCTGTTGCTCTTGGCTGCAGGAACCATGACGGATACAAACGGCGCTGCGAATTTCACACAACAGTTTGCCGTGAATGGCCAACGCGGCTCCGCTTCCGTCTTTGCCATGGATGGCGCCGATACGACCGACCCCGAACTCGGCGGAGCCACATTCTCCAATTTCAACGTGGACGCCATTCAGGAATTGCAGTCGAGCTCTGGAGTGATGCCGGCGGAGATCGGCCACGGCGCCGCAGGTTTCAACAATGTGATCACCAAGTCCGGCACGAACGACGTGCACGGCAGCGCTTTTGAATTTGTACGCAACGCGGCATTCGACGCGCGCAATTTTTTTGATCACGCGACCGCTGTGGACCCGGGGCGGATCCCGCCATTTGTTCGCAACGAATTTGGTGTAACCAACGGCGGGCCCTTGGTTCTTCCGAAACTTTATGACGGCCGGGGTAAGACGTTTTATTTCGCCGAGTATCAAGGATTCCGGCAAGTGCTCGGCACAACGCAGGTGTTCCCCGTCCCCACAGCGGCGGAGCGACAAGGGATTGATACCACGACTTTCCCCGGCGATACATTGATAGTCCCCGTTAATCCGGGCATCGCGTCGGTCCTGGCGGCCTATCCCTTGCCCAACGAGCCCCAGGGAGCCTACGGGGCTCGCACATATGCAACTTCTTCCAAAGTAGCGACCGATACGGATCAGTTTTCCGTGCGAATCGATCATCAGATCTCAGACAAATCCGCGCTGTTCGGCCGGTTCAGCTTGAACCAGGTGACCGGCCCAACCACCAACCCCGATCAGACAGCCATCGATCCCAGCTTTGGAGTCAATTTTTTTGATCATCAGCGAAGCGCAGCGCTGAGGTATACCAGAACAATCTCTCCACATCTGGCGTTCGTGACCTCGCTCGGCTACATCCGGAGCACGCCCTTTTTCCCGACCATTAATCAGACGCAGCCCGCGATCACTTTCGCCGACGGTCTCTACGAAAACTTCAATTCCGCAGACGGCTCCATTTTCGGCTCCTACGGCAACCTCTATCAGTTGAAGCAGGACATGACGTACACGCATGGATCTCACAGTTTCAAATGGGGAGCTGAACTGCGCTTTAATAGGGATTCCACCATTTTCGGCACCAATCCCAACGGCATCTACGTTTTTGGAGGAGGGCCCGCTTATTCGCCCGTGTTTATTCCTTCTGCGAGCGGCCAGCACGACATTCAGCCTGGCCAGCTTTTGCCCGATTCGCTGACCGGGTTGTTGACGGCAACACCTTTTTCTTACTCGATCACCGCGGCCGCTAGCGTGACTCCCGTCGGAGACAAATTTGACGAAGCCGGCGTCCGGCGCGAGGCCTACAACTTCTATTTTCAAGACACATGGAAAGTGAGCTCCCGGCTGAGCGTGAATTATGGCTTGCGGTATGACCTGAACAGCCGCATCAAAGAAGCCAAGCATCGCACGTCGATCGCCTACCCCGTTGACGCGGCCGGCAATCCTACTTCTTTCTATGCGCCCGGCGCCCAACAAGTCTTCGAATACAACCCACAGCCTGCCTATCCGCTCGATCTAAATGGCTGGGGCCCGCGCGTTTCGCTGGATTTCGCGGCGACCAAACACACGACTCTTCACGCCGGGGGAGCGATCACGACGATTCTCCCGAATTTGTGGCTGGAGAACTATGTCACCGGAAGCTTTCCGCTCGTTTTCCAGCCGCTGATCACCGCGTTGCCGGATGTTCCTGTGCCATTTCAGAATGCCGTCGTGCCAGAGACTCTTCCCCCCGTGTATACGACACAGGGGCAACCTCTCTTCGCATCGGGAAGCGCTAACCTCCCCGCGAACATTCCCATCGATCTGCAAAGATTTCAGGACGACCTTGCAGCAACTACGCCGGGCCATGAAGTGCAATTGTTTACTGTCCCTGTGATCAGCAGGCATTTTCGCAATGGATACATTGGGACGTTTACGGCTGGAGTCGATCACGATTTTGGAAGCGTGAAAGTTACCGCCGCCTACGTGGGGACAGCGGGGGTTCATCTTGCCAGCGTGGAATCGCCCAACGGTTACGGCGGCGCGGACCCCGCGTTTGCGCCATTCACGCAGTTCAACGCAGCCGGCCACGCGATTGGCGGATTCGGTCCGGAAGTGGTGATGAACCCCACCGCTCATTCCAGCTACAATTCTTTGCAAACCAGCGCCACGGAAAACTATTCGCGGATTGGCTTGAGCTTCCAGGCCAGCTACACATTTTCGAAGTCCCTCGATAATACCAGCGCCGTGCCTGGTGGAATTTCAGGCTTGCCAGGCGTGACGTTGCAAACTTTGCCGCAAAATCCGCTGGATCCCAGCGCCGAAAAAGGGCCATCTACTTTCGACGTGACGCATGTTTTCACGATCAGTTTGTTCCAATCGCTGCCGTTTGATCGCGTTAGTTTCCTTCAGCCACTGGGCACCCGCCTTACAAAAGGTTGGCAGTTTCTGAATATCACCACGCTGACGACCGGGCCGCCCTTTACGGTTTATTCTGGAATACAGCAGACAGGATTTGGAGCCGGCGGGACGGATCGCCCGGATTTGGTTGCGATGCCGGATCTCTCGACGAGCCGCCCTATCCGGGAAGATTATTTCGGGCGTGGCGCAAACAACAGCTCCTTCTTTTTTATTCCCATCAACATCCCCGGCGGAACGGGCCCGAATCAAGGGGTTTTTGGCACACTGGGCCGCGACACGTTCCGTGGTCCCGGCTTTCACAATTTCGACATGGCTCTGATCAAGGACACACCGTTTGGAAAAAGAGGCAGCCGTGAACTGGGCATGCTCGAGTTTCGCGCAGAATTTTTCAACATATTTAACATTGTGAATTTCGGCTTGCCTTCGAACACCGTGCTCGGCAGCGGATTTGGCGTCATCAGCCGCACCTCCGGATCGTCGCGGCAAATCCAGTTTTCGCTGAAATTGGTCTACTGAAGCAAAGCGGAGTGTCAGTGGTCCTATCACCGGCGCCTGCTTTCGAAGCAGGTTCACTCTTTTTTTTCGCTTCCACCTTTGGCCGTTTCGCGCTATCAAGTGTTTGGCGGTTGACCGGTTTCTCCAATGATTGTTCCTCTTAGGAGCACGCATGGAACGCAGTGTCCGCGATGTAGTGAACCTCTATAACCCGCACGATCCGTTGGAAGAAGCCTGGACGATTCCCGCGCCATGGTATTTCGATGAACGTGTCGCGGAGCTTGAGCGCGCAAGCGTCTTCAGCACTACCTGGCAGGTCGTGGGCCGCGCGAATCAAGTGCGCGACAATGGACAATTTTTTACAGCGGAGCTGGCGGGCGAACCTCTCGTCGTGGCTCGCGGCGAGGATGGCCTGTTGCGCGCCTTCTACAATGTGTGCCGCCACCACGCCGCTGCCGTCGTCACCGAAGCACAAGGTTGCGCGAAGCAATTTCGCTGCCCCTACCACGGCTGGACTTACGGCATCGATGGCGCGCTGAAAGGCATGGTCGAGTTTGACGGCGTCTACAATTTCGACCGCGCAAAAAATGGCTTGGTCCCAATCCGCGTGGATACTTGGGAGAATTTTGTCTTTGTAAATTTGGACGGACGCGCCGCGCCTCTGCGCGATTTTCTGGGAATAGTACCGGAGCTTGTCGCGCCGCTCGAGCTCGCAAAAAAGCTCCACTTCTTCGACCGGCGCGTTTACACCCTCAACTGTAATTGGAAAGTCTACGTTGACAACTATCTCGACGGCGGCTATCACGTGCCGCATGCGCACAAAGGCCTGAGCAGCGTCATCGAATATACGAAATACACGATCGAGAACTTTGAGCGCGCTTGCCTGCAATCCAGCCCGCTCTCTTCGGATTCGTCCTCGGAGGCTGGCGTTGCGGCAACCAGGCAGGGACGCGCGTTTTATCTTTGGCAGTATCCCAACTTCATGATCAACGCCTATGAAGGTGTGATGGATACCAATCTGGTGCTGCCTCTCGCTGTGGACCGCTGCGCCGTGGTCTTCGATTATTATTTTGCCGATACCAGCGCGGCCGCCGAGGCCCGCCACAAAGAAAGCATCGCCGTCAGCGAAAAAGTGCAAGACGAAGACATGGCCATTTGCGATGCCGTACAGCGAGGGCTCAGCTCGCGCGCTTACGTCGCCGGCCGGCTGTCCGTTCGCCGCGAAGCCGGCGAACATCTCTTCCACCGTTTGCTGCACGCCGATTTCACAACAGCGCTCAGCCACGCTGCCGCGGCGGATTGACGCTCCCTAAAGCGTCACCTATACTCTTACTTTGCGTTGCAGGCTAAGTTCTTACCTGTCTGGCCTCATCCGAGTTCACGTGCGGCCGCAAAACCGCCGGCAAGTCTGGGCTTTCCGCAAGACACTAGGGCGCATGCCGTCGAGACCAGCGAGTATTTTCACGAAGACCTGATCATTGCCGAATCGTTCACCGAGGAGAGGATTGTTCCATGGCTGAAGCAACTTGCCGCCGCGAGCTGGATCTGGAGATTCCCGCGGAAGAAGTGACGAAAAAAATCGAAAGCGTAGCCAAAGAATTTGCGCGTGTCGCGCGCGTGCCGGGATTCCGGCCAGGCAAAGCGCCCGTTTCGCTGATTCGCAGGCGATTCGCCGAAGACATCAAGGGCGAGGTGCTGCAGTCGCTCGTCCCTGAGCGCGTCGAAAAAGCCGTGTCCGAACAAAAGCTCACACCCGTTTCGCAGCCGCAAGTCGAGAAGCTAGATTTTGCCGAAGGCCAGCCGCTGAAGTTCCGCGCCGTATTCGAGGTTCTGCCGGAGTTTGATCTCGGGAATTACAAGGGCCTCGCGATCGAAATGCCCGCGATGGACATCACCGACGCCGACGTCGCGAAAGCTCTCGAAGAAATGCGCGAGCGGGCCGCGGCCTTTGCCCCCGTTGAAGGGCGCGCCGTCGAGAACGGCGACTATGTGCAACTAAAGTTGATGGGAACCCCAGCGGGCGGCGGCGAGCCGCTGCAAGCGGATAGCGTTCTCTGCCACATCGGCGCCGAAGAGACGATGGAGCCGTTCAACGAAAATCTGCGCGGCGCCAATGTCGGCGACCACAAGAAGTTTGACGTGGCTTATCCCGCCGACTATCCCGACCAAAAGCTGTCCGGGAAAACCTACAACTATGCCGTCGAAGTCCTCGGTATCAAGAACAAAAAGCTTCCGGAATTGAATGACGAATTTGCGAAAGATGTGAGCGATGCCGCAACACTGGATGAGCTGAAAAAGAAGGTCTCGGAAAGCCTGGAACATCAGCGCGATCATCGCCAGAAGGAATTGCAGAGAGAGAAAGTCATTACGGAGCTCGTGAAATCGCATGAGTTTCCTGTACCCGAAGCGCTCGTCGAGCATCAAATGGATGTGCGGCTGGAGCGGGTTGTGCGCTCGCTCGCCGCTCAGGGCGTGGATCCCCGCGCTGTGAACGTCGACTGGGTGACGCTGCGGAAGCGCCAGCAGGAACGCGCCACCGATGACGTGAAGGCCGAACTCATCATCGACCGCATCGCCACCGCGGAAAACATCGACGTGACCGAAGAAGAAGTCGAACACGAGTTGGAGCACATGGCCAACCATAGTGGCGAATCCGCGGAAGCGGCGCGCGCTCGTTTGACAAAGCAAGGTGCGCTCGATAGGATGAAAGCTAAGTTGAGAAGTGACAAAACTCTCGACTGGCTCGCACAGAACGCTCAAGTCAAAACCGTTGCGGCAGCAAGCGCCGCGGCAGCAGATTCAAAGTGAAACTTTCCAGCGGCTCAACCACTTAAATGAAAAATTTCGAAGACCCAGAGTATCGCGGCACAACGCTCGTTCCGATGGTGGTCGAACAGACCAGCCGCGGCGAGCGCGCTTACGACATTTATTCCCGGCTGCTCAAGGAACACATCATCTTTATTGGCACGCCGATTGACGATCACGTCGCCAATCTGGCCACCGCGCAGATGCTCTTTCTGCAAGCCGAAGATCCGGAAAAAGACATTCAGCTTTATATCAATTCACCGGGCGGTTCGATCACCGCGGGCTTTGCGATTTATGACACCATGCAATTCGTGAAGCCGGACGTTGTGACGACTTGCGTTGGACAGGCCGCATCGATTGCAGCGGTTCTTCTCGCTGGCGGAACACCGAAAAAGCGCTTCGCGCTGCCGCACGCGCGCATCCTGATCCACCAGCCGTGGATGTCCGGCCTCGGCGGCCAGGCTACGGACATCGATCTGCACGCGAAAGAGATCCTGCGCATGCGCACGGTCATCAATCAGCTGCTTTCGCAGCATAGCGGCCAGAGCGTCGATAAAATTGAGAAAGACGTCGAACGGGACTTCATTATGAATCCCGAACAAGCCAAAGAATATGGCATGATCGACGAGATTATTTACAAGCATCGCTAGCAAGCGTGCGCCGCGGGGGCGGTGTGCGGTTGCAGCTGGTTCTTAAAAGTTAGTAGCGTTTCGAGTTTCTCTTTTGCTCCAGGGATAAATCGGCCTAGAATAAGGGGTAGAGACTCCGTCGAAGCCCAGCGGAGACGAGGCCTTCACACCAGTGAAAAAATTCAACCCAGACGAGCCGCTGCGCTGTTCCTTTTGCCACAAGACTCAGGAACAGGTCGAAAAGTTGATCAGCTCTCCCTCGGACTATCCGCGCGCGTACATCTGCAACGAATGCGTCGGCGTTTGCCAGACCATTCTTGAAGATGAAAAGCGTGAACAAGCCGCCGCGCCCGCGCGCAGGCTTCCCCGTCCGCCGGAGATCAAACAATTTCTCGATGGCTACGTCATTGGGCAGGACCGCACGAAAAAGAAGCTCGCCGTGGCCGTCTACAATCATTACAAGCGCATCTTCTTGAACAAGCAGCCGGGTGACGTCGAACTGAGCAAGTCCAATATTCTTTTGATTGGCCCCACGGGCACGGGCAAGACGCTTCTGGCGCAGACGCTCTCGCGCATGCTCGACGTGCCGTTCGCCATCGTGGACGCCACGACACTGACAGAAGCAGGCTACGTCGGCGAAGACGTCGAAAATATTATTTTGAAGCTGCTGCAAGCAGCCGATGGCGATGTGCAGAAGGCTCAGCAAGGCATCATCTATATCGATGAGATCGACAAGATCGCCAAAAAGGACGAGAACCCCTCGATCACGCGCGACGTTTCTGGCGAGGGTGTCCAGCAAGCATTGCTGAAAATTTTGGAAGGCACCATCGCCAACGTGCCGCCGCAAGGCGGCCGCAAGCACCCGCACCAGGAATTTACTCCTGTGGATACCACGAACATCCTGTTCGTGTGCGGCGGCGCTTTCGTTGGCCTCGAAAAAATTATCGAGAAGCGCGCTGGCCGCCATTCGCTCGGTTTTCACACCGACGCCGCGCCTTCGACGCCGAGCCGCCGCAACACCGAATTGCTCGAGCAGGTGCAGCCTGGGGATCTGATTCGCTATGGGCTGATTCCGGAATTTGTAGGCCGCTTGCCCGTTGCCGGCGTGATGAACGACTTAGACAAGAATGTTCTCGTGCGTATCCTGACGGAACCGAAGAACGCACTGCTCAAGCAATACCAGCGCCTGTTCGAATTCGAAAACGTCCGCCTGCGTTTCACGGATGACGCGCTCGATACCGTCGCGGAGCTGGCTATGCAGCGCAAAGTCGGAGCTCGCGGCTTGCGTATGATTCTCGAAGACCTCATGCTCGAACTGATGTATCACCTCCCGATGCAGCGCAAGGTGCGCGACTTTGTCGTCACCGCGGAAATGGTTCGCAGCCGGGAAATTAACTGGAGTTTGCTCGAAAAGGCCGGATAGGCCGCTTTTGGGATTTCGAACGATTTTCAGGGGCCCTAATGTTCAACCGCGAAAAACAGGAATTGAAGCGCGTACCCATGATGCCGGTGCGCGACATGGTCATCTTTCCGCAGCAGATGACGCCGTTCATCGTCGGCCGTGAAGCCAGCGTGCGTGCTCTCGAAGAAGCGCTGGCCGGCGACAAAAAGATATTTCTGTCCACGCAACACGACGCTTCGGTGGACGACCCCAAGCCCGAGGAAATCTACGCCGTCGGCACGCTCGCGAACATCGTGCAGAGCGTCAAACTCCCCGATGGCAACATCAAAGTTTTGGTCGAGGGCGTCGAGCGGGCTCGCGCTCTTTCGATCGCCTCAGAAGAGGGTTTCTTCCGCGCAACAGTTCGCCTGCTTAATGCACGGGTCGAGCCGTCTCCGCAGGTCGAGCAGACCGTGCAAAAGATTACTGGCCTCTACGAACAATTCATCAAGCTGTCGCAGAGCCTCAATTACGACACGATGATAGCCGCCGCCCGTGGCGATGACCCGGCGCGGCTTTCGGACACGATCGCCGCTAACTTGCAGCTTCCCGTCGACGAAAAGCAGGATCTTCTCGAAACCGTCGATCCGGTCGAGCGCCTCAACCGCATCGGCGACATCCTCGAGATTGAGCTGGAAAAGCTCAACGTCGACCGCAACATCAACACCCGCGTAAAGCGCCAGATGGAGCGCGCTCAAAAAGAGTATTACCTCAACGAAAAGCTCAAGGCCATTCAAAAAGAACTGGGCCGCGGCGAGAAGAGCGAAATCGATGAGCTGAAAAAGAAAATCGATGCCGCTGGAATGAGCAAGGAAGTTCACGAAAAAGCGATCCAGGAGCTGAAGCGGCTGGAGTTGATGCCGCCCATGTCGGCGGAGTCGACCGTCAGCCGGAATTACCTTGATTGGCTTCTCGCTGTGCCCTGGAAAAAGAAATCCAAGGAAATCCGCGACATTCTTGCCGCGGAAAAAATCCTCAACGAAGAGCATTACGGCCTCGAAAAAATCAAAGAGCGCATCCTGGAATTTCTAGCCGTCCGCCAACTGGTGAAGAATCCCAAAGGGTCGATCCTTTGTTTCGTTGGGCCTCCAGGCGTCGGCAAGACTTCCCTGGCCATGTCTATCGGCCACGCCACAGGCCGCAAATTCGTCCGCGTTTCTCTCGGCGGCGTGCGCGATGAAGCCGAAATTCGCGGCCATCGCCGCACCTATATCGGCGCCCTGCCCGGCCAGATCATCCAAATGATGAAAAAAGCTGGCACGGTGAACCCGATTTTCGTCCTCGACGAAGTAGACAAAATGTCCACGGACTTCCGCGGCGACCCGTCAGCCGCGTTGATGGAAGTGCTTGATCCTGAACTGAACCACAGTTTCACGGACCACTATCTCGATGTCGAATACGATCTTTCGAAAGTGATGTTCGTCTGCACCGCCAATGTGCTGCACACGATTCCTCAGCCGCTGCAAGACCGCATGGAAATCCTGCGGCTTCCCGGTTACACCGAGCAGGAAAAGCTGGAGATCGCCAAGCGCTTCCTGGTGAAGCGCGCACGCGAAGCCACGGGGCTCAACGAGCAAAATCTCAAGTTCACCGACGAAGGCTTGCTGCACATCATCCGCCACTATACGCACGAAGCCGGAGTGCGCAGCCTCGAGCGCGAAATCCAGAACATCGCCCGCAAAATGGCTCGCAAAGTTGTTACCGAAGGCGCTGCCGTCGGTGTCGAAATCAGCCCGGCCAATGCCAACGACTTCCTCGGCATCCTGAAGTACCGCGAATACTGGCTCGAGAAGCACAACGAAATCGGCTTGACCACGGGCCTCGCCTGGACGGAAGTCGGCGGCTCCGTGCTCGCCACCGAAGCGACTCTGATGGAAGGCAAAGGCCGCCTCACGCTCACCGGGAAACTCGGCGACGTGATGCAGGAATCCGCGCAAGCTGCCATGAGCTACGTACGTTCGCGATCCGCGCAACTCGGCCTGGCCAGAGACTTCTACCGCACACTCGACATCCACGTGCACGTGCCCGAAGGAGCCATCCCCAAGGACGGCCCTTCTGCCGGAATCACCATCTGCACCTCGATCGTCAGCGCGCTGACCCGAATCCCCGTGCGCCGCGACGTGACGATGACGGGCGAAATCACCTTGCGCGGCAAGGTTCTCCCCATCGGTGGCGTCAAAGAAAAGCTCCTGGCCGCCCACCGAATGGGCTTGCATACGGTACTGCTTCCGAAGGACAATGAGAAGGACCTGGCGGATATCCCGCAGGAGATCCTCTCCTGTCTCAAAGTTCATTTTGTAGAAACCATGGATGAAGTGCTGCAGGTTGCGCTCGAACGGCTGATCGTGCCGCTCGAACATCCCGAGGTTGCGCC